>JGI24022J15233_10005375_pt1 | contig 13560 bp, 11 predicted proteins | sample Ectturendosymbi2_FD_15233 | JGI IMG/M metagenome (IMG submission 15233) | reverse complement strand
CCCCCTTCAGCAATGCGCCTGACAGCAGACAAACCTTTTAGCAAAGCGCTCAAAAGACTAGTTCGAGTACTAAACTGTTGTTACCAGTGCAGTTAGGATTCGAACGCTTTCAGGACACATTAGATCAAACTAAATTTATTTTGCTAAGATCAAAGTAAGTCATTCAATGTGGGGCCTTGGTTAAGATAGTGACATCATATTTGGCTCAGTAAGCCATTTGTGTTGGACATAGCTGGTGTAAACGAACAGTGACTTCCTCAAGTTTCAAGTGGCCGCCATGTTTGATCGTCTCTCGTTGTTTGAATGCACTCCCTCCTTCGTTCACAGCAACTGACCAATCACATCAAAGATACACTTCCCGCCCTGCGCAACAAGCTTCAAAAGCAAATGATGGACATGGAAAAGGAAGTCGAGGAATTCAAACATTACCAGCCAGACGACCCTGCAAGAAAGACTAAGGCCATGCTGCAGTGAGTTGGAATCCTTCAACTGATGTTGTAAAGACGTTTAGTCAAAGTAGCGATTCATTTGTTGTGGAAAGTAGCACGTGGGGTTGGGAGTTGTGGTCCACTGTTTGTAGCTGCTGTTTGGAATTTTAATAGTACGTGAGTTCGTCCCATTTTTTATGCGAGTGTTTTTACATTAAGGATAAGGATAATCATGTGACATTTTTCATTGCTAATGTCACGTTTGTTTTGTGGACATTGTTAGTTTTTTTTCGATAACAATGTAGGATTATTTATGAAGCTTTTCCACTGATAGAAACGAGGGTTTTTTTATCAATGATGTGAAGGAGTTTTTCAATAATAATGTGATTTTTTTAGTATAGCAATCGGGTTAAGGTTTATTTTTAAAGAATACTTTGAGGGATTTTGACTGATTTCCTGGACAGAGAGTGTCTTTTAATGGTCGCCAGTGTTTTACCGCCGTTATCCCGGATGTCACCTTCTTTGGTACATTTTGTACGATCGGAAACTTGTGATTAGCTTGGAAACTTCTATATTCGACTCGACTGTTTCTTCAGGATGATCCAGGCTTTCAACAATTCATTCGAGCAGCTCATTGAGGGAACTGGGGCTTCGATCGACACAAGCGAGTTGTCAGGAGGCGCAAAAATCAACAGAATCTTTCACGAAAGATTCCCGTACGAGCTTGTTAAGGTGAGTGAGCATTACAATGATGGGGGTCCGGCGCTGAGTTGCAAACTTTGGTCTTGCTCCAATTTCTGGCGCTTCAACTTTCGCTGCTTTTGATGAACCTGACCAACCACTGATCGCACAGAAGCAGTGAAAGTGCGGATGAATTTTTAAGGAATGTTGACGTGAGCCGAATTTTGCGGCAGTCAAGTCATGGGGGGGTTTGGTGCCGAAACTTCAGGCAATGCTGTGAAGGTTTCAGACCAATCAGAAGCTACACTTTGCTCCGCTTGCATTTGTTAAAGACATTTATCAAAGGTTTGCGTGATCCCTGCTTCCCAGGTCTTACCATTGGTCTGTAACGCGTGCCCTGGACTGCATTGTGGCTCGCAGAAAACATTTCTGTGAAAGTTTTGAAAGTTTTCCGAGTGTGCGAAGTGTTTGAGTGACAACCGTAACAGTGGAGGAGTACTATCATGTGGCGTTGGGGTGAGCGCAAGCTTTGCGGCCGCTTCCTCCCCGGTGTGTTTATTGTTATCGCGTGTGATGCAAGCCACGCTCGCGGTATTCCCTTTATGTGCTCATAATACCAGTTCCGTATAATGCGCAGTGTTTCACGTGCAGAACCGATTGAAACTCAACAGGTTTTTGAAGCGCCCTTTAAGCGATTTTAGGGCTTCTATCTTTCAACGCAAAATCAACTGAAAAGCAACTATTTTGGGTTTGTTTTCCTGGACCCACCCCAACAAGTTCCGCGTGACTGGTTAGAGAAGTGTCCTCCCATTGATTGGTCACAAAGCAAATAGCACCGGCTGCTGGAGTGACGCACACTTTGGACAATGAATAAAAACCGTCCTTTACCCGCTCAATGTTAAATCCTCAACACTTCTCTAAATTCAAATCCTCGAAGGGCAACACTTGTGTTCTGGAATCTTTATTGTTTCTCACCTGTTGGTTGATATGACGCACTGAACCATGACCGACACACTTCTTTTTATTGTTTGCGACACCAACACATGTAACCAGCAATTGGAACTCGATGACCCTTCCATGAATACCAACGTGTTGTGCCCTTCCAACATTTCAGAAGTGTTTTAAGCAAAACTGTTGATGCTGTGGTTTTGTCATGGAGCGGCTCGCTGTCGCAATATCGCCGAGTATCTAATTGTCTCGCCAAATAACAACGCCACGTTGCACAACTTCCCGATTGTTGCGCTCACTCCCATTGATCACTGCTTTCTGTTTAAGCTTGTTTATGTTGCGCATAATCTGCAGTGTGACGTCACAACTGAATATGATGCGGTGGGCAGTTTCCTGAGGTTGTTCCGGTCTGTTGTGTTGCTGCGCGTCCAACACTTGCTTGTCGATCTCTCTCACAAGTTATACGCATATTCAGAATATTAACCACAACACACAGTGTCCGGCGACTATTCAGTGATGGGGACCTTGAAACGTCTCTCCACCCAGTGACGTAGCCAGCCCAAATTCTTTGGGGGGGTCAAAACGTATGGCTTTGGGCGAGCAACAGTATTTTTGTTTGGGATACCGCTTCTCAAAGCACAAAATGATCAGCTCAAATTTGGGGGAATGGCTCCCTGGGGCTCCCTGGCTACGCCTATGTCTCTACCCAACAAGTGAATCAACCACCCACAAAAGTTCATATGCAGGCAAGGCAGGTAGCCTGAGGTGCACGACACTGGCATGTCTGGTTTGTTTGGCTTCACGTTCTCATGCGATCACTATCCACAGTGCAACTGAGTTGAGGGGTGGAGACGTTATCTTGACCACCGGGTCCATTCACCTGCCAAGCCATAACGAAAAATTAACTTGTAAAAAAGATTTTTCATCGATGGAATGATCTTCATTGACGTAAGTCCTGTGCAGGGCGTCTTGCAATTCATGATGCAGGAGATTGTTGGATCTTAGCACAAAAAACTTTACTGTATGCCGGCCGGCAGTATATAACGCTGTTTTTTGTAACTGCAGTAAACAAGAGCGGGTGAAGCACTCATCCACTACACATGCGTTACGACAGATATTAGCAAATACACGCCACTTTTTTAAACAGTTACAACGCACGACCACTCGCTGGCATCGACCTCATGCCTTAGCTCCTGAACAACTGTGAAGTGAATGCAGTCATGAAGAGCAAAAGCTGCAATTTCCTGAGAATTTCTTCTGTTTGTTTCGCCAAACGTGGACCAATGAATGTAACATTAGATTGTTGATTACCACAAAATAGTAATATGCAGAAAACAACACGTCAAACTCATTTTGCTCTTAACGTTTGTTTCCATGCTCCCTGCAGGGGCCAACTTGATGTGGTCCAAAAATTACGCCTTACCGTTTGCATTCCGGAAACCCAGGCTTTTTTTAATACTATGCATTGTATTATTATACCGGTCTGATGCAAATACGAAGCGTGTATGGCTGGGATTGTTACGTCACTGATGATTTTGTTGTTGTGCAACTTCATTAAATATTAACACAAAAAATACTGAGGAAGCATCTTTGTCCNGATTCCCTGTGTATTTTATGTTTTATTTGCGCAGTGATATAACACAAGCTTATCACGTCAGAAGTTGAATAACGAAGGGCCCTTGCATGTCACGCAGGTGTTTCCCAGGTTGGCCAGGTTAGAAGATGTGGAATGTTCTACAGAGGTTTGTGCAGAGTGTGCAGCGGATGGTGGGTGGAGTAAGTCGCAGGTAGCTTGTTACCGGATGCGAGGAACGTTTAGCTTGTTAGTGGATGCGAGGAACGTTTGCCTTGTTAGTGGATGCGAGGAACGTTTAGATACAGCCAAGAATCCCCGATTGATATTATAGATACACGTTGCCAAATTTGCGTGGGTGCATCTGATCAGTTTTCTGCAGACAGTTATGTTTGTCAAGAGGCGCACGGTCCCGTGCAAGTGAAGCGGCTCGTAGAAATCGAAGTTAGGACTAAAGTTTTTTCAAAAGCAGGTCTTTTTGCTCAAAATCAGAAAAGCTTTAGCCTTGGGTTTTACCACCGTTATGATAAATAATGTGAAGTTGCAGTCGTGGGTTTTCCGCGAATACGACGGTGACTAAAATATTGAGGCATGTTTACGTTCAAAATCCTGAATTCGTTTTTTAAGGTAGAATGCATCGTTTAAACTTGAACGTTTCGTGCCCAACCCACCGGTCATGAACGCTTGATTGCTAGTCTGGACACTTTGTAATCGGTTCTGCTTGCCAAGCAGTTCTTTGCGTGATGTCTCACATTTGCCGTTAATGAATGAAAATCCTTCAACCTATAGATGGATCTCGACGAGCACACTCTGCGACGGGAGATTTCAGTCGTGATCCAGAACATCCATGCCATCCGGACTGGACTGTTTACCCCAGACACTGCATTCGAGGAAATCGTTAAAAGTCAAATAAAGAAATTGAAGGTAAGCTGAATTATTATATGCCCAGGACAAAAGATTGCAAAATATGGTGTTTATCAAGGTTGGTTGGTTGGTTAATGTAGAATGCGTAATATTTGTCTGGCTTATTCAGTGAAGCAATTTACATTTGCATGAAATATCTGCTGATTGCTTGATTCACTCATCATAGGAACCCGCGGTCAAGTGTGTGGACATGGTTTCAACTGAGTTGATGAACGTTCTGCGAATCTGCAGCGAGAAGGTGAGGGACGTTTTAAAGTCATCGGAGATTTTATCCAGTTCGTCCGATCAATCACGTGACCCCTGTTTGATTGAACCCGGGATCTCATGCACATCACAACAAACAAACAATAAACATTTATGACGTTGTGTAACTTTTTTGCAGCATCTTATTACATCACCACTTTCACTTGAATTTATGTCGTTGGTTACATCACAATGCTTCGTGTCATTCGGGCATTGCATGGAACTGCAAGGAATTATTATTACGCTTTTTTATTAACGGATTTCCTTTTCAGGAAGTAACCCACTGCAGCAATACCTGGTTACTTCCTTCAACTCAACCTCCCGTTCTCCTCTCGTGGATTTTTACGTCTGTTGATGCGTCTCCTCCACAACATGGCGGCATTTTAAGCTTTTATCAGTTTAACTGGTGTCTGTTTCAAACAACTCGGTTGTTTGAAAGTTGTCCACGTTTGTCGACGTTGACTAGTGTAGAAACTTCAAGAACGAAGTGCAATTGTTTATGACAAAATGTGATTGTTTGAAACAAAACGTGATTGTTTGAAACAAAATGTGGTTGTTTGAAACAAAGTGTGATTGTTTGAGACAAAGTGTGATTGTTTGAAACAAAATGTGATTGTTTGAAACAAAGTGTGATTGGCAGAGTGTCCGCCTCTCAACTGGAAGGTTGAGTGTTCGATTCACGGCCACAAAGTGAATTTCCGTAACGCTCCTTGGTTGGCCAAAAGAGAGTCTTCACCTCAACCGCCCCCGGCAAGAAGCAAAACTCAGCTTCGGCCTGCCGCTAATTGTCGTCACCAAAATCAAATTTAAAATAAATTGTGATTTTTCAACGCAACTTCGAAGTTTTTTACGATTGCTTTCATTGCCTTGTTCAGATGAGTAGCTATCCGATGTTGCGAGAGGAGACAGATAGAATCGTCAGCACTGAGGTTCGAGTCAAAGAGAATGAGACGAAAGAACAGGTGTTTTTTATGGAATTTGTTGTTTTTCTTCAGTTTCTTTCATTGCTTTTTCACACGTGGTTTGTTCTTGTTGTTGTCAGGTGACAAAATTGGTCGATTTTGAATTATCTTATATTAACACGAATCATGACGACTTCATAGGCTTCGCTAAGTAAGTTTGTTTAGCGTTTTACAAATACATGAGTGTGGTGGAAAGCTGGCATGTCTTTTATACTTCAACCAAAACATCAGCAACATTTGTCGTTTCCCCAAACGAAGCAAGTTTCGTACGAAAACGAGACCTGTATGCAGTGGTTGCATTGCGCAGACTTATGATGGAAGCAACTTAGCGATGCGACTTGCTGAAAATAAACGTTTTAATCGCAATCACACATTTCTTAAGCCTCATGTGTGGACGCCTGCTCAGCCCCGTTCGCGCCACGCCTCATGTAACCTTAGCAGCTTTCAAACACTGCGCTCGCCAACCAATGGACATGCATGCATGCACTTGCTGACGTCATGCCTAGCTCACACAGCATTGTTTCGGTGTTGTGGATTCCAAACACACACCGACATTTATTTTTGCTGCATTTGTTGCATTGACCCCCACACCCAGCAGGCAGCAACCCTCAGTGACAGCTTTCCACCACACTCTGCTGCAGTGTTGCACTTGTTCTTGCTTCAACATTCCGATTTGTTTTTAGGTTGCCTTTTTACTTGACTGCGAAATCTCATACATAAACACTAACCACGAGGACTTTATTGGTTTCGCCAAGTAAATATGGATGTTGTTCTTTTGCCAGGAATGCTTGCACTGACTTCTAACTTGCTGTTGTAATTTGCTTTCTTTTCAACTTCTTGAATGTTGTTAAACATCTTAACACTTTACTTACGATCACAATCTGCTTGATGTCGCCAATTAAGGTCAGCACTAACACTGGGTGTGGCAGAAATCGACGAATTTATGCATTGTTTTGCACTTGTGCGTCTGTCAACCGAACGCATCAGTCGCCCTTTGACAGATTCGTCATTTCTGCTAAACGTATCAAAAATATGAATACCTTGCGAAAATTCTCTTTCAGCAAAATTTGATTTTGAAAATAGTTGTTCAGAGTATCGAAGAAAATATTTGATGCTCAATAAAGATTCGACTCTAACTTTGCAAACAGTTTTGAAAAGGTTTCCCACCGATCCAGTCACTGCCATCTTCTGTATCAAACTGAGCTGGTGTCGTTGCCTGATATGATGAACCTGTCACAGCTCACATGACAATGTCAGCAATATGCAGAGGGACAATGCATCTCAAAAACGATGGTCTAATTTTTATCTGATATCCGAGTTCTTGAGCATTACTTTAACTACATAATAACTGCACTTTGAACGGCAACGTCCTGGTCGTGTAACTGTCTGGAGAAAAGCTAAAGTGAAAGTTTTTATGGCAATGGTGTGTTGAAGGTAACGACACTGCATACACGCTGAGGGCAAAAGATGTGTCGCATATTTCCATTGTATGCCCCTGCATGGTTCAATTGTACCCCCTGCTGCATGTTTCCATGAAAAACGTGAAACTTTTCTTTTTTGGTTCTTCACGAAATTTATTCTCGTTCATCTCCGACCGGAACCCACCCACTCACGACACGCTTCACTGGTTGCGCTTGCGTACTTTCCTCGCAATGTTTGACTTCTTATTTGGCAATTTTATTTATCGTTTCTGTTTTTGGCAAATGCTGTTTTTTTTTAGTTAAAGTTGAATGCTTCAATTCCTGTTTTGCTGTGAATTTTTTTTCCATGCGATAAAGTTTTCCTTGTTTTGAGTAAAAGCAACTACTTTCATATCCTTAGTTGCGAAAAGCTGTTCAACTGTTCGCTTATAAATCATCTCTTCCATGTACTGCATCTTCTGCCTCCTGTCGCTAGATTCGCTGCAATCATTGACAGCTTATGCTTCATTCGCAGTGTTTCACCTGTCGTGCTTCGCTACATCCACATTTCGCTGCTCCCTGAAGCAGCGTTTCCGTGTCCTGTGGTTGCCTTTGCCAGAAAATAGGAGCCACATCATAGTATCTCGAAATCGAGTCCGACATCCGGGGTTTCTCCTGCACACGTGACCTGGTCGCACCTGTTGTAAAATTAGGGATGTGGAACCGGAACTAAAATTCTCGACTCCGGCTTCAACATCTAAAATTTTTGGCTCCTGTTCCAGAACGATTTGTTTCATTGAAACCAAAAAACATTGTAATAATGGTACAACTCGCTTGCCGCACAAACTATGTCCGTTGAACCGAAACGCAAATTTCAGGCTTCGGCTCCAACATCTAAAAATTTTCAGTTCCACAACCCTGTGTTTAAAACGCATCCACACAAATACAAACGAAGGTCAGGTTTTTAGATGGAGGTCTTTTGAACGTTGGCAACTTTGAACTTTTTAAGAAAAAGTGTTGAAGCCAAAGATTTTTTGTCTCAGGCTGTGGAACTAAATGTCACAAGGGCAAGGTTCACATGTATTGATAACTGCAAAAGCCACCTCGACATCACGCAGCGTGCAGATATTTTGCAATGTCGAGAAGATACACAAATATTTCTGACGATTGTTTCCTGTCATGGATGTGACGGCCATCTTGCTTGCTCTAATTAATGTTAACGTTTTGCAAAATTTTCATCAAATGCCCAAGAGTCATTATCTATCAAGATTTTCTGATCCTATTTACATTTGATTTTTCATCCGTTCACTTATAATCCATTCTTAACCTTTTTAACAAACTTTACTGTCGCATTGTATAATCACGGCCAGATGCGATTCTTCCACTCGTCCCTTGCATGAACTGACCATTGCTGCAGTCGCTGTTGTTAATGTCCGCTCGTATGCGGGAACTCGCTTTTTTGTTGTTTTCTGCACTGCAGTGTGTTTTATTACAAGGTGGAGGTTGTTCAGGTGTAAAAACCAAACCATGTCTATTTTCAACAGCGCTTCACAGAAAGGTGTTGATCGGGGGATGAAGAAGAAATCTGTTGGGAATCAGGTCAGTTATCCTCGATTGTAACTTGGTGTGTGTTCATCATCCCACCACCAGCTTTATGTTCATGTGCACTACCGCCTGTGGCAATACGTTAGTTTATGAAACGGGTAAAAACTGACAAGAGTTTATTGTGAAAATAACCCGGAGTTTTGGCGTTTATGAACAAGCACCCATTCTGTCGTTGAAAGCAATTGCACTTTCCCAGAGGAATAGGGAAGGAAGTTGCTTTCCAGGTTAAGCTAAAGTAGACGAACTCATTCACTTCCACCTTTGTGCGAATCACACCATGCCTGCCGATATTTCCTGTGCAGTCTTTGTGTTTCACTTCAATGCGCTTCTTTGCGACTGGGCATAAGTCACTGAACACCTCATTATTCGGTTGTGTTGGCTGATCCTGGAGTGCTGTGTGAGGTACCAGATCGGACCGCTAAGACGAATACCACTTCATCAGGTTGTCTGTTGAATGTCCAAACTTGGGAAAGAATGTCTGGTTGTTGTTTAGGTCTGTCCGTTGTCATGGCAATGTGGCTAGGTTAATATAATTTAGCTTGCAATTTTTTTACTGAAATTTTTGCGCGGCTCATAATTATCGGCGAACAAAATGCTCTTTGGTTTTGCCTCAATCAGTTCAAACCAGTGATTCTGAACGTGGTCCAGGTGGGCCATCGATAGTCTTCCTTGGAAATCTAGTGGTCCACTGTGAGTTAATTAAATCCTTTACAAAACGTTTCTGCAAATGACAACCTTGTGCAATAAACCTTCGACTATTTGTTCATGAGGTATCAGAACAGCGAATGGTCCATCGGACGAGGCTACCCACGGGCCAAAAAAGGTTGAGAACCACTGGTTTAAACGTTACTGGTTCGTAGTTTTCTGGAGACGTTGAAAACCTGGCACGTCGATCCATTCTCAGCCTTTTTTGAAACTGAGTTGGTTTGGTTCAAAATGCATGCAATGACGTCATAAGCCAAGTTTTACAACGCAATAAACAAGCGTTGTTCGTAGAATTTCGTTGCAGCAATAATTTCCTAGATCCAACTGAAATATCGGCCGAACTATGGAAACAAGAACTTGAAAGCTTTTTGCAAATCATAAAACGCGAACTTGATCATACCCCATTCATTCACTGCTTCCTGATCTGCGGTAGAAAGTATCGAAGTTTCTCATTAAGTCAAACAATATCTTCTGTATATTAAGTTCGTAAAAAGGCTTCTTAGTTTAACAAATGATTGTAACTATTATGAGGTTCACAATGTGTACCTGCCGTTTGTGACATCACAGTCGGGGAATGGGTCCGTGCGACCTTTGCCTTACTTTCGTTTCGTTCCCGTTGATGTCTCTGATTATTGACCTCACCAAGGTGCTACGTACGTAACTCCCAGTAGCGACGTCAAAATTTCCTGTTTTTGTGAATTCCCGGTGAATGCAACGATTCCCTGCTTTGCAGTGGAGTGTCAATGCAAGTTCTTCTGTAATGTCACTGGTTTTGCTTCGTCCATTGCGACCACTAAGCCAACCTTTGTTGACTTTTGATAGTTGTGACCAGGTTTTAATGGTTCGATTCCCGGTGTTTGTTGCGGCTGCTCAGTTTGATCTTTAGCCTCGTACAGTTTATAAACGGCGTTTGCTTTGCACTCACAAAAGTTATGATACCTGGTTGGCTTCTGTGTAGCAGCATGTCTTGTCAAAAAGATACTTTAACCTTGTGCATTCCAACTTCACACTCTGTTTCTTGTTCTATTCATTGTTCAACGCCTGCGAACAACGTTGTTCATATTCTTATATGTTTTTCTTGTGTATGTTGGACAGGAGGTAAGCTCTGCATGCACATTACGTTCAGTCTGCAACAAACTTTTGTTTTGTCATGTCAGTGGCAGACATTATCACGTTTCCTTCTATATCACCTGTTCACGAAACAATGCTTTACCACCCGTGTTGTTGCGAAATGAGGGAGGGGGACGTAAAATCGCTGTAACTGACTGTTAATTTCGTTTTGTTGCTGAACTCCTGTGCAGTTGGTCTTGCGCAATGCTTAACTCACTGAAAAAGTTTGAATGTGTTGGAAAAACAAAGAGCGGGATTTCTTAGAAATTAAGCTGCAGGGATTTATTGCAGGAACGTCATTTACTTGATAATAATGTACTTCACTATTACAAAAAAGAGTAACCTACAGTTTTCTAAAAGGTTTTACCAACATAGACCAGCTTTACATCCTTCGCAGTAAATATCCTTCATCGTTTATTGTCACGTTTAAGAAATGAATGTCGTTCGGGAAATGTCTTCCTTACGTTTATCCTGAAACGCATATTCGTTTTAATAAATGGTCTACAGGGTAAATTACTGCCGAGAATGCATTTGTTTTAAGTTTCTGAATGAAATATTTCAGGACGCATGTTTTGGCTGAAATCGTGATAGGCTAAATGTAGTAATGGTTTATCATTTAAGATTTTGATTGCTTGAGCAGTTAGCACAACAAGCGCGGTGTGTTGTAAGGAAACCGTTTTTTAATAATTACAACTATTTTGAGCAAACCTTTTACGAGAGTTACTTCATCTTCTTTTTTTTGTCCAGGACATGGTGAGATATGTTGACAGCCTTTTGTTGATGGATTTAGGTGTATGTAAGCCATGCATGCCTCTTAATCCACTTCATTTTCGTTCACAATTACTTCTGTGAAGAAACGATTTCTACCTGTAGCAGCTTGAAGCATGTGTGTAAGCCGTGAGAAGGATTTCCGTAACGTTTGGTGGTTGTGGTAGAAAGATCTGCAGTGTTTTGTAGTAGTTGTACATTAATCAAGTAGCTTCTGGCGCAATTGGTTGCACTGCTAGTCTACATGACTGTTCTATGAAATAAATCTGATAAATCTGTGCTTGGAAGAAGTACCTTCATAAATAACCAGTTTATGATTAATGTTTCCGCTATACAACTTCACCCGGCACCCCCTGAGTTATACCCTCTATTAGCTCGCTGCACGCATCGCAACCTGTCCACTAGTCTTCTCTCTGCTGCCACAAGCTATTTTGCAAAAATCACTAGTTTCACAGAAAAAATTAAGTAGATTTGAAAAAATATCACTAGATTTAAAATTTCTGCGTTTAAGTGAACAGTTTTTACTTAAAATCAATTATTCATTAACTTTATCGCTGAAAAGCCGTAACACCAGCAAGTTCGTTGAATGGACCATGCTCAATCGTGGAAAATTTTAGGTCGGAATCCTTAGATTTCTTACGAGAACTTAAAACGACAGCATCAACAAAGCAATTTAGATCGATCTAAATCAGTGACGTAGCCAGCCCAAAATTATGGGAGGGGACAAAAATTTTATTTTCGGAGAGCAACAGTATTTTGTTGGGACCGCTTCTTGAAGCACAAAATAACTAGATATACTAAAAGTTTAGGGGGGACATGGTCCCCTGGCTACGCCTATGATCTGAATCAACCTGATATTTGATATATTTCTACTGCACTGATCCTGCAAAGAAATGAAAATAATATCACAGGAAGCATTGCAGCAATAAACAGCGCAGACGCGAAAGCAATAAGAAACTGAGATTTGAGAAATTTTGTTTTGTTGGTGCAAATCTTCACACAACGATTCACGAAACCAATTGTTTAACTGAAAAAAAAACGGGCTAAAAAGAGAAAATAAGACAACCGATCTTCTTCAAACACGTACTTTGCAAAAAATCTCTAGATCTAGTGAAAAATCACTAGATTGCAGTGAAATTTCACTAGATCACTAGGTCAGTCTACAAATCACTTGATCTAATGAAAAATCACTAGGCGTGTCACCAGTGAGTCTTCTGATGCAAGGTCGACGTTGACAACGCATGCGACTGTGATGTAACAGTTTGTTTGTTCGCAAACAGTAGTTTCGGATGAACTGCTTGTTCCTTAGTTCTTTCAGTAACAATCAATGCTGCGTACTCATAGGTACGGCAGTGGAATCGTCGCCAGAAAGTCTTCAATAGGGGGTCTTGCATTTGTGCAGGGGCTTCACATTCTAAAATTTGACAAAAGCTTTACATATTTATAGTGTTTCATGTATCAATTTGAGGGGACTTGGAGCTTTGTTTGGAGATCCCACCAAAGCTCGCCCGTGGCGACAGGGCTGAACAGTAGGGAAACAACAAGATGCCAATTTTCAATACTAGAGAATGATTTAACTTTTAAGCGTCTATAAAACTTGAGTGTAACCAGCGTTTCTTTGCGTTTCCACTCTTGCTGATTCACTGACGTATCTTCATCACAATATCCTGCTGTGTATCGGCTTCACCTCTCACTACGTCGTGTACCTGAGTAGGATGTGGTATTGTGGCCGGTGGCTGTAGATGCAGAATCAGCATGTACATCAAAGAAACGTCGGTTTGATCGCTTTATCTGCTGCGAGGTCAAAAGCGCGCACGAAGCTACATTTGCCTGAACCAGACTTCGTTCTTCATTGTTTTAAGTTTTTTTGAAACCTGCGTTTTCGTTAATGAAATGTGTTTAAACCTGCTCTTCGTCTTTTTCGTCCTCACTAGAATATTGTGCTTTGTATTCATCCTTAGCATGAATCCTTTGTATTCATCCTTAGCATGAATCCTTTGTATTCATCCTTAGCATGAATCCTTTGTATTCATCCTTAGCATATTCACCCCCATCCATGATAAGCAGACACAGCAGTTCATTAACAGTGCTGCGGACTCCGTCCTGAGTTCAGTTGAAACCTGTGTTTTTCGGTAATTTCAAGAAATGTCTTCAATTACAGCGTGATCAACGGCATTTTTGCCACTGATAAATTTTCTCTTCAAATATCGTGA
>JGI24022J15233_10005374_pt1 | contig 13562 bp, 5 predicted proteins | sample Ectturendosymbi2_FD_15233 | JGI IMG/M metagenome (IMG submission 15233) | reverse complement strand
ACCCGCAGGAGCCATTTACATGACATTAATTTTTTCTTTAGTTTAGCTGTTTTTTGGTTACTACTCGGGACTTTGAAGGGTCCGAACGGGTTTTTAGCGTTCCCGGTTCCACAATTAGGGCCAAAAATACTTCGAATTATTTGAGGAAATCCTCCAAATGTATTGAGAAAAGCCCCTTGACAATTAGCTGTTTTTTGGCCTAACTTTTTAACCAGAAACGCTGGAAACTCAATCAAGAACTCTAAAAACTCGTATTCTGTCCTAGAATAAAAAAAAATGCGAGCCAAAATATTGTCGCGTGGGATCGGATAATGCCGTCATACAAATAACCAAAAAATGAGCCCCTAACATGATTCCATTGGCCCAAAAACACCCAATCAAATCCAAAAAAAATTTTTTGTTCATAACTACACGACGCCACTAGTCATTACGGGGTTTGAACAGCTTTCTAGCTCAATCTGCTGCCGAGTTATGGTTGGCCAAAGTTTTCCCTGAAAAGGCAAACTATGCCTTTTCTGAAAAGTGTTGAATTAGGCCAAAAACTGGGTTTTTGACCCATAATTTTGGCTACATATATGCTAGCAAGTCAATCAAGGGCTCTATAGACGCAGATTTTGACCTAGTTTTCAACAAAGCTTTGAGCTACAAGAGTGGATCAGTGGGTTTGCGCCGGCCAAATGTGGCCAAAATTTCGGGTGTATTGCACTGCTCTGCACTACCCTACACTTCTACGTTCAAACTCTATCCCGTTTCTACGTTCGAACTCGATCCCGCTTCAATTTGTCCCATGAATATTTCCTCTTGGCTATGTGCCTGCTTGTGAATCTGAATTGTTACGTGTGTTGCAAATTAAATAAAGCTTTCCGTACTTTGTCAAAAGTATTTAAAATCGAGTCAAGCTTGTTACAGGTTACATGACGATCTCAATGACAAAGTAGGAGATCCCGCTAAGGTGTGGAATTATTTTTCAACCACCACTTACCGGGGTTCGAACTCCTTGCCACTGGTTTCTGTCTCATGAGTATTTCCTCTTGGCCATGTGCCTACTTGGAAATCAGATTTGCTATGTGTGTTACGTATTAACTGAAGGTTACCGTTACTGTGTCAAAAGTGTGCAATTTGGAGTTAAGCTTGTTGGAGGTTACTTTACGATCTTAGTGGTAAATAATGAGAACCTGCTAACAAGCTTAATGATTTTGGTTTCGAGTTTTCGTTTCTAATTTAGAGGTGACACTTTGAAATTGAAATGAAACTTGATTTTGAAAAAATATTTTGAATAGCATTTGCACCATTTTTTCAATTATCGTGCTGAAATGCAAAGGATATAATTTTTTCAATTGCAATGATTCTCTAGTTTCATGTAATTTGTGAGTTATAAAAATGAGCCCCTATCATGATTCCATTGGCCCAAAATCCATTGGCCCAAAATCAGATTTGCTATGTGTGTTATTCCTTTTCCATTGGCCCAAAATCAGATTTGCTATGTGTGTTACGTATTAACTGAAGGTTACCGTTACTGTGTCAAAAGTGTGCAATTTGGAGTCAAGCTTGTTGGAGGTTACTTTACGATCTTAGTGGTAAATAATGAGAACCTGCTAACAAGCTTAATGATTTTGGTTTCAAGTTTTCGTTTCTAATTTAGAGGTGACACTTTGAAATTGAAATGAAACTTGATTTTGAAAAAATATTTTGAATAGCATTTGCACCATTTTCAATTATCGTGTTGAAATGCAAAGGATATAATTTTTTCAATGCAATGATTCTCTAGTTTCATGTAATTTGTGAGTTATTGCGCATACGCAGAGGAAATAGCAGGTATGCGTAACGTAAATAGTGTAGAAATGTTAAAACTGAGCAGTCAGAAAACGGTTCTTGTTCTTATGCACATTCGTAGCATTCAAATTTCGGTGTTACTTAAACACTCAGGGGATGGTCACGTGCAAAAATCGATTGCATTTAATCTATGTCTTAGCACATGAGGCGAATAAAATTTAGCTTATGTGTGGTTACTAAACAAATTCTCTCACTCCACGCTTGGTATGGTTGTGTCATGTTTGAAAGGCTCCCAAGAGAATTCTTTTTGGGCAGAACAAAACCCATTCTGGGCCCCTAACACTTGCAAAATTTTTCTCAAATAAATGCAAATTGAGGCTATTGAACGTTTATCTAATTTCAACAAGAAATGCGCATTTGTTGATCATACGAAACATCATGTTAAAACATACCGGTATTGAAGTAATGTGACAATATTAACATTTTCAAACATGACTTTTAAATGTTTACAGTAAAATCTTATCAAAAAGGAAATTGTAAAAATGCCACAGTGTCAACATGATTTGGGTCGATCGATGTTGAATGCAACGCTGCTACTTGTTAAATGAGACTGCGCCCTCATTGAATAACTGTATGCTTGGAATGAGCTTACATATTATAACAGGAACGAAGGGACAAAACGAATTATTTTGTCAACCGACAATTGCTTCTGTTTTTGACCGCGAGCCACAATAAATAGCCACACAGCTCACAGGCCAGTGACGATTGCTTTGAAGCATTCTGTAGAAATACTGTAAGTGGTTAGTTTTTTCTGTATGGTTTCGAAATCTGCAGATTTATAAGTATGTCCGTTAATCTTTATTCACATTCAATTAGAGCCTGTATCTGTTTGCGGCGCAAGTTTAACAATCAGCAAAATGCACAGCACACCTTCCCGGTGCACTACAAGTACTTGCGTCCTGCACTTGTTAATTTGACTTTTTGGTTATCTCACACATATGCCCAACATTCGAGGGCTACAGTTGTTAGTTTAGTTTTTTTGTGAACTGGCATGTTTCCATTCAAATTCCACTTCAAGTATTTTTGTTTGGAAGTCTTGGCCGTGTCGTCCCGTGCCGTGCCGCACCGCGCAGTGCAGTGCAGTGCAGTGCAGTGCAGTGCAGTGTAGTAGTGTCCTCGTGTGATGATACAGATTCCTTGATGATTGAAGCCATTGGTGTTTCCACAGATGATTCATACTTATCACGTAATCCTCTGACGCCACATATGTTTACTCAATTGTACGGTAGCAAAACGTTCTGAAGGATCATGATTTTTGACAATAAATAGAGATATGTGAAACGGCTGCAAGCTGGTCACAAGAAGCATCGCATCTTATTTTTTCGAAAAATTTCGTTGAAACGTTTCTGACAATTCAACGTTCTCATGATCTCCGCACACGCCAGTACTCGGGCACACATAAATATTAAGGCTGAAATCAAACTTTGGAGGCAGAAGCAAATTCCATTATTGTTCGTATGTTGATAGATCTGACTGACTAGCTCCTTATCAATTTTTCTAAGTCATTTGCATCTGCGAGTAAAAGTGTAGGACAAAGCAGTATTTTAGGGTGCAAATAACATTTCGCCAGAAAATTTCCAAATTTTCCTTAAAAGGGTTTGCGACAAGACTTCATCCTGCAATTGTTCTGTAGCTGTTGGTACATTACATTTTCTCTACCATGTTGCCATAGACTTGAAAATATAAAGTCTGCTGTGTGAATTTTTGTTCTTAGCATTAAGCCAACTGTTGTTGGGATTAGTGACAAAGTTGTTTTGAGTTCATGCTCGTCACAAATTACACAAAGGTGCACACTTTGCCCTGCATGCCAGCGATCTCCTGTTTTTTCTTATATTTTGAAGAGATGCGTTATTTCCAAATATAACCCAAGGTATTACATAGATTGCTTGTCTCAAGTTGCATTGGAGCGAATCTTCGATTTTGATCAAACGCCTGGCATATGATTTCTGTGTGAACGTTCGCCGTGTATGCTTACAGGAAACAACGCTCGACATGTTTTCTGCAGGAAATGCGCAATCGTTTCTTTACAATCCGACTTTGCGTTCTTACTTGCTGTAATCCAACTTACAGCGATTTCTCAAACAAGCTGAACAGTTTTCAAAATCAACCATGCGACGTACGCGATGTAAGTGCAGACGGTGCAAAAGTCAAAGCAATGCAATGTACGTGGAAGTTGATTTTTCCTACTTTAGTACAAACGCTTTTCCAACTAGAATTTATAGAACCCACAAAAGAAAAAAAACATGACAAAATGAATACAACTTTTGTTACCAATGATCAACACATATAAATGATCTTTGTCCCAAACTTTAGTTTGAAATTCTTAAAAACTGAAACTCATGTCATCCATTTCACTCAGAAAGCAATTAAAAACATCCACTTATTTTGTTAATATGCCAGTTGATTTTATATTTATGGAGATTTTCTCTCTTCCGTAACTCGTATGAAGAGGAGTAATTTCTATGGTGCCCTTAACCTTCCATGTGCTCATCCCAGGCTTTCTGCACACAACACATTCCTTTCACTTTTTTTGCAATTTTTAATGTCGCACTTGTCTTGCTCAACTTCTGAATGGTATTCCAATGTCAGTTAGGTTGACTGTTTGCTCTCGTATGGTCTTTTAACATGCTGTCATTGAATTGATTTTGCAAAAACTGCATTTCAATGAAGTTTTATTAAAATTATGCAATAGATACTTCCTCGTGTTTCAAGATGCGTAGGTACGACAACACATGTTGCTAATATGTGTTAAATGACCGGAGACTGGGATCATGCACCTCAGTTGTTATCTTCAGGCTTGACACCCTATCTCTCTCCCCCCCTTTTGCAGACTGTCAAAATCCCGCACAATTTCAAATACTGTTTATTTTGAAAAAAAGTCAACTCTATCTCCTCTCATGCTTCACAATGCTATCTTTCTAGTTTGCCTAGCTCAATCTTATTTGCATGCATAAATATATTGTAATATGTAAGACCTCAAATCATATCCATTGCCAGAAGACCTTTGCATATAAGCATATGTATCATGTCCAATGATTAACACAAATCAGTAAAGACTAACTCATCCAAAACAAATCAAAACCCTTTGAAATCAAAGTTCTATTCTTCGAAACTTGCTATTTTATCAACAAAAGTTTTAACGTGTTCAAATTCCTGTATTTTTCTCATTCCTCAATAGTAGCGTTTGGTTGAGGCCATACAAACAAGTGATTGTCATAGGTATCACCAGCCCTTTGCACGCTCCTGCATGGACACACTCGATTTTTTGGATATGTTACTACTGTAAAATGTTGTTTGATGTGATCTAACGGCGTTCTTTTTCAAATTCCTACGGTTATTTGGAAAGGTCGCCGATAGCTTCGTCTTGTGTGTGTTGGGGCATGTGAATTTGCCGAATCGTTCCTAGAGAGTATGATAAATTCGCAAGTGTCTTACTTATGTGAGCTTTGTTGTGTGCGCTAGCCATGTCGATGTCTTGTGGGCCTTGCGGCCAAAATCAATAAAACTGTCAATAAAACTGTCAAACTGTCAAACTCTCAAAGGTATTTCCTTATTGCAAGTGGTAATGCTCTATGGTTCATTTCTTTCTGCAGACCGTTCGAGATATAGTAAACCCAATGAATATGAATGGTTTTATACGCAAAATTATTAGTGTCGTCCTTCAACTCGACATTACTTTTTGCGTGCATTGAATCTGAAGTGTTGGCCGGGATTTTATGTTGTTGCTATTTGCTGTGCTTTTGCCATTCTTCGTTTTGTTTCGTGAGGAATATCGTTGCATGCAATCTTTACGTGGTAAGAGAATTAAATTTGCCTAGGCTGAAAAAATTGAAAACCGCTTCTACACCGGAATACTTTGGCGACTGTCCAACACGCATTACCGAGCGGAAATGATGTCAGGTTGACAAGAGCAGCCCTTGACAACGACAAACAAATCGATGCTTGCAAAACATCACAAAACAGAAAAAGGAAGTAACAGTCATTATTAACTGCAAAGATGCCTGTGAATAACCAACTACCAAATGCTACATTTCGTATGCTTTGCACTTTGGTGCAACATAAGACGTCACGACGTCTTAATCATTTTGAAGTTGGTGCATAAATGTTTTGTCAATTAGACAAAAGTAAAAACTAAGTGTTGTTCCAGGATCAATGAATTCTTTTTTGTTTTGCGTCACGGACTTGTCTTTCGTCTTAAACGTCAGTAGAAAAAAGGCCATAACGCTTTTGAAAAATCCAACTTTGAAATCAATGCTACGGTGTGTAAATCTTACCGTAGAGAGTCTGTGAAGCCGTTATCGGAATGGGAAGAAATCAGCACATTTTTTGAGGTATTTTGTGCGTACTTGTGACGTAATTGTAGTGCGCGTTTTGAGAAAAATCTGTTTTAAACTTTGCCAAAATTTGTGCATTTTACTAAGAAAAACTTGAAGCTGAAATTAAGAAAGTTGGAAATAAGGTTTCTACACGAACACGATAGTTTTGAGCATAACTTTGCGAAAGTCATCGAAAAATTGAACTTCTCTTGGTGGGTGGCGAAACGCTACCAACTCAAAACTTTTGGGTGGTTTTTATCCTCCTCACGTTTGAATGGTGAATTTATCCTACAAGTGTTACGAAACATCCGAAATTGAAGAACAGATTTTCCGTTTTGCCTTAAATATCTACCAAATTTCACGTGAAATTTTGAGATGAAAAAAGTTATGGAGGAGTTTGACACAGTTAATTGGCTAATCGCCTAATGGCACCCCAGATTTCTGGCTGCCCCCTTGCTTGCCCCCACGGGTTATGCTTAATTTCACGTTCAAGTGCGTTTGATTGACACATACTGCAGACATCTTTCAGTCAGAAAAATTTTAAACAATTTGAAGACTTTCTGGCGACGGTTTTGACGATATTCACAAGCCTATGTTGGGTTTGATAGGTTTAATCATAACAAATCAATCATTTTCCCAACGGAAAATGACCATGCAGGAAAATGTATGTTTTACTCACGACATTTTTCTTTGGCCCCGCAGTGCTCTCCCACTTCTTTTCATTCTAGAATTGCCACTGGATTTAGCTGAATATTTCTTCTTTTTTTGGCCAAAACCTTGCAACCACTCACGCTAGAACGTCAATCAAAGACTTGAATAATTTTGATTTTTGCCTAGTTTCCTGAACAAAAAAAACAACAAAGTACTGCTTTGGTTGTTTTGCAAACGCCGATGACATCTTCCGAAAATGATGTTATTCTGCTCATTTTTTTCCCAAACATTTTTCTCCCAAAAATATTGATATCTTCTTGGTTAAAATGCATTTAGTTGGTGTCTTCAGACGTAGCCAAAACAAAAGAATCGTTTCGAAAAGCTCTCATGAAAGAGTGAAAGGAATTTTTTGGAAAATTGCCAGAAGATCGCTGCAAAGGTACCTCTTTTGAACTCATTGGATCGACTTCTGTCGTTCTAATCCGCAAATGCCTTCACGGACAGTTAGCGCAATCCTTTCGCCAGTTATGGCCTATCGTAACTTCAAAAGTCATTATCACGGCAGTTGCGCGCCTTAATTGAAGCCTTTTCAATCGGAACATGAAACAACGTTTATCAAAGGTTGTAGGTACCGAAGGTTACTTGTGGAAATAGTGACAGTTTACAAACATTCGTGTGCTTGGTTTCCCTATTGCAAGGAAATCGCTGTTTCGATATCTGGAGCTGCCAGCCAGTACTGTTTGCATCCTGCTTTGTTGAATTGCTTCCTCGGGAAATGATTCTGCATATGGAACAAAACCAGCGTGTTTTCTGCTCACATGTGCTTTTTGAATATTGCAGGCTGTGCTGTGCTTTGCTAGTGGCAAGCTAGGAGTTGGTGCTCGAGTCTTGGCCACTGGGCAGAATTTAACAAAATTTTGTTATTGAATATAAAAGGTGGTGTTATTTTCGCATCAACGCAGTGCACACATTTCGTGTAGAAAACGCTGGCGTTATGAATACATATCGCGATGGCGAAGGGAGCGAGTATGATGTAAATTGTAACTGAGAAGAAGTTTGAAACGAAATAGATGGAAAATCGGCAAATGCTTTGAGCAGTTTTCGAAAGTTGTGTTAGCCTACACGTAGAGTAAGTTGGTTTCCAGCATACTGTGTTGAGAAGCTAATAAGTTCGAAAAGAGCTAATAATTTCTAATTTGTTCTTAATCGTAAATGAACGCTCATGGCCATCAATCTGGACGTAATATGACTGAAACATTTAAATCTATTTTCGTTGGCTTGCAAACATGGAAATGAATTCAATTCGTTGCATTGCGAATAAAGCACGATTTGGGCGAAGGACTGCAGACGCAATCAATCAGTCGAACCAAGCACATATAGCGGTGCATCTGGTATAACAAACACAGTTGGAAAATATTTTTTTAATCACATACTTTTGACAATACAATTTTCAACGTGTTAATTAATTTTGCAACACTTCTCTTGTTCTTTCAAACAGAGCAGATTTGGTTGATCAATTCATAATAGGAACTAATTAATGAATATTAACCGTAAATACCAAGTATAACCGTAAATTAGAAGTATGTACATGGATCTGTATATTTTTTTGAGAATATGTTCCAAAAGTACCAACAAACTGACATAAAAAGGAAATTCCAAGTCATTGATATTGTTTCTATATATTGGCTGAGCTCAGCAGTACTTAACACCTCTTCCATTAAGTGAACTTCTTATCACTAGGAATGGATATTTTAATTTTAATTTAGAGTCAAAAAAATTGCATTACGGCTAAACGTCTTATAAACTCCAATGAGCACTGGTTAAATTAACAATTTCTATGTTTTTGTGAACGCATACAGATAGTTCAGCATGGTATTTGACTTATAGAAAAAGCAAGTTTTCAAGCTTTTTTTGACATACTCTGAACTTTTCCTTAAGTGTTTTACTCTTCTTCGGTACTTGGCCATGTGAATACATCTGGATGTAGAGATATCTTTTAATAAGTGTTAAGCAACTTACGCTTCAGAACTTTAAGGTTGTGAAAATAAAGAATACTTCACTAAATCTGAACTTGGTTCAGGAACTGTGAATTACTGAAGTTTAACGCTCCAACCAAAAGTGCATTTGTATTTCTTGTTAAGCATATACCGTATATTGATGGTCAGGGAATGCTTTCACATTTACTGAAACTGCAAAAGTGTTTCAATAATCTTGTTTCAGTTTATAATTGTGCAAATTTAAGATTAATAATTGCCGAAAAATCATTTAATATTTGATTGACAGATTTTGGCATTATATTGGGAAGGTTTCGAATAATTATTGTCAACATCAGCTGTGTAATTAAAATTGTTTTCGCAACATTTATCCTACAGAGTACTTAAAGTGGTGCTGAAAGTTTCTAGAAACGTTGACATTAACGATCAGTTTAGTTTATTGAAGAAAAAGCTTTTCACTAAGTATGCTAGGGTTTCCTGGTATGTTTCTTTAATGTTTAATTTTTCATCTGACAAGGCCACTTTTAATTGAACGTTTCTATGCGATGCTGGGCGTATCATGGAAGTGCTTCGATGGATGTGAACGGAGAGATTGTACAGAAGAAGAAGCCCTGAAGCAGGTCAAGGCCTGAAAAAGCGTGTTGGTTAACTTAATCAGAATTTTAATGTTCATGTGTTTTTCTGCTATATGTCTGTTTTATGTTATATAACGAGAGTAAGGTATTGCAGCAGAACTTCATTTCTGTCCTTTACTGCACGTTGATAGATTCAAAACGCGCAAAGCACATCGCCCGGTTTATTCGATCTTTCAACAGTCTGCTTTCACAATAAACAGTTGCATTTCAAGGCAGATCGAGGTCCGTTCGTGCTAATGCGGTTTTCTGAACAAATGAACATAGAATTAACGTATGACAAGCAAGGCATGAATAATGAAACAAAAACTTTCCAAACGTTTACTTTGCTGGGAGAAACTATGCGAAATGCTAATTACATTACTACACTACTTCATTACACGTTTCTTATGCACTTTAACAGTACACAACACTAACGTCTTTTACGCGCTCGCTAAGCAAAAAGAAAGACGAAATGCTAGCGAAGGCCTACTATGCACTATGGCATGCGCCACCAAGCGGTCAGGCAACAATCAAGGAAAACAATAATTGACCAACGCATCGCCGCATGACAGACTTGCTGCAGAAAGAAGGTGTCTTCCTTGATCTAAACATGAAAATTGTGCTTAGGCTTACTAGGTCAAAACATTAATGTTTTTTCATGGTACACATTACACAGCAGAGGTTTGTTGCAGTACAGCAGTTTAGCATGTTTCATGATCTTTAATTTCCTCTATGGCAAAGATGCGTCGAATATTTGGTGATATTTTAAGTCTTTTGCCATAAGTTGCGATAAAGCAAGTTTATTGAAGTGATTGATTACTGCTGTAATACTTGAAGTGTGAAATGTCAACACTGAGTAATTTCACTAAAGCAATAAAATGAAGATATTGATAACTTTGTTGGACATGAAAATTTGTGTCAAGTTTTGGAAAGCTTAAGGTTTTCATTGTTGAGGTTTGTTGAAAACACTCTAAACCTAATTTGGTACTTACGTTATGTGTTCAAACATTTCAATTAGTGTATAGACAGTCTGAAGACAATAAGCATGTTTTCTGGAACTTAGGTATCAGAACGATGTCACATTTCATCACATTTCCAAACATTGAAATTAATAGTGTAATTTTTGGACAAAAAATATTTTTGATGAAAAGTTATTATAACTTTCAAGTTAATATTACAGTGCATCAGACGTTCAAAAAAGTTTGATTTGTTCATGTCCTTGATTATAAAATATGCTACATGCACAACGCAAGTGAAATACGCGTTATTGGTTAATGTTACGATACAGAAAATGATTGTTGATGTAGTTGGTGTTTTTATTTGTGTAGTATTTTGAACAGATATTACGTCTAATGATCATGTCCAAAAGCATGGTTGCACTTCAGATTTCTAAGAGTATCTCGCAATCTTATGTAGCGAATTGCTAGCATTTTGCAGTGTTTGAGAGCTCATGCATGCGTACTTCACTTGCGAATGGAGCTAAATAATCATTTTTTTCTGAACAATTTGCTTTTGAGTTAGTTGTAGTGGCCCATAACTCCGTTTCCAACTGATATTTAGATTCTTCCTCACGATCTTCAATGCAAAATGGACGTAGAGAATAAAGAACAGAGTAGACAAGATCTGCATACAAGAAACAAAACCAATGCGTAAGTTATTGCACCTACGAAAGTTGTATTTCACAAAAATGGGGAATTCTTACAAAGAATTCGAATAGGGCAAACTAAAAATCATGATGAAGACAAATACCCAAATTTGAAGCAAACGCACACTTTTATAACAACAGTCACTGCAGTTAAAGCAGCTTGTCCTTGCTTAATGTGGTGTGAACATTCCTATCTAAGCCAACACCATCATGTATGTTTTTATGTGTTGAATAAACGAATAATATAAACATAAAGCTTCTTAATGTACAGTTCTCCCTCACCAAACACTCCGCGGAAAAAAATCTTACTCAAAAGGATTAAAAATTCCTCGCTCATTGAGACAAGAGGAAACCGACTGAGAGTCACTGGTCTGGGAAATGTCTCTTCATTTTCTATTGTTTGATTTTAAACTTCACATCGAATGTTTCCAGCTTTAAGCAAAATTTGGAGTAACTGTGCGAACGAGAACTGAGTAGTTTGCGTTTCATAAGATTTTCTGAAAGTTTCTTGTTTTCTGGACATCATCAATAATATCAATCGCAATTGTTGTACAACTAGAAACGACAGTAATGTTGGGCATCTGACGTTGTGGGCGTAGATTGATTGGAGGTCAACATGACATCGTTTCTCGTTATTTATAAATGAATACTCAAACGGCTGCACCTTATCCAAGGTATCCATTTTGGAGCGTGACGAATGGTCATCAACGTTTCTCTCCGCTTACATGCGCCGAAAGGACTGGTTATTCTCGCAGAGAATCCTTAACTGCTGTGGTGGCAGGTCAACCGTAGTCCTCCTTCCTTGCATCCGCCCATAATGCCGAGCACGAAACTGCATGCATTGAACACATTCGATTTTTCTGATGAATTACCACTACGTATGTGATGCACTTGACAGATTTTGGAAAGACGCATTATGTGTCCTAAATCCATGCGTAATTTATTCAATGTATTTTTTATTTTAAGGACATAAAGCGTTGTGATTATGTGTTCTAAACAGAAAGCACAAATTCAGTGTAGACACATGTCCTGATTGCTTGTTTGTTAAAAATATTTTTCTTTAGTAGGGAAATGACACTTTATGATCAGTCCTGCCAGTCACTGGGAAATGTTCGTATATAAAAAGATGTACTTTAATGAACAACTCAACTAAAGCACAATCAGTATCACGGTCAGATTGTGACAAACCTACCCGTCTTGTGAGCTTGTTTCTCATTGTGAAGTGTCTACTTTAAATCCGCGGTATGTATTCATCACATTACTGGTTCCTTGCTGCGACAGCATTATCATTTCCAATGGTAACATTTGCTCGCATTCGAAAACGCAAATAAGTTGGGGTAACAGTTTGACAGGCATGTAGACACAAGACAATTACTCAGTGAAATATTGGTTAGGAAATCGGCTCTTTTCGATTATTAAAAAATTTCGCATTAATGGGCGAACAGACGTGGCTTCGTAGAAAAATTGCCATAGCACAAATACAGAAATAAAAATTTTGAATCTGATGAGAAGAGTTTTCAATAATGATTCTCACGTCACTTGCTGAATTTCAATCGTTGTTACGTGAATTGCATTATGAAAGCCATTATTTCGGGTATAATAGAACTTTCTTGGAGGACAATTTTATGTTCGATGACTTCGTGGACGATGCTCCTTTTTCGATGAACGATGACGTGTACAGTGAGCAAGCGGAAAGCTGGAGTGACAATACGGTAGGTTACTGTCAAACATAAAGTGAACAAAAACAAAGCAGAATCCTCGGTGATGCATGCATACATAATGATTGGAAATATGAAAACAAAAAATGCATGGTTGAAATAATGCATATTACATTGTTTTGTTTAGGGAAGGTTCGTGTCATCAAAGAATAAACAACAACCAAAAGCAAAGATATTGGAATGGAAACTCAGGGCAGATACATCGGATATTGCTTCAGAGGTTCGAAGTCAATGCAATCCACCAGATGAAAAACAACTTAACATGGTAAACCAAGTGTGCACCCACACAGGAGACAAAACATTTCACTGCGATTATTGTGGAAAATGTTTTGATTTGAAACGGAAAATGTTTCGTCATCTTCGCACACATACAGGAGAAAAACCATGCACGTGGAAGCAATGGGGAAAACGTGGTTTTCCGAAGGATCACAAGGTTAGCCATATTCACACACACATAGGAGAGAAACCATACACATGCCAGCAATGCGGAAAATGTTTTTCTCAGAGACGTAACATGGTTATGCATCTTCGAACACACACAGGAGAGAAACCATACACTTGCCAGCAATGCGGTAAATGTTTTTCTCTGAAACATCACATGGTTTACCATCTTCGCACACACACAGGAGAGAAACCATACACTTGCCAGCAATGTGGAAAACGTTTTTCTTTTAAATGGGCCATGGTTATCCATCAACGCACACATACAGGAGAGAAACCATACACTTGCCAGCAATGCAGAAAATGTTTTTCTCAGAAACATCACATGGTTTACCATCTTCGCACACACA
>JGI24022J15233_10005363_pt1 | contig 13577 bp, 7 predicted proteins | sample Ectturendosymbi2_FD_15233 | JGI IMG/M metagenome (IMG submission 15233) | reverse complement strand
AGGAAAGCCCAAGCGGCATGTGCGCAAAGCTTCACACTATGGCTGCAAGCAAGAATAGAGATCACCCGACGATCACACTCGTCGTCACCATCAGCAAGTACATTCAACTGTTCACCAGGTTCACAAGCATTATTAGAGGCCACTCACCAAGATCACTCTATTAGGATCACTCTATTATTGCTTGTTTGTGTCACATATATATGGGTGTTATTCTTCGCGCACATTCCGTTCGTGGTGAATCACGCATTCAGCGCCAGCGGAGAGGTTTTCAACGCCAGCGGAGAGGTTGCAACACGGTTATCCACAAAGCTAAAGGTCTAGAAGGCTATTGTCTTGAACATCCTTCTTAATGTCTGTGAGACCCGGATTCTGTACATAAGACATCAGAGACGTCTCAATCACTTTCACCTCTCCTGCCTACGCAAGCTGCTCAAATTACGATGGCAAGACAGAATATCCGATACAAAAGTCCTGTGCCGGGCAAATACACTCAACATTTATACTCAAGTACGGAAGGCACAAATCAGGTGGACAGGCTACGTTCACCGGATGCCAATCAACCGCATCCCAAAGCAACTTCTCTATGGAGAACTTGCCCATGTTAGACGTTCGGTAGGTGGCCAGAAAAAGTGCTTCAAAGACACCTTAAAAGCCTCACTGAAGGACTTCTCCATCAATGTCAACTGTCGGGAAGTTCAAGCAGAGGAACGCTCCACGTGGCGCAATCTCATCTCCACAGGGGCTGACTCAGTCAAGAAACAAAGAACACTGGCTGCAATCAAAAAACGTGAACAACGCAGGGCTCGTGCCTCCAGTAAACAGCTGCTTCAACCATCCCACTGGTGTCCATCTTGTGGTAGAGGCTTCACTGCGCGGATTGGCCTCATTAGTCATCTCCGAAGCCATGCGCAGAAGACAACTTGAACCAGATTCGTTGCCATCTTCGATAACAAAGGGCGATGAAGAATATGTCGTCACCATTTGTTTTATGCCGTCACCGTCTATACTGTACATTGAAACATCAGCCGTGTCAACAAAGCCAGCAACAAACGTCATTGGCATTCTTTTTCCAACAAATAGTTCATTTTATGCAACAGCTTCTCAGTTTGTCTGCTGCTAACGAGTAAATAAAAATATGCTAGATTTGCTCTGCAACACTAGCATATTTACCGAATCACTAACAAAACAAGCAAAACTGAAAGAAACGGTGATGTCAAGCATGAAAACGTACTAGAGTATAATTTTCTTCTGATCTAAACTACCTTTCTCTAGCCATTATAAGANTTTCCACTATTGCAAGTGTTCATCGCATTGTTCTGTTGTCTGCAGTGTCTCACTGGAGCAAAAGTCTTCGAATCGCTCGGTGTNGNTCCCGGAGGAGGATTGACCGAAGAGCAGTTTAAGGATTATTCACCTGTTGTCCTTCTTCATTTAATGTCTAAACAACCCTGCAGAACCATCGGTAATTGCAGTGTGGCATAATTTTATATGTTTTATAAGAAAAGAAACAGTTCCATCGAATTGCGATTCTGCTGCGCCTGAATGTTCAATACTTGATACTCTGAAAGATAATGGTCACCCAATGTGCCAACTGACAAACAGGGCCACAAGCCCCATTTCAATTGTCTCAAAACAAAGTTGAAAGTAATGTTAATTGATTTGTATCGGCCTTGGCATCAAACAGTTGAGAAAATAAAAATTTGTGACAGATTGAGATGTAAAGAATCAAGNACTAAAATGTCTGAATGCTAATTTTGTTACGGCGGCCAGTAGACCCACACTCTTGCCTATGCGACTGCCACCAAGCTTCTTCCACTGCGCTCTATGCCTACATCAGTTAAATAACATCTTCCATGTTTTCACAACAGCCAGCAACCATACATCAGTCTCCGCTCGGAATGTACTCTTCCCATCTCTTTCTATGTGTAGGGGCAATCTGAGTGTGATTCTTGAAGAAATGTCGCACAACGGAAAGTTCAAGCAGAATCCATATTCGAAAGAGGTAAGAAAATAATTAGTAAAAAACAGAGAAAGAGCTTTCATTTAAAATGTGGCTGAAGGGGTAGCTTTCAATATACAAACACTGAACATGNTGGAAACGCTGAATTCGAACAACGGAGGGAAAGTGAGAAGTAGTTCAGTCAAACCGAAGCAGCATTGTTACAGCTGTTCGGTATNCCCCATATGCGTTTTGTAATTTCTTCGATATCATGCGATTTGACGTAAAAATTCAAGTAACTTCACTCCACAGGTGAAACAAGCAAGGAATCAATTACAGACTTTTAGTAGGATTTGTGATCGATTCCTTGTTGAAAAAAGGTCCCTAAAATATTTGACGCCTGAAAATTTGTGACTGATCCCTTGGTTCTTTCACATGTGGAGCGAAGTTACTTGAATACAAATATGTGCAAGTTTGAATCATCGCAAAAAGAATGAAAGCAGAGCCCAGCTGACTGATTCCTCGAAAGCCTACAGAAAGCCTAGAGCTTTCAATTGTTGGCGTAAAAATCTGTCAAATCGAACAAACACACAAAGTCGTTCCACGTGATCGACGACAGTTGGATCAGCGTTGCCTCCCATTTGCAGTTGGTTTTCCTAAATTGGATAATGTGCTGGGTATTGACCTTTTTCTATTAAGTTTTCGCTGCAAGTGGTACATGGTCAATTTTTCGTTGGCCCCTCATCAACCTAAAATCTAACTAAAATTGGCCACGCGCCTGTTGTGGCGTCGACAAAGGTCAAATGCGTTTTGCATAACAAAAGCACTACGTTTATTTATTTTCCAGTGTTTTGCACCAAATACTCTCATGGATGAAGAATGCACTGCGGATGGGGAGGAGATTAACCTGGTTTTGATGAAACTTGTATCATTCATGAGCTTCGGTCACTGCATATTGCCCCAACCTTCCTTTTTTGTTGACGAGATGATGGAGAGCATGTCGACATCGGCTGGCAACTTCACATTTGAAAGTATGTTCATTATTTGCAGTTATCAACGTTGTTACGACGAGTTCAGGTTGTTGAAGGGAGAAAAGATTCTTATCGAAGAAGCATCATAAAATCCCTCTTCAAGTTAAACTACTACACATTTTACCGTACTTATTTATAATTTAACAGAAGGCGTTCCTGTATCTATTTTAAATCAAGGAAAACATTAATATTGTGATATCTTGTAAACTGGATTTTCCGGCACTACCTATTTCTGTCCACGAAGCATTCCACGCCTGAAGTCATTCGCAGTGTTTTTTAACGTGTTTTGAGAAAAAACTCAAACGGCCTCTCAAATTTTTCCAACGGTTTCTCAAGATGTAGTAGAACCTCTCTGCATAGCTATCACCAAAATACACTATGTACAATCTCGCTTTATGACCATCTCCGCATTCAGATTAAATAGTTGCAGTCTATCAAATGTCATAACGGTTACCAAGGCCAAACCTTTAAAAAAAACTGGCCATACGTGCACAATTCATTTGATATCTGATAACTTGTAGCCGTCCCAGGGTGTTTCAGACATATTCGTGCGTGGAAAACTCTTTCCATTTGTCATGCAATAGCGAATAAGTGCTATTCGAACCAACTTTGACTTACAAAATAAAAATTTTTAAGATGTTCACGGTTTATCCATGGTTAACATGCTCCTCTTCTAATCGACGTCATACGCTCTTAAGAATGAAAAAGCATCGGTTATTTTGCGACCACTGCATTCACAATGCTGCTGCAAATGCCACACAACTGCCATGGAAAAAGCTTAAGCAAATATGAATATTCTATATTCTCAGGGAATGCTTTGAAATGCTTTTCAAGCTTTTTTGCTTCAATGCGTTTGGGCAAAAACAGTTCTTGAACTTTTTGTGGCAACGTTAACGATTTCATTTGCTTTTAAAAACGTTTAACCGGAATTAACTGAACAGTCGTTCTCATTTGCTGTTAGTTTTCAACAACCTTCTTTCGAAATTGGGGGTCGGATCAAAAGCAAAGGATGAAAAAGTCACTGAAGATCACGACAAACATGCAGGCCACGTTCACAAACGCAGCCTTGGCGATGACCATGAAGAACACACGAACAGGGTGAGAACTTTGATTTTTTCTGTAAGATGGTAGTTGTGTCTGTCGCACTTAGTTTACGCGTTTGACGGATAAATTTAAAGTAAGGCCAACACCAACTTTCAGGGTGTCAAAAATATGCTGCGAGAAAAACGTTTCAAGCGTACAATTTTTAAGAAGTTGACTTTTCACGCTAGCACTGCCGGCCGCACTTCAGAATGATAAACACAAACTTTATCTTCAAATCTCAAAGGTCACGTGGTATTACTACGAGGTTCTTGACAGATTTTGCGTAGGATTAAGCTCTAACCGTGCCTGACTTAGCTTCCCACGAGGATACAAAGGTTTAATTGATATTTAACGTAACCTGGCTTCAAACTAACCGCAACTACGAAGTTGTTTACAGCTTAAGCACGCACTGTATCTGCTGCTCGCAAGAACAAGGCGAACATTTACATCGCAACAAGCTTTTATGTAATGTAATCTGGTACTAGTAAATATTTGCAGAAGTTATAGATAATTAGTGTTGCAAGCTTTGTGATATTTCATGATGAAACGTTTCAAATTAATCCATAAAAAAGGTGATGTATTTAAAAAGGGTCAAGGCAAAACTCTGCAGTTTTCGAGTTGTATCCACACCAGACCATGCGACAACAAGAAAAAACATAAAATAAATAGAAAATAGAAAAATATGCAACAAACAAACGACAATCATCGCGCGAGCTCCTCATGCGGATGAATTTTCTTTTCAGTGTTACTCCTCGAGTGATCTGACATCAATCTTCGGGGTCGAAAAATCTTTCTTCAACATCAGTTCATTCAAGAAGATTTGTCCTGCTATTGTGCAACAGATCCTCAGCGGGGCTTGCAAGTCGCGAGGAACGCCAAAGACAGGAGTTAAAACTACGTCCAACAGCAGCGCTGTGGTCTACACGACAGCCATGAGTGAGAGCTTGGTCTTCTAATAAAACTCGTGGTAGAGTTTTACTAAAATCATACTGACTAAGATCAGGTCCATGTATTCTCATAGCAAGGTTTTCTTGCTGTATAGTTTGCAATTTAGCGATTGCAAACAAATGCCTATTGCTGTTGAGATGACTGATTGCCTGNGCCAACCTCCATCTGATCATGTTGGAGTACACTTATAATTTTTTTAACCTCGAAANATACCCTTTTTCGAAAACCTACGAAAGTAGGAAATGATGNCTCTGACAAGTATTTTGTTGGCCTAATAGGGAAAATGACNACAAACTTCTGCAAATACTAGCAATGGCAGAGTATATTTTTAAAAGTAATTCCCAACAAAGTCAGCGCAGTAGTATATAAATAACAATAATAGTATTTTATTGCGGACTGTTGATCCATACCACAGACGCAATCACAGACACAAGAGCACAAAAAATGGTTAGCTATACATCAGCGCGCGCATTACAGAAACGGTGTTTGCACATGACCAACATTGAGAGGAGCAAGACACTTTCCCAACATTTCTTACTTTTTTNTGCTTGGTTTGTATACATTGCGCACACATTTTNTACTACACAGAAGCAATACTGATGAAACGCAAACACCGAAACAATTCACGAACAACTACTGCATTCGGTCTCCACCATACAGGAGCGTTGAANAATTGAGGAAAAATGAAGATTTGTAAAAAGCATNGGACATTTGAAGTGATCGAATAAAGAAGTTAGATGAAGCTGCGCATCGTATAAAAAATCGATACAAATTGTTTCTCAGCAGGGCATCAAAGGTCTGGTGTGGGCGAACACTAATATTTCTGGGTGTGTAATGCATAATTCGATAGGCACTGTTATATGCAGCACGTAAGCGCTTCATGCTGGTCTGCGTGTATTTGCTTCACAATTGGCGATTGTCAAGCAAGTAGTAAAGTCTTGGCAAAGCCATTTACATTCTCCTACAAAATCTTCGATGCCAGAAAGTAAGCATTGTGTTTAGTACCTATTTGAATTGTCTGTGAGGATTCAAACCCATTTGACCTCAAACGATTCTGTAGTTCATCGCAACAGAGCAATCAGCCAGTCGGGAGGCAGCGCAATTTGTTGGAAGGTAGTAATCATTTTCGTAGTAAGAGAACAAGTTGCTGCAGCTGTTACGACAAATTTTAATCTTGCATCATCTGGTTGTTGCCAGTTTTATTATTAAATACCAAAACACTAGTGTCAACGTTTTTCACTTTGCAAGCAATCAGCTTGCTTAGAAATATCATGAAGTGGATGGTGGGACTGATGTCAAATCACCTGTCGGGATAATTCCAATCCCAGTGGTGAAAGTTTATTTGTCAGTATTTGGCTGAAATGATGTCATTTTGAAATTTTCTTCAGTCCAGTTTGATCTATTTGAAAACCGCAAAGCTTGAAAACCGCAAAACAATATCGCAGGCACTTTCAACTCACCAGCAAAGAGTCCGGTTGCATGCTGATTAACTTATTACATCATCAGCAGGGGCGGACCGAGGTTGGATGGCGCCCGGGGCAAACAACAAGTTTGGCGCCTCCTGGGAGCAAATATATTGTGCTGAAGAAAGTACTTGCGATATTGTTGGGACTTTTTTGCGCCCCAATGATTCGTCGCCAGGGGCATTGTGCCCCCTTGCCCCTCCCTCGGTACGTCCCTGATCTTCAGGGATATTTACCGTATAGATTTCAGCTTTTTAATATTTGCAAATTCTATTGAACGAATTCATTTCTAAGGAAAAAATAATGTTGTTTTCAACAGAATGCAACATTCACAGCAGAAATAAGTGCTTTTAATTTTACCGAACCCAAATTCCTGCAGTAGAATTCGAAACCGTAACCAGCCAGTGCATAGTAGTTGAAAAAACATCTAAGCATTACATGCTGTTACCTGATTTCTGATGAACTGATTCATCACTGCTGTTATTTTAGAATATGGATACGGCACCGCGTCGGTGTTGGTGATCAGTTTACTTGCATTCGGTGGATTGCTCTTGTTCCCAAGCATTGGAAAGACTTGGTACAAACTAACCATCCAATTCTTTATTGCTCTTGGTGTTGGTACTTTGTCGGGGGACGCTCTGCTGCACATTATTCCAGAAGTAAGTTGATTTCTTCCTAGAGGTTTGGTTTTCAAAATAGACGTTTATAAATAATATAAACCTCTGGTGAAATCATTCTGGAGGGCTTGGAAACTTGACATTAAGTTTTGCCCCCTCTCCGTTTAAATTACTGCGTGAGAATAAAAACAGTAATATTGCGCAGCAACAATGAGCAAAGAAAAACACAGGAACTACGCCAAAAATGTTACTACTTCGTTTTCAAACGAATGCCATGCAGCTCTTTACTTTGATTCTTGATCAATCCGCGGAAGAATCGCGCCTTGTGTTTGTGGTGGAGGTTCCAGGGAATGCTTCATGTTATGACCAATGATTGAGAGTCACTGTGAACGACATACAGCCCGTTTTGGTCCTCACGCTTTATAGAAAGCGAAGACTATCTCTCTTGAGAATCACCTTCCACCCTAGCAAATAAATTTTGGCGAAAATTTTGTGCCTACAGATCAGGCTTGATTTTCTAGTAGAAGAGACGTGGTTCCTTCAGCGTTTTGATAAACATGAAAGCAAGAGGCTGACATTTTTGCAGGTGGTTGGGCTTCATGCGCACGCGGCAAGCGACAACCATGGTCACAGCGACGGCAAGGCAGAAGATCTACTTTACGTTTGGAAGCTTCTGGTTGTCATTGGTGGCATCTACGTGTTCTACTTGTTCGAAAACGTCCTACGACTGTGGAATACAGTTCGAGGGGTAAGTAGAGACCCTTGGAAGTTAGTAAAAACCGCACTTATTTTGTTTTGAGAACTGCAATTCTTCTATAAGTGCATGTAGTTACTTCTGTGGTATAGCTGTGCTTTTGTTTGTTTGGGATGCTTCACTTTTTTCCATAAACGCTATTTATTTTCTTGATTATTATTTGTGCTTTTTAGTAGTTTTTTTCTTATCGTTTGGGTGACGGCAGTTGGCCGCAGATCGAAGCGTAAATTAAGCTTTTTTGCTGGAGTGGTTGAGGCGAACGCTCTTGTTTAAAGGAGCGTTACAGCGATTTACTTGGTGACCGTGGATCAATAACCAAACCTGTCGATATAAGAGAGGATCATTCTTCCACTGAGCTATCGCCAGCTCCAAGAAGTTTTTTTACTACTATTTATGCCAGTGTTTTTCAACCGGGGTTCCACGGAACCTCAGATTTCCGCGAGTGGCTGACAGGGGTTTCGCCGAAACAGACCGAATTTGCCTGGGACGAAATTCGCGACCGCAGTTCTATGCGGTTGTAGCAATACCACTGTGTCACAGTATCCTTGCCACTATGAATGGCATTGCAAACTCTGTTTATCAATTGGTTTGACTTATTGCTCCCTTTGTGTTGCGGAACCCTATGCGGTAGGGTTCGATGAGCAGCGCAAACATTTACGGAAGGTTCTGCTGCAGCAAAAAGATTGAAAAACAGTGTTTTATGCCAGCGGTTCCCAAACTTCTTTGTCCGTGGAACACTGCAAGGTTATTTCAAGTGGACAAGGAACCCCCACCAGATCTGCCAAGTAAACATAAACACTTTTTTTCACCCAAGTTGTCGTTATTAAAGCTTGGACTGTAAACAAAATTATGCACAATCAAAGTAACCATAAAGCAAGCTAGATCAAGCGATATAGGGGCTGCCACACGGCCAAAGGGTTAAAGAACATATCAGCAGTTTTTTCTTAAAACTGGAAATTATAGCTCGTGGAACCCTTTAGAGTTGTCTATGGAACCCTAGGCTTCCGCGGAACCCACTTTGGAAATCGCTGTTTTATGCCATAGCGCTGTTTACTACTCAAAATTTGATTAAGCTTTTTCTAAGCACCAGCAAAGAATCAAGCGCATCCCTAGAGATACGGTAGAGATACAAGCAAGAACCGACCTGATTCTTCCCCCAAATTGCAATAGATTTCTTGAAATCTGCCCCAGGCTCTTCCCCGTCGTAAATTTTTAATGATAAAATATTTTACTTCTGCGAATCATGCGCTGCCTGAATAGAATGATTTTTAGTGAAGCTGAGTTTCAACGCTGGATGGTGAAGTTTTATTTACAATTGTATTTCTGGTATGCAAGCACGGTGAATGTTTTGGTCGTAGTTGACAGTGCGTTGTGTCACGCAGTCATACTGCTTTGGATTTCCAGACCAACCTGACCTTCCACGCTCACGATGGTCCTCCCCATGCACATGGCGAAGGAGGTCATGGAACGAATCACATGACATCAATCATGAATGACAAATGTCATGAAGGCGGGGGCGCTGCAGGAGACACGACAAACAGCGAGGTGACAACATGCTATTTGCACGAAAGGTTGACTTATTATTTAAAGAAGTATTAATTAAGGACAATCAAACTACTAACTTCCATCAAGAGTTTCCAGCACGTTGGTTTTGCTATCATGGCCTAAAATGCTTGTTGGTCAACCTCTTTTGATTTCAGAAAACTCGAATAAATTTTGAAATCTACACCTTGAATTTATGCGTGTCAGCTACTGTGGTCCTCCTCTTGCCTTCCCCATTTTGTGAAACTCTGCGCGTCTAAATTTACGCAAAGAATAACTTTTCTTCAATACTTTTACATTTAATTTTGTTGCAGGACGCCGTTGATAAGGCATCAGATATCTCAACAGCTTCAGACAAACCAGCTATTTGCTGTGGTAAGCAAATCGCTAACAGTTACATTTTCATATCGACGAGTGTTTTTAAGAAATAATTGGCAGAACATTTCATAAAGCCTTGATCTGGCCAGTGATTTCAGTTTCTTATCGATTTTTTTTATGAAAGAATACAAAACACGATTTAGTTTCTTTGAAGATCTCGCAGAAATTTAGTGAAATCATAGTCCAAACTTTTAGTCAAAATAAAACACTATGTTGTATGTGAATGGCGTTAACATTACACATCTACAACCTATACCAGTACATATTTCTCGACCAGGTAATAACGTTTTTCTGACGATTCAAACATCTAATTAGTTTCATCTGAATCGAATTTTGCTTTGATTTCAAGCAACACATTTCGATCTCGTTTGTTTTCTAAATTGCAACGGAGGTGATGGGTCAGATGACAAAAAGAAACTGAGGCTGCTTTCACTGAACAGTGGATTGTACAATAAAAAAATCTCAGAAACGTGATGTGATTTTGCTACTTTTTACTGACAACGATCTGCGACCCACTGCCAGGAGCGAAGCACATTCATCAATGGGTGACTTTCTGCTGTGCAGTAGTTGCTTCTTTACAGCATAAAAATGCTTTCAGGTGCTAACACCATCGGTATAATGGTCTTTATCGGTGACATTCTACACAACTTTGGCGACGGCTTGGCTATAGGTGTAGCTTTCAGCTCCGGTTGGGTCAATGGAATCGGTACATCCATCGCCATTTTCTGCCATGAACTTCCTCATGAATTCGGTGAGTAGCTGAAAACACCAAACAGCAGAGGTTACTTTTTTGCAAGACCTGTTAACCGCAAACTTCAAAACTTGCTTCAGTGTCAAACGTTTGTATTTAATTTTTAGGTGATTTTGCGATCTATGTGAGAAACGGGATGTCGAAATGTAAAGCTTTACTGTTCAATTTCCTCGCCGCATGTTGCGCCTTCATCGGGTTGTATGTTGGTCTGAGCATCTCCCAGAACGCTGAAGCCCGAATCTGGATGTTGGCGGTCATTGCTGGAATGTTTTTGTACATTTCCCTTGTTGATGTGGTAAGTAGGAAAATCGTAAGTCGTGATTTCTCTGGTTACCTTAATTAACAAGTCATAAAACTTTTGTCTTACAGCAAACAGATCTTATTAATGCCTGCAGATTGAGGAGCTTAGTGACGTTCGATGCTCTTCTAGACGATTTATTAAATTGCGTTGCGTTTGCCCGATGTAGGAGGCACGGCATGAGCAAGTAAGCCTGCAAACAAGGTTATAACCGATNAGTAAAGCATCGAACGTCACTAAGCTCGTCAGTCTGCAGACACTTGCAAGCCAATCTAGATCATCGGGTTGACTTTCACAACCCCGAGATCTTATTAAGTTCTACTGTCCTTTCATGAAACAACCTACAGTTAAACTCAACATAAAATGGAAAAAATTCCAAAAATAAANNTGTCAGAACACTAAANACAATAAAATGCGACAATTTCAGTTGATGCCAAAAGAAACGTGCAGCGGCTTTCTCTGACAAAGTTTGCAAAAATAAACAATGTCAACGAGCGCTTTCTCAATTCACTGCTAAAACAACAGTTAGAAATAGACCATTTGAAAAAGTGCTGGTGATGCCAACTCAGTGGGCGAAATACGCGCATACCCGTAGTAAACATCGTAGTTTCAGATTCATTACTTTCGATGGGTGTTGTCAGAACAGAAACATCTTGTTTCTGACTCATGTTGTGACATCAAATAGAAATGCTGTACACGTTTCCAAAACGTTATAGATTCGTAGCAATATTGTACTTTGTTAAGACTGCACATAGTAGTTGTTGTGAATATGATGAGGTTAGTTCTTGAAACAAACGTTTTTACTGCAACCTCCTCATAAATCTGAACAGTCACAAACTTTCTGTTTGTTCATATATTTGGAAATGAGTGGCAGTTTGAACAAAAATTCAAACCGCATTTTATATTTGAATTGTGATGAAAAATGCTCATTATTTGCGATAAGACTTCATGATTGAATGAGCGAGGTCCAACTGAGAAAACAACTGACAATTTTGACGATGATTTCATCATTCTTTAGTCAAGGATCAAGGTCAAGACATGAAACAGTTGGGTTGCACCATCAGTAAATTTATCTTTGATATGCTTAATTGTTTTGCTTACGCAGCAGTCAATTTGTACTCAACTTCTATTTTCGATATTGTTTAATTACACAAAACGTCAACAGTTCGTTTATATGTTGTCACTGATTTCCTTCTTTCAAATACATTCTTTTCTGGGTGTCAAAAGCATGACAAATTTGCACTATTTATTTTTTAAATTTCCGAAGTTCCTTAAGATATGATGATTTGAAGGGAACGTTTTCAAGAAAAAAAAACGATAAATGCACACTTGGCATATTTTCAAAAGAGAGGCAAAAATTTAATAATTCTTGTTTCTTAAATTTGCAGATGCACGAAATGGTCGAAGGGGAAACCAAAAATCCTGTGGCACAATTTATTCTGCAAAATTTAGGTCTTTTGCTTGGCTGGGCAATTATGCTTGTGCTTTCCTTGTTTGAAGATAAAATCAAGACATCTATCTCATAAAAATCACCTATTGTAAGAAGCTTCGACCTCATCTACATACACGTGCTATGAACGAAAAGCCAAATTGAAAATTTAAGGCGGATTTTTGTTACGCAGTGCTACAACTATTGGCATAGGGCTTTGTTTTAAAATGCGAAAGCATACTTTCCGTTTTGTATTAACGGTGCTTTTTATCCACAAAAGATTCGCTTTTACGTTCATTTTGATTGCTTCGATGAAGCTCGTCTTAAACAAGATCTTTTCACTATTGACTTATAGCGATGAGAAAATCGGCCCCAAACAACCGTTTGGCTTCGTGGTCAACCAGCAGCTGTTACTCTGTGGGTGGTAATTCTATGGCGTGATGGCCTTTCGCTGCAAAACCAGGCTGTTTCCAAATATGCAAGGAGGTGCATTAGTTCATGAAGCCATCTTCTAAGCATTTTGGCATAATCTTAAGATATATACAGCAACAGCGCCTGCATGAAAATAAAACTATGACCGAAAAAGAACATGCCAAAAATCATTGTAGAGCTTATTTATTGTCAGTTGAAAATTTGCTCTGTGCTTGACTGTGCTTGATGATGTCGTTTCAATTCCATTTTCAACAATAAAAGTTTTTCCTAGCATACACGAAGTTTTGAAAGTAGAACATCAAATGCGTCGTTGAAATCTTTCATTTCAAATATTAAATGAAAGTATCGATTAATTGACCTCCGCATTTACTTCAAAAAGTAGAGAAATTGAATGGTGACAATTGAAAGATAAAAATGGTTCAACTTACGTTCGTTTGCCAACATTTCTAAAAAATTGGAATATGCGAATTCAGGGCCGCAACCAGCTGATATTTCCGGGGGGAATGATTAACTTGAAGCTGCACTATTTTCGGGCGAATGCAATTGCCCAGTTGCTCCCCCCACCTGGTTGCGCCTGTGCGAATTCTTCGCAGTGATTTTCAACAATATCATCAAAAACAAATTTTCACAACATTAAAAAAAACTAATCATCTTTGTGAAAATTTTAATCGAGAATTTACGGTAATCATGATTAGCGTGGCACGTTTTTTCTCCGTGATACTTCCCTTACTGCTATTTTGACAATGCGCCACTGGTTACAAAATATATTAACACGTTATTCAGGCTTGTATTATTTTTTTAATGGTGTTTTTGCTTCTGCTGTTGTTGGTTGCAATCCGTTCGATTTTTATCGTAATTGAAAAATATATTTCTCATCGAATTTGCTGTGAGACGTTTTAATAACAACCTTTC
>JGI24022J15233_10005362_pt1 | contig 13583 bp, 10 predicted proteins | sample Ectturendosymbi2_FD_15233 | JGI IMG/M metagenome (IMG submission 15233) | reverse complement strand
ATCTCTTTGGTGTGTTGTATCAAACCATTAGTAAGGTCATGGCACTTGACATTCATTGAATAAAGATATACATCGCACCAAATTGTTGACAGTATAGGTGAAAAGCATGCCTCGGTATAACCAGTTCTATCCAAAAGGAAATTCACTGTATGGTTTCGTATTCAACAGTGTTTTGTCTATTGGGCAGGCCAAGGTCACCCAACACTTGGTGGAAAGGGGAGAATATACTCACTGAAACAAAACAGTCAATCAACCACATTGCCAATGCAAGATCACAAAATTAAAACACTGCCCATTGAAGCAAAAAGATCAGAAAAAATGCAAGAATCAGTCAGTTTGCCTTTATGCACTAATTCATTGATTTTGTGTTTTTTCTACATTTACTTGGCTGGTAAGGTCAACAATCCTTTTCATATATAGGCTCCATACTGAATGATTGCCTTGCAATTCAAAGCAACCATATGCCATTGTGAAATACTGTTGTGATCAGAAATCCTGAGCGGCAAGTGTGCAAAGCTTCACACTGTGGCAGCAAGCAACAATAGAGATCACACGCCACGATCACTCTATTATTGCTTTTTCGCGTCACATATATGTAGTGTTGTTCTTCGCCCACATCCCGTTCGTGTTGAATCACACATTCAACGCAACACCAACGGAGAGGTTGCAACAACATCCCCTCCTTTTTACAATGAACCCCACCGATCACACGTTCTTTTTGTGAAGGCTGCACCTGGCACAACATTCACATCCTGGTCAGAGCACCATTTTGTTGCAGGCGGAAAGCCTGAGCAGCAAGTGTGCAAAGCTTCACACTCTGGCAGCAAGCAACAATAGAGATCACACACTGCGTTCGGAAAATCCTGAGCAGCATGTGCGCAAAGCTTCGCACTGTGGCAGCAAGCAACATTAGAGATCATGCTCGCAATCTCTCTTTCTATTGCTTGCTCGCGCTACATATATTATGGTGTGTACGCACATCCTGTTCGTGGTGAATCACACAATCAACGCAACACCACAGGAGCGGTTGCAACAACATCCCCTCATTTTTACAACGAACCGCACCGATCGCACTTCTTTATGTGAAGGCTGAACTCCGCATGACCTTCACATCCTGGTCACAGCATCATTTTATTGCGATCGGAAATCCCGAGCAGCATGTGCGCAAAGCTTCGCACTGTGGCAGCAAGCAACAATAGAGATCATGCTCGCAATCTCTCTATTGCTTGCTCGCGCTACATATATTATGGTGTTATTGTTCACGCACATCCTGTTCGTGGTGAATCACACAACCAACGCAACACCACCGGAGAGGTTGCAACACAATCACTCTATTATTGCTTGTTGTGCCTCATATATGTAGTGTTGTTCTTTGCCCACATCCCGTTTGTGGTGAATCACACATTCAACACAACGCCAACGGAAAGGTTGCAACAATACCAACAACTGGAAACAATTTTGTGACAGTTTGATTTGTACCAGTTGTTCGGGTATTTACATGACATGGTAGGCCCAAGTTTACCTAGTCATATGGATGAATCCATTGGTTAATCAGCTTGGGTTGATCTCGTAATAGATAGGAAGAAGTGCGTTAATTCATGGAGCAATTTTGGAAATAGCAGAAAAATTATACTGCTTGTTTTTTGGTTGCACTTGCGTAGACTCCAGTAAGCAAGAGCTGAAAGCCAAAAATGTTGTCCAAACGTTTTTGAAATAAATCTTCCTGTTTGTGCATCAGCATTGCTAAGTTGTTTGAGTTGCACACTTCCATACAAAACCATGCCTGTACTGTATTTTGCAAGGCCATTCCAAGTAAAATTGACATTGACGCACATCTGCAAGTTTTTTTGGAAAATTTAATGATTACATAAAAAATAAAAAGAAAACAAGAATGCTGACAACAGGTAGGTCATTCTAATATGGGTACCTACAAGTTAGAAAACACAGTAAAGTCAAACACTTTTAGACAATACATTGCTGGAATAATGTACAACAAATACTTAAAATCGTTTTTATTGACTGCCTGTAATCAAAACTATTGCAACAGTGACCCTGAAACATACTTTTTAATGCAAACATAAAGGTGTTAAGTTGTCATGTGGACTGTTCCATCGTTGGTGAAGTTTTGCAAGTACAGTAGAAGTTGTTTAATTCGCCAATTTGCTTAATTAGTTACTTTTCGTTGGTCCTGGCAGAATATCTATTGTGTACATCTTTGTTTGTCTAAGTCGCCATTGTCTAATTCGTCAATTTGCTCAATTTGTAACCTCTTTCTATCCCTTGGAAGCATTTTCTTTGGCTAATACGTCATTTTGCAGTTCTGCTTTTGATGTCTAAGCAGCTGGTACATGTGGAAATTCAAACAAATTAAGGATCTTCATCTAAGAATTGTTCTACCTTGCAATTTGTTTATTGAATTTATACACGAGGTGTGAAGTGCCACCTGACTTCCCATTGAGGGAACGTGGGAAGTCTACAGTTTGTTAAAGATTTAAAAGGTTCTAGATTAAATAGAGAAGTCCCGATAGAGTGGAGGAATTAATTGTTGTTATTCAACCATAACGTCATAAACTCGTATTATATGTGTATGAGTTACTGTGATAAAGTATACGAGCTTCTATGATAGAGTTTTCACCTGTTTGCATAATTCGTCACTTGCCTAAATTGTCACTTTTTTCTAATCCTCTTAAGGTGATGAAGTAGGCAAATTCTACTGTACAAGCATTTTTGTGCTTTAAGGGCATTTATCTTAACTTGGTGCACAATCTCAGTAGTCGGCAAACACCAGGCCAGTCTGTGAGGAATTTGTTACCAGGTCATGGATTTCTGCTGATTTATGAACTAGTAAATTTCCATCACCAAACATTCATTATTTTATTGAGGGTTGGTTTACAAAATATTCCTGGCTTAAACCGATCCATAGTGCAAAAAAGTTTACAGACCCCTGCACTGTGTAGCACCTTGTGGATATTCTCCACATAATAACAATTAGAGTTCTGTCTCCATCAGCAGGCCATAACAGTCTGCTTATCTTGAAGTTACTGTGCGTTAACTGCAAATAAATTAAGTAGGTTAGATTAATTCAAGAAGTGAGTTCTTGTGGCAAACCAGTGTCATTTTTGTGGACATGGGGAAACAAATAGCAATGATTAAAAATGCACTGTAGAAACTAGAAAATTGCATGTGTAGCTGGCATTTTATTGTTGTCAATAGGTAAACCACTCTCCAATATCACAACATCAAAAATGATTGTTTTGCTCAAATGCACCTTAATCCTGTTTTTGATGAATTAAAAAACTCAGGACAAATTTCAAAATTAATGAGGTAAGTTCTTGATGGGAAAAATTGTTACAAACTAATACAAAATGTATGAATTGAAACCTTGGGATCCAAGAAGTTGTCCAAATGCATGTCGCTCAGTAATTACTGGTGCTCCCGCTAACTCAAATCCTTGATCAGGGGTTCCCAACCTTTCTCTGACCATGTACCCCTTCAGGCTTTTGACAAATCAGCATGTATCCCTAAAATTTCGTATGACTAAATGGCTGAGTAAAATAGCAAAAATCCACTAATTTTTTAAGAGCGTTTAGATTTTTAGATATATAAAGGTAGACCTTGTTTTTGACTCAAAAGTTAACATGTTTAACAATGAGCACATCATGATTTTTGATAATAATATTCATTGACATATGTATGAAAATTTGGAAATCATACATAAATATATTCTTCCTTATATTGCTAACCTTGAATGTACCCCTTCAGATATGCAAATGTACCCTAGGGGCACATGCACCCCATGTTCGGAACTACCCCAGAGATGAAAAAATATAGACTGTTTTGGAATTTTGTGGTAATGTGCAATAAATTACAATAAGCTGTATGAATCCAGCTGTTGGTTTCGCATAATAAAAAAATTAAAAAACTATTTAAAAACAATTAAATGTATTAAAAGCGATTGTTTTTTTCAGTGTTAGCAACCTGAAAAAACTCAGTACACCTTTCATTCAATCCATTATTCATTTATAAGATCTTGTAATCATGGCATGGTTGTGGGATCAAATCAGAAGGCATGATTGGGACCTCTGATATGAATGGGCACCTGCAAATCACAATGGGCCCCCCTGAAACAGAACCATCACCAGAAAGTCTTCAATAGGTGGCATAACATTCTGAAACCTTGATAAAAACTCCACTGATTCATAGTGTTTCATATTTCAATTTGAGGGGGTGAGGAGCTTTGTTGGGGGGCTAAACCCACAAAACCCCCCATGTCAACAGGGCTGCCTTAAAGCTGCAGTGGAAGCAAATGATTTGACCAATTTTACTAGGAAATGTCAGAATGACTTATGAGAAAGATCAACACCTTTTCTTCAGATTCTGACTTACAAAATCGTGTGCACAACTAGTTGAATTCTTCTTTCTCACATATCAACCCTTGAAGTGATAATTTTAATTTGACCATTTCAAAAGCTTTCAAATAAATGCAAAGTTGGGGTCATGGGGTGGTTGGGGTGAATTTGGGTACAATACATTAAGTCACAAAAGTATGGTGTGCTGATAACCTAGGTTCTCATTTGACTCCACGATTTTTTTTAACTTTCCATAGGTTGTTTTGCCCATTACCAACATAACAGAGCATGGAAGCTTGTTCCATTGGCTGTGTAATATGTATGCCTAAGGTACTAAGTGGCTAAGTGGTGATAATAATAAAATGTTATATACAAAGGTTCATTGTTGCTTGCTGATGAAGGTATTTATGTGCCCCGCTGCCCATCACTGGATGCATATGTGGTGTGTAGCTCACATAAACTTGTTCTTGGCATAGTTTACCCACTTCAATAATATTACTTACTTTGTGTTTGGAAAAAGTGTACACCATTCAAACTGAACATAGTGCCTGAAAGTACATTTTGCCCCATGTGAACTTTTCTGGTCCACTCTTGCACAATGTAGCACTTTCTATTGAACAAAACAGTTGTACCTCTTGATACCTCCACCAAGAAAATGGTGTGTGCTGGGTGACAGTTCACTAAACACTTCTTTTGGGTTTACATAAAGATATTTCTGAAAAACGAAGATTTTGTACAAACATTGACTTAGGGTCACTCTTTAAGTAGCAGTCAGACAACAGAAAGCCAGGTATAAACAAGTAAAATCCTATGTCTAACTGGAATAGGCAAATTGTATTTGCGAGAAAAGAAGTGCAGCTTCTTGTAGATATCTATATAGATATCTTTATAGTGGACATAATTTATTGCCTACGAACAGCAAGAAAGCCTATTGTTAATAGTTAACTGCGTAGACAAAGCATATCTGGGCAATTCTGAGAAACTCTGATAGGGATACCAATCGATGGAATTTGCTACGACAATAACAATGATATCAAAATGTTTTGACAGTGTCATAAGATCTATGTTGATTGTTGCGAAAGTGGAACTTTACACATTAGCATAACATGACACACTGCGATTTTTCCCATATGCCAATATCGGAAAGTATGTCAGCTATATTTTCTGTGGCGATCAAAGGAAACCAAAGACACATTTCATCCACGTTTGAAAGTACATTAGTGATATTTTGATGATAATTTCAACTCTTTCTGAAAAAAAAAACAGTTTTCAACATTTGCAAACTTGGCAATTCCACGGCTAGAGGTTTAGCTTATCCGCTGTTTCGTTGTTGGGAAAATCAAATATGTAATAACTGTGCCATTATAATCGTGACTTCGTTTTTTTGCATCTGTCTTCCCAACATTTAGTTTTTATCGTGTTTCTTAGTTCAGTGTTGTAAGGAGTGCGAGTTACCCTTTCGGTCAGTTGTAGCGTTGATTTCTCTGCCCGACAATTATCGCGGAATTAACCTGCATCGACATTGTGTGTCGTGTCATTTATGCCACATTTCTTCATGTAAGTCACGTTTCTCGATCATATTCCCTTGCAGACAATAAAGCAAAATTCGATGAGTTTCCCAGTTACTCCTGGTTAAGTGACGACATAATTACATATTTGTTGAGTTCGTGCAGCCGCTAGATATTGTTGAATTGTACGAAAACGGATGGTTTCCATCATAGCAACACAAGAGTGGAAATCATTAACCAGCGGTTGTTGTTCCGCAATGTCGTTGCCACATACGCTTGACCTGCTTTAATTCATGTGTGAAACAACTACATGCTTCATGACGTAAACATGTTTGCTTCCCGCACTTCGAGTTTGGTCAGCCGCATTCGTTGCACTGCTGTTGTACAATTTCTTCAGCAGTCTTGGTTTAGGTGCTGTTATACTATTTTACATGTTAATGTTGTGCTTCATGTGGAGAGTTGCTGTAAACAGCCCATTTGAACTCACAGGTTAGCAATAAGCTTGCCACCTTAGCTTGTAGATCAGTGTGTTGTTGCATTTTTGCAAAAATTGTTTACATTCTGAAGAAAAATGATGCAAAGCTACTACGGTGCCAATCAGGCCCGTGTTAAGCTCGATGATTACATTTGTGATTTGAACTTGGAAATTGAAGATGGCGGTTATTCCTGTACCCCAATGAGCAAAGACGGATTTTCGTACATGTGGGCTGGTGTTAAAGGGACTTACGGAATTAGGTACGTTTCGTGGTATGGATATTTCTAATTCATTTTAACGGACAAACTGCCTTTTGGTGGCGACTGCCGCTATTGTATTCAAGTTGCTGATGACATCATCAGTGCTTCATCGTAGAGTGGTTTGAGTTTCACCGTTGAGCCAGTGATAGTTCAGCTGTATCCGAACAGGGCTTGAAGTACTACGCTTTTCTCTGGAATGCATAATTCAATGGTGAAAAACTGTTACAGCTTCCGACCTTACCGCAGTATTACAGTTAAGTTTCTTTGTGTGGGTTGTGGTTCGTCAACCATGGCGAAAACTTGGTCGAAAGTGCCTCTTTCGTGCTCGTGGTAGGGTTGTCAGAACTCAGTGGAAGATGCGGCACGCGTTTCCGCTGCAGATACGCAATGCAGATGGCACATTGAGATGCTTAATGATACGTTGTGACTGTTCGCGTTAGGGCGCAAATAAATGCTACGAGACGCCAAGGTAAAAAACGCTTTTTTGAAGTTTTCGTCTCTGTGCGCGCAGGAAGCGATGTGTATGATGCAGTTTGTTTTTCTTCGAAGTCCTCAACAAAAGTGAAGTTGGGGTCTGAAGTTCTGGAATGTTTTTTACTGTTAGCTGCTTAGGTTTTTAGACGTATCTCTGCGTTAGCATCTTTCTAACAAAATTCTCTCCTTGTTACTGCTAGACATGCAGCTTGAATACACAAAAAGAAATAAAAGGTAAATGGCGATGCGCATAACGAATCGTTATATTTCTTAGCATTTTTACTTGTAAAATGACGTTGTAAGTTTTTGTAGCTTTAATGAAAGAGCCCTCGACAATGTTAAAATCACCTTCTAATTTCTGAAAAATGCGGAATCGTTCTCGGGATAGACATCGCTCAACTCTGGGAACCAATATTCGTTGTTTGTTGAAGTTTTAACTGGACTTGATGATGATACCTACTAACGAAAAATTCCAGCCGTGAAACCCTTTTTGTACTTATTTTATGCAGGTCTGGAAAAGCGTGTTTTGAAGTAAAAATCGTCGATTATTGTGAGGTCACTCACAAAGACCCTACAGATACCCATGTTGCTAGGGTTGGTTGGTCGACCGACAGCGCAACACTTCAACTTGGAGAAGATAAAAATTCATTTGGTTTTGGTGGCACTGGGAAAAAGTCTGTTAACAGAAAGTTTCTGAATTATGGCAGAAGATACGAAAAAGGTAGTTCTGAAATTAACTAGCCTGGTTGATTAGTCATTTTTGCAAAACTTACATCAAAAAGAACGGATAAGTATGAGTCAGCATTGCTGTGATAAAGAGCGTAAAGTTTCTTTGGTGACTGGAAGTAAGGAAGCGTAGTTCTGCACGCAATCCACAGCTTTCGCGCTTTCGCAGTCATTTCTGTTTCAAAATTCAAAGCACACTCGGAACGTGTTGTAAAACTGTCCTAGTATGATTCGCTTTCGCCATTGTAATTTGGAGAAGAATGAATACATGACATTTTTTGTGAAATAAGGTATGATTAAGCCTCATCCTCAGCTCTCATTCACAAAGCTCTCCTTATTCAAAAGGTTATCATGTCATATGATGTGCGATTCACGATTAACATTTAGAAATTATTTGGCTGAAGGTGACGTGGTTGGATGTTACTTGGCAATGGAAAATGGATGGGTGGATATTTCATACAGCGTCAACGGCAGATATTGCGGCAGTGCCTTTAAAATTCGATGGATGACTGATGAGGTAGTGCACTATTATTTTCATTTAATAAACAGCGCTTTTGCTCAATTTACCAACTTAGTATGTGCAACGAAAACAACATATCTTATCTTGCATGAACGATTGCGCGTTTGGCGTATCTTATGTGTCTGTGGTTTCATCGATCGTGAGTCGTGTAACTAAGCGGAAACGCTGTTTCAGGCCCTTTTTCCTCACGTTTTGACGAAGAATTGCAAGTTGAGTGTCAATTTTGGCCAGGCTGCTCACCCTTATTTTTCGTTACAACCGGGTTACAAGCTAATCGATCACTTTCCAACTGACTTCAAAATCCCTGCAGTCCGGCCGCCGCTATTTCAGCGGGATTGTGAAATCATAATGATGGTTGGATTGCCTGGCGTAGGTACGATCCATATTTTCTGGTTTGTTTGTGGTTTTATGTTTGTGTTGAGTGTTGGTATGTATTCACGCGGTTTTCAAATTGGCAAGTCTGTATGCTTTCTGTGAATAGTTGCTGTACCTCGCAAATACTTGCAGTATCATATTTACACTGTCGCAGTAATGTATTTGGTTTTAAAACTCGTGTCTTACAGGCAAGAGCACCTGGGCTATGAATTACGCGAAAATACACCCAAGCAAAAAGTATGTTGTTTTGGGGACTGATTCAATTATCGACAAAATGAGGGTAATGGGTTTGCCGAGAAAAAACAATTTCACAGGTGAGTGTTTTTTGAAATTTTAAGTTGCTTTTCGCAAGTAGCTTAAAATCATCACTTTTCTGTGGTAGGTCGTTGGGACATGTTGATCAAACAGGCATCTGATTGCTTCAATACTCTTCTACGGAAAGCGTCCATGTTGCCGCGAAATTTGATTCTGGACCAGACCAATGTGTATGCCACTGCACGTCGCCGAAAAGTGAAGCAGTATCGCGAGAAAGGCTACACGGTAAATATTATAACAAATTCGAGATTCAGTTCCAGGTTGGTTCAATTGAAGTGTATTTTGTGATGATGAAGCCTTAGATCTGCTCCTTGTGCGTTATCGGCATATTTGTGGCATTATTTGCAGGTGAATGCAATGGTGCTTGTTCCTCATGATGAAGACATGGTTCGTCGATCGGAGAAAAGAACGCAGGAGGAAGGCAAGGAAGTGCCAGAAGCAGCAGTGCTTGACATGAAGGCCAATTTTTCCTTGCCTGACGAACGAGAGCAACTGTTCGACGAGATCACTTTCTTGGAACTGCAACGTCCAGAAGCGCAGGCTCTCGTGGAACAATACAACAGGTAAAACTTACCTATGCCATCACATATTCTTAGCATATAAAAATTAATTCGTATTTTGTTTACAAATTGGGTGACTGTTAGATATGCTAGAGACTGTTTTAGAACTGTCAAATCGATTTTCGTTTGTTGTGTCCACCACGGTTCTGCCTGCGCGTATTTACAATTGGACAGAATGCTAAGACTTACTTTAAAACTGTACTGCAGGGAAGCCATGGCGAAAGGACACAGAAGCAACCAGCAACGAGGAAGTGCCGGAGGAAATTTGAACCAAGTGCAGCGAAACCAGCAGGAAAGAGGGACGATGCAGGGGTATGTTCTTGGTTTCCTCTGCCTAAGCCACGTTATTTGAACAATTTTCAGTGAAAATATTAGGATATGTGACTCCGTACGGAAATATTGATGTAATGCCATGATTGTCTAGTTGACGCAGTCTAATGTACGGTGCTTTAACAATTTTCTTTTCTTACGGTTATGGTGATAGTTGGTATGAAGCTTACCCTTTTTCGCTAAATTCACTTTTCGTGAAACGTTAAGAACAGATCTTTCATGATTTTAGGTCATTTGCTTCGCAAGACAAATACGGTGTCACAGATAGAAGTTATGGTCAGCAGCTGGGGTCTGGTGATGCATTCAGAAGGTAATCACGTGTTTCTTTAATGTACCATTTTTTCCCTGTTATAGACTTAATGTGATGCTGGGGTCATAGATTGTTCGTCTGATAGAGGTCAAACAACGTATGTATGCGTGACCGTTGGTTTTTGTTCTAAAGTGGCATGAAACGCCCTGATCCTGAAGTTTCTGGCCCGCCGGAAAAGTATCGCCGTGCCGATATGGAAAACCTTGGTCGGAATCAGGAGCAAAATTTCGCTGACAGAGCTCAGCATGCGTCGTACAACAACGAATGGCAGCAGTCTCGACCTCAGCAGCCCCAGTCATTCTATTCAGCTCAGGCCGCACAACAGTGGGGTGATCAGGTATATTGCTGTGAGTAGTGATCTTGCTGATAAGTGAAAAATTCTTGTTCCTAGACTCCGTAGTGCCCCCAGGTTCTGCTTAAGTAGGGGCTGCTTTTTTGTGGATAAGCAACCTTTAACTTGGCATTTGATTTTCAGAGGTCTCATCAAGACGTAGACAGAAAGCCTTTTCCACCAACAGATCCCGACAGACCGTATCGTGATGAAAATAAACCTCAACAGTATGGAGGTTTTCCTGGTGGCAGGTAGTGCTTTTCGTTTTTTAAACTTTTTGTGCGCTTGTCTGGCGTCAAAAATGCTTTGAAAAGTCCTCGACGACGAAGCCGATACACTGTAGATAGGTATTTCCCATTGTTTTCTTCTGTTCTGGCATACGCACAATTGACTGATTATCTGTTGTTATTTCTCCCTTCAAGTAGTATAAGACGTCAGATTTTTACCATGGCTGCAAGATTGAACTGCGAAAACACAGAAACTTGAAAGAATCGTTGATGTGCATATTTTTCATATTAACGGTATAATTCGTATATTGTTAGAGTGTCATCTCTTATCAAAGTTCATATCAACAAATCGTTCATTTCCAACAAAATATCTGCACTTACTGATTTTTTCGCATTTTTTGCCTTAGACAAGAAGCTTCATGGAATCAGCAGCCTTCTTACTACGACGACAGAAAGGTGCACCATTTGCTTTTGCTCAATTTGTGTTCTGCACAGCATTAACGAACACGATGCTAAAACATGTTACTTGCTGCAGAGCTACCAAGAGCCTCCGACAAGCGCAGTCAAATCCGAGCCTGCGTACGACGACGCGTATCCTGGTGCGGGTCAAGTCTACGATCAGTGGCAGAGGTCCATCACGGAATCGCGTTCGAACCAGTCGTACTCCCAAGCTCCTGATGTGAAGCCTGCGACAAATCAGATGGGTTACAGTTCGCAATATGACCAAGGCGCTCGGTCGCAAAATTCTCAGATGCAGCACAGCACCGGTGGACATCATGGATTTTCGGAAAGGCCTCCGGTAGAACGTGACGACGTCAGGCAGAGTAGTTACGGACAGAACGCTTCTTACAGCCAGCAGGGTTCACGAGACATGTCTGCTTCATCCGTCAGTCGTTCGACCGCTTCAGACTATGCTGATCAAAGGCAGCCACTGCAGCAAGGCAGTCGGTACGAACGCACGCCATACCAACAAAGTGAATTTCAGCAAAGCCAGTACCAACAAAGTCAGTACCAGCAAGAAAATTACCGGCAAGGCCAACATCAACATGGCCAGTATGAACAGGACCAGTATCAACAACAAAATCAGCATGGATACAGCAGGCCACCTGCCGCGCAAGATAACCGAAAAGCATCAACTTCACAAGGTGTATATTTGCTTTATTGCTTTTTGGAATGTATTTGCTGAGTGGTGTTCACTGTTTAATTGCTGTGCTCGCGCAGTTCGTTGCGTTTGCAAATTGAATGGGTTGCAGAAGAGCAGCGGAAACGGGCGGCGTTCCTGAATGGCTCTATGGTGCTTTTTGAATATCTTCGATAACATTTTAATTCTTAGGCGACTTGCCTGGTTCTGAATTGTGTCAACAAACGTTATTAGCATTTTCTTGCGATTTGTTTTTGAAAAGTGCATGCATCGTGTGCTCGTGCATTTAAATAATCGCAAACACGGATTTAAGAACTTAATAATTCGCAGCATTGTATGCGTTCATGTGTTATTTCAGTTTTGTTGAAGCAACTCGTGCTTTCGGTGACGAACTATCGGTGACGAGGTTGTTTTTTGCTGCTAGGTTGGCATGAGCCTCAACGTGCACAACATCACGAACAAGCAAGTTACGGCCAGCAGTCACGTAGCTACGGCCAAGGCTATGACGACAACAGCGGTTACAACGCCAGACTACAAACAGGTCCCAACGTTTATGTTTTCCTTCATGCCGTTAGTTATAAGTCTTATGTGAAAATGTCATTTGAAAGAAAACGAGCATGGACACTAAAAACCTAAGTATGATTGGCAATGACATCTTACATGTGATGTGCAGATGTGAAACAGGAAAGCTTCGCTGATGGAAGCTCTGGTTCGTACTACGGTGGAAGCCAGACACAAAACGTTAAAAATGAACCAGCCAGAGATCAAGGTTTCGGAAACTGGGATGGTTATGGTAGAGGGTGAGCTTACCTGGCGTTGTGGTGGTTGGTGAGTCACTGCACTATTTTATGTTAAACAATGGCATATGCACCATAGGTCGAACTATGAAAGCCAAATGGACCGCAACAGATCACAAGACATGTCGCAAAATTTCAGCCAGACATCTTATTCAGATTACTCAAGGTAAGCAGATGTCTGGTTCACCTTCAGGAAGGGCAATCACAGCAGAACTTGTATTATTATTTGCATATGGCTGTGTGCTTGCCTCCATGTGCCACTGCAAAATTCCATTTGTTTTCTGCAGGCAAACGGCTCCTGATAATCGGCGAGCCGACCAAAAGCCGCTAGCTGACACTTATCAACGACCCGTTGCACCTGGAAATACCACTTCACAATCAACAGCCCAGATCCGAGCTGATCACGCAGTTGAAGATATGGACCTCGATTCTGATTACCTCACTGATTCGGCATCATTTAGACCTTCGCCTAGACGTGGTGGTGACGGAAGCTTTCAGCAGTCCGGAAATGAGCAATATTATCCTCGGCAGTATGGTTTGCACGACGATGACATGAAGCAATTGCAATATTTCGATCAACAACACGGTAGAGCTGAATCCTACGCTCGCAACACCAATAACCGCATGCCTAGGGAGAAGGGTAATCCACCGCGACTGGACTCCAGACAAGAACAACTAGAACCTGGACGTTTTGGAAGTAGTCGTTCATATGGATACAATGCCTCGGAATCAGCTGCGACACAGCGTGGTAGTTCCTTGCAGGGTGCTTCTGGACGTGATGATTTTGGCTACGGTGGTCCACCTCGTGACACTCGTGGTCGAGGGGGTCCGTCTCATGGTGGTCCCCAGGACGCTTACGGTCAAGGTGACCCGCCTCGTAATATT
>JGI24022J15233_10005361_pt1 | contig 13583 bp, 5 predicted proteins | sample Ectturendosymbi2_FD_15233 | JGI IMG/M metagenome (IMG submission 15233) | reverse complement strand
CAAAAGCCCCCCGTGGCGACGGGACTGGCTCTACATAGCAAAATACTTCAGTGCAAATCAACGAAACTGCCTCAAGGAACCTATCCTGCTACAGGTTTTAGTCGAATACAAACTTGTATCTCAACATTTTTAATCAATGACGGCAAGTAAAACAAATGGAGTAACGCTTTTCGTAACTGTTTTTGGCGCACCAGCTTGCTGTATCCCACCTAATGGTTATTTGAGCTTTATTCCAAGACCATCGCAATTTTCTTTTTATAACCGTGGCTGTTAAAAATATACTGTAACTTATCCCTGTTTCCAGTGTCAGCGTAGCCTCAAATCAATATTGTAGATTTTTGTTTTTGCACAGTTCTAAAACTAGATGCCTGTATATGGTGGTGATATAAATTTTACATGTCTTGAAGCTCAAACTTTGGCGAAGAAGCGATTCAGTTTCGAAGTCTTCTTCATTGCGCTATAGCCACTGTTTAACAACAATGGCATTCATTTTAGAGATTCATTTGTGATGACATGTATTGTGACGGGTCAGCCACAATTATGTGAATCCTTAACATTTTCATCAACGGTTTTCCTTTGGCTTGCTGGCCAGTAAACAATCAGTCTTGTCAAGTCATTGTACTCTGATCTATTGTTCATAAGCTCAGTGTTTCTACATTCATCTGATGTTAATTGCCACCTTATCTTACAGTAGATCATTTCAACTCATTTAACTACAACGAGAAGAGTCAGCAGCAAATATCTAATGTAAGTAGAAAGATGCTTTTCATTTTGTATGCGCTGAGGGAATTGACACTGCCATTACTTACATATACTGAGTTATTAAAATACAGGCGCAAACTCTCAGAAAGGGGCCCAACAATTCGCCATTGCGAAAGGTAGATGTTGGATTACGTGGATAAAAGGGTTAAGCATAATATACATGTGAAAGGAAAAAGTTTGTAAAATTTTGCAACTGGGCACTTGAAAGCTGCCTCCTTTGGCACATTTTCCAATATATTTTGGTTTATTTTGAAAAACACATGACTTGCTTCGGAGCTTCTTTAAATGTGGCTCTAGAGTGGTACATAACCTTTTTAACTAAACAATGGTGCAAAGCTCTCAAGAGAGGGCACGATATCTCTGAAAAAGGGTGCCCGAGGCGACTGCCTCGTTATCCTTTCCTGTATCCATCCCTGAGCTTGCAGTCTGTCTTGTTGGCAAATTCCGTGTGACTAAAATGAAACTAAATTTGAATTTTTTCGCATTAGGGCTTCAAATTCCGCAGACAAGTTATAGTAATGTCGAGAAGCCCGTGATTTTTACAAATTTAATTACGTGCAGGGCTAAGCTATTTGTACATGCAGCTTAGCGTGGTAAATAAGTTTTGTAATATTGTGGATACGATTGTGTTTACAGTTTAATTCTATTTTATATTTCAATGAAGTCAGTTAAATTTTGCAAAGTCTCAACAAACAATTTAAATGAAGTAAGTTTAAAGCAGCTACAAAGCTTTTACGGAATTAGTTGAACATAGCCAAAAGATCTTACGGATTATCAAAAATCCAAAAATTTTTCAAACGCGTTGAAGGACTCTACTAGCGTTTGCGTTTATCAACCACATACGTGAATTAATCGCTCAAAAATTGGATGACAACGGAATGACGGATCCACTTCTTATATGCGCGAAAGTTTTGTAGAAGGCCTAATTCGGAAGTCATGTGTCAATTAGAGCAAAGCCTCAGTACGGCTTCAAGTGAACATGCGGTGCTGGTGTACATCCGAAGCGTGTAAATACAGTATAACAAGCGCAAATGTAATGGCTGTCACGATGACGTCTTGCTCAACTGCAATATCGGTTGCAAAAAGCATACTAAAGATCGAGCACTTACAGCATTGAGAGGTTTACTAGCGCTTTTGCAGGAAAGGTTTATGAGCAGTGGCATTGATCCAAAGTAAAAGCTTGGAACTTCACTATCAAAACTTTTGAAACTTGTCAATTCATTGAAGGCAGACTTTTTATTTGTCGGCTTAAATCTGAACGCAACACCAGAAACACGCACGTTTCATGGTTGATGCTTTAAAAACAAGGATCCATAAAATGTTGAAAATCGGGTTTTGTTTTCCCCCCTGTTAAAATGTCTGGCTACGTGCGTCTGGTTGCCACTGCTAGTATTTACCAAAATATTGTGGTTTGATTTTGATTTGATCTCTATGATCTTGGGCTTTTTAGTAGCAGTACATTTTATTTCGGCGGAGCTGACCAAATTTGAATTGATTAACACAATTTTTGAACATTTAAGCCCAACTCTCAGAATCAATACTTTCATGGTAAATGCAGTGATAATGCTGGGTGTAGCCAGGGGAGGCACTTGGGCCATGGTCACCAAAATATATAAATTCCATGTGCCCCCTATTCTGCCAATTTTACAAAGAGGTCCTACGGTTGAGTGAACACGGTGAAGTCATCGAAACGCAAACAATAAAGGTTTGTTTGCCCCTCAAAAGTTTTTAGCAAACTCGGTCGCTGGTATTGAAGGAACTTTTTGTTTCACCAAAGTACTTCTGCTTGCAGTCACCACACGGTACGCAGTATACCGCGCCTTCGCGATCAAATGGTGGGCAGGATCTTTTCCATTTCGAAGCTTATCGCCAATCGTTCATATGGGTTTCAAAAACAATTTGATTTTGTTTTCAATTTTTCTGATAAGCCATGATAATCTGGTAGTACCACTTGAAGATCGGATCTGTGATTTTGTTTGGTCGAATTTTGTGAACGAGTCGTCAATGCGGGAGAATAAGCGCTTGTTGAATGCGCTTCATCTCTTCTTGGTAATTGGCTTCATTGGATGTTAAACGTTTTGCTCTACATAGCAAAACCGGTTTTCTATGGTATCGGTCTGTGTGTGTTGCTCTTTCTCTAAATAGTATATAGTCTAAACAACCGGTATAGCGTTTACAAATTTTAGGTGGTCCATCAATCACACACAGACCACGAGCAAAAATCGCAACCTGGGTTTGGGTAGAGTGGCAAGTTAACCACAAATGGGCGTATTGTTCAGCTGTAGCGGGTAGCCTACAGACTGCCTCACTGAAACCTTGAACAGATTGCAAAACCACATGTATTACTAAAAGATCGTAGACGGCTAGACGAGTAGGCCTAGGCGCTTGATTTTGAAGGTGCAAAATAGCATTAGGCTTTGCATACACTGTGTAGCACATAAGAGACGCAACAACAAACATTTTGATCATAAAAAATCTCAATAATGCTGTGTCAGTGAAGCGTATGTTTGAAGTAACTCCACAAAACTTTCCAAGAAAAATCCAAAGCAATAATGAGTTTCAACTTTGCAAAGAAAATGAAGAGACAAAATCGATCTCCTCCTCCGCTCCGCCTCTACCAACAAAAGAAGGTTCTTAGACTCTGCCTCCGCAAAAAGCAAGCGGAGTCCGCCCGCGAACCCGGATTTTTGTCCACCTCTAGTAAACAGCGCCGAAGACCGTATTTTCAGTGTACTTGTTCATTTGCAAAGCAAGTTACCACTTTGTCGTTCCTTTGCAGAGCACTTGCATGTTGAAAGTCCATTGCAAATAAACAGACTACGAATGGGACTCGTTGTGCTTGAAGGGAAAACACTCTAAATGCTTTAAAAAGTGTTTAAAAATGAATTATCTTACCTCTTAATGCTACACGCATTGTATTTCGTGTTCAGCAAATATTGATTCTGCACCATGATTACTCATGTTCAGATTATATGAAGCGATGTACAGCAAGAAAATCCAATGTACCGCAGTCACTTAAGTGAAACACCTAAAATTTACCTTTTTGTTGCGAAAACAGGTAACGTCGGGGCTGTGGAATCAGAGTCCAAACAATTTTTGATGATTGGATCTGGAGCCGGAGCTAAAAACTTTTGATGTTGGAATATAAGCCTTAAATTTGGGTTACGGTTGCACAGCCCTAGTTTCAAGGGCAAGCGAGTTGTAGAAATATTAAATGGTTTTCAGGTTTCATTGGTTTCTAGGGCAAGCGAGTTGTACAAATATTAAATTTGTACGAGTTGTACAAATACTAGTTTCTAAGCGACAAATACTAGTTTCTTAGTACGAGTACAAATATTAGTTTCTAAGTACGAGTTGTACAAATACTAGTTTCTAACTACGAGTTGTACAAATACTAGTTTCTAAGTACGAGTTGTACAAATACTAGTTTCTAAGTACGAGTTGCACAAATACTAGTTTCTAAGTACGAGTTGTATAAATACCAGTTTCTAAGCGAGTTGTACAAATACTAGTTTCTAGGGCAAGCGAGTTGTACAAATATTAAATGGTTTTCAGGTTTCAATGGACCAAATCATTTTTGCCGGAGCGGGATCAGAAACTTTCAGATGTTGGAGCCGGAGCCAAAATTATTAGCTGCCTGACGCCTGAGTCAGAGCCGGAGTCTGAAATTTGTGTTCCGGCCACACAGCAATGGTTAATACCATGACCTAGCGAACGAACTCTAGTAGCTAAAGCAAAATTTAACCTGAGGTGAATACCATATTTTGAAAATAATGTTTTTGCGTTTGTCTGAAAACAATTCTTTTATCTCTACAGACTATAGTACTATATTTAAAACAACAACAAACGTAACAGGGTTATACAGAAATAGATTGAACAGAGTTTGAAGCCCGGTTGATTTCATCCGATCAGACCGGTGGATAGGTTAGACCAATGCAGCTTTTTTGCTGCAAACGCTTATACCCGGTTGAGCGGTGTTTTATTTCATTGTCTCGGCTATATGTCTTGGCTGTCGTTCTCATCAACCACCGTCTCGCAGTCGACGCCAAATGCTGTTAAACGACATTCTTCGTCTTTTCCAAATAATTTTGCTGCTTTCCACTTTAGTTTGCTTTTTCTTTCAGGGACTCCGAAACGAAAAAAGGTGCGGACTTTTTGTGGAAGGCACGGATTGTCCAAAATAGGAACAAATAACTCTGGATCCATTTCTTCGGGTTTATTCTTTCCTATGTGAAAAGTATTAAACATTATGACAAACCGAGTTGCTGAAAAGTTAAGAGAAACAAATTTCAAGCAAATTGTTGAAGAATCAAATTTCCGGACGATTTTAGATATCTGATTATTACAGTGCTTCTGTGATCAACATCTGCCCAATGGGCGAGCGGAAACACCCTGTTGCTCACTTGATTTGTGAAATGTAGTTAAAGACTATGCGTGGTACAGATTTATGTGTAAAGATGACATTTAACGTAACGATGTGAATTGCGCGCTTTCTTGCACATAGGATTCGGGATTCGGAGTTTTGTAATCATGGCAGTAAAAACGTTACATGCAATCGCTTCAACTTTCTATCTGACTGAAAATTTGGAATAAACAAGCAAAAGGTGATAAATCACTTTGTCACGTTAGTAAATTTTCTGTTATTCTATTTGGTGGTAATGCTGCAGTTGAAATCGGTTTGATTTCAATTCTAACTTTAATTCTCTTTGAAGAAGGCAGGTCTATCTCTACGTAATAATTGCGCTGATGCATTTGAAAAACGTTGACTTAAAACATTTTTTCACCAAATGCGAAAATAGTTGCATTTTCATTTTAAATTGTGCTTTTCTGCAGCCTGAAATCAGCAATTCTAACATCTGTCTTCTTTCGCCATTTCAAGGTGTGATTTGTACTCCAATGAACAAAAATTTCCATGAAAGTCGGTGATAGGCAAAAGCTGCGCATACTGCAGAGTAAAGCTAAAGTGCAATGAAATTGTATTACCTCAAGTATTACGCAACTTTTGCTAAACCCGCTCAGGTGACCGTTGACAATATGCATAACGCGGTTTTCAACTAAACTGTGAAAAGACTTAAAATACATGTAAAGCTGATTCTATAAGTAGCTGATTTTTTACAGCGCTTTGTCGAGCTGTCTTATCAAAACCTGCATACGTTTTGTATATTTCGAATAAGGGGAGATGGTTTTTGCCATGACTTTATGTGTGACTACAAAAGCTGAGGTCCCTCCGATGCCATTTTGGCAAAAAGTAATTTGACACAAATGGAAGAGCAAGCTTTGTAATTGCGGCTCACACGGGAATTCCCCTAGGAGACGCTCTTGAGTCATGTTCAGCGTGTTTTGTTGCTATTTAAACCTGTCAAAACGTCGAAACATCACTTCATTTAGATGTGATGTATGTTTTCAAACGAACACCTCACTGGCTTTTCGTAAAGGAAGTATGTTTGCGTTTGAGGTACGTAAACCTTCTTAATTGGCATGATACCGATGCTTGGCCGGAAGGTTTAAAACACACCGTTCAGCTCCAAAGGTTTCATTCGTGGTTTTGAGAAGTTAGGAAAACGTCTCGTTTAATCAACGAAACTGATGACACGCCTGTGAAATTTACGGCCTGATGTATGTTGGAACAGTGCATAAAAACAAACGTGAAATTCCTTACGAAATTCTGGACAAGAAAAACATTTCCTCTGGGCAAAGTGCTTTTGTTTTCACCACGGACATGACACTGGTCACTTTTGAAAGTAATTTAAGCAAGACCCAAAAAAAAAACAAGTTTGTCTTGTGTCCTAAAGGTGGTGTTGACACTTTTGATCACATGTGTTCGTTCCAGGTATGCAGTCGCATGACCAAAAGATGGCTTCCAACCGTGTTTCATTGTATATTGAATGCAGCAGTGGTGAATGTATATGTTCTCTAAGAAGGGCACAAACCGTAAAAAATTTGAAACGCCGGTTATTTGAAAAGGCTGCAGCAATGGGTATGATCAAAGCCTTGGCGCAAAGGCGCGACTTTCCAATTCGAGGTTCCCTCGCAGGTTGCGATTCACAATCCGCAGTGCATTTCCTGGACTGACGTCAGCGATACAGGCGGAAATCACTCAAATGTTGCCGACAAGACAACTCCGCGAAACCTGCCGCCCATCGAGTCAAACGAGGTACATGTGCCGAAAGTGCGGAGCACCTGTCTGCATCGACCACTTTCGTGTTTTCTGTAAGGACTGCTGAGAGGTAAGCAGTTACAAGCAATTTAGATTCTGTTGTATAGCATATTTCAATGTTGCTGTTATTATTTTGAGAGAGATTTTTTTATTCTAATGACCTAGCTAATAAGCAAATACAATGCAAAGGCTGTCAGGCAGGAAAGCAAACCAATTTTCAGTGGAAATTATTATAAATAAGCAATTGCGTAAAAGATGTTTCTCTGCATGTACTGTGTGTCAAGTGCTTTTCCGAATTATGCTTGCTAGTTGTAACTGTCAGAGCAGAGCCTACTGTGACACTTTGTTTCAAATTGCTTGTGGTCTATGGTTTGCCGCTAATTCCAAGGGGTTGTTGTAAACGAACTTTTCCACTTTCGCCAGAACCTTATACACATACAAATTAGAAAAGTATCATGAAAATAACGCATTTCATGACTCAGTCGCTTTTTCTCCTTTTGCACGTTCATCTGCAAGCTTCGAATAGGAAACGACCTGGATCTTTTACAGGCCACCAACACGTGCTACTAGCGGAACTTCGGAATTTTTGTGTATTTTTCGTGTCTCTTGCTTGCGTACATCAAGCGTTTTTACGGGGTGGGTTATGCTTGTTTCTGAAGTGATAACATTTTTTCAACATTCAACAAGTTATTTTCTGAGGTAAGATGGCTTGATAATCAAGAAATCATTTTGTTTTAATATGTTTATGATCGATAATTTGCCATTGATTGCCAAGGATTTTCGTAAATGGATTTTCCTATTTTGGCTTGAAGAACCTTATGCACAACAAAAAATAGAACATTATCCTTAAAATAGCAAGTTTTTATTTCCCAACCTCATTCACTTGTATTGCGTACACACCTACAAGCTTCCACCACAGTACGGCATGGCTCTGTATAGACTGCCAATAAGAGCTATTGGTGGAATTTCAAATTTTTCGTGTCGTTTCTATGCCTACCCAATTCGTCTTTTTGGGGGGACTTGTGTTTGTGTTGCAATGATAGCATTTTTGACATTCAACAAGTTACATTTTTAGGGTCAGATGAGCTTGAGAATAATTGCTACAACCCAATTCTGCACCGGAAACGTTGCAGTAAGCCTGGATAAAGGTGAAAACATTTTTTAGCCAAAGAGACTTTGATCACTGATATTGTTTGTTTTATTATAGGTATCTGAGCGGGGTTTTGTATGTTCCTCTGTGGACAAGGAGTGCAGATTCCTTACCCTTTGACTCCCGAGCCTGCCAATGTTTTGCCGCAAGGATTTTCCCCAACACTTTCAACCACAACTCGCTAGCCAATTGAGCTAGAGAACTTTGGAAGCCTCAAGAAATCCTGTTGGACTAGTATATACCTTCGATTAAAAATTTTTTTTGAGGTTTCGGATTTGAGGTTGTTTGGGGGGTGGCACATACTAAGTGGATAGGTTTAGGCTTGTTTGGCCCTCATTTTAGCTAAAAACATGTCGTGAGCTTGTTTGTTAAGCCTGCCCGTTCGCAAATGATCTAAGGACCATTGCATCACCCGCGCCTGGCTGGAAATTGTCCACACGCTATCGCATGTGCGCAGGAAATGCACGCGTTTCCTGGTAAATACTTTGCGCTGAACGCTTAAATCTGAAGGCTTACAGAAACGCTAAAACATTACAGAAACATTTCAAAATGCGATTTAAACACTATGAAACAAAATAAACAATGCGAATGCTACACGAAAAAAACGTTTATATTATTTCCCGTTAAAATAACTTCTTCACAAAGCGATTTTATGCTTAAATGTAGCAACTTTATGACGAAAAGTTTATGTCACGCCCCAATAGAAGCGTGTGCAATCTTTTGGTTGCCGCTGAAAAGGAAACGTTTGTTAAGGATTTATTTACAGTCTAGCTTAATGCTCATGCGAGCGAAGTTTGATTTCTATCACATCATGGTAAAGCATTGTTGCTCCGCAACATAAGCTTTATATCAAGACCATCGTAAATTTAACTTTGATAACCGTGGGTGTTAAAAATATAACCTATCCTTGTTTCCAGTGTCAGCGTAGCCATATAGGCGTAAGAGGCGCGGGTGCGTTAGCCACCCCGGATTGAAAAATTTCAGGGCAAACTCTGTTTTCAGGGCAACCGCAAGTTGCTCAAAAATCCCGAATGTAAAAAGTATATTCAATACAGCGAAAAATTTCAGGGAAAACTCTGTTTTTCAGGGCAAGCGCAAAGTTGCTCAAAAATCCTGAATGCTAAAAAATATATTCAATACAGTGAAAATTTTCAGGGAAACTCTGTTTTTCAGGGCAAGTGGCTCAAATCGGATTAAACTAAAAAAGTTAGTTTCAGAGCAAATTGTCTATTTTTAGGACAAATTGTTACTTTAAGGGCAAAATTTTTCCATCCCCCAGTAAAATGCCTTCCCGTACGCCTATCAGCGTAGCCTCAAATCAATATCGTAGACTTTTGTTTTTGCACAGTTCTAAAACTAGATGCGTGAATATGGCGGTAATATAAATTTTACATGTCTTGAAGCTCAAAGTTTGGCGAAGAAGCGATTCAGTTTCAAAGTCCTCTTCATTGCACTATAGTCACTGTTTAACAACAATAGCATTCATTCTAAAGATTCATTTATGATGGCATGTATTGTTACGGTTCAATCACAATTATGTGGAGCCTATTAACGTTTTCATCAACACGGCTTCCCTTTGCCTTGCCGGCGAGTAAAAGATCAGTCTTTTAAGATTTTTGACTTTGACCAACTGTTCACAAGCTCAGTGTTTCACCTTTCATCTGATGTTAATTGCCACGCTATCCTACAGTAGATAATTTTAAATAATTCAACTGCAACGAGAAGAGTCAGCAACAAATTCTAACGTAAGTAAGTTCTGAGGAAATTGACACTGCCATTACTTACATATACTGGAATAACTTGCATAGGGATGGATATTGAAATTTGGGGGCAATTAAGCTCTCAGAAAGGGACCCAAAAAAATCGCTATTGCGAAAGGTAGATATGGGATTACGTGGATAAAAGACTTAAAATTTTTTAATGTTTAAATTTATGAACTAAATTCAAGAGCATAATATACATACGAAAGGAACAAGAATTTTAAAATTTTGCAGCTGGGCACTTGAAAGCTGCCTCCTTTGGCACATTTTCCCATGTAATTTGGTTTATTTTGAAAAACACATGACTTGTTACAGAGCTTCTTTAAATGTGGCTCTAGAGTGGTACATAACCTTTTTAACTAATCAAAAGCGCAAAGCTCGCAAGAGGGGCACGGTGTCTCTAAAAAAGGGGCCTGAGGCGACTGTCTCGTTATCCTTCCCTTTATTCATCCCTGAGCTTGCAATCTGTCTTGTTGGCAAAGTCCATGTGACTAAAATGAAACTAAATTTGAATTTTTTCGCATTAGGGCTTCAAATTCCGCAGACAAGTTATAGTATTTTCTAGAAGCCCGTGATTTATACAAATTTAATTACGTGCAGGGCTAAGCTATCTTTACATGCAGCTGAGCGTGATGAATAAGTTTTGTAATATTGTGGTCACCATTGTGTTTACAGTTTAATTCTATTTTATATTTCAATGAAGTCAGTTAAATTTTGCAAAGTCTCAACAAACAATTTAAAGGAAGTATGTTTAAAGTAGCTACAAAGTTTTTACGGAAAAAGTTGAACATGGCTAAAAGATCTTACGGCAGTCTTTTTCAACCTTTTTGCTGCAGCGGAACCCTTGGCAAATGTTGACGTTGCGCATGGAACCCAGGGCCGGCCTTAGCAAGTGCGAGGCCCAATGCAAAACCTAGGTGCGGGGCTCCTGTGAGCAGTGATGCTATGACGTCATACTCATTGTGCTCAGTCAACTGTGGTACAACCTTTCTATGAACATGTTCTTTCAGCAGAAGAATTATATGAATATCTGGAAGACGACCATAAACAGTATGCAACTGTGGTGGACATGTACCACTCGTAATTGAGCCGAAAATGAGATCCGAGCGGAGTGGGCAAGTGCAAAGTTACGTCAATCAAACCGAAATAGCAAGCGAATCGAACTTACAGTACAAAGCAACTCTTTCACTCTTGTTGCATTTTCGTTCCAAGAGGAACTGAAAACTGCTATCACGAACTGATCACCTTTCTCATTTTTGGTAACCACAAGCGCAGAGGCGTTCTTGGTAACGTTTGGACGCACGATCAGCTATCTGCTTTATGACGCAACACATGAAAAGAACCAGGTTTCACAAGAGAGGAACCCGCCCAAAGTTACCCAAAAATCAAATTTACAGTTATTCTTAAATGCTTGGGCTTGCGATGCAAACTGTTTTATGAATTAAAAAACTTAATGTACAAAGTTTTTTTATCAAACGCAATATGTAATGCGCATAGTTGATTGATGAAATATAAGCCTATACCCCCCAATACTCTGATAAACTGGAACGAGTGTGCTGGATGACATGCACAATTTTTACCTTGCCTAGTTAAGCTGCAGGGCAGCTTTAAGTGTCCTTTACGCTGATGAACCTGGACTTTGAAGCACGGTTTTTCTCCCTACTTACGCGCGCAAATAAGCAAAACAATAAAAATTGGTTAGGCAACAAATGGTAAATATACATGCACGACCGACAAATAACGCGGAACAATTTTGCGGACAAAGAAAAGAACGAAATTTTAAGAGTGAACGCTTCACAAAATTTTGCGCTGGTTTGCATGAGATTTTTGGCTTCCACTGGTTCAGTCTCATCTTTTGTCATTTCCTTCATTGTCGTAGAGTTCATTTTATTTTGACAAAATATTAAAAAACGTAATCTATGGTAAATTCTGCCATGAAACAAAACTGCAAGCCTTTGTCAAAATGCAGACGACCCGCAACCCAAAGTTGTAAACGGGCCTTAATTTGAAGCCTGGACCGGAAATCACAAGCCCGAATCTGACATTTATGTTTAAAGCCCGATTTAGACCTGAAAGCCAAGCCAAATGTATCGAGTGAGTCAAGATGCGCGCAACTGTGAGGCATCGGTAGCGTAACAAAGTAAAAACGACTAAATAATTCACAATTAATCACTTTTGATCAAGACTAAATCAACTCGATTGCTTCACCAGTAACTGGCAACAAAAGTGTCCGTCGTTGCAAAAAATTTTGTATGCAGGCCCAGTATCGGCCCGAAACATTTTGACATACTTAATCCAGAACCCGTCCCGACCCGAAAAGTCCGGCCCGACTTACAACTCTTCCGCAGCCAGCCAAAAACCCAAAAACTTTCCAAAACAGAAGGATCTATCGAGAACTGAACAACGTTACGTTGGAAAAACTTCCGCCAAAGTTAATACGACAGATACTCGATCGTCTTGATCTGCTCATTGCGAGTGGAATCACTACATAAGCTCATTTGTTTGCAATAGCTGTAGGTCAACTGCAGTCTTAACTGGCATTAGTAACAACCAAGCTCCATCCACAAAGAGCGGGATATGGTGGAGCGCGAAGATAACGCTTTGTATAGCATGAGAATGGAGCGCGAAAGTTCGGTAGAGAAAATTAACAGTTCGTTCAAACGAGATAATTGTTTGCTAACAATGAGATTTATAAGCCTTGCTACTGAATTCTCGAGCTCAAAGAGTATCTGGAAAAAATAAACGACCTTCCCAAACACCGTGTCGGGCCCAATGCAGTTGCATCAGCTTAAGGGCGGCCCTGCGGAACCCCATTCAATGATTGAAGTGTCTATCCTGCTTCGGTAATGAACCAGATGGGTAGAAATGTCGCATCTATATTTTGGTATGAAATGATCAAAAACTTACTTGCGGAACCCCCGGCAGCTACTCTCGGAACCCCGGTTGAAAAACACTGTCTTACGGATTAATCAAAAATCCAAACATTTTTCAACACGTTGAAAGACTCTAGCGTTTGCGTTTATCAACTACATACGTGAATTAATCGCTTACAAATTAGATGATAACGGGATCCACTTTCTTATACGTGCGAAAGTTTTGTAGAAGGCCTAATTCGGAAGTCAATGCCTCAGAGCAGTGATTCTTAACCTGGGATAAATTTATCCCCAGGGTTAAATTTCATCTTTCTAGGGGGTAAATTTACTGAATTGAAAATTATAGGAAACGTAAATTTTTATAAATCTTTGCAAAATATAATACCCTCGGTTATTAGGCTAGTTAGTTACAGGACAAAACACAAAAGTACATCCAGCAGTGTTTTGTTGGTAGATTGATGAGAGGCTTAATGTCAGGCGTCATAGAGCATTGTTACGAAGTAGGTTTACGGATATATCACATAAACTCGAGATGTTGCACCTTGGATTATGATTCAGAGTATGCTTAGTGATAAGTGTTGTTTTTTCAGATCATCTTTACACCTGTAAGCTACCAGATTAATTTGAGCACCTCATGCGCGCAACACTGTTTCTGTTCACGACTTCATTTGGAGTGTGTACGTAAAAGGAGATTGTGGCTCTTTCTGAGTATAAAATCCACTATTGTGCAATAAATTTCACTGTTTTAGCAATGGTCGGAGTCTAGTGCCATTTTTCTCTTTTTTTTTCACAGCATGCTATATACTGGACAGTGGACAGCCTTTTTTGTTCTTTTTGGTGAATGAGTTAGGCATGAGTCAGCAAATGCAGGTTTCAACATT
>JGI24022J15233_10005358_pt1 | contig 13584 bp, 12 predicted proteins | sample Ectturendosymbi2_FD_15233 | JGI IMG/M metagenome (IMG submission 15233) | reverse complement strand
TGTTATCGAAACGTTTGCAAGATGTCAGTTGTATCGTTTGCTTTGGCCGTAGTATTTATTATAAGGCTATTTAGCACTTCCGCTTTTCGTGTACTTCACCATCTCCATAGTGAAATTATATTATTGATCAAACTGCATTAACATCTGCTGCATTTGATTGTCCAAATTAGAGATATTGATTTATGTCAACGTGTTGGTAGTATTCCAATTAGTTGAATGTGTGGAATGCAAAGAGAACCATTTGATATTAAAAAAGTCAGAGAATTGGCTTGCCTGAATAAGTTTCTTATAATATCGAAATAGATCATGTCGAGGTTCTAACTCTTGAAAATAAGCCTTACAAAATGGCTCATATTGTAAACGTTCTGCCCAATTCGTAATGTCCGTAGACGATTGTAATAAGGTTTTTTTCTAGTCTGCCCAAATTGGGTGTACAGTAGGTATTATTTTCCTTGTCTGAACATTGTTCCAGACCGAAATAGTAAGGCCAACACTGAGTGGAAGTTCTTAGTTCAAAAGTGACAGTACTTTCTAAGTCACGTCCTCCTGATATTCTTAATGTCCATTGATTATCTTCACAATGTGTGTGTGAATGCCAGTGTGAAAATATATAATTTTTTGGTCGTAAGGATGGCGGCATAAGGTAAAATTTATGATACGTTGTAATGGTTTTTGCTTGGTCAAGTATCCACCAANCAGCGATCTCTCGTTTTCTTAACTGACCGTGTCTAAGGTGTATCACTATCCAATTGTGTGGTGTGTCTGATGCACTCCAATACCATTGAAAATATAAGCGATCATGATGATGATTTTCATTCTGTATGTCTGGCCTTATGTCTTAAACTCGTCCAGCTGGGATTCAAATTTGAGCTTCTGAATCCAATAAAGTGATGATTTGTACTTTCTTTCGAAAGCTGCATTCTTTTGAAGTGGATGCATTTACATCACTGTCAATGTTATGATTTACCTCTATGGATCGAATGGTTGTCATATCCTTTAGTAATATATAGCAGGGATCAGTCTCTTGTCTAGGATAGGATCTGTCGTCAAAGAAAATCTTCCATGAAATCCATTAATATTTCTTAAAGAAGGAGGTTAAAATATAGGGAAATAGCATGATCATGTCTATAGAGTGATAAGAATCCACGACTTGAGTATCTTGTCGAAGTGGATTTATATGTGAAATATGAAATGGTTGATTACACGGCCAAAATAAGTATATCATTTCATAACCTTGAATACTTTGTTGTTGATTTTGTTCGACTAGCGTCGACCAATTATCAGGACGCTATTCCTGCTTTTTTGACAAAATTACAGCCACATGCTGGATCTATATGGAAGGGTATTACTTGCAAATGTTTTGCAGACACTCTTCCATGATGGTGGTTTTGTTCATCTAAATTTTTTCTATATTTACATAAATCACATGGTGCATCAAAGTGAGGGGTTTCACATTCCGAGGATATCTGATGTAGTTCAAGTATTAACACAGTCTTCTTCCCTAGGTTTCGTACAGTTGGGATTTTTACTTCAATAAGTTCGGTAAGACACCAATCTAAAGCAAATGGCATCTTTCTTGCCACAAAATAGGCTCTTTGTTTTTCTTTATGAAAACTCATCGGGATTTTGAAAAGCAAATTTAGTGATGGCGGACTTTTGTAGGAATTAGCTCGAGCTCATACAGATGTTTAGAATAAGTCTCCTACTACGGGTAAATCTAAAATGACCAGTCGACAATCTCATTGGGCCTCATATTTCAGGCTATAAACTCCTCAACGAAAAGGAGTATCTGAAATCTAGAAGGTTTTTGACATCGAATCTTCCTGAAAACTTTTGGTATAACAAGAATTCAACTGTTATTGACTCAAGTGCACGTTTTTACCATGCTATTCCTATTCAGCCTTCGGCTGGCTGTCTGAGTAGACAGAATCAAAACCACAAGGTTTCATATTTGTTTTGTACACGAGTATAATTTTCATGCGTTTGGCATCACTATAAAGTCACATACAAGACATCAGGAACAAGCAGAAATGAGACTCACACTATTTGTCAACAAATCTTCTTTGCAAACAGCATGTATAATTTTGATCACAATTATTTAATTTTTCTCAAAATTTCGTGCATTCTTGCACAATAAGCTCAGTAATGACGTAAGATAAAATTTTCCGAAGCTCGAAGCATTATTTTTATAAACTGTTTCATGATATGCATACAATGAATGAAATCTGGTTCGTATCAAACTGATGTGGAAAAAAGTGAATAAATATTCTTCCACAATACTGGGAATGAATAAATAACTTGTGATCCAGATGGTGTGATAGAGTCAGTCTCTTAAAACTAACTTAAGTCTTTTGGGTAAATTTGCAGCAGTTTCCATGAGAGGAGTATCTTTCTTTAGAAAATTGTGCAGTTCAATGCTTGAATAACGAACTATGCCATCTGAACAGTCAGGTTCTTTCAATGGTTTGGGTGACACAATAATGTAACAATCCACAGCTTCATGGTTGAAAACAGGTGAAACTTTAGAATGGTACCAGGGTTTACTCTCCCGAGGTTTTAGTTCCGGGCAATGTGTAAAGTAGTTAACAATCTTTTGTTGAAGTTCTTCTTTCATAGGTATTTTGGAACCCTTGAATACTGGATAATGAAATAGTTCCACTTTTCTTGTAGTCATGTCGAATGGGCATTGATTTGAAGTTCGCATGAAAATATACTGGCTTCCCGAGTTTTCTTCGACCTTTTCTTCATACACTTTGATAAGCACTTTTCAGAATTCTATTTATTTTAAAACATGACCTAAATTCCTGTACTTTTCTTTCCTGAGAAAAGAAAGAAAAGAATAAAAGAATTAATTGTCAAAACTAACAGAAATCTCATGATATTTGAAATGGAATGACGAAACAATGGAAGAACTTGCAGACGCAGTCTCGAAGAAGAGACCGGCGTCTTTGAGATTATTGCGTTCACCTTATCAACTGGAAGACTTTCCATAAAGGGAAGCTTCACAGTTTGAAGAGTATTAGATTATTTTAAAACAGCCTTGAACTTGATTTCTCATACGCATCTCTAAAAAGTGCTCTCAGCTAGGTCAAGTGAGAATCAAGCCAGTTCTGATGCTGTTCATTAGAACCTCCTCCTGCTTTAATTATTTGAAAATTTGATAAATTTGCCTTGTGCCCGTTCCGATGATGTCTCAAATCCTTCAATATTCCATAAATGTCTTCCTTCTATTTCTATCGGTGCTCGATAACCATATACCATATACGTCCCGATCGGGTGTCTTTGCATCTTCTTATTGAACCAGAAAGTTTGATATTTGACATTAGCAGGAGGTGGTCTTGCCCTAACCTCAAAAAATTGTTCTCCGGCCATTTTTTCGGCCGTTTTTTGATTTATTATCTTTGGGCTTATAGCCAGCACTGTGTTATCTAAATATTTTTCTTCCCTTTCTTCAAAACCAGCCATTCTTATTTTACTCAGTGTTTCCCTGAAACACATCAACATTATAATAAGTTTCGAGATACAACATTACCTTTCATGACTTAAATATTAATCAGGGCATAAGATCCATAACACTTTCATTACATTCCTTCGAGACCAAAAAGAATATTATTAATGATACTCATAAAACACAATGTTTATAAATGAAAGAACGGTATCAACAGAATGATGTTGACAATTAGAAACAAAGACATATAGTACCAGGAGAACATTAATAAGAGTATTTTGAAACGAAAATTCACGTCTATTAAAACAAGACAATCAGTCAATTTAATTATTTCAATTCTATGTCGAAATATGTAGTATTTTTCATGAAATCAGTCAAAAACTTTATTACATCAAAAATTTTCACGCATGTGTTTGAGTTAAGGTAATAATTAAGGTATTTTTTTCCAAGCAAAAATCGGCACAGTAATGACTTAACCATATATACCGCATCATATTTAAGTGATCTAATGATATAATTTCGAAGTTCTTTCAGGTATTACGCGATTTATATGTTTTAGATCCGATTGTCAATTAAATCTACCAGTAAAGGATAAGTACCTGGACTATGCTTAGTGTTTTCCAATATATCCCACATTATATCCATCTGCCACACAAAATCATATCTATTCATCAACAAAGTCAGAGATGCATATTTAAAATATTTAGAGTGTTTGAGCACATCATATATTCGGTGTTGTAGGTGCATAAATAATAGCGAATGCTTTGTAAAAATGGTCAAATCCAAATTTAATTCGTTCAACTGGGCTTTTAAGCTTGGAAGCGGATTATCTGAATTGAAACGTGTATAGCCTAACATTTTTAATACATTTTTTTGATTTATCTTGTCAACATCCACGAACGGCCTGCTGTCATGTCTGCATGCATCAGATGTTACGGAAACAACTGGTGCTTCAAGCAATTGTTGAAAAACTATCATCGTGTCCTTAACTTCTTTTTTTAACACGTTGCTTGTTTTCCGCAGCAATTTTAATCTAGCTTCTCGTTGTTCTTTTATTTCAAGTTTTTTGGAAATATCCAAAATTTCTGCAATAAGGTAATTAAATGTCTTAAAACAATGGCTATAACTTTTAACACCGACTTACATAAAACACTATATTCAGTTCTAGTTCTGTGTAAGATTCTACTTTAATAAGTCCATCACCTTGACCTGCTCTAGGTATTTGGAACTGCTGTATCACATTTTCACATCTGGTTATAAAAGACTCAGCATTGTCAATATAAAAGTAAGGCGCAAGAATAATACATTTACATGATTTAAATCAGCACGAGTTAGCATGCATTTTGTCCGGCAGTGCTAGAGCTCTTGATATTACCTCGGACTTTAATAACTGCCAATTCTGTCTGGCAAGTGTTTGAAATTGTTTTCTCACAGGGTAATTAAACAGGATATCATATAAATGATAACGAAAAGGAAAGTCTCTTTTCAAATGTAGAATACATTCGTTGTGGAATTGGAGCTTGTAGCCTTTTTCCACACAGTACAGATACACATAAGCATTAATAGCACCTCGACTAAGATTTTCCTTTTCAATAGGTATCACAAAATGTTGCTTCGTTTTATATTTTCCTTCAGGTCTATCAATATCTAAGATCTTCTTCTGGCTTAGGGTAATTGTTTTCACCAGTCCCAAACATTTATAAATTTTAGCTTATCTACGTTTCTGAAACAAAATACATCACTACATATTATGTTGTTTTATGATTCAAATGATGTTTTACTACAATCGTACATGGATATCATGAGACCAAGCATAGCATCCTGGGCATCTATCCGCACATATCTAATTATTTTTCATTATCTTTATCCTTCACGGGTTTCTACTGGTTCTTCTAGGGTTATTATTCAAGATTGTCGGACGTATATACAAAACATAATCGACTACACAATCAAAGTCAACTGTGTTGCTAGAAATAATACATGAATAGTAACTTGTGGGAACCACTGCATGCACTTATATACTTACGAAAACGCATTGTTTCGACTATAGATCCTCTATTACAAATATATACCCAAATCAGCTGTAACCACAATTTGTCTACAGTAGAAACCATTCTATAAGGTGCAAGCAATATGCGTTCTGTATCTTTTCCATAGATATTGATGAGGGATCTACCCCTCTTTCGACTTTAGGTATATGTCCAATCTGAACCGTATTATATTTATAAATCTATCAGAGTATAATGTGCTCACAAGTGTCTGCTGTTATAGGAATATTTACTAAATATTCCCAAAACCAAGTTACTTGTCAGCGATAGAATTTAATATTTACAAGTTCGAGCAATGGTCGATATACTTGAAAAGAATCTCGAAATTTGCTATACAACTTTCGTTTGAACACTGAAAACAACACTGGGTTATCATCCAGAATTTCTAATTCTAAATTCTTCTCCTGCAGATGATCTTCCAGCACTTTTATAGGGCTCTTGTCCCAATCAAAATTCACACTTCAAATCACTTGTAAGGTATGGGCTGATTTGCCAGTCAATGAGCGTTCCTTTTCAAGGCCTGACACCACTGCTTGAGCTTCAGCCTCAGTACAACCAATGTCTTGCAAATAATTCTCAAACAGCGTCTTTAAGCTTGAGTCAACTAAGCCACTTTCAACAACTTGACAGACTTGATCCACGTTGTCACTAAATAATGGTACAGGTGTCAACACAATAGATAAAGTCATTTCTGTGATCTCGCCAGCACTTGCTTCTTCAACTATCAACTTTTCTATACAATTTTTAGTGGCTTTTACTGTCATTTTAATTGTATAAGTCCCCAAATGATCTGCACAAAAGGATTTTACAATTATTATTTACTCTATTAGCCGTTCCATGACTAATTTTTGTTCTTTGTAATAAATTTAACTATACTTTAAAATCAGCTTACACATTGATTAATATTTGCAACCACTCATAAGTGTTCTCATCTATTGGTGTATTTACAAAAAATTCCCAAAGCCACACGACCTGCCAACGAAATTTGTTGATATTTTGATAATGGAGAAGTGAACTATATCTCGGAAATAAACACTGAAATTCTTTATACAATTTCTGTTTAAGCACTGTAAACATTATGGGGTTGTTTTCTAAAACATTCAACTCTGAACTTTTGGCCTGTAAATAGGCCTGCAGTCTCAGTATGGACATTGAGGTTGATCAAAATATATGAAGTCAATGGCCTGCACTAAACAGTCTATCAGGTCAAACAATGAATTGTCATCTTCTGATTGTGTCAATATAGCATCTAGTTCAGCTTCTGTCACATCAATACATTCCAAAAAACTCTCAAACCAATTCTCAGAATATGAACTTAATACATCAGCTTGACAGGCACAATCTATTCTAGGAATTTGCAAATGAACGGTGTCTAGAACGACAGTCGGAGTCAATACAACAAATGTTGGAAGCATTAACGCCTTTAGCGATCAAGTTCTCTATACAGCTTTTAGTAGCTTTTACTGACATTTTAATTATTTTTACCAATACTTTTTCTAAATAAAAATATTTACTTTTTTATTATATGGCAATCTACTAGTTTCCTCACTATTTTCAAGTTCTTTTGACAGAGTAAACTACTCCTCTGTATTTTTCAGGAGAGTTAACATTGCTCTTCGTACGTAGTCATAGGTACTGTAGAAGCGTTAATCGGTCTACATTTTATCAAGAACCACAAGACAGTCGTTTTCCATCTAAAGTGAGCTGGTACCACAAGGTCTAAAAGTGGGCGATACTTTCTTTTCAAATTTCGATATAGCTTCTGGAGAAAAACTTTAAATAGTTCCAAATCTGTCTCCAAATATTCAGATTCCAAACCAATTGTCTTTAATCTTTCATTCAAGACTACCTCAGGGTCTTGAGCCCAATCAAAACGCAAGCTATGGAGAACTTTAGAACACTTTTCATGTGCAGCAGTCATTTTTATCATTGCTTATTATATTGTCTCTCAATCCTATGACAGCCAGAATAAGTATTTGTAAATTCACAAGCTCAAAAATTGACAATAAAAAGTGTTACAAAAACATCCAAGATACATTATTTACAAGTAATAACAATTTCTTATCATAACTCAATCCATAACTCAAGCAGAGAATAATACAAGGTTATTTAAGACATTAAAACACTTTGATAGATACGCTATAAAATAACAATTATTTTAATTAGCCTTTGCAGCTTATTTAGCATATAACAGTGTTTCTAGTAACCCATAACATTCTTCTCCTGGCCCTCCATTGAATAACACCTCCCAAATAATATCCAGTTGCCATTGAAATTCATTTTGATTTATTAGTTCAATATATGTACAATATTTATGAAATTCACCTACTTGAAATTTTCTACTAAGACGATCTTTAAATTTACTAAATAAAATGGACTCTTCTTTGAAAACATCTAACTGTAATCCAACATACTGTAATTTTTCTCTTAGTATTTTTATAGGGCTCTTTTTCCATGTAAACCTTGTCCTCTGTAATACTCCTAGTGTTTTAAGCATCTTATTTTCTTGTTCTAATGGTGTCAAGTCCCTTAAGAATTTATAAACAAAATCATTATCTTTTAATTGTTTAAACTTTGTGTCATCAGCGAGTTTTTCGTTAACATTTTCAAAAGTGGTTATTTTTCTAGGTTGTGCTGTTGTGATAATTTTTCTTGTCTGCGCATGAGTTTGTTCATTTTTTGGCTTACACTTCAACCTTTTCCACATAATTTTTATTTGCCAAAACAAAATGTGCAGGAACTATAAAATCTAATAATCCATAATATCGTTTGTTTAACCTTCTATACAACTTTCTCCGAAATACTTCAAACAATTCAGGATCATTTTTAAGACAATCAGAGTTTAAACGAACAGTTTATAGTTTTTCATTCAATATTTCTTCTGGATTTTGAATCCAGTTGAAACGTAAAGATCGTATTGCTTTAGAATATCCATCATATGCATCTGTCGATATATTTTACTATTACTTACTACTTCTTATACCTACAAAGATCTGCAAAACAAAATAAGAATTCATGAACTTACCACTTGTTTCCGTAATATTACAAACCTTTCTAATAGACGTCTATTCTAGTGACTTTTGTACTCCAATGTAAGTCACACCTATTCTGTTTTTGTTTTCAGCATACAAGACTCTGTTCTGTCTAGGCTTCCTATCTTCTGTGCTAATTCATACCTTCCAAAGTTGTGGCAGATTGTTAAAGACACGAAATGTTTTGAGTGGCTTCACTCTTTCCTCCATTGAAAATGCAAAGCCGAACGATAGTGGCACCAATTTGTTACGTACAAGTTTCGTGTATCTACGTATTTTTGGACAATTCCGCGAGAGTATTGGTTAATTTAATAGGACAGGGATTTATGCCAGTAACATAGGTTAAAGCATGTAACAAAAGTTACGACAAACAACAGGGGTTTATCCAAACAACAGGGGTTAATACGAGTTAAGTTATTTTATGGAAGAAAAGAGTAAACCATGTTACCATCAATTCAATTGGTCTCAGTCTAACAGACTACCTGTAGACTGTTTAAAAGACTCCAGTGGGAATCTTGCTGCTACTCCTAGGATGGTCGGAAGAAAGACTAACTCAGCCTAGCAAAAACTCAAGTCTATAACAATTTTGTCACGCATTTTCATTGGTCGATTCTATCACGTGACAAAGCGCTGCGCGGCGCAGTCCGCTCGCGACTCTAGTGGTCATGCGTTCAACGTGTGATTACGTTGAATCCGAAAATTGAAGTTACGCATCAGTGCGTATCGTTTTTATCCGTTTAGATCGGGAATATTATTAGTATTTTCGTATGGATGTTACTGTAAATGATTTCTATAATGTGGGGGGTTACTCTCTTCTTAGGTGTGACTTGCAAATACATATGGAGCATACGTATACAGTAGTTCGAATAACCATGCAATACAACGTCCTGGAAAATCAAATGGTTTTGGTTATTACTTTATTCCAATTTCATTCTCCTGGAATTCAATCCATTCGGTGATGCGACTTTTAACATTGTAATGCTTCTTCTTTGTCTTTGCTATTTAATGGAGTTATCGACGAACTTCCGAGTTGCTTTCTGAACTTGCTTTTAAGGTCTTCCTTTATTTGTATTTTAGGATCACAAGACGTTTCATGTTGAGGATGCAATGCGAACTCAACACTGTCCTTCATTTTCACCGCCACATGTGAGATATAAAGTAGCCTATGTTGTGTTTGAGATGGGCTTACTTGGGGGTGATTACAGTACTCTGTCACAGCACCATGCCTTAGCATGCAGTTAACCTTGACCGGTTGGTGGAAATCCTGTAGGCTTGCATTCCGCATGTTTTACAGCCATTTCTTTGACCGTTGTTTGCGGAAAACCGAATTTTGAAGATTCCCGACTCAGTGGCATAACCAGCCCATAATTTCGGACGGGAGTAAAATTTGGGAGGGGGCAAATGTTTGTTTTTAAGCGATCGACAGTGTTTTATTTGGGATAACGCCTCTTGAAGCACGAAATGACTAGATGTACTAAAATTGGGGGCATGGCCCCCTGGTTGCATGGATACGCCTACGTTTCAACATCATAAAGGTAGTTCATAATAAAGAATATGTTTTTTCGCAAAAAAAATATTAACGTTTGACAGTTTGGTCAGACCCGATTAGATGTTTGAAAAAGAGGCAGGTTACCGACCTCTGCGAAAGTCAACCATTGGTGACTACAGTAAATTGAAAATAGTTCACTGCATTTTGAAATCGAAAACACACTACAAAGTGACAGGCAAAATCGTTCCAAATTTGCGTTGATTGGTTTACAAAGTTGTTGCATTGGTATACATCAGGACCGCAAAAAACTGATGTACATGGGTTGGGGAAAAATGAATGCAAATTGTTGTAGCCTACCTAAGAACTGAACATGGTTTTGAAAGCTTCTGGGGGGCAGTTGCTCGGTTAAACCCATTGGTTGCGGGCCTGGTATTTGTGATCTGTTGACCGTGCATCACTTCCTCTAGAAAGTTTTTTGTGTTGGTGGTCATTAGGGTTACACAACGAGAACGACAAAGCATGTGGGCCGATGAATCTTTATAGCATCTCCATCACAGCCGTACGCCCATTAAACTAGTGATGAAGTTTCAGTAGTGGGTGTAATTGTAGGCTTCAACGTGACAACCCAAATACTGAGAACATACTGCAAATCAAAAAGAGGCGCAGGCAGCTCAATTGAATACAAGTAATCTGTTGAGACTTATAATTTATGAGCAAAAAAGAGATGTGCTTACTGAAAAACATTTTCTTGGATGTTTTCGTTGCAGCTTTCATTGTGAATTGGAGCAAAGCAGGTCAGTATCGCATGTAAGATATTGGTGCAATTTGAACTAAATACTCAAAGGTTTTGAAGCTATTGTTTCTCTTAACGTTTGAGACATTTGTTTGTGTTTACGTATTGTTGTGAATTTGCTTCCCGTGAGAATGATTTAAATATTGCTATTGCTTCTTTTTATGCATGCCGCAAAGGAGCGCGTTCTGTCGTCTTCATTCATGCATGCATTGATTCATTCATTCATTTCATATCGCTTTTCCTCTGGAAAATGTCGCATGGACAGCAACCTCAGGAGAATTCGAAATACCTCTTGGTCAGCAGCAACTTCAGATGGTTCTACTGGCTTCACACCAAGATGAGAGTAACCTAGGTAGGATAGGCAATCACTCCACATGGTCTTTTGGGCGACCTCTGGACCGCTTTTTCACAGGTGTACGGCAAGATGTGCCTCAGCTATTTTTCCTGGAATATTCCTTACAAATTGTTGAACAATCGCAGTTGAGATATCTCCATTCGGACGATAAGGAGTTCAACATTCAGGGCTATGTGAATTTCACAAATGCTCGCTTTGTTGTGAAGTTTCAGGCAGTGAACTCTTTGGAAAAAAATTGCATCTCTACTGCTTGTCCTTGAGCTAACACTCTGATAGTTATGCGCAAGATTTACGACCACAGGTAACGATCGGCAAAAAAGACTTATTTGCACGCTTACAGCTTTGCGATATTTGAAAGCACTCGTTTTGTGACTACAAAGAGAGGTAAGCATGACTTTTCGGTCTGGCTGTTTCGGTTTGGCCGTTTTGGTCTGAGCCGTTTTGGTCTGAGCCATTTCGGTCCGAGCCGTTTCGATCTGACCGATTTGGTCTGGCCGTTTCTGTCATGGGACATTTCGGTCGCGACATTTCTGTACAGAAGGGACTGATGAAATTTGTTAATGTAAATGAATATCTAGGCAGGATATAATACAAGACAAATCAAAACTCTACAATTTGCTTTGCCAAAAGCACGTTTAAACTCAGGTGCTGAAATGATAAAATACAGTGCAATAGAAATCTCATCAAAAATTCCTTCAGAAATTGAAAACATAACGTGTTTGGCACTTTTTGCCGTAAAGTATAAGAATTATGTATTGCTCGGCTACTAGAAACATACTTTGTGTTCTTATTGGTGCACATAAACCAGGTGCATCGATTTAATTATTTTAACGCTGTTACAGTGGAAACTGCCAAATCATGAAGTATCTCCGTTATATTTTAAATCGTTTGGTTTTCGTTGCGTTCACCAAAATTGGTCTCATCAATCCCTTGTATGAAGTAGTAGGATAGCTCTAGCGTACAGTTGCAAAGCAAAAACAAACTCGTATGCCTACTGCACTTCAAACGAATTTCCGTTCTCAAGCATGCATTGACGGCGAATTCTTTTCCACAATGCAAAATTGGACGCCTAGGTCTCAACCTATTTCAAACTCGTGATACCATTACAGCGCTGTACCAGTTTATCACTTTGACGCAATTCCTCCTTAGCATTCACGAATATTTCTTAATATGTGAAAACAGTAAATGCTTAATCTGACAACTTTAAGGAATTTTCTTCTGGTGGCTTGACCTTTGCCTGCAGCGCATTTTTCTTCAATAAAACATATAAGTATAACCGCATTGCACATATTAAGTTTTATATCCAGAGCAAATTCTTTTACTTACTGTATTACACTGTTCCCTTTACAATATAGTAGCTCCGTCCTTGGGAGGTCTGCAGCCTAAATGACCCCTGGTCCTTCGCAGCCTTCCACTCCTTCATGTCTTTTTAAAATCGATGCACTTGGAATTCATCCCAGTACTACATTACAAAATTATCATGGCGTCATTAATGCATGTGTCTTATACGCTTGTGTTTCATCAAAGTAAATGTATTAGCGCCATGCGGTGTATACTCTCAACTGTCGCCACGTATATACGCTTGAACTCTTTTCATGTATTTGTGTGCTCCTTGTTACTGCGATGCATGTTTAAAGTCTAGCGCGTTGCATGTGTGAATGAAGACGTTACACAATACACTATACCAGGGGTGGCCAACACGTCGATCGCGATCAACCGTTCGATCGCCGAGTCTATAGGTTGGTCGAAAGCGCCTGATTTTGCATTGAATTGACAAGATACTTAAAAAGAACATTTTTCAGTCAATATTTCAGAAAGCAAATCAAAATGAAAAAAGTTGCATTTCATGACTTTTTGCACTTGTGACTTTATTACCGACTGGCCGATCGCAAGTTATCAAGAAATATCAAGTCGAGCCCAGACGAAGACAAGTTGGCCACCAATTCATCATACAATTGCAGTCGAATTGTCACGGTAGTTGGTGTTATACCAAATCCCTTTGATATTGCAGCGAAGTGACAAAACACTCTGACAGGTGAAATGTCACGCTACAGGCTTTATACCAACCCCCTTTCAACTTCGTTTGATGTTGCGGCCCTCTGTATATAAGCCTGAACAGCACATTCTCAAGCCAGTTCGCCAGTTTTGAGCCATGGAGAGCACAAAAACTTCCCGAGGCAAGAAGAAATTCATAGATGCTGGATTCATGTTCACTTTTCACACTTTTTCTGCTGATAGTACGAATAAGTTTTGGAGATGTGTGATACGCAGTCGTCTGTGCTGACTCCATACGGATGTAAACGACGTCATCGTAAGCCGACTCAGGCACCACACCCACGGAAGCGACGCAGCCGGTGTGGAAGTTGCCAAAATTAAAGCAAACACGAAACGGTGAGCCCTGGATACAATGGAATTGCCG
>JGI24022J15233_10005357_pt1 | contig 13584 bp, 6 predicted proteins | sample Ectturendosymbi2_FD_15233 | JGI IMG/M metagenome (IMG submission 15233) | reverse complement strand
ATTTTCTACTTGTGTCTTTATTACCGACCGGTCGATCTCGAGTTATCAAGAAATTTTCTAGTCGATCGCATTCGAAGACAAGTTGGCCAGCCCTGGTCTACGTGATTAACTATCTAGTGAATAAATGTTAGTGATTAATTGTCGCGTGATTAAAAGTCCCCAAACCCCTTTGCTACCAGGGGCGTAACGAGGTTAGATGGCGCCCGGGGCAAGAAGTTAATTTGGCGCCCCCATATTCAAACCTGAGGTCTTTCGGATGCAAACGTACTGTACTGAAGAAAGTACACGTGACATTGGTTGGACTTTTCGACGCCCCCGCAGTGATTCGGCTCCCCCATAGTGATTCGGCGCCCGGGGAATTGCACACCCCTTGTCCCCTCTTGCTTACGCCCCTGTTTGATACACAAAAGGCTAAACTGCCAAACAGCCTTGTAATTCAGTAAGGGTCAGTGCGACAGGTAATGAGTGTGACATCTCTGATGATGGTAACAGTTATTGCCGAAAAATTTAGGCGTCGTCTCTAACATCTGTGACATTGGCCATTAATAGCATTAGAAAAAAAGCGAAAAAAATCAATTTTAAAACAAAACTTTTTTTACTTTCAAACTTTTAAATCTAAATTAAAATACTTTTCCTTCAAATCCATTTTTCTTGAATTTTGGAAAACTTTCATGAAATAAAATGAATATTTTGCACAACAGCTACAATCAAAGAACCGTGTTGAATTTCGTTTCAAAATAAATCCATTTTTTTGCAAAAATACCTTTGATGTTGAACAGCTTTGGTGCGGCGTGAATGGACCAACATAGAGTACATTAAGATACCATGCCATGCTCTGAGGCACGTAGCAGTCATGAAGATGGAGATACCCATATATACATACGGAGCCATGTATATCATAGGCTAGCATATGAAAAGCTAAGTGTTAGTAAAGAGAATGAAATAGCAATGATTTGCTTTTGCTATGCATTCATATCAGTATTATCTTTTCAAAAAAGCAAAATGTTCCGAAAAATAACTAAAATTAAACTTTTTGCGTAGGACGATCAAAAACAGTGGTAGTCTCTATTAATTAAGGTCGAGATTCTTCCTTTTCGTCTAGCTCAGTGGTTCTTAACCTGGGTTCGACGGAGCCATTTCAGGGGTTTGACGGTAATGCCAAGTTCTGCTGACTAAACCTACAGGAAAGCGTCCCAGAGGTCGTCCCCCCACTTTTACTTTCTGTTATATTGGCAAAAATGGGGTTCGACAAAAACGTGGAAAACTGCGTATGGTTTCGGTGTGTTTGTAAAGGTTAAGAATCACTGGTCCAGCTTTTACTCTGTTACTACTAAAACATGTTTAAAACCATGTGGATAAATACACGAATCTCGCACACCCGCAGGCTTTCCCGGTCCACCAGTCATCGAAGCAACAAACCTACACAACGATCAACTAACTATGCGAATGTAACTCTTTCGCTAAATCTTTGATGGTTTCAGGTTTTACGTCTGTTGATGTGTGAGTGTGCGCACGTGCACACACGTACGTAAATTCCATGTTTTCTTTTCATGTAAGCGCATGTGGTGCGCAAGTTTGTTTTATCTCTGTGGTGGAACTGGGACTTTTGCTTCGAAGTCATAACTGCCTTTGAGTGTGACGATTTTGGTGCAAGCTGCAAAAGACATTTGGATGTGATGTTTATTTGTGAAACGACGTATGAGCGCGTTTCTGGAAAACATTCCAACTCTGTAAAAGCATTTGAAGATTCGAGAGTTTTGCTGCATAGCTTCGAAGCAGTTCAAAATATTTTGTAAAATAATGGAAATGATTTTATGTAAATGATGACAAAATGATTTTATTTTGCAGGGAAAGATGTTACATACAAATTACTTGCTGTTTTGGAATTCAACAGTGTTAGGAAAAGGATGTCAGTTATTGTAAAAGACGAAAATGGTAAGATCTCTTCTTGAATAAAATGTAGAAAGTGGCATAAAATTGTAGCGAACTCCCTTCTTATGAAAAAAACACTTTTTATACTTCGCAGAATCGTGTAAAACAACGATTTTATCTAAGAATCGGGTATCATTGCTTTATCGCAATATTATTTCTTATAAAAACATTACACATTTGCTGATAATTTTGAAAGGAGCAGCTTTTCTCTACAGTCGACATTATCCCTAAAACCATCCTTCGATTTTTTACTCCTGATTTCAGGTAAAATAATGCTTCTGTGCAAAGGAGCGGACTCAGTGATTTATCAACGTCTCAGCCCTTGCACAAATAGCAAAATCAAGGAAAAGACGAACAAGCATTTGGAAGTAAGTGACAATCACACAAACAACAGCATTGAGTTTTGCAACTGCTGTAGAATTAACTGCGTCGGTTGAAAGATTTGCAGCGCCATTCAACGTTTAACCTGGAATGGAAAGACAAGACAAGAGTTCATTTTGTTAACAAATGCGGAGCGATTATTGCAGAGCTGAAACGCCTGTCTTCCGCAGATGTTAAAACGCAGAGTTTATTGAAAAAATCTTTTTTCTGGTTTAAAGGTTGTAACTCTCGTAAAATGCTTGCTAACACAAAAACAGACTGGTAAAAGTCAAAACCATATCATGCTTTAGATGTAACTGGTGATGTCAGTTGAGGTTCAACAGTGCCAGCGAGAGATAGTCTAACGAAACAATTGCATATGATAACCGATAGCTTGAAGGTCAATGCCAACTCAGGCATGCGTTTTTAATATGTATACGTTATGTGGAGACACAGCCACAACTTCGTCTTGTGTTTTTCAGTGCGACAAGCATGGGCGTTGGAAGGGGGACAGGGGGGCTTGGCCCTCTTGGATTTTGAAGTTTGGAATTTTCCAAATACTTTTTTGCAAAAATGGTTGTTTACTTTTTTGCAAAAAAGGTTAGTTTAAAGTGGGTAAAATCAAATTTTTCCACCTTTGCACGCCCCCCGGAAAAAAATCCTTTTGGCTACGCCTGGAGAAATCCATTATTGGTCTCCGCCTGGAAAAAATCCTTCCCACGCCCATGGCGGCGAGTACAACTTCAAGTATAAACGATTAATGCTTAACTGTTGTAAACATCTAATCGTGCCATTTTACTTGAAAACAACAGGGTAGGACTACTGTGAACATTTACTGCATAGATAACTGGTGTGTGAGAAGTGTTTGTTTCAAAAAAAGTTGTGATTAAACTTCTCAGAGTATTCCAAATTCATTTGGTATATGTCACTGGTGTGTTGCCGGTTGACGTTTAGAAGAAGGTACTGGAGCAAATTTCTGGACCAAGACAGAAGATGCGGTCATTCTAGCTTTCAACAACCAACGATTTTTTATACATTTTTGTTATCTGTTGAAATGCGTAAGACATGCTTCCAAAGTAGAGAAAATCTTTGCTTTTGATGCTGTGCTTTAAAAATAGACGCCTCCTCGTCTTGAAAAGTCTTCCGAGAACAACAAACCAATTTTTTCAGAGTTTTGCGAAGGCAGGTTTAAGAACCTTGTGCATTGCAATGAAGAGTGTACACAAAGAAGATTACGAGGGTAAATATATATTTTAATATTTTAGAATTCTTTCTGTGTGGAAAACTAACTAACCTACTAATTAAATAAAAGAATTAAAAACTAGCTAAATTTCTAACGAAAACAGCAGTTTTACATCGATGGCGTATCACAGACAGTTCCTTGACATTTAGTGGCGACAAATCGATTTTATATGGGTCATCTTATCCGCCTAATCGTGAAAGACATTAGCTCCAAACTTAACTCAATTATAGCTAACTTTTCGTACGAGCCAAAACCTGAACTCATCTCAGGGTAAACTGTTTTATGATCAGATATATCAAGATTGCTCGTCTCTAGATATGTTGTCCAAAATTATTTGACATTTGACTTTGTACAATCAACAACAATGGCGTTGTTTAATTCAGTAGGTGAGCGATGAGTTATGAAAGCCCTGAGAGAAAAGATACCGATACTTGCTTTGCAAATGCTGAAAAACCGGTGCACACTGTGACTACTGCAATGTGTGATTGAAGCGATAACTGAGCTATAAAATGATCCAGCGGAAAGGCCAGTCAGTAAGAAGTAAGATTACAAAACAGGAAGATGCAAAATGCTTGACAAAAACACAAAAACCGTTTCTGCGACTCGATGATATGGAAACAGTACAGCTTGGCTACTACAGTATCAAACTATACCTGTAAAATGACAAGCTGTCGGATCGTTGTGCTGCAGAAATGACCATATTCAAATCTTCACCATACCACAGTTCCCTGTCTTCGGTCTGCAAGTAATTGCAAGGAATGTAATCAAAATTTAAGAGTTAGGTCAAACTCGATTGTGTTTTAAAGATAAGTTTTAATCGTTTGACACGCTGCAAAAATCGCAGTATACTGCGAAAAACGCATAACCGGTATGCTTATAGGAATTCAAATAATTTTTGAGAGTTCATCATTGTACAACCGATTTTCTTGAAAGAAATCTTGTGAGGAATAGGCCCGCGGGCCGCATCCTGCCCGCTGACCAGTTTAATCCGGCCCGCCAAATACCTTGCACATCTTTTCCAAGCACCACGTTTCCGACTATGGACAGGAGTGCAACAGCATTGGCTGTTGCCTGTATTGACTAAAAGTGCAAAAAATGGTGTGATATTGTTGTTATCATTGTACTACAATACATTTTAACAACCTATTTTACATAGATTACGTAAATCTCACTGTATCCGGCCCTCCAGTAGCCGCGAATTCGGCCCTCGGGTCAAAATGTTTGGCCGCCCGTGGTCTAAGCCAACAAGTTTTCCACCAAAAATGGCGCATTCAATCAAACAAATTTCATGATCTAACTCCTTGTATTATCTAACAAGTACTTTTAAACCGCTGCAGGAGTTTTGCTGACTTTCAACTGTTTAATCGTACACATTTGTTTTTGGTCGTGACAGACTTAAGCAAAACCAGCGGATAATCTTCTGTTGACTTTACTGATTCTTGAAACTTGAAAATATTTTAAGAGGACGAATGTACTGTGCTTCAGGGAAATCATAACAATACCATGTATAATATGTCATGCAAAATTGAAGGCATCACAGCAGCCTACTGTAAACAGACGCTCAAAACAGTTGCTCTAGTTGCAGATCCCTGGGCCTATGTTCTGAATATTCAAGGGATAAAAGCATTGAATGATTTGAGTGACTTAGCTGTTTTAATTTCTTGTCGTTTTTCTTGTTTGATCTTGCCGTCAGCCTGCAAAGTCTTTCATGTTTACTGATATTGTCAGACTTTCCCACTGAAAATATTCTTTGCATTACTCTTCGTGATTTTTATGAATCACAACAGCATTACCTTTGCTGCAGCAAACAAGCCATGGAAATAAATGACGCACTCATCACAAAACCAGTTGGCCTAGCGAAATAAACCTGTTTAAGTTTGACTGACATGCACAAAGCCTTTGGTAATAAATGCAGTTCAATCGTACGCTCTTTGCGTACAACATTTTGAAAAAAGTTAATGGTTGAAAAGAGTCAATACGTTTTGTTCAATTCAAACACTTGCATTTAGAATGGAATAAAAACTTTCAACGAGCAAAAATTTCATTGGAAGACCGAGAAGACAACTTGAACGCAGTTTACGAAGAAATTGAGCGTGATCTAGAGCTACTTGGAGCAACTGCAATTGAAGATAAGCTTCAGGTTGTGGTGATGGTGTTGCTTCTGCAACATTTGTAAACCTACTCTGCATAGCAAAATTTGTTATTCATAATTCCAGGATGGCGTTCCAGAGACGATTGCTAACCTGTCAGAAGCGAATATCAAGATTTGGGTTTTGACTGGGGACAAGCAAGAGACAGCGATCAACATTGGTTACTCCTGCAATTTGCTCACTGAAAAAATGAAAAAAGTTTTCATTATCGAAGGACACACGTTAAATGAGGTATGAGGGAATTTCTACTGATATCCCACTGATTTTCTTAGACCGCTTGAGCTGATGTGTAAACACTAAGAGTCCATGTGCGGACCAGGCCCGTAACCAGCTTGGGACACTAGGGGTGCGGAGAGTTTTCTGAGAGTGGCGCAAATTTTTTAAACTATGTCCAATACTTTTAAACTATGTCCAACATATTTTTCCAGGAGGGGAGAAAATTCCCCCCCCCCTGGTTACGAGCCTGGTGCGGACACAAGGGGAGGATGCAGGGTTGCACCTCCTACCAGATCCATAACATTAGTGTGAAATGGCCTAAAGTCGCGACATTCGATTGCTGATTTTTGTTTAGTGCTCTTCAGAGAAAGTTGGTATTTAATCGCACTTGCAGTGAGCGAATTAACTCCAAGCAGCACACTCCAAGCAGACACAGCAACGTTATGTTTAAGCGGCTCTGGTAAAAACGTATCGAGATCCGCATTCATTTTTAAGGCTGTGGTTAAGTGCACTGTAGCTTGGCTTTACGGGCCTCGATGTTAAGGGATGCAGGAAAATGTTGCATACCCTGCGAAAAACTTTAATTTGTCCCATCCATGGACGTTTGCAAAATGTTTGTAGAATGGAGCGAGAAGTAAAGCACCAAGAGTGATTTACTGCAGGTCGTTTTTATGTACGCAGTTTGTAATTTTAGGGGCGGTAGGTTGTAAATACGCTAAGATAACGAAGTCTACCAGCAAAGAGTAATAGGGATTTCACGAAAAGTGTCTGATTAGGGGAAGTTACGGTGCACAGTATTAAATGAACGCCCAAAAGAGATTCATACAAAAGTAGAGCTAAGATTTGACAATCAGCAACAGCTTAGAATTAATTGTATAACATGTTTTAGTCGAGTGTTCTCGTTTGAAGCACGTAAATAAAGAAACATTTTATAAATGCTTTCTCATCATTTTGTGAAAATTACGCTTAAAACTAATTTTCCACTCAGACTGCTATGTATGCACTTCAAAAAAATTTGGCACATTTTGCAAAGAACAAATTTTCCCCATTAGCAAAAGCATGTCAGTTTTAACTGCAGTATTTGCACACACGTCTTGCAAAGTATTTACCTAAAACATGAGCTTAATTGAGTATAGTAAAAGCAAAAGTTCCTGCTAGTTACTAATTACATAGTGAAAACTGGGTACACCATGAAAGGCCATAAATGGTGATTTATTGAACCACAGACTCTCGCCTCTATGTGTCTTAAGGTTTAGTTATCGTCTCACAGTTCCACATGCACGTACTTCTTGGCAAGTCTGATGCATTACATTATGCATGACCTACAACGCGCTACTTAGCTGCAGTCTGCAGTACCCTTGGGTCTATATTTTGTCATGTTTTACAGACCTTTCTGTGCGTTTAGCGCAATAACAGCAGCATTGTATCCAACTATTAGTCAACCCATCTAGCTAAGTGTGATGCGAGCGAAAACGTGATTCAAAGGAATTCTGTCACTGACAACTGAATTGTTTGTATGAAACTCCTGATCTGTTGTAGGGTCAAGTAAATGTTTTACCGTTGGTCATAAAACAATCAAGGTAAACCATTGCAAATGAATCAGCATTTTTACTGTTACACAATGGTTTCCCTATCCCTACGCAACTTTACAAAAGGTAGTTGTTTGTTGTTGAATGCAAAAAATAATGAATATAGATAATCCTGTAAATAATAGGCGTCAAGTCTACATAAAGGACAAATAAGCCTCCGGCAGCAAAACAGCAAAATTATCTCTTTTTGCTTTCCTTAAGTGCGCAGAGCGTCTTATTCTATATGTTATCGATTCATTCATGGAACTTGAGGATTAGTACATCGTCGTCGATATGCCTCGAATCATTGCTGCTGCCATCATACTGGAATTTTTATTAGAACTCCAGATCCCAAGACAAGTAAACTTTCACGTTGGGTGCAAGAAATCATGTGCTTTTAAATTTATTCTCTTCTCGCTGAGGACGTTATACCGCCAATGTTGGAAATGGTTATAAAATATGGCTTACCTTGATTATTTTATGACCAACGACAGGGCCTACGAGTAGTGTTCCCTCTAAGAAAAACTTGCACTGAGCAAATTTTTGCTTTAGTGCGCATGCAAGTTTGCAACCATGCAGACGCACAAACATTTAAGCGTTTCAAGCGTTACAAGGCCTATGCGACACTACACGATATCAAATTTGGAATGTTGCAAGTGCGCGAGAATGAGATTTCACTGCGCAAATGGTTTGGTGGCACTGCGCATTTGCGCAGCTTGGAGGGAACACTGCCTACGAGAGGGAAGTACAAGAGGTACATCATACCCGGTCCCAGTAGGTACTGAGGCCCGGGAGGATGAAAGTACGCACGCTAAGTTTTTCTATAGTCAAGCCAAAATTTAATAATGTAAGGCAGTTTTTAGTGTAACAATTACTCTATTTCTAAGTTTTAGCATGCTAGCTGTTTTATTTATATTTTAATTGCTTTTCAAACAAGCTATGCAAGTTTCGACGAGGGCCCTAGAAGTTATGGAGTACTGGATTCGTTCTTCGTACCCACTGGTAAAATTTCTCAGAGGCCCTGACCAACGGTAATACATTTGCTTGGTCCTGCAACAGACCAGGGTTTTCATATATATCTATTCACAGCTCTACTCGCATTGTAATACTTTAATGCCACAACACATCCAAAATGACCGATCAACAATTCCCATTCGCTGCATTCCCATTCACTCTATTGTAAATGTATGGCCGATGTGACATTAATCATAGTACATCGAGTGCTCATTGTTAGACCACGGTATTTACTCTACTTTACCACAGCATGTTTTCTGCCATGCAGCAAATTTGATGCGATCTTCAAATATGGTTTGATGGTTTGATTATAGACTCGGCTTCGCAAAATATTTTTTTTGTTTCATCAACACGTGCGCTATTTGGAAAGAGGAAAAAAGAAGAGGCTTTTTGCTAGCAGTGTCATTTATCACTGATGAATGGAGGGAATTTTACTGTTTGCACAAATATATATTGATTGTGTTGTTGCTTGAAAAATGTGAGAACTGGTTCTGATAAACGCCGTGTTTGTTTTGTAAGTGACCCACAGTTTCGAAAGAACCCAAAACTGGTTGCTGTATTTAAAAGATAGCAAACATGCATGGAACAGACGGATCATGGCTCGATTCTTCACTTCTGGGATGAAAAAGCCTATTACTATAATCATCATCCCAATACCGCCTTTTAATTTATGAAGGGAACTTATTCTCGACGAAACCACTAAGCCAATGAAGCTGGCGTATCCTGACAGATTTTATCTATAGATTTACACTTACTTTCATCAAAACAAAGTAGTTTTTGTACGTATCGTATTTCGTAGACATTCTGCAGGCATTATCTGAGATACAAACGCATATTAGATATTGAGATATTGAACCAACACCAAACTAGTAACAAATTTCACAATTAGGCTTCTCCTGTACTTAGATTAGTCAGGCCTGCACTGCGCCTGATAAGGCTACTCTGGTAAGTATTCAGGTGTCTGAAACTTTCGAAAGTACTGGGATTCTAGCAGATAACGTTTGCACAGGAGTTCAGGACGCCCATGCAGAGAGCACAGCAGAGATTCTACCATTCGATGGAATCAAACATGGCAGCCCTCGGTAAAATCTATCCCGATTACGTAGTAGACGCAGTTAATTGCACCATAGTAGCTTACGGTTTTTCTGAACTGATAAGTTGGTTACTGCTGAAGACGCAAACTTAGAACGTTTGAAGTTCGCCATTTTATTCACGATTGCTGATATGTTTTGGTTGAAAAAAATAAGACAAATGCATGCTATCAGAGGACACAAAAAATCAATAACAAAAATTTCATTCACCCTTGGAAAAATTTAATTCACCTTGGGGTGAACCATTCACCCGGTTAAGAAGCACTGCTCTAATCAACACACAACGGTAGTTTCTTGAACACAGACCGTCCAAGAATATAGGCCACTAAAAATTATACTCAGAGAGTAAGCTTAAGGCGTAGCTTGTATTAAAGAAAATATAGCGTGTATTCAAGAAAACATAACAGAGGCAAAAGGAAAACATTTTAGCATTTTCGTAGACGTCGAAGGAACATCCTACTCTTTTTGAAAAAGCAGGATGTATGGTAGTCATATACCATTTGATATGCTGCACTTACACACTTTTTCGACAATGTTCTAGGATTTTTAAAAGTTTCATATTTATATAAGGTTTTCATTGGAATATTTTAAGTTGTCTATGAAGTAGAGCCGCACGGAAGCTTTTTTGGAAGGGCAAAAATTTTCTGTGCAACTTTCAGTTTCTTAATTATCACGTCAGTTTTTCCTAACTTTTTCCATAATTTTTCTGGAAAAATTTTGCGAACGATCCACGGTGTAAGCAATTTTATCCAAATTCCAAAGTTTCCAGCTTTTTCGTGCACACTTTGCCCGATTTTTGGATATTTCCAGCAGTTTCTATACCGAATTTTGCCCGATGTTTAACTGTTTGTCGTGTGCGGTGGAGAAACTGTTTTTCATTATCTCTCTAACTCGTAAGGCTAAGATGGAATAAAGAAACATTCTTCGACATAGAGTCACTGGTGTAGGAGGCGTGGGTGCAACTGCATCCCCAAAAGTTTTGATTTGGTGAAAATCCGGGCAAAATCCCATAAAATCTGGGCAAAATCTTCTAAAATTCGGGCAAAATCTCTGAGAATCTTCTAAAACTCCATGAAAATCTGAGCAAAAATGGTGCCCAACAAGCTTTGATTAAAAATAATGGCGCCCGAATGGACTTGAACAGCTTTTTTTTGACGTCACATGGCGCCCGAATTGACATGAACAGCTTTTTTCTTTTTTGGAGGTCAAGTATTTTTCCGGAAAATATGGGAGAATCCAGGCAAAATTCCTTCACACCCCCAAAAATTTGCCTGCTCCTACACCTATGCATAGAGTTATAAATTTGGATCTCGCCTGCACGCCAGTACTAATTCCTATATACAGTGTTATACGTATGTGCAGCGTATGTATTATCATCAACAATGTCATGGGAGTAAGCCAATGACAATGTTGAAAAACCTGCAACAGTTTAGGAAAACGTTAAAGTTACAGGATGCATTGCGATGCTACTTCAATGTATAAAATAACTTTAAACCAAATCAGCACTTGTTAGCCTCGGGGTTGACTGTAGCCCAATGTTTCCCAACCTTTTTACGCTTGCGGCAGCCTACAGAAGAGAAACACTGCATAGTCGCGGCATCCAATGGCGAACCCATAACAGTTTGCTTTGAGGTGTAATGACAGTTTGAAAATGTGTTTTTTTAATCATATATTGAAAACCGCATTGGCATGCGGCACCGCTGAGTACTGTAAGTGGTACTTTATGGTGCCGCGCACCCCGGTTGTGAACCACCTCTACAGCCCATATGCTCTTGCGTCGCAGCACATGAGGTTAGTGCTATGCTAAAGTTGTTCTGTCTAAAATCTCGGTTTGTATTTTTAATTTCTACCTTATTTTAGTTTAATTACAATTGTGCTGTAACGAATTTAGGTGGAAAAAGAAATGAAATTGATTTTGGAAGAAATGGAAGAACCAACGGGCATTGGCGTAGTTAATACTGCCTTCCAAAGCGATGATCCACAAACGGTGAGCTGTTGTGCAACGGTGAGTCTCTACAGGGTTTTTCAAAATGTATTTTAAGCTTTTTAGAACAGTCGCCGATACAACAGAATTTGACGCACAATTTATTGTCACCCCAAGGCACAAAAGTTTCTGTTTTGAGACGAAATTAACCACTTTTGAAAATGTTTAACAACTCAGACTTTTCCAATAAACAAATACAACCATGAAAAGTATGGAATGAAGAAGATGCCGGAGAAACTTTACAATGCTAATTCTATTTGTTTTGTCGGTTGTAGATCTAAGGTCGGTATGTGATATTCTAAAGTTACACAGGTTAGATCTTAATTTGAAATTTCGTCCAAATGACACGAAATGTTAGTGCTGCGGCTAACTTGGACCAAGACTTGCTTCTATTTCTATTAGAAGGTACTGCCCTCCGCTAAACGCGGCATTCTCAAAGAAACCTACGAGCCAAATTATTTGCCCATCCCTGATTTAAGGCGAAACACGCAAAAGATTGTCTGCGGTTATTTCGTGTTTTCATATATATTTCTTAAAAAATACGATTGATGGTGGTATTCCAGGAAACTCCAGCACAAAGTGAAGCACGGGATACAAGTGCGATTGATGATGCAATTTCTTACGGCTTGGTAATCAGTGGGCACAGCTTGGTAAGCCGTGTTAGCATACGCACTGCCTGCGTGAAAGTTGATTTGCTGCGTTTCTCTTAACTTTTGCTGTAGGAATATTATTTTAGCATTAGTGTTGATGATGGTGTTGGATATTAGTGGGCACAAAACTAAAAAAAATAAAGTCATCGCAAGTAATTGTTGATTATTATTAATGATAGATGTATGACGCTTTGTCTCAACTTTTCAGTGGTTGTTCCAAGTGCACGAATGACCTAATTCTAAGGCTGCGGTATTTCATATTCTCTGTTTTCTACCTTCCGGGCATAATATTTTTCTATGCTTTTCTTTTCTGCTGTATGTTTCTTCACTGCCACTCAGTAGCGGACACAGGCTAATTTGGTGGGGGGGATGCGACGTCAATTTGCAATGAACCCAATGCTTCACAGAACCATATTGCGTAAATCAGTCACTTTCGCATACGTACAGTTACGAGGAAACAAGTCTAAGGTTGGTTTAAGAAGAAGCTTGAATGATAAAATTGGTCAAACTTTAACACTGCACCGCTACGGAACCAACGAGCACTGTGGCACATAACAACGATCTGACGTAGTCACTGGCATCGGCATAGGTACATCGAGGACTCGAGATAAAAAATTCACGTGACGACATAATACTTATTCTTATTGTAGGTTACGTTTGTTACAACACAATTACCGGCGGCATTAGCCAGCATTGTGCAGTAGCGCTGTTTAAACTTGTATGCTGCAGCAAGTGAGCGTAGTCACATGGATGCGGTTTAGATCAGTGCTTTTCAAATGGGGAGCCCTACAGTTTCTAATTGTCGTTTGAAATAGTGTGCGACACCCACGGTAATTTGTGTACAACATTTGTTATTGCAGGTAATTTTGATGAAATAATAACAAGAAGCGGATTGGTTGTGTTTATTTTGCAACCGAAATTAAGAGAGCGGAAAGAAAGAAAGAAACAATTCCTTATGAGTGAAAGCACGAACAAACGAAAGCTAGAAAGCACGATCATTCATGGGCGTCCGCAGATATTTTTCCACGGGGGGTAACGTCGACATTTTGTTCATCATTTTCAAATTGCTGAGAATCAGTGTTCCCTCTAAAATAATTTTACACTGAGCAAATATTTGTTTTAGTGAGCATGATATTTTAGGGTTGAGTAAGTGGAGTTTTCAATGAATCACAAACTTTGTGAATTTCATAATAAATAAACAATCATCAAATTACGAACACAATACACATTTCATTCGAATAGCTCCTTGTTTTTGAGATAGTTTCCATTGTTTTGGAATGTTGCAAGTGCGCGAGAATGAGATTTCACTGCGCAACAGTTCTGGTGGTCCTGAGTATTTGCACACCTTAGAGGGAACATTGCTGACGATGCAATGC
>JGI24022J15233_10005356_pt1 | contig 13584 bp, 9 predicted proteins | sample Ectturendosymbi2_FD_15233 | JGI IMG/M metagenome (IMG submission 15233) | reverse complement strand
TACAATTCTGAAAAGAACTTTCGCCATATTATGTGACGTGACTACGAAATATTACTGAAATCGCCCTCCTAACCTTACTGGCTGGATTTGCCTCTGCCTGACACCTAGGCATGGGCGACTAACATTTCGCTGGGGCGGCGTTACCTCAATGGTGGTGTCCGCCTCTCAGTTGTAAGGTTGGATGTCCGATCCACGGCCAATAAGTGAATCGCCGCAGCGTTGCTTGGGAAGAGCGTTCGCCTTAACTGCGGTAAGAAGTTAAGAAGCGCATTTCAGGCGTTTGTCTGCTCCTAATTTCTGCCCCCAAATTATAAAATCGTTTCTTGGCACATCTCATGCTATTTTTTAATGTTCAGTGGGATTTTTTCAATGAGTGCCACAAGCTGTAGCCTAATTATTTAAGTGGGCTTATCAACATTAATTTTTGGCGGTTGAAGTGAAGAACTCTGCAAAGATAACGTTGCTCGGTTTCAGCAGAACTGCTGTTTTTCTGCATGACGTAATGGTGTCGGAAAATAACGTTCTTGAAGCGGGGTAATGCAGTAGGTGTGTTTTGCGTGGGTAACTTTGACGAGCTATGATTGTCGGTTTGAACTGCAAGAATAGGGTGAATCAGAGCAAGCCGATAGGCGGTGTGAGTTTCGTAAAAGTCTCCTTTGTTCAACGGTGTACTCCACATTTGCAGTCACAGAAAAATTCATTTCAACAAGAAAAACTTAGAAAAGGTGCTGTTTTCATTTTCATGAATTTGAGGTAAGAACCTTATTCTGTAAACCTAAATGATGTGTTTAGATATGATTGTGGTGACAGCTTTTGTTAAAAGGGGTGTTGAGCGAAACAGTTGTACAACTTGGCAATGGCTGTACTCAATAAAGTTGTTGAACACAATTACCGTCGAACATAAGACTTTGCAATCACTTCTGAGTATTAAAAAATGCCTATGTCCCACCTGCCATGGTTTGGTAATACAGGTTTCGAAATAGACGTTTGTTGGTAATCAGTCCCGTCGCCACGGGGACTTTGGTGGACTTAGCCCCCACCAAACAAAGCTCCAAGCCTCCCAAATTGAAATGTGAAACACTATTAATCAATGAATTTTTTGTCAAATTTTAGAATGTCAAGCCCCCTTGCACAAACGTAAAGACCTTCTGGCGATGGTTCTGTTGGTAACGATGAAAGGAAAGGAATACCACTATGCACGTGTAACTGGAAGAAGCCCAACAGCTAGAGACCAACTTGCGCAGGTCACGATGAAGACTGCAAGCAGCGTTTCTCAACCATAGCCGGTTTTAAACCTGCTTAAGATATTTTTTCAAAATGGACCCCACACCTATAGATGGCCCCGCGCAAGTGTTGATAGAGTTGACGTTTGAAGCCTTTCATATATTCTAATAAAATTAAATCACTACTGAAACGTGAAGTGAACAATGAAACGTTCATTATATCACTAAGATTGTATTATAAGATTTATTATTATATCCTACTATATGCAGTATATATACTTTATTTAGTTAAAGACAGGAATACTCAACGAAATATTAACATGCATAAATGTTTACATCTGCAAAGTAGGTATGCCGCTGTCACATCCCTTAATTTTGTGGTTTGATGCCCTGGAATGAGTAAACTATTAAAAAGCCATGCAGTGGGCTTACCGCTAACTAAAAACCAACAGGAAAGAAAATATGACGAAACATGTCGGGTTTGTATATGCATATGTAAAGAAAGCAAAAGATTAGAAAAAGCAGTGATAAGGAAGGTGGCGACAAGCAGAAAAGCAAGACTTATAATCGACAATGAAAAACATGACACATTTCAGTTTGTGAGTATTTGATTGTGATCTTCAAGATGTTTGTTCATCAGTATATTTTTAAATAAGTACGAAATATGATCTTTCACTTTAAAATTCCTGTAAGCTATGTTGAGGGGTGGAAAGGGCGGCACTCGGCCTTGTTACGCCACTGTTTTGGTCTCAGCCTTTTTGAAAGTACTGAAATGGGTCAATTCTATAAAATAGCGGNAAATATTTAAAAAAAACTAAAACTATCTAAACTAAATCCTTGTGGCGGTCAAATACGTGTACGATATCAATTACGTGAAAACGTGCTAATCACTTCGAAATTATAGCATCGAAATTTAGAAATGATTTAGAAATGCCGCAGGGCATCACTTGGGTATATTTAAAGACGTCAGTCACATGGACATCATAACTATACTGGATTGAAAGCCATCCGGACGTGTTTGGTTCAAAGCAGATTTTTGCAGGATTGCAACAAAGAACAAGATTTGTGTCGCAGTGGTGTGAAAAAAATTGGATAGTAACGAAAACTCGGCAACTTTTTCGGATTTTAAACATTGAAAGTGAGTGATTTTGCATTCTGTATTCGTAATTATCCTATAATTGGCTCTTGTAGATATTAAAATTTAACAGATACATGCTGAGAGGGAAAGATTTGTCATAAAGTTACCTCAGGTGAATACACACTTCTGAAAGCAATGGACTATGAGAACAAAAGGTCATGACACGATGTTTTTGTAAACATCATTTCTTCCGCAACTTTAGCCGTTTAGTCTTTTTTAGGGCGACAGCTTTGCAGATTGCTGCATCTCAAAATATAAAGTGTTGAGTGAAAATGTTTCAAAGACTAAAACAACGTGTTTTTCGGTTGAAGCGGAACGGTCCGGTTGTGTTCGAACCGCCTCAGAGAGGTCTCAAACCTTGAATTGATCAATGCGGGAACTGGGAAGTTGTTGGTGATGTCATCTCACCAGACGATTCGGCCAAAGAGAACATCTCATCAGCGTTGTGCTAGTGGTTGATCTTACACTTTGGCCGATTGCGGTTGTTGCATTTCTCCTTACTAATCTGGCGCGGCTTTTTGTGCATGTAGCTGTTGCGCTGGCGTGACTGCTACACGGTCAAAGTAATAAATTGTGAAGCGCATCAAACATGCAGCTTGCATTTATGTCTTGTTAATTACTGCTTCAATTACTGGTTAATTACTGCTTAGTTACTGGTAACTACTGCTCCACTTGTTAATTACTGCTCCAAGAAACGTTTGTGACCGCTGTAATACTGCCAAACTCAACGGAGGTTTAAAAATCAGCAATGAAGCGAACAAGAAATGTTGCTATTTGAAAATACTGTAGGGAACCGAATTTGTACAAGATATCTTTTCACATTTAAGCACAGACAAACCGAGCAATTTGTTTTGTAATTTACAATAGAGTGGTTAAAGGGCAGCAACCGCAGGAAAAAAAACAATTGCATTTTGAAGGCACGTTAGCACGCTGCCTTGTCTTGAGTAGCTCTGTAAATATAATGCAGATTTTCTTGACTTTGTGGCAAACGTTATCAAAACAGATAATCTGCATGCGGCATCAAAACTTGATGAGTATGCCGGCGCAATAAATCACAGTAAAATTCACTTGTTTTGATTTTCGCATCTCATCAATATTTTTTAATACTTAATCAAGACAAACGCAGTTAAGGCCTCCTACTGTAGTAAAAACACTTAAAGCGTTTTACCAACACTGCCGGGGGTGCTGATAAAAAGTAGCTAAAAGGCTTTGCCTCGTCTACATATGTTACCTCGGCGTATGTTCCGCTACTAGGGATTTAACTTTATTCACTAACTCGAGTCAGTAATTGGTACTTTCTCTGAAGAAACAAGTAATGCAAACAGTGAACAACAAACATCAACTTAGCGTTGCCAGCCGATGGTGTCCTTCACTTCATTTTAAGAAACAAAGGCGCTTGTATTAAATTTCATCACAATCGAACATCAAACATCACATAAGAAAATTCATGTACTCACACGAACAACGAAGTTGCTTTTCGTAGTCAGCAGAATGTCCTTCACAAACGCAGCAGTCGTTCTACTAACTGCCAAATCGTATTTCAGCAAGAAAAAGATTTCCAACGTTCTGCTTTCCCTGACGTACTTTGCCCATATGTTTTGCGCAAAAAAGAGGTTCTTTATGCGAGCGTCTCTTTTCTGGTNCAGTTTGGCCTTTCTTCGCAGGATCCGCACCGCGTAGCTCGACACTACAAGTCCCAGATGACTTGTCACTTTATTTTAGATAAGGGAGTCGAAAAGCAATTAAACTTTGTAACAGGTGCTGGTCTGCGCTACAACACGGTGCCGGAGCATTCACTGGGAAAACGTTGGTTGAGCTCAGTTAAGAACCATTGAAAACGGTGCACGATATTTTGCCAATGCCCCCTCAACCGCGGGTGAGCACAACTTCAAAATTGTGACCGAAAATCAAAAGGGTGGTCACTGGAATTTTCTTCAATCTGTCGAGGACAGAACTTCTGTTCCTGTTCAGGTCGTCCCAATTAAGAACCATCCCAAGCGCTGCCACACCGTAGTAATGACCGCCCCTGGTGGGGGTGGGACACGCGATTAAAGATTTGTTTGTTATCATTGCATCTTATCAACTTTTGTGGGCTTCTGTAACCCCTGGATTTTGAAGCATTTTGTTGCTGTAAATAAAAGCAACTTGGCCAAGTTTGAACTTACCAAAGATGAATCCTTTTCTTGCTGGCGCTTCAAATACATCAGTGTTGCACAGGCCCGTAACCAGAAGGGGCGCAAGGGGGGAGAAGCCCCCCCTAGAAAAATTTTCACCCCTCTTGGAAAAATGTGTTGGACATATTTTAAAGCTACTGGAGATAGTTTAAAAAATATTTTCCTCCTATCAGAAAACTCTTCGCCCCCCCTGGTGTCCCAAGCTGGTTACGGGCCTGGTGTTGCATCGCAATCACACAACAATGCAATATTAGAAATGCGAATAATATTTTTCTACGTCAAATGGTGTCACAAACGATATTCTTTTCACCTGACAACACATTGCTTTTCACTGTTCCACTGAAAACCTGTCTTATTGAGAGTCGCGTATCACGTGACTCTTGCATTTCCGTTTTAAGAGGTCTTGGTTCTCGTTCTTAATTTCACTTTTAATGCTTGTTCGTTTTCTCACAAATTTTATATCGAATTATAAGTTGTGCATTAATCATTATTATGTGTAAATTTTGCATTAATGTTTAGTTGTCTTCGTGGTTCACAGCCCTTGCTCACGGAATTTCACCGTTACGTACAAATTGTCGTGTAGGGCTTAAATATTAAAGGGCTTAAATATTCGCGTCATAATTTTTGTAGTCTGTTCAACATCATAATATTCGGTTTGCTCAGCTTTGATTGACACTTCTTAGTTTGTTTTTTATTCAACTGTTTTGCAGACTGCCTTCGGCAATTCTTGCTGCATTACGTCATGTCTCTTTATAACGTTTCGTATCGTAAGAGCGTTGCAAAAACTTCGTCACATTGTTTTAGTTCTTCCAACTCGGAGGGTGTTCGCGATTCCTTAGTGTTTGCTTTGTTCATTTCTTCAGCTCTTTCTATACTGTCCCATACGTCCTTTTGTGTTAGAGTTCGATAAAAGTCAGTTGATATCCACAGATGTCAAACTTGTGATTCATTATAATGTGTTCCGTGTACATACTCAGTGACGACTTATTTTTATTACGCCTCATTTCAATGTAATAAGTTTTAGTTTTTGTCGTGTCATATGTTCTAAGTTGAATAGTGCCTTTCTTTCCTTTATTGTTGTAGGCCCATACCAGCAGTATCTTGGTCAGGCTGTCAGTATCTTGTTGTTCCATTGGCTTGTCCCACTGGCTGGTGTCTTTTAATCCTAGGTATCGAATACATCGTCTTATAGTAGTTCCAGCGGCAACCCACTTTTTAAGCATGTCCATAAGTTCCATTTTTCTTATTCAAAATTCTGAATTCTAACATTCACGTCTATTTTAACCATTTTGTTGGAGGCATGTTGAGGCACGAAGTGTCTTAAACAAGCGTCATGTAAGTAGATCAGCCTTTTAGGTTTTATTATCTCTTTGGCAATAATCAGATCAATGGACAATCGGCCGTCGGTGAAAGAAGCTAATTTCACATCTAGAATTGAGAAAGCAAACGCCTTCTGCATACGATACCATGTTGCAGAAAATGATGCCACTGTCTTGCAGCAATGACACCGTGACCTTCCGAAAACGCATGCGACTTTTGCTATAAATTCTTTTTGTTGCATTGAGTAAATGTGTCATCAAACGTATTTTTCAAGATTCACAAAAAAATAAGGGAAACTGATAAAATGAATGTAACGAAAATGCTTGGAGAAATTAACCTTCGGTATTTCAAGATGGTTTTCGCTCAATAATGATTTGATCTCTCGTAAAAACTCATGTCCTAAAAGCGTATTGTAAGAGTGTTAGTCAATAACAAATATATTTTTAAACTTTTGACCTAATATTATTTAAATAAAACTTGTTGCGTTTTGCAAAAGTAGAAATAAACGCCTTAAACTGAAATGATCAAAAACGCCCACCTTCAACTAATTAATGATTTCAAACGCACCCACCACAACGTAAGCATCAATTTTGAGCGGCATGAGTCACGTTTGAAAAAAACTCTCACCAGACGCTTTGACTTGTGATAGATTGAAAAAATATGAGAAACAGATTAGCATGCTTTGCTCATAAGTTCTTCGTAGTTTACAAAACGCAAGCTTTGAAATGATATTTGTTAGTTGTGCGAAGCTGTTCTATCTATACAGCAAAAACCATCGCTGGTTTAAAAAGAGAAAACGTGAAAAAGAGCACCAAAACGTTTGACCACAAACTAAAATATTATTTGATTTTCAAACGCAAAACATCAAGATATTGTAAGGTATTAGGCATGACTTCGTTGTCTTATGGTGAAAAAGATCATTGCATTTCTTTCATACGCACGCATAAACATATCATGAAATTTTACGTATGCCGAAAACATAGCATGAAATTTTACGCATATCATGAAAATTTTACGTATATCATGAAAATTTTACGCATATCATGAAAATTTTACGCATATCATGAAAATTTTACGCATATCATGAAAACGCATATCTAAACATATCATGAAATTTTACGCATACCGAAAACAAAGAAATCATGTTCAGGAAAGTTTCCATCGCACATCAAAACAGATCGCACTGGGAACGCGAAGTTTATCGTACTTGATAGCTTCAACAAATAATTTCTACAGGTTCTGGTCCATACACACATATTTAAATCGTTCTTTCTGCGTTTGTGGAGAATCAGCGATTTAAACGTAACAACATTTTAACAAACTTTCCGTAAACTGCAGCTCTATGGCGATTCAAATTCTTAAATTTCGTTTGTACAGTATGTGACGCAATGCGTAGTGTTTACTCCTAGAAAGAACACTTTTTATCTTTCCCTGAAACAACGAATCTCGGTAAAGGTCCAATATTTTAAGGGCTTTGCAGATAATTAAGCAAGAGTTCTAGTAAATTTTGCAAACACTGAAAGTCTTTCTGATGTGTAATAGATGAGGTATATAAAAAAACAGCGCTGTTGAACAGTTTCATTTTCGGTAAATTGATAACCTCATCTTCTTCAGGTACCGCAAAGCTTCTTTTACAAAAACAATTCGTCGTAATTTACTCTTTGTGTTTTTTATCTGTAATTGCTTCTTCAATCTTTTCATTTAAACCCAGGATTCTTGCTGAGTATTGCCTATTTCTTCATAATCAGATCTTGATGAAGCAGCAAAACATGTTTGGTTCTGGCCTTGTATTCATCATTTTGTTGTCCTGTGCTGGCATAGTACGGACAGGTGAGTTTATTATATTTCTGTTCACAACACTTGTAAAAACGACTGTTTAAATGAAACCAAACGAAGAAAAATGCTTTCATTGTTTACTAAAGCATGAAGTAAATTGGGTCTATCGCTTGACACAAATTAGTTAAAAATAGTTTAAAGACAAAAAAATAAACAACAGTTTTAAGTGCTATAAAAAGTTCTATGTAATTTTTTGTTGAAGCAAATTGTACATTTTTTAACATACAAAACTACTTTCACCAATAAAGATGGAGATCAGTTTGGGTTTAAGTTCGAATTTTACCTCGGAAATACCCTTTACAAAAACAGAAAGGCACGTTTACTGCAAGAACGATTTCAAATTTAAAAGTTCTGGTCAAGTCAACTTTTGCAGAAATTTAGGTATCAAATATGCTCCTCTGCTTTGAATAGATACAGTAAATCTTTTCCCCAGGTAAAAGATTTTCCAAAAATCATCACCCTTTAAAATGTTTCAGGTGCTGATGGATATCAAGATCACCGATGTGTGACTTTTCAACATTCTAGTGAAAACACTCCTTGCACTTTGTTTCACATTTGTCCAAATAATTTGTTCTCAAGCGCTCACGTTTGCAATGAAAGCAGTTTCCTCTTCGACGATTGGTTTCATCGCATAACTATAGTCAAAAGCAGTTGTAAAAGAAGTTCCCAAAACTCATCATGGTTCAACCAAACAGATTTGAAGAGCTGTGATGCTGCCTGGCGAGATCAATTTCAAGTTAAAAATTCTTTGTGCAATATGAGCACGGCGACTCACAGCTACAATCAAACAAGCAATGCACTGGTGAAGCCTTCTGCAATTTTAGCAATACTGTGGGTGTTAGGCTTGCTCTCTATCTTTGGTAATGTCTTTGTTCTGGCCAACAGCTACCGTGTATTGAAGCAAAGCCATCGTGTTCTGTCTGATGTGCAAAAAATCCATCACATCATGTTGATTAACCTGGCTATCGCTGATTTTTTGATGGGAGTCTATTTAATCTGCAGAGGTGTCTTATCCATCTTTACCTACGGTGGTGATAATGCACAGAAAACTGTTTCCCGAGATTTGTGCAGCTTCCTCGGTGTGATAACAGTCGTTTCTTGCCAAATGTCCGTCACTGTGTTGGTTCTGATCTCGTCATTTCGTCTTTACAGTGTTGTTAAACCATTTAGACGCCTGAATGTAAAAGTTGCTTACCTTTCGCTTACACTGAGTTGGATTCTATGGTTTTTATTTGGCAGCCTTCCATTGTTTGAAGTGGAGGAAGTACAGCGACTGTTTGGTTCTTATAAAGATACTGGTTGTGCCGGATTACCATACAGGTTCACTCATAAACTAATGAGATACCTCGTTAAAAAATTCCTTGAAAAACTCAGTTCAGAATGCAATTTTTCATTTAACAGCACTTTAACGTTATCTGATGGACTGAAAACTCAACAGCTTCTCAACATTGCACAGCATATAAAAATAATCAGCTACAATCCTTCATTTTACAACTATTTTCAGGAACAAAGCCTTTGCATGGTAAAGTATTATTTGACTTCCATCGACGGCCATAGATTTTATGGCCTTTCGTTGTTGGCAATAAACTTCACTGCTTTCATGTACCTCTTTGGTGTTTATCTTTTAATTTACTTCAAATTCTCAAAAGAGAAATCATCCTTTTTCTGCTGCTCAGGATCACGTAACGTGGGTGATCAGAGCGTTCGAGACGAGGAAGACCAACGTCTTCAATGCAGAGTGTTTTTCATCATTGCTACTGATTTTTTGTGCTGGGTACCGACAGCTGTAATAGCTTTTTGGTACACAGCTGCTGCTTATAATCCTAAAGTGGCAGAAGTTTGTCAATTTATGATGAAAGTCATTCCACCACTTGCGGGCATGACTTTATTACTTCTTCCAATCAACAGTGCATTAAACCCATTGGTGTACACAAGCACGATGAGCTCCGTGATGAAGTTTGCAAGTAGACTTTGCAGTCAAAAACTCAATGCGAAAAAAGGTCAAAACCAATTATTTCCTTTACGAAGCACTGCGCGAAAAGAGTTACCAAAACCGTAGCTTTGTCCATTATTTTCCACGCAAGATATACAACAGTAAATCACTAACTAACAACTCAAACACTGGTTGAAACGAAGGCTGGTTTGGTTGCGGGTAACAAAAACTTTTTTCCATTCTGCTCACAAGTGCCCTACTGCTCGTCGTTTCATTGTCAATACTTTCCGTCAAGTGGCACCAAGGCATTGGAGGTTTGGAGCATGTTCTATGTTCCTTGTCAAGGCTGCAAAAAAGCATTTGCTGAACACCGCATCAAGCTCTCGCCCTTGGTACAAGGACTACAGACAACTGGAAAACTGCCATTGGACAACTGCTACCGACTGCTGACGGGAGTTGTCCTTTCGCAAATGAAAAACTGCCTAAATTATTTGTAAGGACTAAGCTTATCGTGCAGACCGAGTTTAAATAAAAAATTATTTTCTAAAGAATAGTCCAAATTATCAGAACGTTCATACAGAGCAAGGACGAATGCAGGAACAGGAAAAGTACGATATCTGCCTGATTTTTCAGCGTCATTTTTGTGTTTTGTCCTTACGGACAACAACGCTATTAACCGAAAAACTATGTCACTCTTTGCAGTCCCCACTACCAACCACGTTTTTCTTGGTTTACCCCATCCTTGCAATATATCTTGTCTCTTGTTTTGCTTGATCGATGCCGTGCATATTTTGAAGTGTATTAAGAATAATTGGGTAAACCGAAAGTTTGCCGTAAAGTGCATGATGTACCCGTCCGTACAAAGTTAGAAATTGTAATACGTTTGCTACTTTTGCTTCGCTGAAAACATGGTTGAAGTGCACAGTGGTAAAGGAGCTGGGCTACAGGGCGTGCAAGCGATCCCCAAAGTTCGGATTTATTAAAATTCTGGGAAAAACATCAAAAAAGTGTGGGCAAAAGGTTACGATATCTGTTAACAATATACTAATGAAATTGTGTTTTTGCATTATTGAGTGTATAAATAAAAGTTTAAAGTGATGTAGAATACACTTGAAATGCATTTAAAATCAACAAACCGTTTCTAGTAAGTTAGTGTTATAATATACAAGAGTCGATGAGTGAGTGAATCTCTTGAAAGTTTTGACAGATGAAGGCATTTTATTTAATGCCTTAATTAATTATACACTGTGGGAATAGAGTATGCTTCAAGACATCTACCTCATACTGTTACAGAGTTCACGCCAATTGATTCAATTTCATTTTTGAAAAACATACAGTTTTCAACGGCAGTTTATGCTTTTTGTACAGGTGTATGCAGTAGTGTGAAAATTACAAATGTTTATGAAAGTGTCAACTACAGCGCAGCCAGAAAGACGCCGAAAGTGTATGTGCCCTCCCCCCTCGAAACAAACTTGCTACGATTTTGCTGGTGCTTTATATCAACTTTTAACTGTTAGAAAATAAACAGTAGGAACATTCAGACACAATACTCGACGTCAATGACTGACTACATCGTGACTAGCGTTTCCCGAACAAAATTCGTGGCTGCGCTACTGAACTAAAGCAGATGTAAGTCCAACTGACTTTGAGACTGCAGCAGGTGTAATGTTTTTTCATGAGGCGTCTCGACTCTCGATTGCTAAGCGCTTGCGGTAACATTAACCCATTTTCATTTATGTTTAAAAAAAAAAATAATGTTCAATTTTTGGAACCAACACAACAAACGATCAAGTCGTACTGTGCTAACTAGTTAAGTTAATTTTTGATATCGTATAAAATCTCTCCGCGCTTTTTTTCGAGATTTTTGCTGCTGAGTAGAGCAACAAAGCGAAGAAAAGTGCAGCAAATTCAATCACTAATTTACAAAACCTGCGCACTGACTAAACGTTTGACAAAACGTTGCTTGGTTTTTGTTTGGTTGCAACTAAGTAGACTTGAATTAAAGAAAACAAACACTTTTAAAGGTCTTTATGCTTGTGATGCGTATAGACAACATTAAAACTATGTAAAGACAACGATGAGAAACTTGATGCGAATTAGTAACTTTAAAAAATTACATAACCCTGCTTGCGATCTTCATCATTGCCTGCCCCGCCGAAAACGGCGATGGAAACGATAATTGCAGTAGTTTGTCATTGATTTTTCAGTTCAATCATTATTGTATAACGTCTGCACTGCAACACGCAACGCAGTAGACTTAAGCATACATGGCAGTAACGAAGGAACACACAGATGCTTGAAAAAATACGAACATAGATACGTGGCGGTAACAGAAAAACATACGCTGATTGGCGCTATTACGACAACTTTGATGGAACACAATCATGTAGATATGCGTGGCACTATATAGTACAGAGTACAAGCATGGATAACGCCAACACGGTTGTACACGCATGTACAGAGTACACGCATGGATAGCGCCAACACGGTTGTACACGCATGTACAGAGTACACGCATGGATAGCGCCAACACGGTTGCTATAATGTTTATCACCCTAACATAAGGCTGCGATGGCCTACCAGATGAACGTTTGATAAAATGCAAATGGGAGTGAGAGGCTGCGCCACAACTGCATTGTTTGTTGCGAGTATAATTTCCAATGTACGATAATATAAACAATCGAACAAGAAACAACAAAGGTACATGTATGTGTAAAACACAAGTGAAGTTGTTTCGGGCTCTCATCGCGCCGCCAGTGTAACTTCTTACTATGGGATTTTCATTTACAAATTGAAATTAGTCATTGCATTTATTTGTGGGAAGACTTACGAAACAATAGCGACAAACAAAGCAATTTCTGAATTTTACAAAAAAATGACCGTGACTGGCACCAACGAAACTATTTCTGAAATTCGAATAACAAATTTGGGATTTTTAACAAGTAAGGACTGTTTTTGCAGAATTCTAGGTGCAGGTTTTAGGATCTTGAATAAGTACTGTGTTTGTACATGAATATTACATGATTACAATTACGTGTGTAAACACTAGAAAAAGACCCTGGAACCAATGCAAACCAATGCCAAAACACTTTGAGGGCTAACAATTTCAGTGAAAATTAAAGATATGTTTCATGAGGCGTTGGTGAATGCTTGCCTTCTTTTATTTAGGTCATGAACTTTAATTCCAGTTACCACTAAAACACGAAAATTTTTTCACTAAAATATATTGCGCCGAAATACCCATTTCAAAATGAAGCATTAATTGCAAATTGCTAAGAAGTTCAACGACTGGAAGATGTGCTGTCTGAGCTTTCACTGATTGAATTTCGCACGCTTTCTGCACCCAGTGACGAACTGGTACATGGAAATTCCATTTTCGTTCTTCCCGGGCCACATGCGCCCCTAGAAAATAAAGGCTTGTATTTTATTCGCAAGACAAACCCAAAACAAGCTCCACAAACCTTGAGTTTGATTTGAAAAAACGTGGTAACCTGTGCAAATAAAAAATGAAAAACACGCGTACATTGCTTTATATTTGTGAATTATTAAGGTTGATCTTCTAAGGCGATTTCTAACAAATGCAGCGCGCAATTTTATTGCAATAAAACATTACTTTTAACATAATTTTGTACTTTGAATTGTTATATTGCGCTTTTGGAAACGAAAGCAGAAAAACTAAGTGTGTATCTTTAAAATCTGTTTACCAAACTATTCATTGTTTAAACAAGAATCGTTACAGAAAATTTATATAAAACAATTTTATTGCTACTTTTAGAGGAATTCTTTGCGCAGTTTGGTCAGCTGGTCTGCGCTGGGATAAAGCAACAGATTTTTCGATACCACCCCAGTCCCGTCACCACGGGGGGCTTTGGGGTCTTAGTCTTCCCAAACAAGGCTCCAAGCCCCCCAGATTGAAATATGAAACACTATAAATCAGTTGAGTTTTAGAGTGTCAACCCC
>JGI24022J15233_10005355_pt1 | contig 13585 bp, 9 predicted proteins | sample Ectturendosymbi2_FD_15233 | JGI IMG/M metagenome (IMG submission 15233) | reverse complement strand
ATTGAAAACGAAAGTGAAAACGAAAGTGAAAATCAAATTAAAAACGAAATTGAAAAAAAATGGAAAACGAAATTGAAATGAAAATGAAATCGATATTGAAAATGAAATTGAAAACGAAACTGAAATGACTTTGAAAACGACTGTGAAAATGAAATTGAAATCGAAATTGAAAATGAAATTGAAAACGAAATTGAAATGATATTGCAAACGAAATTGAAAATCATAATGAAATTGGAATGAAAATGAAATCGAAATTGAAAATGAAATTGAAAACGATTTTAAAAATTACTTTTAATATGAAATTGAAAATGAAATTATACATCAAAGTTGAATACGCGCTTGACAGCCATGGGTCACTACCTTCAAACGAGAGTCCTGTGCGGATTAAACTTTTTTGTCCGCTCCCGTCCCGCACCCTCAAGCGTTTGAGAAATCTTATCCGCTCCTGCCCCGCACACCATCACAACCCGCGCCCGCCCCGCACTTTTTCTGTCCCAAACCCGCACCTGTCTGAAAACCACTAAAAACTCATTACGCCTGAAGACAAGTCTAACAAGCAGCAAAATCAAGCTACTCATTCTTTTCATTGGCAACCAAATCAAAACTTTTCTACACATCTGATCTTCCGCAGTCAACAGATTTGAGGTGATAAAAACCACATTTCAGTCGAGTTGTGACCAGCTGTGCGCTAAGCGCAGTCTTATCCATTTAGAAGGGCTGCTAGATTGAATTATTTCTCACCAAGTACGACGGTAGCATTGGAGCAGTGCTGCCACAGGCTTCTCTGCAAAAAATCACTAGATTCTCAAAAAAATATTCACTAGATCTGAAAAAACTCTTAAAAATTTGGGTCAAAATTTGCAGTTTTGCTTGAAATGATTTAGATATTTATTTTACTGCCCAAAAACCTTTACATCATTTGCAAGTTTGGTAAAATAGATCATGCTGAAGCATGGAAAATTTCATACTAACAATCTTCAGACTTTTCTCAGGATCTGAAAACGACGACACTCACCAAGTATTTGAGAGCAATCAACCTAACATTTAATTAATTATTTCTGCTGCAGTGCTCCTGCAAAGAAATGAAAATACTGTCATGGCCAATAATGCTGCAGTAAACAGCACGGAAGTGAAAAGAGTGAGAAACCAAATTAAAAACACTTGTTCGTTCTGTTGGTTCAAATCTTCAAACAACAATTCACATAATCCATTGTTTACGGATTAAAAAAAGGCTAAAAATCTTTAAAAAAAAACAAAATTGCTGTTTTTTGAAAACGTTATGACCAAAAATACAAAATGTTAAACTATGTTAATTTATAATAACCATAGGAGACTCAAAGTGTTTCGAAGGCAGCACATTTTTGCTGAAAAACTCTGGTTTGGCCAATAAAGCAAGTTTTGACCCTAATATAGCAGTCTCTGGCATGAACTTAGAATTGCGCGGTACTTACAACTTGTCTTTCTTTATCTTAGTAAAACTTACAACCAGTGGTTCTTAACCGAGAGGAGCGCCCCACCAAGGGGAGTGAGCCCTTGGGCGCCCTACAACATGGAAAGTGTGATCATTAAATTTAGCAATAAATACATTTGCTTTCACNGCGTATTTACCGTCAGGGGGGCTTGAAACAAACGGCAATTGCTTAAAGGAGGCGTGGNAGAAAAAAGGTTAAGAACCACTGCACAACCATATATTAAACACTATTGTAAACAAATGCTTCAAATCTGACCCATTTGTGTTAAACAGTTTGAAATCAACTTTATTAATTCAATGACAATACTAAAATTATCTTGATCTTGTGCTTAGGGACGCCGGAAAGCAAGGGCATGATGGGGACATTGCTCTTCCTGCTCTTTCAAAAGGGGTGCAACGGGGAGAGAGCAGCGTCGGATTAACAATAGTAGTATATGTAGCAATTGTTACGGGCCCCGCGCTTTTGGGGTCCCGCGGTGTTCTGCATCAAATCTTATTCACTTATTTATTTTTTCAGAATGTTGTCTGTGTAAGAAGTCAGTATCTTGCTAATTTTGCTATAAGTAGTAACGTAAGCGAAGATTTTCAATTGAACGCTGTCTGTGTCCAGAAATTCTTGTTTGATTCTTTTTCTATAGTTACGTAACAAAAGGCATAAGGTTGCGGTCAGCAGTGTTGCCATTTTAGCTGTTTTGCTGCTAAATCTAGCAGGATTGTGTCACTGATAGCTGTAAAATTTTCAATATAGCAGTTAGCTATTTTCTAGCAGGATTTTACCAACCGTTTGGCAGGTTTAGCAGGTAACAAATTCCCGACCAAAACCTGTTCCAACAGTTTTTCAAATGAAAACTTTACACCTTCTTCATCAAAAAATATACTTATCTTCTTCATGATGCTTTTAAATGCTTTTAATTGGGTAACACCAGTGATTACTATAAAATAGTAATCACTGGTAACACCAGGACAGGGGCGTAGCGAGGTTAGTTAGATGGCGACGGGGATTACTATAAAAAATAGTAACACCAATGATTGCTATAAAATAGAAAAACGATTCCTATAAAATAGTAATCACTGGTAACACCAGGTCAGGGGCGTAACGAGGTTAGATGACGCCCGGGGCAAGAAGCAAGTTTGGCGCCCCCATGTTCGAACCTGAGGTCTTTCGAAAGCAAATGCACGTATTGAAGAAAGTACTTGTGACATTGTTGGGACTCTTCGGCGCCCCCATGGTGATTCAGCGCCCGGGGAATTGTGCTCCGTTTGTCCCCTTCGTCACGCCCCTGCACCAAGACAAAGCACAACGAGCTGCCTGCAATTATTTGGAATTTTTATTGTGATGCAAAAAGCTGCTTCAAGCAGATTATTGTATCATAATACAGTAACAAGTAATTGGATGGCTTGGTGAAGCCTAAATGATATGCTTGTGCGCTTAGTGAGCGCGTTAGGTTCAAAAACAACATTGGTAGAATATGTTTTATCCCACGACGCGATATTTCCAAGTGGTTCAGTTAACGCTAGTAAGTAGNAATATCTGGCAAAAATAACTTCCTGGTAAATCGAAGCTGCCAAAAGTTTCGACATATGTGGTTGCAAAAATTCAGAACTTAAAACTTGGCTCAGTGCCTACTGCCTATTCAACAAAAACCTTTTGCGAAGTTTGCAATAAATACAATCCTAGCGAAATATTGTGAGCTCAAAAGGCATAAGTGATAGAAAAAGCACTCAGATAAGGCTGAAGAACATTTTACATGCTCCCAAATGTAACACGAAGTTTTAAGTTACAAACACCAGACTTAGAAACTTGTAACGCTGAAGCTATGCTCAGATTGTTTATCGCTGAGCATTGTTCTACTACTGTATAAAAACATGCAACCATTTGAAAGCTATCGACATAAACTGTGTGTGTCATACAAAAAACGAGATCTGCAGTTACGTTGCTCAAAAAGTCAAAATGTTTACTGACAGAAAATTGTGGGCCGAAAAAAACGGCCAAGACCGGCATTTTCAGCCCATGCTTACTGAGAGCGAGTGCAAGACGAAAAATTAGTACATTGTATAACTTTACAGGTTTCTTTTAAATCATGTTAAAAATGACAGATTTTTTAACAGAATTTCACTGCTTTTAGCTGAAAATTTGTGACAAGACCTTTAGCAGAAGCTAGCAATCTTTTGTGACACCATTTAGCAGATTTAGGTCACAACCATCTGGTAACACTGGCGGTCAGCACAATACACTCAGACTGTCATGTCACGATGCGAAATGGATAGAGAATGCAGGGAGTAAAGCTAGAAACACGGATGCCTTGCCCATACGCTTTACGATTAAATGGGTGTTGAGATGATTTTTAAACTTGGGCTCCGCGCTCTTGAAATGCTACAGGCCCCGCGCTACCTTAATCCGGCACTGGGAGAGAGGTGCCTTTATCATAACACTACAACAGGTAATTCCATGATTAATCAAGATCGAATTGAAACAAATTTATTGCAGCTCTTCGCGCACCAAGAAAATTAAGTTTCCATTGCCCTCAACCAGGTTTTTTCAAGGTGTTTTAGGTACCCGAATCGCGTCCTTAGAATTGAAAATCGGCTCCCTAGAATCAGAGAACATTATCATAAGGTCCCTAGAATCAGAGAAATCGGATCCCTACAGGTCCATACCGGTTGCCTAACATTTTCCATAAAAAAATCCTGCTCTCAACTTTTTTACTACCCCCCTGCACTAGCGCTGTTCTGGCGCCCCTACTTGTGGTCTCAATATACAAGCAAGAGATGAAATCCATTAAACGTTAATCATCATAATATCACACGGAAAACCATCTTTAGATACAAATATGCAGTATGAACGAAAGGTTAGGAACACTTGAGAGCAATCACTTGGTCATATGTCAAGTCCGATCGAAGCTCCTGTACAAAATCTACTGATTGCAAGGAATATATATAAACAAGTGCTACACAAAGCACTTCAAAACAATGCCAGGTTGAAGCACTGAAGTGTAGTATTACTATAAGAGTGATGACAAATATCTGGCAGTAAATTCTGATCAACATCGCAAAATGCTTCTACTAGAACATTATCAGTCACACAACTGAGTACAGCAGTCTTCAATACAAGTGTAGCAGCTACCAATGGTAGCCATAAGACTGTCACCGACTGCACCATTTGAACAAAAATAACTGGCTGCAAGGGTTAAATCGTTACTACACACTTCAAAACAACACAAGGTTGAAGTTCCATGGTGTTGCTGTAACATTGACATGAAGTCCGTCCAAACAATGCAAAAAGGACAAAATATTTAGGCTAATTTCATTGTAGTGTGAAAAACTGAAAAATTGGCCAAAAAATGGCCCAACTTCATAAAATGCCCAAGTGAGTTTTTTCATGGCCAGCACATTTTAAAAATGGCCAAATTTTTCTTGGCCATGATATGGCCAATCTGGCAAACTTTGGCGGGTTATTGTTATTGTCAACAAAACTTATAGACCTACAGAGCCATGGGCGTCGGAAGGGGGCAGGGGGGCCTTGGCCTCCCCTGGTTTTTGAAAATTTCAGCAAAAAAAGATTGTTTTCCTAGTTTCGAGTGGGTAAAACCAAATTTCACTACTTTTTCTCCCCCTGGAAAAATTTTTGAAAAATCTCCTTGTGGCCCCCCTGGAAAAAATCCTTCCGACAACCATGCACAGAGCGACGCCGGTTCTTCCCCGCATTTTGCGACTTTTACCAATGGCTCGGAACAAACACAATTCCCAGCCAATTTTGAAACAAGATTACGACTCTTCCGAGAGATTTTACCATTGAATTTAAGCATTTTTGAGATAATTTTCATTGCTTTATATCACATGAAGTTTCATTGATGAATACTGACCACAAGTCTTAAAAATAGATGAATTTGATTGGTGGTCAGGAAAGTAGGCTATTCTTTTAGTAAATCGAACTCCTCAGATTGGAAAGTATAAAAATGCAATAAAAAGTTGGACCTACCGCTGTGTTCAAGCGAGATGCCTCCGAGCAAAAACGCTCAAATGCATTTCCTGAAAATTGGAAACCATCCACCTCCAGCTTCCACGATTTAGAAAATGATTCGATAACGAAAGACAGGTTGGAGATATCACTTGGAAGAATAGTTCCATGTTCAAGGGAAATGTGATCAGGAATGAGAGGCACGAGTTTCTCATTAATGTCTGTCTCATTCGCTTCATGAATCCAGCTGCAAACCGTTCGGATTTTCTGAAATCCCACCTTATGTTCTTCATTCGTTTTGTGTTCGTTGTTTCTCCTCTCCTCGTGGTAGGATAGTTTCTTTAAATAGGATCCAGCCTCATTCATGAGTAAGTCCCTTTTTTCTTTCCGAAGACTATCTTCATAGCATATGTTTGTTGCTCTTTTGAGCGACTTCATCACAGAGAAATCGCAAAAACCATAAAGACATCTCGATACCACTTCCCAACGATCATCGAAAAGATGTTCAAGAGCCTTCTTGAATTCCTCTCTAGTAGCAACCAGCATTAAATAGACTGCAACGAAAAATTCTTGCCACACAAGATGAGAAAAATAAAGTCTTTTGTCCCCTTCCAATATTGTTGGAGCAAAGGTAAATGTTGAGTCTGCCAATGATATACTCAGAAATGAATCAACAGTGGAGTCGTCCAAGCCAGCTTTATCGAAATTCTCTCGTTGAAATATTATTTGCCTTTTGCAAAAACCTCCATAAGCTAGATTTGAAAGTTTAGCCAATTTGGGTGTTTTCCCTTTAAGTTGCTCCCCACGTGCATAATTGCCGCAAGCAGACAAAAGAATTTTAGTCACAGATACAAAAGCTGCATCGCCATTATTTTTGATGAGATAAAATACTGTTAAAATGAAATTAACGGGGACGTAGCAGTAAGCAACAACTGCAGAGTTTTTTTGAAGTGTTTCTTGGATTTTATCGTACGTAACCTTATCCGGGCATATTTGACGGCCCAATTTATTTCGTGCCTCTTCATCCAAACCAAGTATTTCAATAACAAACTTGGGCCTATGTTCTATATGCAGACTATAAAACTGGTTGGGCCGTGATGTCACAATTATTCTCGCGTAAGGCAGCAAGTTTCCAGATATTAGGTTCAAAAGAATGTGAAAGGGTTCTGCAAGTGCGTCAGTCTTAACCAAAGGAGCGACTTTCTTCAAATCATCTACATCTGCTTCATCAAGGCCATCGAGAATAATGACAACATTGCGATCACTCAGAATTTCCTTCAGCCAGTACTCATCTGACTCTTCTGAGTGTTTCCACTGTGGAAGAATGCTTGTCAGAAGCTTGAGCAAGGTCGTTTTATTTTCAAAATTGATTTTTCTGATCATTATGAAAAACAAGAATGTTACATTGGTCAGAAATTCTCCGGAAAGAAATTGACCAACCCATTTTTTTGCAGATGTGGTTTTTCCTATGCCCGGATTGCCTACAACTCCAATGACATTCCCATTTCTATCAATGTGATCTGCTCTGTCCTTTTCATTTTGAAATGACATTTTATGGGCTTCTTCTTCCGCTTGTTTTTTGGGACGATCCAGCATTTCCTTTTCAGTAATATCACCACGTCGTTGTTTATACATTCTTTCGAAATCTTTTCTGCGGCAATAATGACCTGTGTCGTCATATTCGGAGTCAAGTCTCGTTGGGGTTTCGGAAATTTGAAGTTGAACCGGTGACAACAAGAGTTGTTTGCCCTTCTCAAGACAATTAGGTGAATAAATCGTTTTGCTATCCCTTCGTGCTTGTTCACGAGTTTCCTTCGCCAGGTCGCCTGCCAAGAAAGAAGCTGAATTGAAAAATCCGCAGACGCCTCTTTATAAAACTTATGATCTCCAGCCGAACGTCGACACTCAACTTGCGCAAACATCATTACAGTTTTGGAGTTTATTTCTCAAAGAAAGCGGAATTACGTTCATCGCTAGAGGCCCAGACAGACTGGTAAAATGCATAAAATGTTTAGGACACTTCTGTTTTTTTGCAACGTAATGTCGTTCAATACAACTCAACAATTGAAATAGTCTTCCTCGCTACAGCGACAACTCAACGTGAGTTAAAGTCACAACATTCAGTCCAAGTCAACGCGTCTAAACGCAGCATCCGATTCGTCAGAAAACATTTGAAGAGTTAATTGTAAACATAGACTTTGAATACGTGTTACTCAAAATTACAAACAACATTTTACAGTTTGTTTCATTTTTTTTATAATTTTTCAAAATTTCTACCAGGAACCTATGAATGATACTACAAAAGTCCTTGCTATCAGTTGGGGTAACAAGGAAAAGCTAATTAGGCAAGTTATGACAAACAATCGATAATTAATTTCCCTAGGGGATTGATTAATTCCTTTTGTTTTTTTAGGCCATAACTTGCTCACCACAAACGTTAGAAGGCCAATCCAACCAAGGCTATAAAGATTGGGATTTGTGCCTAGTTTCAAGTAAAAAAATGAAACAAGAAATTGCTCCGTGAGGGTTGGAGCCCAGGGTCAGGTAACCTGAGCCAAAAAAGCCTAAACCCACCCCACTCATTACGTCACCACCCAAAAATCCTGAAATTCAAAACCTCACATCTTTTTATCGAAAGTACAAGTCTTACCGCATCTAAACAGGGTTTGACACTTTGAACAGCTCTAGTTCAATCGGTTGGTGAGTTATGGTTAAAAGTATTGGCGCACGTCTGCGCCAAGTGGCGCAAGCGGGACTTAAAGGTTGACCCTTTGAGGACCACAAAGCCACAATAGTGGCTATGACTTTGTCCAGTCATAACTTGCCGACCGATAGGGCTAGAGACCTGTACCAAGCCTCAACCGATTCAGGAAGTCTTCTAGTTTCCATTTAAAAAATTGGAAAGTGTTGGATTTGAGATTTTTAGGGGTGCCGTCACAAATGGGTAGGTTTATGCTTTTTATTGGCCCACATTCGTCCTACCCTGAGCTTCAAACTCATGGTGCAACTTCTTGTTTCTTTTTTAAAATAAAAACTAGGCGAACATCAGCTTCTTCAGAGCTCTTGGTTGGCTTTCTAGCGTTTGTGGTTTGGATGTTATGGTCTGAAAACAACAAATCGTATAATTAACTTTTTTTATTTATTTTGCGGTATTTTGGTCATAACTTTAACCACAAACACTAGAAGGCTAATCCAGAGCTCTGAAGATCTGAGATGCGGCCCAAGCTTTTTTCTCGTCGAAAAGTTAATATGCAATCATTGATGAAACGGTAACCCTCAACGTGATTGTGATTAACGTTACAATGCAGTTTTAATCGTAACAGCTAAATATCTAGAAAGAATGCTGTTATTGATAAACAGTGTCTATGACAGAGGTCTCAAACACGCAGCCCGCGAGGGCATTTTGTGCAGCCCGCAATGCTTTTTTGGAATTTTGAAATAATTAACATTGAGTTTATTTAGTTTATTATCGGCTTTTGAAAGTGCTAAGCCGGCGAGTCGACAAGTTCATTTAAAACGAACGTAGAAAGGGCTGGAGATAAATTCCTTTTAACTCACAATACCATTCGCCGGAAAAAAAGATGCGAAGCTGTTTCGACTTCGTTGCGTCAGCGTCATAATGCGGCCCTGATTTTTTGTAAGACCTCGTTTCGCCCCCGGAGCAATTTGAGTTTGACACCCGTAGTCTGTGGCCTATTTGCGTAATAAAAATAATTTGAAACTGAATCGATTCTCAACCGAAGTTTGAGCTTCACGGCATATAAACGTACATCGCCGCTATTGATAGTTTTAAAACTGTACAAAAACAAAAATATACGATTTACATTTGAAGGCAAGGGCTGATGATGCAGACAAGGGTAAGATGCATGGTATTTGTAGCACGCCAGGGTTATCAAAGAGGAATTTTTGCCATGGCCTTGAAATTAAGTTTACATCACCATTAGGTCAGATTCAGCAAGTTGTTGCATCAGAAACAGCTGCGAAAAGCGTTGCCCATTGTTTTTCTTTAGTTTAGTGATTGCACGCGGTTAGATACAAGATCGTATTTCATTATCACTAACTTCTATACGGAGCTTAAACCTCAGGCAAATGTCAGCCATGACATGAATTCTCCAACGTTTACGCTATACACAACCATGGGCGTCGGAAGGGAGGTGTAGAAGGAGGCCTTGGCCCCTTCCTGCGATTTGAAATTTGACATTCTCCTATTATAATTTTAGCAAAAAAAAGTTATTTTCTTAGTTTCGAATGGAAAAAATGAAATTTCAACATTTTTGCCAACCATACGAAACTACGTGGCCTCACCTGGAATATACAACTATTGACCTCCCCTGGATAAAACTTTCCGACGCCCATGTGCACAACGTTTGATTAATCATGGACAATTGGTGAACCTAGTGCTTTGATCAGGTTCGACTAAATTATGCAGTAGGTTCCGTAAACATTTTCGGTGATTTGCGTTGAAATGTTTTTTTGGTTTACACATCAAAAGCTTGATTGCCACGAAATTTTTGGTGCAACTCTTGGAATTGGGGGGGCAATTGCCCTCATTGCCCCCTGGCTACGCGCCTGGTTCCCATTCCGTAAAAATGCACTGAACTCCTGGGAATGACCCAGCAAGAAATGCTACAGCAGCGTGTGGAGAATTGCACACTTGCTTCACATTTATCAACATTAATTTGAAAAGCTTTTGATATCAACTAATATTGATGAGATAATCAAGTAATATTGATAATATTGATGAATTGAATTTTTCAAACAGTTTCTTCAACCGGCTTATCATTTGCTTATACAAGGTACTTCATAAAAATCAGTATTTTTTTATCAATCACCTCCAAACGTATAAGACCCTGCAGAAGAGTTGCCGCTGGTCGGATTACTTTGAACTACAAGAGTTGTAGCACCATCACCAACTGATACTTGAGAATTGGAAATGTTAATGTTGTATTTGACAACTTGTTGACCTGGAAAAGCATTATGCTGTGCATAGGTTCTGAAGAGAAACAAAAAAACTTTTCAAGCTCAACCAAACCTTGCTATAACAACATTCCACAAACTAGCAGCTCAGAACTTCACAGCAAAGTTGATTCACAGAAGCAATCAAAGGCAACACTCGGTTATTAGCAGCTGATTGATATTTTCTTTAACTTGATACATTTTTCAAAGTTGCTGCAAAAGAATTTGTTTCAGCATTTCACACGATCGTCGTGTTCAGAAACATAGAAGTTAGTGATGCAAAAAATTTTGAATGATCAGAAAAAAATAACAATATGCATCAGTGCACCGCCACTTTATCAAAAACGATGTCATGACAACTTTCGAATAAACAAAGGTGGGAAAACATGAAGTATCAAAAAAATACTCAATTGGCCAATATTCTCATCACTGCCTTAAAGCTAGACTGCCACTTCGCATGCAGCGTTTTTTTCACCAAAGGAATGACCTCAAAATCTAAAAAGAAATTTCATCACTCGCTTTTGCACCCCATTTGGAAGGTGGTCTGCGGGCGCCGAATTTGTCCATTTGGGGCCATCGGCGAGGTTGAGGAAAACCCGTTCCTTGTTTGTTTTGAAAAGAAACAGACTTTTTTCTTTTTTTAAGAAAAACACAAAAACCCCATACTGAATTGTTTTTATTGCATCATGCTGTATCACCATTTTCAAAATTACACAATAATAACTTGTTATACCTATTATGGCACTCAAAACTGAGGATACAGAGATGTACCCCATCGTTGTTTCGCAAACTGTTGTTGGTCAGTTCACTCCATCAAAGTGATAGGGTTGGCAAGCATGCGCACAGCAGAGATTAGCTACTCCCACATAATGTCTGGAGTTTCACGGCACGTTTATGTGCATGCCCTGGCTAGTTCAGCATCTATAGAATGTATTTTTTCAACATATGGTTTGGTGTGGTCCAACATCAGAAACAGTTTCGATGCAGAGAAGGCAGAAAAATTGGTAAAAATATCCCGTTTTTACAGATCTGAAGACGACAACCAGTAGAATTTACTCAAACTGTTCGATTTATTAATCTCTTTTTTCATGTCTTTCAAATTTCATTGCTACTGGTGCTTTTTCGGGTCGGGTCCAATTACATCAACCCTGGCCATGGGCTACGTGGCTACTCACACAACGATTCCCGCAGTTTAGTGACAGGTCAATTGCAGCACCGTGCGTAAAGCTTTGCATGAAAGCACGATTTTTCAGATTTTTGGTATGATCCAACCGCAGTGGCGCGCACCCTAACCCACTGTACCAGTCAGCCCATCACATCCTTGCATTTTCTACCAAAAGCACATTTCCTCTGAAAACTGTCCTTTCACTCCGAATACACTGTATGAATGACGTACAACATTTTCAAATATTTTTTCATAAACATTTAAAATGACTTTCTGCCATCTGGTAAAATTTCCCTCAGAGGCACTGCTCAAGGGTATTGCTCGGTTGCAGTTATAATCTTGCAAAGCTAGTCAGCATTTAGTTAATTATCCCACAAAAAATTATCATAACTACCTTCAGAACTACATCAAATCCATTTCAACATAAAGTTTGTCAAACCATTAAAGCTCAAAAATGTTCTTAAATATCAGATTTGTTGTCATAATAACATACACTAAGTTAAATCGCTGCTCTAAAAGCATAATGCTGCAGAGAGAAGCTCCGCTTTTAAAACGTCACAGAGGTTCAGACCTGCTCGCTTTGCGAACCTTGGTTATTTTGATGAGAATTCTCAACTGGATAGAGGCCGCTGGCATTCAACATTTTGTAAATCGTAATTATTAGCATCGGTTAATATCTAACATTTCGAAATTATTACGTAAAATTCCAACCTCAAATTGGTGTCCCCAAAATGCTGTGCCCGGGGGCAGATGTCCCCCCTTTCCCCCCCTTAGTTACGGCACTGACTGGAAGGACAACTGTCGTTTTGTTACACTACTGTACTCTCAATTGCATTGTGAAAGAACTTTCCGCAGATGTTCTCGTGTCTTCGCTATTCAGACCGACGCATTGCGATGGCGCAGGCCATAATAAATGACAATAAAAACTTCATATTACAGTGCTTGCATACGCACATCAGATGAGAAAAACTTTATATTACACCATTTGCATGCGCATATCATGTGAAAAAGTACGCATATCGGGTGAAGCAGGACGTGTTCAATCGTTTGCATATCCCCAGATAAGATCATTGTCAGGGTTATATCTCAAATGTTATTGTCTCATTCTGTGTTTAATTAAAGAAACTTGTGAAACAAAGGCTAGCACTGATTGTTAAATTTCAATGTTTCCCTATGCACACAAATTAAAAACAAATTTCATTTTGAGGAAGAAGGCATTGGGGAATATATTTTTGTGGGATTTGATCCCGCTGCATTTCAAGTTTGCACAACTTTTCCTAGTTTAATAATAAATGTATTCCTATATTTGGTGAGAGATATCATCAACGGAGTATGTTACCAGCGTTATGAAAAACGTCTTGAGCAACAAAAAGGTTGCCCAAATGTTAATGTTTGCGTTGCAGAAGAAAATTGGGAAGAGGAACTATAATTTAAATCAGTATTCGATTATTGTTTAAATTCAAAAAAGCACGCTCATATGTTTTTTTCGTAACACAAGCTTAGCTTTCTGGGTTTTATTCTGCGAACGGGTGTTTTGGTGTGCAAGCTGGGTTTATTTGTAATCACTGAATGGGAGTCCTGCCTGTGGCTTGAACATACATCTTGGCAGGTAATGCAGCGAGACAGTGACACTGCTGATAGGGGTAGGCCAGGTATAGTTATATACTGAATGAAAAAAAGCATGAGTAAATCTGTAGCAATGCTTCCACAAGTTTGAAAAATTCATTGTTAGTGTGAGACTGTGATCGACGTTCCCGAGTGGATAGCTTAATCGAACGACACTTATGCAGTTATTGTGACGTAGCATCACACTGTGGATGAATCTATTGGAGTTTGATACTTAGAGATGTTGTTTACGAGTCACTACAAACGCTTCGTGACTTGAAGACTCTACGCTTGTTTCCGGCAAGATATGCCCCGCATCTCCACCACTTGTTGTGGCCCCCGCGGGGCGAGGATCCACACACATTTTGGGGATGTAACTGTTCCTTTTGAAGTTTAAATTATGTTCCTGTTTTGCTGTTGACTTCATTCT
>JGI24022J15233_10005354_pt1 | contig 13586 bp, 6 predicted proteins | sample Ectturendosymbi2_FD_15233 | JGI IMG/M metagenome (IMG submission 15233) | reverse complement strand
GACCGGTATTCTCGTGCCAAGTTTAGGCAGCGCTCTCGGTTCTGGCTCAGCCTCACCGCCGATGGCAGGCTTGTACAGACAGCCAATGACAATGGGCACACCGCCTCACCACGGGGTGCATCATCACCATCAGCAAATACCTTCGACAGTTTCCTACCAGGGAATGCCAACAGCAGCAGTTGCCGCCGGAATGAACACCAGCTATAACTTGCATGCTATGGCGCCAGCGCCACAGCCAGCATTTCATTCTGTACCTGGAACAGGACCTTCTTCCGGTTATTGCAACGGTGCTGACTTGCAACCGTATAATAACGTACAGACTGGCTGGTACGGCACGCCTGGAAATCCGGATCCTCGCTTTGGAACAGTTTCAAGTAAGATCTTTTACGTTGATTGTAAATTTTTGAATCTGGCAACCAACAAAAGATTGCACTTGGTAATAAGATAACAGACAAGCAACAGAAAAAAACATTTTAAAATCAACTGAACAGTTAGAAACAGGTTTGATTGTCGAAAAATTTGTCTACGGGGTGAATATCCACTTGGCTGACTATTGCGCAACACTAAATGATCACTAAATATTTGAATCCAATATTGAATCACGCCCAATGAGCCACACAGTCGGTGTATCAAGCTTTGTATGTTTTGACGATACCCGTTAGCTCGGACCTTTTGGCCTAGATGTTAAAACCTTGCTTTCTACAGTTCACTGCACTTTTATTTTAAACAACCGATCGATTATTAGGTTTGTTACAAGCCACATTTTCAACGTGTTAAGAGATTGCGCAAAGCGTAGTACTTTAATCAGCATTGATATGTTCTCACTTTTGATAAAAAACCCTGTCTCAAAGTTGATTTAAACCTTCCTTCTAAGATACATCAAATTCTTTGACATATTTGTGCACTTCTGTTAATTCAACAACACATCGTTTATGACATACTCTAGTGGTAGCTTGAGACTAATTTCGACTTTTGTCCAGATTGCTGAATGAACATGAAAAACTTTGCTATAGTCCTAACTTTAGATCCTTTCCCATACAAAATAGAACCAAAAATATTGGCTTTTTTTTACTCGTCAACATACTACATTTCATTCAAGTATTCTTCCAAGCTTCTTTACCAAAGTTATCACAAAACCGCCCGAAACGCCTACCCTTGGTCTTTGCTGCTGCCATTGAATTCGCTACTAATCGAGATGGCGGTGTGCAAGAGCTCATATACCAAACATTGGGATGATGGTGCTCTTGCCCATCATCTCAAGCAATCTTAAAGAGCGCTTCGTACCGCGGGCTGAGTGCAATTCGCCCCTAAAGTAGCACCAGTAGTGCCCGGAAAGCAGCTCCCCAAGAGCTATAGGCGGAGACTACGACGAGATAAGAACAACCCGTCACGTAAGCGAGACGCTCAAATTTCTATTATCAAGCTTTTGCAATACTGTTGTGTCCACAGCAAAGGCGCTTTGCCATCATTTCGGAATGAATTTGCTGACATCCATTAGATAAGCGCGCAGAAGGGCACTTGCATCGCACATCGAGCTCGCGCAGATTTGGGACAAGGAGCTCGACAAGAGACTTGAAACTGGACTCTAGTGCCAGCGTTCAAGAGCGCTGAAGGTTCATAAGATCAGTGTGCATAACTTGGTCTTACATAGACTGACTGCACGCTGCAGCAGGAAATGCTTTCATTCTTATTACACCAAGGTACAGTTATCTTGCTAATTGCCAAGTAACTAATATTTTCAACGGGTTTCCACTAGAAAATTAAGAAATAGGCAGTTGGACATTTGCAATGGCAATGCTCACGACATGGAATAGCCCCTCTGGCCTAAACGAAAATTGCTTTTCAAACTCTTCTGCCAGTTTTGCAGTGGAAAACAATTTAACAAATTGTTGCTGTGGACAATGCTGATTTTACCGTACCTTTCTAAATAAGTTATATGTTTAATTCTCCCAAATTTCTAGCCATCCGGTTGGCAAAACTTTTATGCAGTTGTAAACATCATGAACGGCATCAGCAACACTCTCAGGTAACGTCGAGCTTCGACTCGGAGCATAGTGCCGCTGAACCACTGAAGTAACGCTGTGTTTTTTTTTTATTTCATCGTCGCACTGCCATGCTCAAGGGCATTGGAAATGCTGTGTATAAATCATACATCTGTCTTAACCATGTAGCTTTCTGAAATTTCTCAGTAATAACTAATTTGGTGCTGTGTAAATGAATGATTTCACATGATACATGCAGAGAACGCAAAGCATAAATGAATACTCAACGAAAATGCGTGGAAATCATAAGCGAGACATGCATTTGTTGAAAAGCGTGTTGTAAAAATTATTGTGAACAACCGCATAAGCACCGACGTTAATCTACACTTTCGTCGGGCGTAGGCATTTCAAATTGTTGTAAAAATAGCTGTTAACTGCAACCTCCAACAGACTCTGCTGTTCTTAAAGTTTTTTAACTGCTTTGTAAGGTTTCTCGCAAGCATACCCATGAATGAAGAATCACCGTATTTAATACCTTTATCAATTTTTGGAAAAATAGGAGTAAGCGAAGTTTCATTTGTGAAGATCTTCTGATTAAATTTCAGCAAAGCACAAACTCTCTCCAAAGTATCCAGTCAAATTAGCGAAAGCAAAGTGCTAGGGTAACAACACCATATCAGAACAAACTAAACATACGTCAAGGGAGTCGTTTTAGAAAAAATAAATTTGGAAACAAATTCCGATTAATTTATTTCGCAACTACGTGAGTTTTTGTCAATCTTTTAAATTTTTTAAGGGCTGTAGGTATTTGGGCCAGAAATGTCAACTAGAGCTCACTGATCGATCTAAACGTAGAGATAAAACAACTTTTCATTTTAAACACTTCATTGGTATGACCCATAGCAACATCTTTCGAATAATTTGGCAAGGTGGGCAATCGACTTAGCGAAATAAGCTTAAATGATGAGCCTTGACCTCTGAACTCAGCGACCACACTCTAATTTGTAGATGTTTTTCACAGTTATTGCAATGACATGCGCCAGTTTATAACTCGTTATGTCGTCGGCCACATCTCAATTATCATGAGATGTGGCCGTTCTTACTCATAGCAGGAACGAAAAAACACCGATTTTGGCCATTATTTTAAAACAATATATTTGGATATTTTCAGCAAATAAAAATAAGAATTAAAATTAGGTGGTTGAACAAACAAAAATATTGAGTGTTGTCATGGAAAGAAGCACATTTTTCTTATTACCCTTCTAAATATTGACTATTTTTATGAATGTCGAAATGCAGGCGTGAATTACATTGTCTGTGTTCGACTAGTGCTGCGAGGGTGAAGCCATTTTGTTTTTCACCCACTTGAACGGCTGCCTTTGCCATCTGTTTAACAATCCGTTGCGTTGAACTAGTATTTTCAAACACAACATTCGACGGTGAAAAACAGTCTGTCTTGAAAGCACAGCATGCCAACGGAGACAAGTATGATATTATGACAAGTAAACAATTTTAGCTTTATCTTTTGGTCAAACTCAATTTTCTTGCAGCCAAAATATTATCACTAACTAAATTACGAAGAAATGAAACTTTGAATAACAGTTTACGTTAGGTGTTGTTAATCTCTTTTGCCAACAGACATATGGTTTTACTATAAGTGCTTTCTCTTTCTCATATCGCTAACTTTTCTGGTGGAACTTTTTCAAGATTTTTAAGCATTGCCAATACACTGAAGTGTTAACATGTGACATGCTCTCGTGCACGAGCGTTTTTTGGTTAAGAAGAGATAGTCATAAGATTGCTCATCGAACTTGCGTATGACATCAAAGTTTGACATCGATAATAAATATGTTAAAATTAGCTGCAAAGCGCAAGCGCTGTTATATTTTTTTGGTAGTTTGCCACCATTTTAGATGGTGCAAAAAAATAAAAATAGTTCTTCTGTTGTAACTAAAAGAACTAACCACAGAGATCGGAAGTACACGCTTCTCTTTAGTTTTGTCTTGAATTGTCGGTCCGATGTTTATATATAGTCAGTTCCGCAAAATCAAGCCGGTCATCGCTCAAAATTTACAAACTTTGAAACTTTGAGAGGTATTTCACTTTTTTCTGGGTTATGGTGCAGCAAATTTGTTTCACTTCAAGCTTTGTTGGGCTCTGCTCATGAATTTTTCTACATTTCGTAGCAAGATAAATGCAATGTACTGAATTGTTAGATATAAGCTGTTGCAAAATGAAAAAACATTGGCAAAACAAACGCAATTTTCTGAAGGTGCATTGACAACGTCTAAAATAAATGCAGTGCTTCAGACAAACTAGGAACAATGGCGTTTCTACACCATGTTGTTTTCAGGATTATAACGACAAACCATTACAAAAAAATTGAACCCATCGGTCTGAGTTCAAGTAGTTGCTAATAAACACAAACGGTAGTTTGGATATTTTCAGCAAAACTTGCAAGTCGAGTGACTGCTTTCCGGGAAATCCAGCAGTAGACCATAATAAATTTGTGATATGATTGCGTTTTCCTGACATTATTAACATTCTATAAAGCACGCATGGTAAAAAACTTACTTGTCATGCTAAACATAAAAACTTTAGCATTTACAAGTGTTCTCAAGGCTCTAGTCAGGTGGTTTGGTAGTATGACAAAAAGGCCTTGCTTTTGTGTGCAAAAATTAATCGGCGTGAAAATCCGGGAAGAGGTGCAAGCATTTTGCACTTTTAAGCAAAGAGGTTAGCCATTTCGCAATAAATATATATCTTTAATCGGATCAGCACTGACAGGGAGGAAATTGCTCAATCTGCTGCTAGAATCGAACGTTTTCATTAGGAAAAGTGCCACCATTTCTAGAGGGGAAATCGTAAAGAGACATTACTGGCAATAAAAAAGCAGATTGAGATCACACCGCGCATTTTGAGCTTTGATTACTCTGACGCCTTGTAAATGCGCTTCTTTATATGGGCGCCAACTGCAGTGGAAAGTGCAAAAAACGTTTGACATAAAAATAAATCAGAAAACTTGCTTGCACATGCAGTGTTCACGTTGCCTCGTTTTATTGCATTCTACTACAAAGACTGCTAAACTACAATGCCTTCAATCAGTATCTAAACTCTGAATAATTGGTGACAGTGAAGTATTTTATCTGTTCTTTGTTGTTTTTCGCACGAAATATGTCCGAACTCCAATTCGGAATGCAGCTTCACAACCGAGAACTACACCCTCTATGACTTTTGAAATAACGTTTTATATGATCGTCATCCGTGCCCAGCCGCCTGCATCACAGATGATTTTTGCACAGCGTACTGCGTTACAGGGCAGAACTAAAAGTGTTGTGGTGCGTTTCTCTAAAATGGCGACAACTGTTTCAGTGTCGAGGTATCTGAATCCATCAGCCGGAATGGGTATGAATACATACGGCGGTGTGAACATGATGACTGGCGCAGGCATGGACGGTATGCACAAAACCTTGCTCCCATCGTCGCAGAGAAGGAAAAGAAGAGTTCTATTTTCCCAAGCTCAGGTATTGCTTGTAAATTGGGCGAAACTAAAAGTTTGGGTGTGCGGTTGATTTCAAACAGGAAAAGGCAGCAAATCCTAGAAGCGGAACAAAATTAATGTCTATTGATATTTTTTTTGCAAAATAATGCAATGAAGTACTTTTATCAAACTCGGATTTACAAAGGACTCCTTGGTGAAAAAATTATGAAGCTAATGCAATCAGTTAAAAATGGCTGGCCTTGAATTGATATTGCAAATTATTAAATGGAAGCCTAGTTTGGAGTAAAATTTGCTTTCAAAAGTAGAAATTCAGTTGAATAGCACATTAGGACCAATTTATGAATCTGTTCAAAATCAAATTAACATGAATAACAACAGAGGTACGCCAAAATTTGGGAAAATAAAATCTAAAACTTTTACAAAGGTCGTTTCAAAACACTGTGTCACTGTTTGTTTAAATTACACTTGTCACCGTATATTTTTTATCTTTATCAGACTAAAGTAGCTTCTTTTGCATTTCCTTCATTTTCCTGCTGTCAGCGTAATATTTTGTAAGGATGCGATTTTTATTAAAAAATTTATGTTCGCAAATCGTATGAATTTATGTCGAAATACACTAAATGATTATTTCAGTTAAACCAATACACAGAAACACTTCTATAAATCCCAAATACGATTTGTCCATGCACTGCAATCATTTGCTGATATTTCAATTTAACAATTACTCATTTCGAAAACTCTACTAGTCTTTACAAACCAAAGGTTACTAAATAGCAATTGATTTGCTACAAACATGTGAGCGCGTTCAGACTTGGACCAAACTGCAAGAAACGACTTTTGCCCAGTGTTGATTTCTGGCAGCGGAAATCCGCTTAGGAATTTTTAGACAGACTAAGGTTTATGCAATAAACATTGCAAGGGAACCTTCAAATTTAAGTCTACCGCTTGGGCGTAGGTCACACTCATACATGTAGGTCACACAATTTTTTCTTAAAAAAGCTGTTGAAAAGTATAATTTTAATATTTTATTTCTAACCACAATTTTTAAACACGTAATGACCATGCTGATAAACACAAGCTGATATTCGCCGAAGTTAAAGTAAAGTGACCTTGTATGAATAGGTTGTAATTAAAACAGTACAGTTGACAGTTTAACAATCCTTGCTATGTTACAGTCGATCTCAGTTAATCACCCTACTCTTAAGACCTTAGACAGATACCACTTTGCAAAAACTTATGTGATGAAGTCCGGTTTCACATTTTCTCATTTTCAGCTCACATTCGACCAAAATTTGCGTAAGTCGAGAACGTTTTTTAATACATACTAAAATACACTAACAGTAGGCACTGCTGTAACGTGATATGAAACAGCCCCAGCTGGTAATGCGAGGGCCTGTTATGCCACGTTGCCCTTGTCGGAAGCGGCAGGGATGGAGCTCTATATTGAGTGCATATGGCGATAGATCCAATGCTTTTCTGTTTGACCGAAGCGACCAACATCTACACCATTGCGCTCTTTTCTTACAAATTATTTAACATGTTTTCGAATTTTTAAGCATTTGCTGCTTTCTACGAAACCTAGCGCTTTCCCGTTCATTTAGATTGTCTAACCACATCGGCGGTGTAAATGACGGTGCTGAGTGCAAAACATTGACCTTTGTTTTGCGGAGTTCTGGGAGGAATGCGCGAAATATTAGTATCACGTGAAGGCATGCGGGCCGCCCTTGTTGCGCGGGTGTTAGTGAACAATGGGTTGCTCTTGATATATAAAATATACTTGCTATTGTTTAATGCCGCTTTAGGTTTTTAGCCTCAACTTTATTGGTCGAATAGATAAACTCTTCTTAGGTTAAGTTGTTGACAAATGCGATAATGCCTTTTGCAAGGCGCAACGAATCTGCTGTGTGAATGGTTCGCTAAATACCTGCAAAGCAACAACATTGATGGTGCAATTACCTCACAAAATGCATGTTCATAAATAGTATTTTGTCTCTGTAAACTTTGTTTAAAAAAAACGCAAAATAAGCAGATGCGAATTTTTTTAGAATTATTGGTGCTTTGTGCACCATTAGCAATCCGTTCAGTAAATAACAGCTGCCGCAAAAATCTAAAAGTGTTTACTGTTTAATATCATGAGACTTCTTACAACTTCACAACACAAAGCGAACAACCCAACTTCCATGAGCTCCAGTCTTAAAACCTATGCCTATCCGTTTTATTTATAAACTTAGATGCAGTAAATTTACCGTTTCTGTAGTTTTCTCTATTGACCAATGACCATAGAACTGAATTGCTTCAACGTCTTGTTTTTTACTGCACGTGATCATTTCTTTTGCAGTTCTTGCAAATTGTCCTCTTCGAGATACCACTCCTTCTCATGAGAATTGTGCGAAATCATTATTCTAAATGTAATATGTAAATTTTCAATCTGCATTAATTGGAGTCAGTAGAAACAGCATTTCAGCTTTTTTCAGCTATACATTTGAGCTGCCTACTGCAGTTACGCCTGAGTTATCTCAATTTGTCGCTACGTTTTCTAACCTTGTCAGCACAAACAATACTGTGAAATATGTAAATGAACAAACGACAGGATATGTACCACTAGAATGCCGTAAATGTACAGAACAGCTTGATATTTTCACCTTTTGCTCTTTTAAACGGCTTATGTATATGTTATGTTGATTCAACGAAAATACCTTGATTTTGTATGTTAATATTGTGATTCACAATATTCCAGATGAGGTTCCAAACATTTTGCATACTGGAAAAATAATACTTGTCATTCGTGACATGAGTTCAGATGTTCGCTCTATGGCATAGAGCCTAAGCTATATAAACGAATACGCTGAAAGCTGGCGGTGTTTTCTATAGAACCAAAAAAAGTAATAAGTATTTCGAAAAAAGCAAAAATTGTCCTTTGGTGTCATTTAAATATGTATTGCTAAAATGTTAAATCCATGACAAGAAGAAAAATTGCCCACTATTTCTTCCGCTAACCAGGTATTTCCATCCGCATAACCATCTGGTTAACCGCATGAAATTGAAGGGACTATTTATCTCGTGGGTCTACTGAAATCACGGAGTTACGGCGCAACAGAAGCAGAATTTAATCCGTTCGTTGCATCATTCAATTTTAGCTCAGTTGGCACAAGTAGTCACAAGTTCGAGATCCATTTCACTTCTGTTAGTTCAATAATTTTTCACGAATAACTTTTATATATTTCTAACTGAATCGTGATTGCTTTTATCTATTTCTTTTACCCATTTTCTAACTGAATCGTTGTTGCTTTTATCTATTTCTTTTATCTATTTTCTAACTGAATCGTTGTTGAATGGAAATTTTATCCACAACACGAGATGTTTGTTACTGAGTTCAAGTCTAGTTTATTTTAAGTAAATGTTGTATTTAGACTCAAATGCCTCATGACTTCATTTAGAATTAATTTAAGGATTTTACCATTCCGAGGAGGTCCAGAAATATTTTAATTTCATAAATACTTCATATCAATATATGCCGACACTCGTTTTCAGAAACAAAACTTGCATGCAGTTGCTTCCAATCTCTTGTTGGTTGTGTTAAGGTGTTTGAGCTGGAGAGACGATTCAAGCAGCAAAAGTATTTGTCCGCACCAGAACGAGAGCACCTGGCTCAAATGATTCATCTAACTCCTACACAAGTCAAGATTTGGTTTCAAAATCACCGCTACAAGAATAAACGCTCCTTGAAGGACAAACAAGCTCAGGAGGCAGTTGCTGCAGCAGCAGTTCAGCAACAAGGTTCTCAGGTGAAAAATAAGAATCAATTATATTCAACTGCTAATGAGTGCGGTCACATACACACTCTGGCAGCTTACCTATCGCTACAGAAAAGTTTTATTTGTTGAATGTTTCGATTAGTTTCTCACGGCGTCGGTTAGGTTCATACATTATTTCTATCGTTTGATGAAAATATTACACTTAACAAACATCACGGATTTTCGACAAATATAGCATTTATTTTCCGCAACCAGCTTTTTCTTCTTTGTGTCGTCAATGTAACTCTTTATGTCTGCAGAATCCAAATAGTGTCCAGAATCATCAAAACACGGACATTTCTCATCAGCAGCAATCCTCCATGCTGACAGGACCTCATACGCCGCAGCATAGCTATTCCCCAGGTGCAACGACACAAGCCAGCAACCAAGGTCAGTCGCAAGCAATGGTGGAAGGAGCAGATCATGTGGCGCATAATATGACACAACAGCCACCTCCAAGTAACGATCAATCTCCTGGAAGGCACACTGTTTTAAGCGATGGTTCCGCTGGAAACGACAGAAACTCGGCCGAATCGCCCAATGTTCAGCTCGGACTGATGACAGGTTCTCAGTCAAGCGGACCTGAAGGTTTGACAATTGCCACAGACGTCGGTCTGGGCTCGTTCAACAGCTCAGTAAAAATGGAGCAGGTCAACGTTGGATCCGAAACGTCGGGGTCGAGTGTGCCCCAGGCAGTGCCCCAGAGTCACTACATAACTAGTAACGGTCAGCACCACGATTTGATGAATGTCAATGTCACTACATTGAACACAGTCGATTCTTTTCAGCACCATTCTCATCACGGTCACCATCACTTAGCCATCAGTAACCCAGTACTGAATGATTTATATGCGGCATATCGATGAAGCTACTTCTTTTCAAACTTGTGACTATCCAAATCATGTAGGACCAAAGTGCTTCTTTATACGCAATACCAGATTCGACAGCCATGCTTTACTTGCAGACTTTGATTGCCGACAGACGATACAGCTCATTCGGCTTTTTGAAAAGAAACCTTGGGAAACTGTTTTTACTAGTCGCAAGGTGCTGACTCCGATGTGCCTAATGTGGGAACTGAACGATAGTAAAAAAGTGTGTACCTGGGGCGGAAGGACATTGACAAGCCATAGTACACAGCTGGTATATCCCCCAGAAACCTGTTCTGGTCTGTCCCCCAGAACCTGTTGCCGTCTCTGTAGTCGAGCATCAGAAAAAGGAAATGCCACGTTCAAACGTGACCTGCGTTTCTTGTTTTTTCACCAATACGATATGTTACCTAAACAATAAAAGTGGCAACGTGAATTTTAAAAACATTGTTCAGATTGTTGTGAACTGAATTCGTTTATTTTAGTAAGTACTTTAATAAGAACCTGCTTTTTTCGCCTCCTGTACAAGAAGTAACGCACCCTTGAAACGTTGTTCGTATGTGTGAAAACTCTCAAGATATCTGTGAAAACATCTGCTTACAAAATAAAATAAAGTCCTTTACGCAAAGCAAATATCCGTGGCTCATGTCCAACTTGCTTAGCGGGAACGCTGCTGCACACTATTTTGTACCAAGTTGTCTACTGCTGAAAATTTTTCTCTTGTCTTGTTACTTTCTCACTTTTTGTTGTGAGCTCTTCTGTTGTTTTCGGTATCAGCCTTAAAAACAGATAAATTAAAAGTTGTGGCTGCATATCTTTTCGTCATAACACTGAAGTTAATTTTATCTCTTGCTTCGTTATGAGTTTTTCAGCAAAAGTTAATTTTTTCGACAGGGGGAATATTATCTTGTCTTCCAAGGTACGTTTCATAACATCTTTTTGTTAACGTCGTTGGTCGTGGCCTTCAAAGGTAGCACATGCGGATAATATGAGAACGGCTCTGTCAGGACGAAACTGTACGCACTTGAGTCGAGCAATTGATACACTCTTGACAACGTAATGTAAATCACTTTGCTTTGTATGATGCCACGGTAAATATTACCACTTCACTATATAACGCACTGGAATGGATTGAACGGTAGCCTGTTTCAGCCTTAAAGTATTTGCTGCCTCAAGCGCGAACAGCATGACTGACGGGGAAGAAGAGGCCAACAGTTTGGCCATCCGACAAGCGTATTCCAATTATTTTGCACAAGCAAGCGAAGGCAAGATTAAAACTGCAGGAGAAACAGAGCAAAAGTTTATACTGTAATACTGGGAAAATCTAGTCTAAAGTTCCATTACTTGCAGATTCTGCTCCCCGCGTGGTTCGTGGACAAATCGCTAGTTGCGATTGTGTTTTATTTAATAGTTCTTCGTTACTTTTCAGTTTGCCGCATTGTTTTACTCATTTACCTACTGTTGCTCTTACCTTTACCTACGTTCATTGCTAATAAGCGTATACGACAGGAAGACGCGAATTAATGAGAGCACAGTGCCGTGTTTTTAAAAAATTACTTTTTTGCATGCTTTTTCTGTTTGTGTTAATGAAACGGTCTTCAAGGCAAAAAGGGAAATTGAAAATCGTTGATTGTTCGAAATGCTGTGTCGAAGTATTCTGCATGACAGCATAGTGTCAAACTGACCTGTTTGGAGACTGAGCACTAGAGCAACAAAATATCGCCCCACATTCCATTTGCCATCATAACTTCATAAGGTAGTTATTGTCAAGAGAGTTGGCGAGAAAACATCTTTGCGCTTCTTTGCCATGCGCGCGTGCATGTTAACTACATAATTTAGCGCAAAACGATGAAATAAAAGCAAGGTTTCAAAAACAGGAAGAAATTGATTTTCACAGCATTGGTTTTGGTAACTGTTTCCGAGAAAAGTTGAAGGCGCTACTTTTACAGAACGCAGTGCCAAGCTTATAAGGTTCCCTTTATGCCTCGAACTGTAACATTCAAGGTACATGAACGATAAGCCAGCGACACAAAGCAGCCCGGCTGACGTCATCCACAGAAAATACAAGGTACAAGCAACGTGTTGTCACAACGGTTGCAGGTTCCCTGTTGCTATTGTTGCGCTGTTGTTTCAAGCATCACACCAAATACACAATTGGTAGCAAAAGCAGCGAGACCGTCTCTCGTTCGTTGCGATTCGACCGGGCGCGTTGCATGCTATCACAACAGCGCGCTCATGCCGTTTATGCACCAACCTCTGCCCACCTGTGCCCAGTTATGTTCATCCGGTGATCGGTCATTTTACACAGCAGTTTTGAAGGGCTTAACGAGCCGCTGCTTTCAGCACACCCAAACAGCACATGCAGTTAGTGCAGCCAATCTTAGCCTGTTGTGAAAAAAACGTTAAAGCTTACAGTGAGATTCAACATGCGTAGAAGTAAAACAGATTTACCTACGTAAGTTCGCTCGACTCCGTTGTGCTAAGCGAAGACTGTTTCCACGTCTGTTCACCGCATCGCGCATACAGCAAACATCAGATAAGGCAACGGAAGAGGAGTATATTTATCCAGCAAGAACACCCGCCCGACGAGGGTCGATTATTTACCAAGCTCAGTACTGCTAAATCCGCTTTCACAGTAGAAAGTGCGGCATTTCTGACTATTGGTAAAACCAAAGAGGTTTCACGCCCTGGGCGCGGGCCTATAGCAACAACACAAAAAACTTAAAATCCTGGTTAAGGAAATTATTGTGGTTTTCAAGAGGTCTAGGATCGAGTAAAGGTCACGCGAAATGCTGACTGTGAGGATCGAAGTTGGGCCCAGCTCGATACGCAAGGTTCTTCAAGTTCAATTCTCGATTCACACAGTTTTGCATCACAAATAACGCTTAATATTCAGTCTCAATGTCTCGAAAATGATAAACTAGCTTTCAGAGCGACAGAAAATGACTTCAACTTAATTTTAGGGAATATAGCGCCGCCGACCCATGGTATTGCAAAACGATGACTAATTCTGTGAGGCTACAACAGTGCAAAACAAAAAAATGGTGTTGTCTCTGCGCAAAGCGATGTTTAGGTAGTATGAGTGACGTAACTGGGACACACGGCAGATCTACTGACACGGCGAGTGGCGCATCATGGGTGGTGCACAATAAATCATAACGAAGACTGTGGTTTAGAAGACTTTTTCCACGCTGGCTGATTTGACACCACCAAGAAATTTCGTTCTGAGACAAAAAAACTTGCGTTCCTACAAAGCGCGGTCGGCGACGCCCGCACAAAACTTTGTTGGTATTGGGGGGCTTTGTTGAAAAAGTTTAGCGACGAAACTGATTCAGCTTGGATGATTCTGCGCCAACGAAATTTTCTCCAAACGCAACAGTATGGACTGGTGGAGTGCGGATCAATAACGACAGGCAATAATGACAGGACGCGCGACGGTTTG
>JGI24022J15233_10005350_pt1 | contig 13588 bp, 3 predicted proteins | sample Ectturendosymbi2_FD_15233 | JGI IMG/M metagenome (IMG submission 15233) | reverse complement strand
TGGATTGTATTAGAGTTGTATACGAGCCTCATTTTGAAGCCCGAACCCGGCCCGAGCCCAAAATCACAAGACCGAACCCGGCCCCTAGTCCGACTTTTATTTTTGAAGCCCAATTTAGGCCTGGAAGCCAAGTTTACCGAGTGAATCAAGATATGCGCAAATACGGGCTATTGGCGGCGTAGCAAAGTAAATATGACTAAATAATTCACACTTAATCATTTTTTATTGAAGATTGAATCAATTCGACTGCTTCAACAGTAACTGGGGACAAAGTGTATGTCGTTGCGAAAAATATTTGTATGAAGGCCCAAAACATTTTGACAAACTTAAGCCCGAACCCGTCTCGACCCGAACAGCCTGACCCGACTTACAACTTTGGATTGTATGCAAAGATTTCGAGGAACTGCAGCAGAATTTAATGGCCTTACAAACATGAAATTATGAAGGCTTCAAGGGAAGGTTTTACATGTAGATTTATCTCGCAAACACGATTAATCAGAGATTTGTCGAATTGCAGCAAAAAATAAAATATGTAGGAATTAACAGAATAAGACAAATGACATTGCTGGTCATGATGCATACAACGCCTTTTTAAACATTGCTATCGACGTTACGCTTGCTACCTTGACAGTCATTGCATGGAAGGTGCGATTTACTAACTAGTGATACAATGACGCAGGATGTTCGAGCACAAATGACGATGCCCCTCCCAGGCTACGAAGTTACGACGACTACCAACAACGACCACAAATTCAGTTTCAAACTTTCTCAAGCACGAAAAATTTTATTCTTCGCAACGGACGACCAATCAGTTTTGGAACGATGGATTTATGCCTTAAAGAAAGCCAGTACTGGTGAGGACTTAACGCGGGAAGATGTATACAGCCTAGGACGAAACATAGCCACCGACACAGTTCAGGAAACAGAAGGCGACGCCTCTTCATTTGATAGCAGTAGCGACGAGGAAGAGTCTCAGTGAAGCATAAAATAGCTCGCTCCGACTATACTGGGCTGTACTCTTGTGCGTACTATTCTCTATTGCCATGAGAAAGCTGAGCGTAATGGCGCTGGCATGCGGTACAAAACGCACTTACGACTCATTCACGAACAGCTGCTGCACTACCGACATTCCGCCGTTCGTTGTAAAGCTATTATATTTTAACGTTCGACAAACGAATGCATGCAATATTTTGTGGTCGAGTTAAAATGCATTTAGACCTGTGTTTGTAAGACCTGGTGTTAAATCATTTTCATTTTTGTGAGTCTGTGTCTGCACCGTTCCCAAAGAAGAAAACTATAACTTGATTAATGCTTAGCGGAAGCGTCAACGCTTACACTAAGGCTTTATCAATTCATGAAATTTGTGAATATGTGCTAAAATGTCATGACAAATAATTCCAGATGGGTGAAAAGCCTCAAACTTTTGTCTTGAATTTTTTAATTTTACTAAGCAGAGGCTGCTTTTTGTCACACGAAACTAGCGTAGCGGCTACAAAACGCTGTATGTGGGCCAGCCATACGATTGTTGCATCTTTTTTTGCTTTGTTTACCGATTATTTTGAGGCAAACCACCTTCAACTCATTTCGACAGGTTAGTTAGTGGACCATTATAGAATCTTTCAGCTGAGAAGCACGGAACCCTAGCTTGCTTCTTTTATGATAGCATTTGCGTGCGTATTAACTTGGCAACGACCTGGTCCGTCGAATTTGATGTGGCAACACTGTGGCTGCCCGAGAGGATTTCCTTGCCACTCAAAATATTTAAATTGTTGTTTTACTTTATTCACGTGTGATCACTGTATCATCTGTGTATTGATTACTATTGCTTTCATCAATAAATCGATAAAAATATAAATTGTAATATTTTCACTTCGTTCATTTTATTTAGTTACTGTAGTTAACGACAATTGGCAAGAGGCTAAAGCCTGAATCAAGGCCTTTTGTCGCGTCTCGGAGAGTGCAATAATTCAACTAAATATACGTATTTTGCAGCAACATAGCAGCAAATAAATATCACCAATTAACACAACCAGTGGTGTAGGAACCGGGGGTGCAGGGTGCACACACACACGCAAAAGTTTTGATTTGACAAAAATTTATACAAAGAAGCTTCAACATTTTTTGGGATTTTATAGTAACTTCGTGTTTTAGTTTGTGAGAGTTGATCAGTAAATGCCTGCTCCACCAAAAATACCTGCTCCTACACCTATGAACACAATGTAGAGTAGGCAACAACAGATATGTTGAAATCATTTGCAAGATATGCTGAAATTGCACACAAACGCGAAACGCAAGAAGTTGAATGAAGGAAATGTTTGGCAGGTCATTATGACCGTATGAGTGTTCAGCGATTCGAATTTAGTCAAGGCAAGTTAATGAATTAGTGTTCTGAATAGATATCAGTCCTGGAAAATATACCGCTAACTTTGGAAAGGCGGTCTGAACGAAATGACAAATTCACAAATTGACATTTAAGAAATTAGTGTAATTCAGTCTCAATAAAACCACAAGGACAATATCAATAACACTCACGGGTTATATTTAATGGAGTGTAGCGCTATCTTCACATACAGAGTAGAAGGTTGCAAGGCAATTTGCCATAAAGATGAGATATGGTTATCTTAGATGCAACAACCTTTTTAAAGTTATTAATAGGGCAACCAAAAGTCAATAAGGTCAAAATTTTTCTGCCTTTTTAAAAGTTTATGAAACGTCCACAAACTAAATTTCACACTGATACCATGAGCCACTCAAAAGTTATTAGGTCAAAAAAAAGTCAAAATTTATCATTAGGTCAAAATTTATTGTTAGGTCAATATTTTCTTGCAGCAGAGTTTTTTCTCGATATCGATATTTTATTAAAGTTACAACAACAGATTTTGATGTTTTTGCATGTTTAGTTGCAATTCTGAAACAGTCATTGGTTTGTTGCGACTTTTGTCGTAATAATGTTGCTTAGCCAACAACTTGACAATTGAATATTAAGTAGACTAGGCATGGCAATGCAAGGAACGTGGTCTTACAGTACTTGGTTTGACAAATGCTCAATCCACTATGCATATTTTGTGTTTTAACTTTATGATATTTTCAAATTTGATTCTACTGTAGTTATTAATGTACTTATCAACACATCATGCCTAAGTTGAAACAACCAAATTCTTCAAAAGTTTGAAGTGTACTGCATGAATATGCTTCTGAGCTTATCTCAACTCAACACCTAGGGGTGAATTCTTTTGTAGATTCTGTGACTGCTTTGTGAAAAGTGACAAAAGGTTTACGGTGAAAGCACATCGCCGCAGTGCAAAGTATCAACGAGGTTCGTTTCATGAAACTGAAAGTAGCCAGACATTTTAAAACATGCTACACCAGATTTTGCAGATAAACTACTTTTTGTTTCATTTCAACAAAAAAAACCTTTCGGTTTGTTTTCTAATACTGTATATGAGTATGTTTTGTATTCCGCATTTCAGCTGAAAATGTAGAAAGTCGATAGGTCAAAATAAAGTCAATATTTGTAAATCATATAGTCAATATTTTAAGTTTTTAAGTCAAAAAATTGGTTGCCCTAGTTATTAAAGACATTTGAGTAAATGTAGAAACACTTAATTCATTTAGGAAGTTGTTCCGCAAGTTTGCAGCCTTAATGTTGCAGTTAATGGCTGGGGCTGAGTGACTATGTCATTTTTTGAATGAGGTCGCGAGCTTATGTCATATTTTCAAATGGGGTCGCGAGATGAAAAAGGTTGGGAACCACTGCTTTAGAAGCTGTAAACATTTAAGTAAGTTGTAATATTACAAGTACAACATGTTGCAGTGAAGATTGCCAATGTAGAAGGTTAAGCTATATGCTATGCATTGAATTGCCTCCTTTGCCTCTAATTACTTGAGACTTGACATATTTGCAGCAATGTAATACTTTAGATCGTAACCCGATATTTTACTTCTTTTCCAGATTGATTGCCATCGTGGCCGACACAAATGCACACATCTATGCTAGAGAAGAACAGATCTTAGCTATTAGGAGGATCGTGTTGGAAGAATAAGTTTGGAACGTATATAAAAACTTGAAAAAGATGATTCTGAACACCTTCCACGCGTGGTGGCATGAACAGCAATTTTTGGGAGGATTTTATTATAATTAGCTAACATTTTTCAACATAATAAGTATTACCATTGTTCACATGTAGCTATGCAGAATTTTGATTGCTAGTTGAGGGCGTACGGCTTTGAACCCTGGTAATGGGAAGGTCTAATTAGGCATGCAGAAACCTTGATTCGTTTACAATGGCACGTTTTAGACTTGATATTAAGACTTGCTTTTTATGTACGTTAATCGGGAAAGCAAGATCAAATTTGGGCAAAAATTTTTTGCATCACCAAAAATATGCACTCCCGTATACTTATGAACACCACTGTTTGGGGCTGCTGCAGGGTTGCGCAATTCTCGTTTGTATATGAGGGTAGCTGAAAAAAGTCACAAGCTGCATTAACACTGGACGATGCTGTTTTTGCGCTCCTATTCAATGGAGAAAGAATTCTTACAGTGAGTGGCTTACGCAGAAAGTTTTCACGGGGATTTTTCATTCAGTGGCAAATGGTGGTCGTTTGTATTTGGTGTGTCCTGTTTGTGACGTCACAATTTGACGTTATATTCATGTTTCCAAACCAACGTTTTGGCGAAGTTTGTTGACATAATATGCGTATTCTTCTACACGCACTCCCCTTATTTTTCAAACTATCAGCGCTTCAAGTTAATATACCGGAGGAAAATAAACTCAACGCTACGACATAGCAGTTCATAACTGCAAAAATATCAGGCTTCGCAATAAAACAGGGGAGTGAAACACACTCATCACTGCGTCAGAGCAATTTACGAGTGCGAAATGAGGCTGTGCTTATGTGCTAGTCTTGTTGAATGCGAGCAGTCGATCACAGTAAGTGTGCGGCTGGACTAGCTGGCGCAAACCCCAGTTTGCAAGATTGCATCTTGCTAAACTACACAATTGAGAATGCGCATAAAAGTACGCAAGAAAACTTTTGATTTTTTTATGTATAGAAGTCCAGCAAACTTTTAGTTTTCAATTTTCCCTGCTGAGACAATATCAAATGCCTGAATCCTATGTTAAAAACTGTTGTTTTTGACCTTGTGCAACAGTTCTATCATGCTACGGGAACTGGTAATATAGCCAATGCGGTCAGGGCTTGCGCTGATCAACCTTAACAGACAAAATAAAGACAATTGTTTCGGATAGAGTGAACTATCGCGGAACACAATCTTAAACATGCTTAGTGGACGGAAGGTCTGCAAAAAGTGGTGAAATGGTTTCTGGATGCAGACGATAACCCAGATTCCCACCAAAACCTAATTATTACATTTTGGCCCATTTACAATGTTCCTTGAAAGTAAGAAGTATGCAAAAGCAATTAATCCCCTTTGGGCAAGTAATGAAGCTTTTGTAAAACACCAAGCTCACTTGCGGGAGGGTTAACACCAATCCCATTACGTACCCCTTTGCTTAGATTGCAGAAAAACCTTCAATTTATTGACGACTGTGTTTTCGGTGTGCACATTAAAGCCTAAATGTAGACAATCGACATCGCAAAACCACCAAAGCTGTTTTTTTCAGTCATTGTTTGGTCGTAGACCGAAATGTTTTTGAAATGACCGAAAATAATTTCGTCATTTCGTTCAGTAAGTCTGAACATATGGGCCAATGAACACTGTGACGGCGAGTTTTAATACAACTGTGAGACAAACAACCGAAATGATTCAGTGACCAATCTGTCTCAGCAAAAAAATGACCGAAATGACTTCGTGAAAAAAAACAGCACCGATGTTCAGTAGTAAGCAAATAAAACTGAGACTTGATTCGAGTCCACCACATCCTACCAGCCACCTTCCGCCAAATTTATTTCTCCAAAAAAAAGGGTTACCAATACTTCTCTAAATACAACAGCAATGACAACTTCGCCACCATAGGTTATGGCAGCGGAAGCACCACCAGAACATAAGTGCTGCAAACAGATGAGGATTCTTTGGAAAACCGTAGCAGCTCTTGATCTTTTTTGACCGACCTTTTCGCGCACAAATCGCCTGGAAACGAAAACGAGGAAAGATGGAAAACCTGCGAGCAAATTTTATCTCTTTTTCCTTCTGGGTTTAATTTCAATCCAACCGTCTGGGTCGGGAACGTTATTAGCCAAGTCTGATCGCGATCCGCCATCGGGTCCGTTACCAAGACGCGATTGTGAATGTTCATCACAGCCGTTTCGTGTGTTTACGGCACAGTTCTGCAAGTCTTCTATCAAATTGCCGTCTTCTTCAACTTCAACCTCTTCCTAAATGTACAGACAAAAAATTATACAGAAAACGCTTCAAAAAACGTTCTCAGAAGGTATACCTACAGTTACTGCAATTAGTGGAAAAAAGTACCGATACGTGAAACAATCATTCCCAATATTCGCATAATGGCGAGTATCACGTCAGATTCAACGCACTTACAATAAGTCAGAAACATCTCAGCGCGCTGCATTATGCCGTGGTGTAAGTTAAACAAGTTTTGCTGTTTTCGTTGAGCAAATCTAACTAATATTGAGAAGCTAGATTAACACTGGGACAAAAGGCCATACAGAATCGACCAAAAGCCAAATTTCATAAATATATCTTCAAGACTTCTAAAAATACTGGAAACCTTAGACAAACAATACATTTAACACAACGCGTAAGTATGTGACGAAATCACAGTGTTGAACATGTCATCACTGTTAACTGGTTAACAGTTACATGCTGAGTTGCCATTTTCTGCCTACCGCAATGTTTTTCAGAGTTCAAAAATTTTGGCGCAGCATTGTAGTAGAGTGGGTTGAGCACCGGCCAAGCGATACAGTGTGTTGAACAGGCGCCAATGATGGTGGTAGTCGAAAACTGGTCGGGTCATACAGGAGACTTGAAAAAACGGACTTTCGGCCTGTTCAGCCTCGTGTTTGCCGTTGATGGTTAGGTGCAAGAGAAAGCTTCACGCGCGGTGCTGCCACTGACTCGCCATAAATGCAGCACTGACTACGGGCCCTAAGCAAGCGGAGATGGGGACCGCTGACTAGTCGTAATCCCCCAAGCGGAGTACGAAGCGGGTAAAATGAAACTGAACCTGGTGCACATTTCATACATTTGTGCCGCCGAAGTTCACAAGTTCACATAACCCATGGACAAACACCAAAACTTGGAAGGGTCATTAAGCACAATATTTACATCAATCTCATTGGTTGACAGACTGGGATCAGAACTAGAATGTTAAACATCCTAAAATGTTGTATAAAGGCTACATTTTTGCACATGTAAACCCCTGTCACCAGCAGATAATCACGATTCGAAACCCTAATATCAGCTAACAACTGACCTTTGCAAAACAAATGGTCTAAGCTAGGGATGTACTGGAATTCCATTCCAGATGGACATCATGAATTATTTTCAGTTCTGACCGGAAATGAATTATGGCAGACTCTAAGATCGTTCTTACTTCACATTTCAAAGTGTTTTTTTTCCTGCTAGAAGATCGCTTGTGGTAATGTAGTGTTATGGCTTACAGGGCATGTTTGTAACAGCAAGAGATTAATTTGAACCGATCGGAGCAACTACAGCCCGTTAAGCTCTGTCATGTATACCGGTGAACTTACCGAAATTATGTTAATGAAGTCAACTAATTTTTCAAAGTTCTTGTTATGTCTAAGCTTCCTCGTATAAGATGCACGGTATCATTCCGCACGACAGACTTTAGCTGACAGAGGTGACTACTGCAAAACCACTAAGAAATGGCTGTGCAATGTACAATGCCTGTGCATTTCAGTGTACATGGTAGTTTGTAACACTTTCAAAAAATTTGCGAAGCAGAGAAAGTGCAAGTCCTTTTGCAATGATGACACCTGTGAAAAAGAAGTGGACAAAGAGCTGAACGTTTAATAAGGTGAGACAGAAAGACATTTTTTCACTGCATTCTGATCAATCAGCGGCTGAATATCTAATGGTGTCCGTTCGAAATAGACCTGTTCATAAACACCACTTTCGCAACAGACCCATTCATAATAGACTACGTTAAGAACAGTTGTGACTACGGTCAAAACTGAATACGCTCATAACGGACGACATATGAAAAAAGGCCCGTTCATAACCAACCACGTACATAACCAGGGTCGAATTAAGGGGGAGGGTCAAAAGAGGTGATTGCCCCGGGTCCTCGTTGCAATGGGACTCCCGCACTGGAAATCAGTTGTTTGTTTCATGTTGATTGGTTCTTTGAGAAAATTGACATTACTTTCGACTCTTTTGCCGCTTTTCCTACTACAGTATCGTTTATTTTACATGAGCCAGGAATATATAGGAGTTCTCGATATCCCTGACACGTGACATGAGTGTATTTTTTAACTTTAGCAACTTGTGCATCACACCGTTTGCACAAAGCTAAAAAAATTAAACTATATTCTGGCTAAAGTTTTCCTACTTCGCAAGCGAAATGGTTAGCAAGTTCTTGCCTGCAGGCAGTAGGCAAAATAATATATTCACGAAGTAGCTATCGGCATTAGGTAAATAGCAACATCTCTTTTGTCCATAAACGAAAAATCTGCAGAGGAATTGAAGCATTCACCCTGTGCTTTGCATAATTTCAACGCCTTGTCTAGACACAGACGCGTTTCCCACGATAAGCTGTTTCAAACAACTGTTGGTGTGTGGTCCGCAAGGTTTTTTTTTCAGCGTAGCGTATGTGCAAAACTAGCGTGGAATGAACTGTTAGCTTGCTAAAGCAAAGGAAATGGCGAGATCGATTGTAACATCAGGAGCTATAAGTCTCAAGGCCTCTACGAAGAAAGAACAGAAGGATCTAATCGTATTACCTAAAATGACGCAACTGAAGCTTTTTCTCAGCAAAACTGTCTTCACCTAAGAACTTTCTCAGCTCCTCCGTGATGAATTTAGCAGTTTTGAAAGGAAAGTTCGTGGCATATGCGGCAAGCTGCACGTGTGCGCATGCGTCCTGTAGTTGGAAACAAAATCAAGATTTATTAAAAAACAGTGTCCTTTCCTGGCTTTGTTTAGTTTATGCTGCTTTTTAAAAAATTGATTGTTAGTAACGCGGTTTTCGTCGGAGTCCGGATTAGCACGGTATACCGAACGTTGCAGTAGCTAGATTAACACAGAAGTCTGTCGCACTGTAAGCACAGCACATGAAGGAACTGCAAAAATACAGTATTTAAATGAAATTTTACACACCAAACATCGCATACTGAAACTCATTTTTCACGTGCCTCTTAACAGCGCATTCGTGAACTCGATACTATATAAACCGAGGAGCACCTGCACTACTGTAGCTGATACAAGTGGCGTAGTCAGCCCAAAAATGGGGAGGGGCAAAATGTTTGATTTTAGGCGAATAACACTATTTTGTTTGGAAAACACCTCTCAGAGCACAAAATGACTGCATGTTCTGAAAATTTGGAGCGCCATGCCCCCTGGCTGCAGCTATGATACAAGGCAACCCACGGATCGTTAATACTGCGCATTCAAATGGAGCTGTACTAATATATATTGATTGTTGTTTTGACAGAAATATTAAAAAAGCTCTATATTTGCTGCAAGCTTTCGCGGAATCAGCTGAGTGGACTCTGCTTTCATCTTTTTGTAATGATTCAAACTTGCACTTATCTGTATTCAAATAACTGTTTTCCACACAGGTGAAGAGTTTGAATCATTCAGCAATTTTTTTCAGCAAATTGTCAGAAATAACCACAGAAACATCTCTGAATTAGTGACGTACCTAACGTTTGTGTCGCCAGGTGAAGGTAAAATTTGCCGCACCCTCGGAGAAGTGCTCAATTAGTAGTTCACAACAAAAAGTATCATTCTACAATACTCTGTGCTTTTAGCGTCGTTACCGTAAAGAGTAATACCAGTTGCTTCACAGACGATAGCAACCTGTAGTCCGTATTTTGCTGAAATAATGAATCGCCAACAACACACGTTACTGTTCCGTGAGTCTTAAATATACAAACAGTCAGCTTTAGAGCTAAAATCATCCATCTCTCCAAAATGAACATGGCCTGCTATAAAATAGTCTTTCGATAATTAATTAATCGCCTAAACTACGGGACTAATTAATTAATTAATTGTTGTTTTAGACCGTAATTTGCCAACCACTAACGCTAAACGGCCAATCAAAGGCTCTAAAGATGCGGATTTTAGCCTAGTTTATTTTAAAAGGAAAAACAGTGAAATTGCTACTTGAAACTTTTTTCTCAGATCCCAATGGCATCATCCAAAAATCCCTTGACCTCTTGCAGTCGTGACGACACACAAAAAAAGTTCAAACCCAAAACTTCCTAACTTTTTTAATCGAAGTTAGATGACTTTCTGCATCTTTAGAGGGTTTGAATAGCTCTCCATCTCTATCGGCTGGCAAGTTATGGCTGAATATCTCCAAGCCATTGTGGCTTGTATGGGTGTTAAAGGGTTAGAACATTACAAAAATTTCAAGTTTTCTAATTTGGATGATTGGGCATATCAGCTGGAACATCCAACCCACTTCTACAACTAGTTCTTTAAACAGGCTGGTGAAGACTACTGTATACAGTCAAGACCAACCATTTCATTTTAGTGCTGCCATCAAATGTTGAGATACAGAAATGGTCTCCGAGTGTGAAATTTCTTCAGCTGTAAAGGAACATTCAGCAATGCTATCCACTATTCATGCTAAATAAATATAATAAAAATAAATGATATTTTTCAACCAGATGTTTCATAACATTTGATGCATGATAATAACATACTGTACTTTAAATACCACAAATGCTCACATGGATATCTGTGCTTCCTGCAATGCAATCTGCCAAATTCACACATGGCAATGCTTGCAGCTTTTCGCGAATTTCTTGTGTTTTTCTTTTACACCACAATTTGTAAATTGCACATATATTTTCCGCTACTTCATTTAAACTACTGTCTTCCAAAACAGTGTTGAATTCATTTGACATGATCTCAGCAATGAAGTCTTCAACTTCCCATGCCTCTAAAGCATCTTAAAACAAAACAAGAAATGTATTGAATAGGTTTCCCTTAAAATTTGATAAAAACTCGTTTCAAAGATAAAAAATAAGCTGCAAATTATTGGCTACAAACAATGTGAAAATTCATACCATTCTCTTTGAAAAATGTTTCAATCACTCCAACCAGCCATTGTGCTTTCTCTCTACTGTGAGGTCCACCAAAACCATTGGAGACTGCAAGCTAAGAACATACACATATTGATAATGTATGCTCAAATAAACAGCATAATACAAAGCAGAGATCACTTTTAGAAATTATGTAGTTTATCAAAGATGATGGGCAATTCATCTAAAACATGCTTTAATATAGGGAAAGCACATACAAATACATCAAAAAATTTAATTGTACAAATGTGATGGTGATGGCACATACACAAGTACTATATCCATGACAATAGAAGCAACTATAAATTTGTGTGAAATTAAGCATTGTATATATAAGATGACAAATTTTGATTAAATTTTGTTAATTTGATTACTTTTGACAAATCATTACCAAAATGAAATCTCCATAAAAACACTCAGCTTATAAATGAAATCAGAATTGTCTTAGCATTATAAAGCTATAAATTCTACATATGGTTTTCATTAATAGATAGTAACCATGAAGTTTATTGGACGAAGTAGTGCAACTTATCATTTTCAATGAATATCAAATCAAAAACATACTTATGTAAAATATAATAGTGAGGGCATTATTTACCATAATGTTCACAGCATTTCATAATAACAGGAATCACCTATTGTACTTGAGAAACTAGTTGTATATATAAGGCAATAAATTGACTTACATATGATAACATCAACTGCTATATACAAAAGTTCAAAAGGGACAATGGTTTTGCTTTTCTCTGTATCCACTGAGTCTGGTAGCATTGCATGGGATTTTCAAATGTTTTTACTTTTTTTTTACTTCACATACCCAAAAAACTTTTATTGATATGAAACAAGACAGCATTTTTCATCCTCTGACAGTTTGCAAAAATTCACACAAGTTCTTTTTTACACTGTGTCACTTCTTAGTAGATAATGTAATGATTCTAACATTTGCTTCAGTTTTTTATGCAGCATTATGTGCATTGAGGGTAAGCAGTACAAGTTTCTTCCACAATAAACCTTCAGGTAAGCAGAGACATTGTCAAAATGCTATAAAAAAGAGACAATGCTGATTAAACACATTGGGAAATGAAAAGCAACGCTGGTTATAACAATAAACAACTAAAGCAGCAAAAATCATGTTATGCAGAAAAGCATACGTATGGCTAAACTATTTTTGTACAACCAAAGTACCTCAGTAGAACTAATTTTCTGGATAGATCCACACATTTTCAATGACTTGCACAACATCCAAGTCTTATGTAACATAACACTAGACAGAAAATTTTTCTTTCAGTTCAACAAGAAATGAAATTTTTGTCATTATCATCATGAAAGCTTTTATCAGACATGCTAGAAGGAAATTTTCATTTTAGTACATTCATAAAGCTCTGTGCCAAAATTCTTCCGCTTTTGCTATTTATACGTTACATAGATAAAAATTTGGAACATATAGTTAATTCCCCAGCAATAATAAACAAAACAGAGCAGATTGAATTAGAAGTTTGATTCAAATTATCCTAGACCAGCTATGTCCAACCCGAATGGCTTACTAAGCAAAAAATTATGTCACTATGTTGACCAGAGCCACACATTGAATGACATATTGAGGGCCACACGCGGAATTACTTACTTTGATCTTAGCAAACTAAACTTAGTTTAAGCTAACATATTAGAAGTGTTCAAATCCTAACTGAAGTGGTAACATATGTAGAGATCGACCGATATGGCTTTTTGAGGCTGATACTGATATTTCCAAAATTTTTAAATCTTGTTTTCTGCTTCATTATCAAAAATATGATGTATTTTATGCCTTACCTTTTTTTCAAAACCTTAAAAATCAAGATTTACAAGCTAGAATTTTTTTAATTGGAGCAATTTCAATACTTGATTAGCCTAACTTTATAGCATAGTATACACTGTTTACAATGAACAAACACAGTGTCATGAATAAAAAAAGAATGTTTAAATAACAAAGCAATAAGAACAGAATACTGAATGTAAGAGAACTCTGCCTACAGTGTTTAAACCCTAAAATGCAAAAACAGTGCTTGAAAGTTGAAAGATGCTGAACGATGATAACGAAGTACAAAATGGAGCATCAACTTAAGGAGGTTAAAATTAGTACAACACTGTATTTAATTAACCACTGCCAAAAATGAAAATATTTCCAAAACATCAATAATTTTTTTGGTCTTTGATAGTAGGTTTGTCAACAGTTACTGTACTACATAAATCTTGTGAAATTTTGATTATGTATGTATTTCACCAATCAACCTTTCAGACTCTTCTGGAAATCAGTGGGTTTTCTATTTGAAAAGTCAATCCAAGTCATAAAGAACCAAATTTGGAATTTTGATGTAATGTAACATTAAATAACTGCATGTCCTTAAAAAAGAAA
>JGI24022J15233_10005340_pt1 | contig 13594 bp, 11 predicted proteins | sample Ectturendosymbi2_FD_15233 | JGI IMG/M metagenome (IMG submission 15233) | reverse complement strand
GATTGCAACTGGTTAAAAGCAGTAATTGTCAAGGAGGTCATTGTATTTTGACATTTGGTGACCATGGCATGCGTTGCTACAATGAATGCTTACTTAAGCAGTGCTGACTTAATGACTACATAGTGGTTTGGAGCAAAGGTGTCTACAACTGTTGCATTCCATGCAAGGCTCAAGCCTATGTACCAAGGGCTCAAAGTTAATCCATGAGCAACTCCCAAGCCATTAGGTCAAAAAAAGTAAAAATTTATCAATAGGTCAAAATTTATCGTTAGGTCAAACTTACCTTGCAGCACAGTTTTTTCTCTACATCGATATTTTATTGAAACTACAACAACAGATATTGATATGCATGATGTTTAGTTGCAATTCTGTAATAATAGTGGGTTTGTTGTGATTTCTGGCAAGCTTGTTTTACCCATTACTGAACGATTGAATATCATGTAGGCTATATGTGGTACGGCAAAAAACGTGGTCTCTTGATTTGATAAATGCTCAATCCATTATGCATATTGTGTTTCAACTTTATGAGTTCTCAGGTTTAAATCTACTGGTAGTTATTAATGCACTAATCAATATATCATCCTAAAGTGAAGTACCAAATTTTTTTAAATTTAGAAGTATAACAGTGCATGAATATGCTTCTGAGTTAACCACAACACCTAAGGTTGAATTATTTTGCACTTGCAAATGCAGGAAATTTATAGGTCAAAATAAAGTCAAAATTTGCAAATTATGAAGTCAAAATTTTAACTTTTTAGGTCAAAAAATTGGTTGCCCTAGTGATGACGTAACCGATTTATGTAACCGGAGTGGAAAAATGCCTCATTACACAATGAGTAAAGGCAAAATATAATAGAAAAAAATATTTGTAGTTGCAATTTAATAGAATTTTTCCCTGAACACATAATGCTAAAAAGTTATGGTGTTTTAACTTTTTTATCGTTTCACGACTGTTGAGATTTAAATTTTGCTCCACTAGAGCTTGTTCTCAAGAATGGAATAACCTTGTTGCAAGAGGGATAGTGGCTGAAAGTGAGCATCGGCTAGAAACAAATAATATTTTTACTAACGTTGTGGTGTCACTACTCCCAGCAAAATATCAGTTTTTGCGACCTGGTTACGTCATTTTATATCCACAACCAAGCTCTGCTACTGACGGATATCCGTCTTTTGCAGGGCACCTATTTATGTTGTTTCAATCAATCGCAGGTTTGTGGTGAGTTTCTAACAAAGTAACTTGATAAAATCTTAATCGCTTGTCTTAGTGGTTAATACCTCATATGGATCATTGGAATATTTCATCAAGCATAATGATTACTATTTAAGAACACTTGTTAAGCTGTGATACCATGACGTTAAAACAGATTGCGCTTATGTATGTGCTTGCCATGGAATCCAGAATGGCATGCAGAATAACTGTCAGTCAGTAGCTATTGCCATGTGTATTTACATTTTTTTCAAAACTAGGTATGCTTTAGCAAGATTAAAATCATGTTGCTGAAGTGTTATAATAGCACATAGTAGTGTGTTATAGTTACTATACTTAAAATTTTTATCCAAAGCTTTTGCAAGGTGTCATGGTTGTTGTGGTCAGGTTTACTATAAGATCAGATTATTGCAAAAGGTAGGCCACTTTTGCAGCGCTGTGCTTTGTGCCATCTGGGAATTGGAACTGCTGTGATCATGTAAATTCTGTACTTGGATAAATGTTTTCTTTTTCATCTCCAAATTCCTCAGAAGTGTCAAGCGAAGTAAAACATATCACAATGTTGTGGTTTCATCATAGGCCATGTGGTGGTCAACATAGCAAAAAGCAGAGCGAAATAATACTGCACAATGGGACAACGAAACTTACAGAAAGTGCAAATATTCAGAAAGCTATGGATGGCTATGCATTGAACAAGGGAAAGTGGGCTGGTGGAATTGCAGGTTAATACACTGGGGATAGCTAAAATCAGATCATACGTGGACACAGGCCAATATGCTTGCAGCGTTCCCTCTGACCACAGTCAGGGGCAGGCGCTGTTGGAATCACTATTGCTTCCTGGGTCACCAGGCATACCTTGGATAAATGACTTCAGTCTTAAGGGTAATTTATTGAGAAAAGGGCTCAGTAATAAGCAAACATAATTTTTGGAATAATGCACTTTGTTCTTGTTTCAAAAACTAGGTGTTATAAAACTTTGTGGGTGATTACAGAAATGTGTATGTTTTAGGGCTATATTGTATTTCACCTGCTCTCCACATTACTAATTGTCATCTGTAGCAATCCCAGTAGAAAAAGAAAGTTTTACTGCTTTTCAAATCAAATATTTGTGGTTCTGTGTCAAATCCTAGTTTGTGCAGTTTTTTGAACCATCAAGGTGTACACTGGAATCTAATTTGAAATCCTTTTGCCCAGCAATTGTAAGCATATGCTTTTAAGGTACAATTGTTGAAATGTCATAAACTTAAACTTAAAAGCAGTTAAGCAGTGCAGTTTAAACCTGGACTAGATTTTTGCAAACAACCTAGGAATGGGAATGAGTTATATAACAGAGTCGGTGGTAAAATGTTAATTAACATTTTGTGAAACCTGTTTGATGTAATGTGAGTGGGCAACTTTCTTAACGATTTTATTGAGAGTAAAGTAAGCTTTACATGTATTTAATGAATATGTGCATACCATAAACATTTTAAATGATATGACATTGGCAACTGCTTTTTATGTTGTGTTGACACTTGTACAATCGTTCCTTGACCTAAGGGTGTGAAGATTTTGATTTTGTGTGTCTGTGAGACAAGACTTACTGTCTTGAGGTTATATTTGATAGCAACAATGAAAGTCCCACTTGCAGTAATGATTTTCAGTTAACTGTATTAAGATCAGAATATACAGGTAAATAATATGTGCAATTGTTTTTCTTAGGTATGTTATGATCCTACTGCTATTTTTACATAGAATTTTATAATACATTTTACTTAATGAAATTTTTTGTGGTAATTCTGATGAAATGGAAGCTCATAAATCACAGTTTGAATGTATAGGATCGTATCTTAGGATTATGTACTGGACTTGACACCACCTTTGCTAATCTTGAAGTGTGCTGATTGAACTGGACATAAAATACACAACATGTCACATGCTGCTGAGCCAATAAATCTCAGAAATGTCCCACTGGAAGTCAGAGCAAAGCTGGCTGAATTGGACATTGAGATTTCTGAAGGTATTTTCTGTCTTTAATTTCTTCTGCTTGCAAAGAATGGCATCACTAAGTTTTGCTGTGCTAGGGCAATAACTTGTAGATTTTTTCAAATTTAGGCCTGTATTTTTCATGTTCCATTTATGTGACAGCCCAGGGCTGTGGAGCCAGACCCAAAAATTCTTAGATGCCTGTAGCTGGAGCCATTTTTCCACTCCATTACTGTTTAACTGAATGTAGTGTATAAATTTTAACACAATCAGTTCATACGGGTGTTTCAAATATGTTGGGCATTTGTAGTACACAGCATACAAGGCAGTGTATTAAAAAGTAATTTAGGCTTGTCTTAAAAGCAAGGCTGTAGATCCAAAGCCCAAGTAATTTTGGATAGTTGGAGAGATTGTTGTATTGTGTAACATCACTCCCACAAAGCCAAAAACTTCTAAATGTCAGAGCTGAAGCCAAAAATGTAGATGTTTGGAACCAGAGCTGGATTCTGAAATTTGAGTTCTTGCTCCACAGCCTTGTGGCAACCTAGGCATTTCTTGCATTTGGATTTTGGTGTGCTTGATTATGTCATTTTTTTCTTTTGCTTGTGTTTGTGTCTTACAGCAGAGTGCTCTAAGACACACCTGTGCATATACTAAAATGAGCTGGTCATGTGATTACTACTGCTACTACTGACTAGAAGCAGTTTGTTTGACTATGTATCAAGTGTTTCCATAATGAGGTCATCAGTGGCATGTGTGTGCTGTTATGTTTTCCAAATTAGTAGTGACATTGATGTCCCTGTCATAAAAGTGATGATCTGATAGTAGTGAAAACTGTGTTGGAGACATGAAGATCATCATGTTTGCTCGGTTGTTATAACACCTGAAAAACATTTAAGGTAACCTTGTAGCTTGGACTAAAACAATGGTTGGTTTGTATTGTGGTTGCAAATGTTACCATCGCATACAGGATTGACATCATCTTACACAACCTAGAAAAACTTACCCATTTTCCTTTATGAAAATCCTAATGATAGACCCATCGTGATTTTTAATACTGTACTTGTAAAACATGCAAGTCAAAATTAATTATTGTTAAACATTAAGATCAGTTTCAGCAGCTATTTAGATGTGCAACAACATTAATACTAAAGTATTTCCTGCTGTAGGTCTTGGCCAAAATACATACTGAGTAAATAAAATTATAGAAAGATACAAACTTTTGGTTAGAGGTACTTCTTTTCATCATAAACCTGCATTTCAGCCGCAAAAATACTTATTAGCTGTTTCAGCTAGCTTTCTCATTTGATGAGCTGGTAGACTTAGGGAACAACTACTGCAAATTTGCAATACACCAGCTCTTAGTATGCTGTCAGCGATTCACATGCCCTTTTCCAAAGTAAAACTTTTTTTGATATGTCATACGAAAGTCTTCTCCAACATAGTTCTTGACATTTTCACAATGTCATTCAGTTTCTGCAAATCAAAATAATCTTGATTTTTGCAGATGATTAATTAGCTGCAAAAAACAATTGAACTAGCTTGTAATTGCTGAATATAAGCATTGTATGAAAAAGCAGCAGACTAAATGTCAATTTCAAAAAAAGGAATATCAGATGAACTGCACTTAAAGTTCGTAAGACTCCATCATTGATTAATAATAATTGTTGATGTATATATTGTATGGAGTGCAATTCACCATTTTTGTATTGAAAAATAATAATACTTTTGCATCCATGTTGATATGAAAGTGAACAAATGGGTTTTAATGTTTTTTTAAATGAAAACCTGGTGTGTTGTGTTTACAGCTCTAACTCCGACTCACCTGTCTACTAAATTAATCAGTTAATTGTAAAGTGCTGAATGCTGAGAAGTTCCAGCAGCTCTGGGAGCAACGCTCAGAACGTGTAGCAAGAAACATTACACAGTATTATAATGCTTCCTTGGGAAGTGTCATTGCAGCGTTGCCGCTTGCCATACGTATGAATTCGATTGCTTTTTGTTGTGTGGCTGTCAAGCGGTCAGCACATGGCTAATTGTTGACATGCAGTCAACTTTTTATATGAAGGTATTGTGGCAATGCCTTCTTTGTTAGATCCAGCTTCGGGGCTGTTTTCATAATTCCTGCCTTTTCTCGATTTGCTGATGGCGAAGCGCTGAAAAAATGACACAAATTTCAAATCTAATTAGTGCAGTCACAACAAATAACAGTTTTCTTTCACCACTGAGAGTGCATTTGCTGAATTCAATGCCGAAGCAAAGAACATTTTGCGGCGCCGTCAAATGCTTCTTCACGCACTGAGTCCCGTGAAACTTGCCCTGCCACATCACGACATGAGCCATATAATCTTTTCAAAACCTCATACGACAAACGACAGGTCGACAGCATGTCATAGTTCAAAATGTCACGTTGTGGCCAACACAGCCATCCAATAAAACCCCAGTCAAGTAGGTGGCGACAAAAACTTGTGGGGAGTGCTACTCTTGCAAATTAATTTTCGTGCTGGGTTTCTGTTCGTTGCAAAGTGTTTCTCCGCCGTAGCAGCATTGCAAAGAAATTAACTGTGACACTGACAAGACAACATGCCGTGCATGCTTTGGTGAAAACATTTCTTGAGAAGACAGTCTCCTGACAAACAGTTTTTGAACTACTAAGTTAAGAAAATTCACTCGAGCCGATTTGGTATCATTTCAAAGAAGGTTATATGTTGCAGCAAAGGACAAAAAAGATTGTATTCAACACACACGCCAGTGCCGCCCAGTTGTGGTTATACGCCGAAGTGATTCGATCCCACACCGGAAGCGTGTCGCTTTCGTTCGGATCGATGCAAGAGCAGCCCGAATCCAGACTGCGTATCGGCATGCTTGCCGAAAATTAACCTTTTCCATTAGTTCTATCAGTGAATTAGTTTGTGGCCACTGCCCGGCTGACAACGGCACAAGAAAATCAATGGCCAATTCCACGACATGGGGTTCTGGATTGAACGAAACGCTTCTGTGTCTGTTGTAATCTTACAACTTTCTGTCGTTGCGACTTTGTAAAAATATTTTTTTTGGTGTGAAAGGAAATGCGTCTCTATCGGAAGGACTACTTCACAGCCAAGAATCAGACAGTATGATGATATCAGAAAATATATTTCGTCTACGGGGTAGGCATCTTCAGCTGCTATTCGAATAGAATCAAGATAAACCGGAAAAACACATCAGGAAATAGATCATGTTTATATTTTCCGACGCTATTGGTCAAAACGCACTTTCATTTACAGCAAGTGCGTCGTCACGTGATTGCGATTCGAAAAACGCGGCATTTGGGTCCAAAGCTGTGGAACTCCAAGTGTCGGTGTGTCTGCAATCAAAATGAAGAGATAATAACTATCCGGCGAAGCGTTTTAGTGAAATCCGGAATACCACAAAGTATGCTATTCTTTTGAAACAGTTAAAAAGCCTGGTTACCTGTCGTTCTTATTGGAATGCTCCACTTCTTCTGGTTACAATGTGGCGTCAAATATACAAGGTTCACCAGACCTAACTGGAAAACAACGAGTATGCGCCGCCAACATCCTTTCGCTATTGCCTATAGCAGCTATCATTGGACGTCGGCGCTTTGTTGCATCTGGTGATTACCGGACGAAAGTATCCAACCAGGCGTTGGAATGCGAACGTCGTATTGAATACTCAATTGCGATAATTGAGGCTTTATCACGCATACTTCGGTGCGCGATTGCAGCCAAGGTGGTTTTGTGGAACCGGGACCAATTGCTTCTATTTTCGGTTGCCACACAACGCGATTTTGAAGGTTGATGGATGGCACGCATGCTGTCGGCAAACTGCGTGGGTGGACCGGTTTCTGCAGCTTTAACAAAGACCCGCCTGGAGCCTCAAAGGTTGAGGCCATCAAATGTTGCGAAAATGTGAATTATGAAAGAAATCTTGCCATTGCTAAGAGGAACAAACTGACTGGTGTTTTGCTTTGCCCAATGAAGACGTTTTGTTCAGAAATCAGGTTTGTGCAAAGCGGTCCTTTGTCGCCGTCAGAGGATGATTTCGCAGCTGAAGGAAACCTCACGAAAACAACACGAATTGGTTCTTCATCGTCTGCCAATCTTGTAGTGCGGACATTTGCAGAGAAACACATGTGATCGGCTGTTTTCCAGTCATCGAATAAAAGACACGGCGCCACCTTGATTCAATTTGCAAGAGTTAATCGAAAAGGTAGCGCTGCGCGTTTGCGATGGTTAATTGGAAAATGCTCGTCACAAGCGAACTTGAGGCTTCCCGTCTGCAGATCGTGGCCTGCTACTGGATGTATGCTGGTCTGAACGACTGGGTGATGCAGTCTGTACTTCTGGGAATTGACGTCCATTGCGGCCGCGCTCGAAGCAATGTGCCGCCTGGCGGAGTCATGCTTGAGGAGCATGTCTTGACGTGCTGGCGTTTCTACAAGCACTGCCAGCTCTTGTAATGTATCTGAGCAGCAAGAGTTCATTTTTGTAGAAGTCGAGCTGATGTAAACAGTTCATTGGTCGTCCAGTGCGTCTCCATTCATGCAATTACGCTCTTCACTTGAAGAACCAGATTGATGTGCTTAATAGATTTTGATTTCATCTCAATGTAGTGTATCGTCCTGATAAACCGGCGCTGCACGAGCAATTGATTAACTACCCGAGAATTATGTATTTCGTCACTCTCGAACGTAAGTACGTCATACAGAGTGCAGTTAAACCGGTTTGTTTACTTCGAAGTAAGCGCAGCGCCCAACCAATGCCAGTTGGTTACCAGAAAAACTGTTAAAATATTTAATTAAATGCCCACAGGAATGTCGCACCAACGTCTTGTTATTAGATTGAAGGGCAACGCCATGTCTTTGTTCTCAGGATGCTGCATGTGCAACATTTTACCGTGAGGATCATAAAATTAATCGTGATTTCAAGGCAGTCATGTTTTGCCGTTGCATGTATGAACCACAGTTCCACCACCAATGTAACAAAGGTTGAAATTACTAGTAAACTAATTTGCATTTATAAGCTTACAAGTCTAAACCTGAGTGCGTAGAAACGACGTGGCCGGTGTGCAAAGATTAGGTTTGATTTTAGTTAACACCAATTTACCACTGATAGCACAGGCTTTTACGATGTGAAATGACCTAGCGATTTGAATATTCTTGTGCTAATTATCTTATTGCCTAATTAAAGTGTGCTAATTGAAGTGAGGCATTGTCATGAAGAACTAGGATATAGCGCAGTAGAATAAAACTACATGTATGTTTGAGGCAGGAGTGCATAACCTGCGGCCATTGATAAAAGTTTATGCACACGTAATTTAAAATATAAGTTATGACGGCTGTGCATTAAGAAAACTGTTTGTCCACTGTATGAAGATACTTGGTAGAAAAACAAACAGATGTGTGGAAGCAGAATATGAGCAATGCAAAAAAATGAAAAGATGTTGGACTCACTGGCGAACGTAATTCACAAAAATAAACGTAATGCGGCTGGCAATCGCGAAAAGGTTGTGCACTCTTGGTTTATGGCGTAATAATACTTCAATCCGGATGCAGCGAAAACTGCGCTGACTTGTTCCCCACAGTGTCAGAGAAAATGTGTATATCTTCTTGGTAATTTCATTGCTGCAAAAATCTCCTGTGAAAGGTCCAGAACAAGTCAATCCTGAAAAAAAACGTGTGCTTTTTCCAAAATGACCTACTTCACCTTAGTTTCGCCATATGGTTGAATTTCACCACCGCTGTCAAGATCTTGGCTTTTAGCGGAAGCATGAAGTTTTGGCTTAGAAGTTCTTCTAAATTGTTTTCTTTCTGTACCGTCGTGCCTGCGAAAGAATTTAGCAACCGTTTCTGATTCTTAGTGTCCAATGGGTAATTTGCACAAATGAATGCTAATTAGATTCGGACTATTGTGCTGGGTTGCAAAACTGCATTAAGGGAGAAGAAACTGGTTTCAGCGTTACCGAGCTGCTCATGGAAATCACATTATTTGAGGTAGAATGCGGCCTGGGAGCGTGTTTGTTAGGATTGGCGTGTAGCTTCAGTTGTCGCTGCTGCTGATGGTATGATTCGAAGTCAGCAAGGGTAAAGCACAAAAAGCGAAAACCATTTCCTCCAACTCGTAGGCGCCAAGGACGGGAGTGCGACGTACGCTTTGCAGCAGTTCCGCAATGGAGTGCGGCACTCCGGCTAATTCTTCACATTTTGATTGAGCAGTTCTATGTCAACAAGTACAAAGACATTATTCTGAAATTTAGTGAAACGTTTTCGGGGAGATACAGGATGAAGACTTCAAAATCGTAACGAAACTTCAGTAAGTTTTTAAGTTGTACTGCAGAGAGAAGCATCATCGCCGCTGTATAGACGATGTAAACGAGGAACAGTTGCACAGCAAAGTCAGGCAATTTATGGCGAGCAATGATTTAAACAGTCCTACTCCAAACGCTATGTAGTATGTTGAAACTGTTTGCGGAAACAGAACTTTCCCTAATTTAATTCCGAGTTTAATGTGTTTACTACGCATGTATTTCTCATTGCCATGAACTGCCAACAACTACTTGTGAGCGACGCGCTCAGACGAGTTAACATGGTTGCAAAATAAAAAGGGGAAATGCCTTATTTTGGAGGAGCAATTGTTACGTAAGCGTTGTCAAAAGTAATATTTTTGCGAACGACCGGGGGGCGAATTTAGGCCAAAAAAATTGCTGAAGGACGTCTTGTTGCCGTTGCTTACGAGCGCGTACTTGAAGACCACGTCTCCCATTGTTACGTCAAGCCGTTCGCTCTACTACTCGATTCGTTTTCGACTGTAACAGACACTAATTGCAAAGGCGTTTGCTATAGTCGTCATGTTCTGTCCACACCTGCGCCGGATGCGTCCTAGTCTGTTAACGCATAGACTTTAAGTGTTTGCACTTGAACAGACGATGTATTGTGCTCCGAAATTCGAACCTAAATGCAAACTAGTGTTGATGGTCGTTTGTGGTTTTCAATGATGTTTTGAAAAATTACTTCTCATACATTTGAATGAAACGCCGACGCTTGCGAAAAATTCATCCGTCCCAGTAAGCATCACATCTACACTGTTGATGGATGATGTAGTTGATGTGCCTGTTACTTCAGATGAGCTCGGAAAACGCAAAGGTTGGTCTCACGAGATTCGCAATGATGGTTTCCTTCAGCGTGTCGTCTTGCTGTTTACCATTTCTTGTTCCCTTTTCTTTATTTTCCAATCTTTGTCCGCCGCGGACGTTAAACAACCGCTGGTTTTAAACTCAAGCTCGAGCGACAGCCTGGCGTTGATGCGAGGACAGATATTAAAAATTCTCTCTACTCTTATGTTGTGTGCGCGGTCAAACTGCGTGGCCGATATCAACATTGTAGACGGGAAAAATAAGCACTCAGGTGCTATGCTTCAAAAACGAAATTGGCAATGGTATGCAGGGAAACAAAAAGCGTTGCGGGTAACAATTTCAAGAGCTTGTTTGATTGTCTGTTTTACGTGCTGAGATGCGAATAGTAGGCAGAATAAATTTTCATGCGAAAAATCCAATAATACTGTACAAAGTAAACAAGATTCGAGTTAAAATACGTAACAATGCTGCGCTGCACACCTCAACCCATTTCTTATCGGTTTGTCGCAGTGATGGTATCGGTTTGTCGCAGTGATGGTAGGTTATTGTGCAAATACAAGCAAGTAAATCTGAAGAAACAAGCCCAAAATAAGCAAAGTAATAGAAAAACAAGCCAAAAATTTGTTTCTTTGGAAAAGTGAACAAGCAAGTAAATTAAAAACAAATAACAGGTAAATCTGAATAAACAAGCTCAAAATAAGCAAATTTACACATGCCAAATTGCATTTTACAGTATATTGAAAAAGTAAATTTCCATAAAATTTCGAAAACAAGCGATTCGCAAAAGCAAAGCCAAAAACAAGCAGCCCGGAAGTCTTAAAAATAACCCGAAGTTCAGAAAAAAAACAAACCCAATTTCGTGGGAAAACCTCAAGGTTGACAACACTGGTTTGTTGTTCCAATCTCGGGAAGTGCAACGGTTTTGAATAACTTTTTTTCCGCACACAGTGTGGCTTTAATAACACTACGCAAGCTTCCAAAACAGTCTCGAAAATGAGCGCCAGAAACTTGGGCGTTGATTGTTGTGTTTGTTTTTGACCGATGACTGTCATCCGTTGCTTTGGCGCACGTCCTGTTGCGACCTGGTTATAAATCGCACTTACAGCTACTTGAGAACGCTTGACGATGGCGACATTGAAAGGCTGACGTTGAACAAGCACGTGGTGACTAACCTACTTAAACGTGTCGCGCTCCTGTCAAAGCGCCAACTGTTTGCATAACGATAAGTCTAGTTTTTATCGTAATATCAAGAAGGTGTCCCACGTTAGGCGCGATCTTCCACTGGCCCTCCTTTCGCGTTCCCTGCAAAGTGGCCAGCCACGACGCCGATGCCCCGGTCTCGCAGAAGGTCGCGCGGACTAGATCAGGGATCGGAAACCTACGGCCCGCGGGCCCTCCTTGCAACTTCTTGTATTGCATACTTACGAGCAACCGCACTGTGCTATAATGTACTGAATGTCCTATTTCGGGTTTTCGTTATGAACAAATCAGGAGTTAATCTGATTAAAATTCCATAAATTCCCAAGTTTTAACAACATCATAAACAGCAAAGGGAACGGAGTTGTTGGTGGAAAATTATTACGGCCCGCTATACCTTGCAGGGTTTGTTTTTGGCCTGCGACAAGGTTGCCGACCCCTGGACTAGATAGACATACAGGGTGACCCAAAAAAACAGAACCCATAAAAATTTTGATTAAATCTTACGAAGATCCAGTAAACACTTTGCAGGTTTTAGACTTCAGTCTGTGTACAATCATTCCCCAAAGTTTCAGTCATTGAAGTCGCTTCGCGTAAAAGTAATGTTTTTTCCTAAATATGCTCCAAATGGCCTCCACGGCGTTGGAGTCCCGTACAGCATCAATGTTTCTTTGCGTCCTAGCACTCACCATCCGATCAGAATAAGTATTCCTCAGACCTTTTGAACTAAGAGTTTGCGCAGTCCCATACTCTTTAAACTTCTGAATCCAGTCAAAAATTATGTTTTTTGATAGAGCATGACGACACTGAAACTTTCTCCGAAAACTTGTTTGCACTACTTTGTATGAACTGTTAGCGCAATAGTCCTCCACGCCTTCTCTTTGGTTGGCCAAGACATGGTGGGAAAAAGTATTGTTGCAATATTTCATGCACTAAGTCTACTACTACAACTTGAAAAAGAAAGAGGAATAATTAAAAGTAAAAATTTTATTCAAGGATTTGTGGGTTCTGTTTTTTTTGGTCACCCTTGTACCTGGGCTTCGAGTTGCTGAAAGAGCAAACTTTTGCGAAGAGCTTTGTGAGCGAAAGAGCAAACTTTTTCGACTTCGGCTTCAATCACTGCAGACTGTTGCAGCAGTGGTTCACTACCAGGTTTTACTCGACAGTTCGCAAAACTATTTGCTTGACATGACAGCTCTTGCTGGCAAAAGTAGGATTGCACATCGTCGCCTAAGCTTTGTTTCTTTCCAACTGTTATCGTATGCAAGAAGGTATGCGTGACAGATTGGCCGCACTCGCCGTGCGTCTGATTGTTTTCAACTTCCCACGCTTGGTTGGCCCGAAACCCCGTAAACTGACACTTTCTGTTCCACGATTGACATCGTATTATGTACCAAGCTTTTCCAACCCATGCCAGCTGCGAACAGGATTGGCCAAAGAGGTTTCCTCCCAGAGCTTTTACCCTAGAACCAACCCTAGCTGTTGATCTTTGTTTTTTTGGTGATGTTTGGCAAAGATGGCTCCCACAACGTAGTAGCGCATAAACCGATTGTCGCTCGCGTATTTAAGTTGAGATCCCGCTGCCGTCTACGTGTGTTCTTTCGACTTCGAAATTGGATTAAAATTGATCTCTGTATAGACAGAAAGCCTTTTTTTTCGGCCAAGCGGTCGTGCAGCTTTTGTCGTTGGTTGAATAAAGAACATGCCCAGTGTGATTCACGATTGTCTGAACTCTCCACTGAAACCATTGTTTGCACTGCCCCGCGGAAGTGAGACGAAGGTCGGCTTGTACGGCGCACCTGGCTTGGTTATGATCTTGTATAAACTTGCGCGATGCATTTGTTGACATTGGTCAAAGCTGCCAGATCCTGCGACAGACTGCAGACGGTCACCATCTTCCGATTCGTGGACAGGCGCTTTAAAAGCCGCAGCGAGTTGTTCCGGTAAGAAACAGTGCGAACCAAAAATCCAGGCTTGTTTTACGTCATTGAGCATCAGATATCTTGTTGCTGTTGCGTTATTGTGCTGCGTTTTCCAAAACTATGTTTCCACGTCACTGGTGCTTCCTCATCGTCACGTGACTCACCCCGA
>JGI24022J15233_10005338_pt1 | contig 13597 bp, 8 predicted proteins | sample Ectturendosymbi2_FD_15233 | JGI IMG/M metagenome (IMG submission 15233) | reverse complement strand
GGGGGGGGGTAACCCATTCAGCAAAAGACTAGAAAAAGTCACCGCTATCTAAGAATAGAGGACAGCAGCTGCAAGTGGGGCTGTTAGAATGGCCATAACCACGCTGTCGACGATCCTTGCATGGTTGACTCACTAGTTTTTATGCAATGCACTCAAACATTTTTAAAACCCTCCAATTTGATTTGCACTTTCTCTTGCGTTATTGAGTTTTTGCCTTCCACCGTTTGTTGTTTGTGTGTTTTATCATCTACATCGCTGGGTCTTGATCTGATAACTTGCATACGTAATAAACCTTCACTCACATTTCAAAATGCTTGATGCAAAAAAACTCTCCGAGGTGTCAGAACCTTACCTTTGATCATAGTGAATCATTTTCTCTACGATTCCTGGATGCTTCTGTTCAATCCTGCAATCAGACAATGATAAAGAAACACCAAGTGTATCCTCCAAAAGCGGCTAACTCCAAAATTCAATTGTCGTTAAAATAATTTCCTTTTTAAAGCAACAGAATTTGAATTAGTGCAAGTACTGCTGTATGAAACGTGCTTCAACTGAAAAGAGTTTGCAGATGATCGAGAGTGCGTAGCGAGGGCGTGGATGTTGATAGCACCCCCGATCTAATTACAAACATTTTTTCAGAAAGCAGTGGCATCAATGGCAAATGAATATTTAAAACCCTCATTATATTTTGAGCTTTTGACCTTTCACGTTTTCTTTTTTAGCATAAGTGTGTTTGGTCGTTTCTTAACACTGTGCATCTTGATTTGAGGTGAAAATCTCAAATTTTGCGTGTTTCTACATTAGGGTGTTTTGAAGCAAATCGCTTTTTGGTCTGTGCATTAGGTGTCCGACAAGGGGAGTCTGGGGAACAGGCACCCCCCTACCACTGCAAAAATTGTGAAAATCGGGCGAAACAGGGCAGCGTTTTTGCATTTTCTGAACAACGAAAACGTTTTTCAGAGTAGAGTAAAAACATCAATTCAAAGTCAGAACTTCACAGATTAGAACAATTGCAATTGCAAGACTAGACTATTCACTGCTGATTTGAACATCCTCGGTCACAGCCGGCATCAGACATCGGGGGAGTTGCATCAATTTCAGGGCAAAGAGGTAGGGCAAAGAGGTCACCGCTCTCCTCCTGCCCAAATCCTTTCTGTATTCCGGCGTTGAACTGCACAAATTGTAGAGGAAAGGTGTTAGAAACTGCCATGGCGGAAGGGCATCCAACAACACAACCGAATTCACACTAAAATTTACAGCACACTTTGGATAGCAGTTTCTCTTTGGCTCACCTTGATAACTACCCTAACAGCTGTGAAAGAGGTATTTCAAGTTTGCAGGGATATGTGCGTCGCAAGTGTTTAATCAGAACTTCATAACAAAAAAGCGCTGAAGACCAAGAAACTTCCTGTCTCAACAGTTGAGTTGAATCGAACTCGAAAGGTAGATTTAACTTTCAGGTTTTACTCTAAACGAAAGTACTTCACGAAGATGTCAGACACATTCACCAATTAAAGAAAAAACGCAATAGAACTTTTACAGTAAACTCAGCACGGCGCTATCCTTGTGTCTTTACTGGAATAGGACGATTCTGAAACAATGACTGAGTTGATCATCTATGAGTTGACAGTAGTTGGGCTCAGCACTGACAAGATACTAACTCCATTCTATGATGTTGCTTACGATATGACAGGGAGATATGAGAGAGAGTCCGAAAATTACCTCAAAACATGTTGTTGTGTATGTGCATTGCTTCATTCACAAGCATTTTCTTGTGGTGGTTCATCTCATTGCAGCAGAAAATTTAGTAAAGGATTCGTTAAATACGAGCAGTTTTCTGTACACGTTTATCAGGACCCCTACAGCTTCTGATTATCACCAAAGTGAAACATTGAAACGCTTGCTGCGTCAGAGACGGAAACGTCTCTTAAGGGCAGTAAAAATACTTTTGTAAACTCGTCTGACGTAACAGCTCTTCTGCAAGAAATGCGTTGCTCGCCTCTGCAAGGTCGCAATGAACGCAAATGCCAATAAGTAAACTAAATCATGCGGAACATTTGGAGAACAATCGTTTTCATCCTCTCCACAAAATTGCATGAATGAAGCACTCAAGTTCAGAGCGCAAAACACGATAGCGCCGCCGCATGTGTAACGGAACTGAAGCGATCGGTGAATGTCATTCACCATTAGCCAGGCAAACGGAAACACCAGAGATGTCAAGCACCTGAAACAGAAACCAGTGACGTTAGTGATGGATTACATTCTAGCGACTATCGTTGTTTTTTTAAGGAACTGCGAATCAGAGGTGGTCGGAATCACATTTTCAGACTCCGCCTCCGGTTCTGTGCCAATAATATTTTTGAATCCGGGTCCGGATCCGGGTCCGATTTTCTTTTTTTAATTTCAGAATCCGACTCCTGTTCAGACTCCGGCTACCATCGATGCAACTGAAATTCAGCAATGTTTTTACTTAGGCAATGACGTTTGTAAAAACTATGCAGACTCCTGCTCCTGCAAAAGATAAAAAGTGACTCCAGATCCGGGTCAGGTTTTTGACAAAATTTTGACTCCGGCTCCGGGTCCGAAAAAACGCAGAATCCTGACGTAGTCGATGATGTAGTCAACTCCGGCACTCTGGATCCGTGGCGACCTCTGGTGCGAATCCAAAAGTTGGAAGAGTTCCCGCTCACTGGCTGAATTTGAATGCCTGGTTTATTTCAGTCCGCAATTCTCTCAGGATTCTGAATGGTACGCTTGAGCATCTCCGAGTCGGAAGCTTTTCCATTCATTTTCGTTGTTGGTGAAGTAAATAGGTGTTTGATCAACATATGCGTCTCCATATGAACATGTGGACAAGCTCGAAATATGTTAAAATATTATGGCTCCTTAAGGGAAAATCTTTGATTTTTACGGTTAGCAACGCAAAATCCACCGCCGATGTTTTATTCACAAAAAATACATTTGCGTTTGTTGCAGTTTTGCTCAGTAACATATTTTGTCTTTTATTCTGTCATCCCAACTCTGGCTGCAACTTCAGATGAGGAGAATTTGTATCAGCTTTTTGAATATCAACAACAATAACTAACACCTCTAAGCTTGATGTAAGCTTTCAAGTACTCAGCCGAGTGGGCTCTGCTTTCATGACTTCGCGATAATAAGACTTTCACAAATTTGTTTTCAAGCAATCAGCCTCCACAAACGTGACGCAGCAGAATCTGTCAGAAAATATTTTTACCAGAAAATTTTTTTTACGCACTTTCACGCATCTTTAGTCCTGAAACTTGCAAGCAAATGCTTACAGGAGAAATTCTGAAGGGATAAAGCAACGGTAGAGAAAGAAAGAAAATTTAAGATTAAAATGGACAATTCATAACACAAGCTGAAGCAAGTAAAAACTGGAAAGTACAGCTTTTCACAAAACCCCTTTCACTAAAACTGAAAATCTGTTTGACGGCAATTACAGAGCAACAAAAACGCAGCTAGGAGCGACGTCGCGATGACTCAACACTGAGCGCTCGTAGAACCCGTAAGCAGAAAGACAGTCATGTGTGGCAACTTACTTACGCCATGACAAAAATATTTATGGACTTAATGAAACCATTTTAAATGATTTCATTTGCAAAATAAATGTAGAAATTGTTTTCGCAGAAATATTTTAAATGTGACGAAGTATTTACCATTGAAATTAGCGAATAAACTAAGTTGTGAATTCATGAGTTGATGTGCGTTTTTACAACAGTTTTTATCTAACAAATCCCACATCGCTAACTTTGCTTCTTCTACGGTGTTTTGCTTTTCCATTCCTCAACGAAAGCTAATGTTTTGCCTATCAGTTGTTCTGGAAAATGGGAAGCAATTTTAGGTCTACTCATCTCCGAGTTATTCATTGCTGCAACTAATACATTTGTAGCTTATCCACTTCTTGGAGCAAACATCATTCAGATCCGAGTTACGAATCCTACTGGAGTGGACAGGTTCTGCTACAAGCGTTATTACAAACATGCTTGATAACCTTTGCTGATGGTTGTGGTCTAATATTCTACGTTATATCTGCGACATTCATCCACTATAACTAGACTGACCTAAATTCAAGGTGGGAAAAGAAAAATCCACCCGGCCAAAAATTTCGATTTACGGCCTGCTTTTTGTAATTTCCATTTATCATAAAACAGCTGTAAATTGAAAAAACTCCAACAAAGATTATAATATAGAAGACATTAGCCTTCGCAGACAGAACGGAAAGCAACCTGCCATAGACGGAACAAGATTATTAATGATTGATTAGATCAGGGGTTCCCAAACTGGGGTACATGTACCTCTAGTGGTACATTTGCCTATCTGAAGGGGTACATTTGAGGTTAGCAATAGAAAGAAAAAAATATGTTTATGCATAATTCATTTCAAATTATTTATATATATGAAGTTGTCCGAATCATTTCGTGTTACTAATGGGGTTAGACCAAGGGTAGTATTGCGTGGATACTTTTTGCTGTATATTAGATGATTTATCTCTTGAACCAAGCAACATTAAAGCTGGGTGTTATATTGATGAAATTTTATTGAACCACTTGACGTTTGTTGATGACATTTGTGTGCTTTGTCCAGGTGTGCGTGGGTTGCAAAGAATACCAGATCTGTGTCAGGCTAGTGTAGGATTGCATGAAATCATTTTCAACTGCAGCAAAACTGTTTGTATTATGTCAAAGGCTAAGAGTACAAGAAAGCACGGCCATCCTGTTGCTGACACTGAGTGTACTAAAAGTAAAATATATTTCTCGCTACAAATATTTGGGGATTGTATTAGATATTGAGCTCTCAGATGACAAAGATATTCAGAGACAAATGCGATATCAATATGAGGCAGTAAACAAGCGGCGAGTTTCTTTTTCCCGATGTTCGAACCCAGTGAAAAAATTTTTTTCCTCTCTGAAAAAATTCCTTCGGCGCTCATGTACCGATTACAAACGTTTTGAAACTACGCGATATCATTGTTTTCGAGGAGGCAACGCTTGTTCTGAGGTAACGCATATGTGAATTTCATGACCAAGATTTACAAATTTTAGGACCTCCTTTACAAAAAGCAATTGCGTGGACAGTGTTTTGAATGCAATGCTCTGAAGGTTTACAAAATCACAATATGTTTACTACGAACCAAGTGCAGGCGTTATCTGACAAATCGAACTTCACAAACTAGTCATTGCCCATCCACACAACGCACCAAATTGCAAAACCTGAAGTTTTTGATGTTTTTAAATTCTGATCAGCATGCAGTAATTTCTGCTCTTTGATGCTATTCTTTTTCGTCTTGTTGCAGAAGTGCTATTTCGTGATTTAAGTAACCATTACCACCATCACCACAGCAATTTAAACATGAGACATTCGCGGAAAATCGACTCATTGTCTTAGCGCCTGCTATCATGTTGTCCAATCAACTTCTGGCATGACTCCGCTTGCTCGTTCGCTCACCTACGTTTGAAAAATCGATTTTCTCAAATTGAGCAGGGATGCCTTACGCACAGCATTTGTCCTCACACGATAGGTAGCCCCGTGTCAAATTGGGCAAAACTCTGCTCGAAAAATACAAAACCTATGGAGATATCGATGAGATAAGACAGAGCGCATAAACAGACCAAATATTGTACTGCAAGTATTTTCAAACAAAGTTGAAAAATGTTTTTCCCAAACTGGGCAGGGTGATCTGACCACGGCGCATATACTTGGCAACTTGCTCTTTTTGTAACAAGAAACATGTTGGATAAACGATAAGCAAATGCTCTACACACTGGTATGCACACCGCATAGCGAATTCGTTTGACGCTTATGCCGATGATAAAGTAGCCTTGTTGAAACACTTTCATACATTGTTTGAAGGGAAAAACACTTATTTCGCAATGTTTTCAAGTTGCATTTGTGGAAAGTTTCAATGCTACATCTTTTGATGCAGTAAATGTGATGATCAGTGCTTTCATAAAGTGGAAGCAGAAATTAACAATTAAATAATGATTTTGCCTCGTACCCAGTAGTTCTTGTGTTTTGCCCATATCCTTCCTTCTTGAAACGTGCCTTTCCCTTTACGATTTCACTTTTGCGTTTGCTGCAGGGCTGGAATTGTTTTACAATTTTGACGCTGTTAATGCTGCGTTTTACCCGATAACCATTATTTAACAGTGTCCAGTGGGTAGCAAGGTCTTGCTTGCTAGTTTTATTGACCTATCAGTTTTGCTCGTTACTTTGCAGATTTTACATTTGTACATTGCGGAACTGACTAAGCTCTTTTCAGCGAAATACATTGTCCAGTGTTTGAGAAGCTGTCGGCTGATTTCTGCGGAAGACTTCTGTGAGATTTAGAGAGCGAGTATTATTGATGTGGAGCAGTTCATCGCTACAGCGAGTACGGTGGAGCCTCAATAGCGATCAGATTTTCACAATAACTCATTGCAACGACAGAGTAAAAAAGCAACCCTTCCAAGCCTTTGTCATCAAGGCCCTCCTGATAACACGTCTGCCAAAGCTACGAACTAATGACCTCTTTTATACCTACGCACCCTCCCACCACTTTGTGTTAGGTTATCAATGCGTTGTTTGTAGCTGTGTTTTTGTTGCTCTATAGTTGCCGTCAAATAGATTTTCAATTTTAGTGAAAGCAATTACGTAAGAAGCCATTTTTTCCAGTTTTCACTTATTGCAGCTTGTTATTTTAATTGTTCATTTTCCTTGGTGTAGTGGCTATGCATGCAGAGGGTGTAAGCGCTCCCCCAAAAGTTTTGATTTGACGAAAATCCGGACAAAGTCCTGAAGACATTTTGACACCTTTGTTCGCATTGTGTGATGCATGAGACTGACTGTCGAAATTAGTCATATTTTTTGGAGGTAACACACCAGTAACAAGATCTTTTATGTAATCTCTTGAAAAACAGAAAACATCTTCACCATTTGGGAGATACAAGTTTTTCGGGCAAGTTTGAGGAAATTCCGGCAAAAGTTCTTCGCATTCGCAAAAATTTGCTTGCCGCTACACCTATGTTCATTTCAGTCGTTAATTTTCTTGATTTCTTAACCTTTGCTTCATCCCTTCAGCATTCCCCCTGTACACATTTGCATGCAGATTTCAGGAATGAAGTGGCGTACTGTTGCGTGAAATCGATTTCGTGTGCGTCACCTTTCAGGAGATCAAATTACTTTTCAAATGTCGTTTGAATTAGCCACCAATGCGTCCCTTTATAGAGAAGATAACTGCTGGTCTATTGTCCTAATAAGGTTACCGCTCTATAAGGAAGTAAGCGATATCGGAAGGTTGGCATGGGTGTGTGAAAAACCTACAACTACGTAAAGAGTTTGTCGGATTTCCTTATGCGCCAGCGTGAATGCCGTCTACTGCATCCATGCTGTTGTTGTGAGTAGATATTAACTGTTCACTGTAATGCAAACAGCAATCGCAGTGCGGAGTGATCAGTTGTTGGAAATGCAGCCAAAGCTCATCCAGTGAATGAACTTAAACTTTAGTTGCTTGATCACGAGTGGAATTTACACGCTCCAGCAACGTTAGTGACGCGTAGTGAAAGATCAACTCATCAATGGAACATCTTTGTTTTCATGTTTAAGTGATTCAAAACAGCATCGAACCAATCCTCACTTCAGTCAAACCTTGCAGTGATTGCAAGTCTGGGATAAGAACCTTCATCAGAACGAGGTACAAGCGAAAGGAGAAACATGGACGCAAGTATAACGTCGCCGCTGAGTTCAGAAAAAGAGAATCCTCCATCTTACAGAGATGCTATGCAATATCTTGAAGACAAAAGGTATCACACCTAATAAAGTATTCAGCATGGCGTTTGTTGCTACAAAGAGTGTCTTGTGAATAACTTCGAATAAAATAACTTTAACGATTGCTTCGCATAGTCCGTGTTGTTTATTAGATGATCGACATTAAAACATATCAGTGGCATATTTAGTTGTGACCTTCTTAGTAGACCAAAGTGACCCTGTAACAAGCTGAAAAAACTTTTTGGATTCTTTCGTTTTTGCATAAAACGGGCTTGCGTTTACTGAACAAATTATTTAGTGATTTTTGCTCTTTCATCAGTTTCGGTAGCGCAGTCAAGGATTTTGTTCTGGAGGGGCCAGTCAATGACGTCGTCAGTCACTGACGTCGTCTTGAATCAGACTGTTCCTTCCATTAATTTTCTAACAGTTGAAAGTTTATATGAAGTAGCAGCAAAAATTTTAGGAATGCTTGTTCCCTTTTGGGGGGCGTGGCCTCAACGGCTTCATTCTGACTGCGCTGCCAGTGAAGTTCATTTTGTGTCTTGTACGTTCTCGGGGAAATCATCACATTCCCAACAATGATTTTGTCGATTGAGTGTTGCAGTGGTTGTAGCACTTTCCGCTGAATTTGGTAAAATCGGTTCGACTCCTTTTCGGATAACACAGAAAATTTGCGAAACGTCCTTTCCAGCAGCAAGCTCCGTGTTAAGGGATGGGTGCAAAAGAAAGGTTCGCGCGCGGTCCTTCATATGACTTGCCATCTTTCCAACAACCATTGCACGAATATAGCCACGTGTATCATGGCGCAAAATCAACGGGGACGAGCGCTCATAAACATTAATGGAACCCTGACTGGAGTTACAGTTCTAGTGAAACGAAACTTTCCATCTCTGCTTGAAGCACTTTTTGAAGTTTGGTAAACAATGCACCGATATTCTGTAGATTTTTATAGCTAACAATATTGCCACCAAACCACAATGAGACCGAAGATGCAATGGTTAAACCCAAAACAATTTTGCTAAAATTTTCATTGGTGCTTCATGTCCATTTCAACTGTTCGTAAATAAACGAAAGGAACAGTTGGACTGAAGCAGAGACTGATAAATCTGATGTGCTCTCTTATAGAACAGATAAATTATCTGTCCCTTAGGGAGTTAACTAAATTAATTTGCGTTTCTTGGCCATAAATTGTGAACCACAAACGCTACGGCTTTATCAAGGGCTCTAAATACTCGTATTGCAAGCTAGTTTCCAATAAAGGCTTGAGCCACAAAATCGGTTGGATGGGTCGTTGCCCAGGGCCCGATGACATCATTGAAATGAAAACGCAAAACCTACCCCAATTGTGAAGTCGCTCACAATAGGTAAATTAATAAATATTCTCACTTCTTCTTTAAAACTAAACTACAGCACTTCTCGAATGTTTACTGGATGTGAACACTTCTCTAGTTCAATCGCCTGGCGAGTAATAATGGTGCAAACTTGAGCAAATTTTAGCAGGAGTGGTGGCGCACGAGGGACTTATGAAAAAACATCAGTGACAGAGAGCGTAATAATGCATTTTGAAATCATTCGTGCTGTATTACGTCAGAGAGACCAGTATGTTTTTGGAAGCATTAAAGAACAGACGAAGCAGTGATTCTGAAATATGGTGGTTTTTCGTGTATTTGAAAGAGACTAAAGTGAGAAAAGTTTCTTTTGATCGGCGGTGCTTCCCAATATTTCACTTTGTAAATAAAGTTCCATGCATATCTAAATATTTAGAAGCGTTAAATTTGGATTTAAAGTTGAGTCAGTCGCCAGGACAACTGTAGACTACTTACCAAATGACTTTTTGTCAAGGACCTCTGGTGACGAAACGATCAGGCTTGTTGATGCTGACCAAACACAGTCGCCGCAAGCATCTCTAAATCACGCCGCGTTGCAATCACATCTTACCGAAGCTACTTCCCAGATGAGAATTTTCAGTTCGTTGGATCAAGCAGTTTATGGTGACAAACCAGTCCGGGTCAAATGTCATCGGTGCTTGCACACAGTTGATACAATCACTGAGCAGTCAATCAAAGACGAAGCCTACGTCAAAGCGTGCATATTGTGCTTCTTTACTGGACTTCTTTGCTGCTGGCTACCTTTTGTTTTAAGTAGCTCGTATACAACGGCTCATATATGTCCTGCGTGTCATGTTACATTGGGAACACATAACGCTTGAAATGCTAATTAGAAGTGATCAGATATGCTGCAACTTTTGAAAAAGTTTTCCAGATCTTAAATAAAGCTTGTTAGCAATGCACCAAGAATGGCGTCATGCAATCACGTTTTTTTCAAGATTTGACATCGCTGATCGTTAGGGCATCTCAAAAGATTGCAATCATTTTGTCTGCATACCGAGAAGGACGTAAAACAGGGTCTAGCAGACGAGTTCGTTCTTGTGGTAAATCTTTCTATTTTTTAGCCGGCGTTTCGCCTACATATGCACGTAGACTTCTTCAGAGCATTGAGGAAGCTTGCTTGAATGCATTTCCCTGAGGAAGTCTGCTTGAACAGGTGGGTGTAAGGCTGTGGAGCCGTCGTTAAAAACAGCACAGCTCCGGTTAAGGAGCTCTCCTTGTCATGAATATGACTCCAGCTCCGCGCCCGGCTTCTGTTTGTTTTCACACATTTAAAATTTCAATTATTTCGGTGCGTGTTACCTCAAGTTGAATGGAAAATGAATATTACCAAGTACGCAAGAATAAAAGAACAAACCAAACTTCTTTGAGTATTTCAATCTGCTAGTTGTTTTACCAGTAGCGCTCTTATCATGAGGAAATTAGAGAAAAAACAGCAATCACAGGTTCAGACGATTCAGAGAACAGTACGCTGGCAGAAACGTAATTCAAGATAACGGTAACGTAAATTCTGGAAAGGCTGGTTTTACCGTCAATGCCTGAGGACCTTTTCTTTTTCGTCTGTCCAGAAAAAATTGGCTGTTTTGAAAACTACATTTGTGTCCGAGCATTTGAACACAGACCAGTCCCAAGTGACCTAGTGTTTTGCCTTCGTTGCATGGTTTGTCTGTTGCAGCCTTGGCGATTCAGTATACAGCGCTGCCCGGGCAAACAATGCAAAGGGCGCAAAACACATAGTTAGCCTACTGTAATTTCCTTTATCATGCGCTCTTTCTAATGTAAATACATTTACATTAAGACAACAGTAAAGATGTATTTAAAATCCCTTTGTTATAAGAAATAGTATGACTTCATGCACGAAAATCACCTTTGACTTTTGTAAGGTAGCTGAAAACTTCTGAATTCTTATTTTTGTACTCATAATCATCATCAAGGTAATCTGCCTTGCGGCAGGTCTCTCATGACATCCCTCCGCCGTTCTTCTCTATCCTCAGCTCTTTTTGTCATTTGTGCATAAGTGACAGTCATGATGTCATCTAACATTTTAATTCTTTTCCTTCCCCTTGGGCGTTTTCCCTACATTCCACCTTCCAGCACAGTGCGCAGTACATTCCCATGTCTCAGAATATGACCAATCCACCTCCTTTTTCTTTTCCTAATTTCCGCTAACAAACTATTTTTTTCCTTTACAAGATTAGGGACCTCTGCATTGGTTTTCTTATCTGTCCACTTCACCTACACCAATCTTCTCCAGACCAACATGTCAAATGCTTCCAACCTTGTAGCATCAGCCTTCATTATGGTCCAAGTTTCTGATCCATACATGGCCACACTCCAAACCAAGGTCTTAACCAATCTTTTTTTGACCTGAAGTTTTAATCCTCCTCTGAGTAGTTTTTTTCAGTTTATTGAAAGCACTCTTTGCTATTTCTATCCTAACAAGGATATTCTTTTCTGATGATCCAGATGATGAATGAATGCTTCCCAGATGTTTAAAATCTTCCACCTGTTGCAATATTTCTCTGCCCACAGTTATCGTTATAGTACTGGGTTTTCTTCCAATCTTCAAAACTTTTGTATTTTTGATGTTTCTTTTCATGCCATATTTCTTTACTACTTTGTTTTTTTCATCAATAATTTTTTTTAAACCTTTTTCCGTGTTAGCAGTCATATCTTGACCATCCGCATACCGGAAAGATTGCACTAATTCGCCTCCAACACATATTCCTTCTTTTAAATTATCCAATGGCTTCCGCATAAACATTGAACAGTGTTGGTGAAATAAGACAACCTTGCCGGACTCCTCTTCCAACTTCACTAGGTTCAGCCAATTCATATTTCAATCTTACTGCAGATGTTTGACTCATATACAGCGTTGCTATAAGTCTTCTGTCCCGCCAATCTACACCAATGTTATCTACATTGTTCCGCCAATCTACATCAACGTCAATCTACACCAATGCACTGAAAATAAGCAGTGATAAATCACGAAGAAAAGCACAATTTAGCCTACAACGCTTATGAGAAAATAGGACTGGTTACGGTTTTGAAAACTTAAAATTTGTTTCCACAGAGGAAAACCTCAAGAAAAGTCAAGATTCGATTGGTTTACGTTGTTTTTTTATACTCTCCTGAAAATGCGCTGCTATGCAAAACAATGCTATAGATCGCTACCAATTAGTTAAAACTTTCATGCTTTGCTGCTTCTAGTAAACGTAAAGTTTCCTAGTGAATTTTGCCAATTATCTAGTAAACCTTGCTAGTAAGCCTCAAATGGTTTCTAATAAAAATTCCTACTTATGTGCATTTCACGCTTAAAATCTGCAATAGTGTCATATCTCAATCATACTCGCTGCTAGCATCACGATTACACAGCTACAAAAGCTATGGGTATTTTATTACATACCTACTCGATATAATTCAGTTCTTTTCAGATCGCTACACTCCTACACACCAGGTTTGATGATCGTGATTAGAAAGTAAGATGTTGTAGCAGTTAACATTTTTTTACTTCTTCCACCGTGGTTCTCAATCATTTCGCTGAAGGGAGCCGAATCCAAAAATTTTAACGTAAGTCAATTCACACGTTTGCTAATTGAACCAAGGAAGTCTTTTACACAACATATTAGAGGTGTTACTGAAAGACTGCTAAGAGCAGCACAAAAGATGCTTGGGAGCTGCATGCGACTCTTAGATTAGTGATTGAGACCCATTGTTTTAGAAGTAACTATGGGCGCAATTTTGTTTTAAAATGTGGGCGGACAGCTTGGTGTGAAACCAATATAGTCATCGGGTCGATGCAGAAGTTACGTTATACATATAAAGCTTCCCGATTCTATTTCTAGAGGTGTTTTGAGAGCAACACTAATCACGCTTTGTCCTTTCGAGACAGACATTTATTTTTGAAGCCGGAATTAAGCCTAAAGGCCAAAATAACTAACGGAGTTAAGACATAGGTGCAGGAGCAGGCAACCTTTTGAAGGTGCGAATGATTTTTTCCCGAATTCACACAAACTTCCCCGAAATTTGTGCGCCAGTTTTTTCAAATCAAAAGATGTTGGGCGCCATTTTTGCTCATATTTTCACGGAGTTTGTGAAGGTTTTCAGAGATTTCCCCTGATTTTGAAGGATTTTGCCAGGATTTTCAACAATTGAAATTTTTTGGGAGTGTGCTTGCATTCCCTGCACCCCGCCTCCTACACAAGTGAGTTGAGGTATGAGCAACTGCGGAGTAATAAAAAACGTTGTGTGCAGGTGTAGTTGCAGGTACACGGTATATCACACCGAAAATAGCAACCACCTTGACCACAACATTAGCATAATCGGAACAAACGTAGCATAATAGTCAACGATAGTACACGAAAAGCGGAAGTGCTAAATAGCCTTATAATAAATACTACGGCCAAAGCAAACGATACAACTGACATCTTGCAAACGTTTCGATA
>JGI24022J15233_10005336_pt1 | contig 13600 bp, 8 predicted proteins | sample Ectturendosymbi2_FD_15233 | JGI IMG/M metagenome (IMG submission 15233) | reverse complement strand
AACAACCCTGGAAACAGCTCAAAACATTGAACTGCATGTATTTTGAGTATTTAGGAAGCTGTTGGAAACTGTAAAAAAAAGTTGCAAAAACTTGCCCTAGTAATGACAGATGAAACTCCCAGTGGTGACTCAGGCACCCGGGCGACTCCGGCACTCAGGAGTTATTGGGAAAGAGTTGAATACAGTTTGACTTATCTAAGTTTTGCTTTAATGAGCCTTATAATCCCGTGCGCTTTATGTATGGAAAAGAACGGCTAGCATTCAATATTTAATAATATGCCTTATGGTCCCAAAAATATGGTAAGTACAGTCAGACCTCGTTTATCCGAACTACTTTGTTTCGTCAAATAATGTCAGTTTAGCAACGTATTCGGAAAATCGGAATCAGACCTGTAGCCATGGGGGGCATTCAGGGGCAATCCTCCCTAAATTTTTTGTGCTCCTCCAAATTTTTTTTTCTAGCCACGGGGGGCATTTAGGGACAATCCCCCTAAATTTTTTGTGCTCCTCCAAATTTTGTTTTACCAAGAAACATTTTTATTAAAAAATATAATAAAAACATAAGTCTTGATCCCCTAACAATGTTTTTTCCCCCCGAAAGCATTTAGACCTAGGCTACGGGTCTGGCCTAAACGGACGTTCAAAGGGGAAACAGAAACAAACTGTAGATTCAGACGAACTGTCAACTTAAGCAAATATGTAGACTGCATCTGAAACATGACTACATGAAACTCTCATAGTTGTTTTTGTTTATTAGCAGATCCGTATACATAAGTATCCATTCAGAATGAGATTTAGGCTAAACATGAAAAAAATTGTACAGAAGACCTATAGTATAACTGCGTCCTGCAGGGTCTGCCACTGTTACATTCATTGTGCACAGAAAATTGACTTTCACCCTTCCATTATGATTTAATAAACAACTAAGTAACAGTTGGCGTAATCCGATTTAGTGTTTTTTGTATTGATATGACATATCCATTCCTAAATTTCCGAGTTGGTGTTGGACAGCGAGGTTTCTGGATTAAAGGGGTGAAACGCGTTGGGAGAAATCTGTTCCTTGCAATTTGTTTTGGATAGCGGGGATTCCGGTTGATCAGAGTTCGGACAAACAGGTCTGACTGTATTTGGCATAGATAGTGGTATTGATCTCATTGTCAAAACACATAAGAAAAAATTTTTCAAGTTATCATTACTTTCAGGCACAGCTCATTTATGACATCACAATCGCTGTTTGTTCGTACGAATATGGTGCTGAATAGATGCTTAGCTTGTCGAACATTCAGCAAATGTCAGGCATACAACAATAAGGGCTGTTTATCCATGCATACATAACTTTTAAAATCGATGCTTACAACCAGCTGCACAACTGCGTCTGTGGAGCGCTGTCTATCAAAGATGGCGGTGTTATAAATATACTTGCAACCACTGCAGAGAAGAACGATTGAATTGCAGTTGCTCTGATTACTTTGCATCGTAATGTAAAAGTGAATTAGCTTACTCGAAATTAATATAGGACTTCTTGCGCAGCAAACAATATCGTCAACTGCTTAATTCTAAAAAGGCCATTTTCGAAATACGAAGCTTGACTGATATTTTGTTCAGATAGTGTGGCCACAGTTTTTTAGGCTAGTTGTTGCGTCTTTCAATATGAGAAGTTGCTTATAAAACTATAGTTTCAGTAGAAACAAGCCTACGTTACTTGGCGTGATGCTGAGAAAAGCTAAAACTTATTTAATTTTGTCATAACCTAGCACTTGTAAACAGCAGATCAAATTAGCCCGAAACTGCAAAAACGAAACGATCATGATTGGAGACTGTCCTTTCGCCATGAAGCGAAATATTACAAAACAGCTCCTGCATGTGTGTGGCAGTGTACAAGATTCTGACAGCATTAGAGCCGGCACTGCTAGAGTAGGAAATTCAGAAACATGCGTTCGATGCAGTTATCAGTTTCAAGTGTTCAAATTGTTTCACATCACTGCGCAGGTGCTATTTAGACAAGGCGGTAACGTTGTTGTTTCGTAATAGTACTATGCAACGTTAGAAGGGAAATTTAGGCTGTTGCCTGTCCCAAAACACACGCGTTAAAGACCTGTTGTGACAGCGTTTGATATCAAATCGGCTTTACTGCTAAGTGCCTGCAGTGCAAAGGGGTCTGTCATGACAGCGAAACAGACCCCCTAGATGCGCCCCTGTTCAGATGCAAGGTTATATAAACTTGACTTGGACAGAACATTTTTTGTGATTTTGCTTTAGGTCCAACTCAGGTCTGATCATTGTGCTCTATGTGTATCAGTTTAGCCTTACTAACAAATCTGTGCAATCTTTTTGCCTTGTATAGATTTTTTGAAGTTGTAGATCTAGGGAAGCATATTTTTTAGCTTATAGGTGAGATGTTATTGGCGAGTTAAACGTTCGTTTCAAAATGGAGAATGAAGTGGTTGAAAATGTGTCTTCTCCTGAGCCAGTGAAACCTGTGACAGAAAAACTGTTGGATGATGTTGCTGCTGCAAAAACATCCCAAAATAAGTTTGCTGTTTTGAAAAAATTGATTGAGTCAGTGGGTTTATCGGATCGAGATGTTGTGGAAACAGTTTTCAATTTAGTAAGTGTTACATTTTTGTTTTGTTTGTAATTATAGTTTCATACATTTAACTTTTCTGGTACAACTATGCTTTGTTTTTATTTTTTTTTATTTTTTTTTATTTTTGTTTTTTAAACCAGCTATTTGAACTGACCTGTCTAATAACATATGCACAAAGCAGATTATGAAATGCTATAGAACACTATCTTAAAAATTTCAATTTTAAATGAATTTTTTTCATTCTTTAAAGGTTCTTCGTGCTTTCAGTTCCAAGTTACGTTCCAGAACGTACTATGTTTTTTGTGCATGGCGCTGCCATATGTTCCAGAAAGCATTTGCTTCTTTTATTGCCCTGGCATGGTGCTGCGCACGTTGTTTTGCTGTAAACAGTTTTTTTCAAACAGGTTTTTGGTGCAACAAGTTATGAAGTATTGTAGGTAATCGCCAAGGATGGATGTGATTTGGGGAGCATTCAGTCTAGTAGAGAGCTAATAAGCAAGAATGGATATGCTTTATGAAAATTTGTTGGTGTTTGATTTTAAATTCATGATTTAGTTTCATATCACCCACGTTTCCACTAGTTTCTTGTCTTTAGAGTAATTTGCTTTTCATGGTTGTAGGCTTCATGAATATAAATGCTTGGTGTATATTTACATTTATAGTTTTATTTCTTGTGGAACTGTTAACACCTTTAAGACATGCGTGAGCCACTATTTCACCATAACTTTGCAACTCTAACTCGCCAAACGATTGAGCTAGAGAGCTGTTCAAACCTTCAAAAGAAGCGGCAAGTCTTCTAGTTTGTTTTTTTAAAAATGTTGGAATGTTTTGGATTTCAGGTATTTTGCGGGTGACACCATAAGTGGGGTAGGTTTTAGGCTGTTTTGGCCAAGGTTACCTGGCCCTGGGTACCAACTGCTAGGGGGAATTTTTTGACTCAAGTTTTTATTGGAAACTTGGTTATAATCTGAGTCTTTCAAGGTCTTTATGCGCTTTCTAGCATTTCTGGTTCGAAAGTTATGGCCTAAAAACAACAACAAATTGATAATTGATTAACACCTTTGCTACCAGTAATTTTGGGAAAAATCCCCAGTATTCAGCTGTCTTAGCAACTGCATAACTCGCCAGGCAATTGTGCTGAGAGCTGTTCAAACCCTTAAAAGACTCGGCAAGCTTTTGTGTCTACAATGAAAAAAAACAACTTTTGTTTTGGGTTTTGGATACATGGAGTAGGTTTTAGGCCATTTTGGCTCATGTTACTAGGCCCTGGGCTCAAATCACTAGATGGAAGTATTTCAGTCAAGTTGTTATTAAAAACTAGGCTAGAATCTGAGTCTTTTGAGCCTTTGGCTTTCTAAGGTTCCGGGTTGACACGTTATGGCCTAAAACAGCAAAACAATTAATTAATCCTCTAATAAGATAATAATTAGTCATTGTACAAACTGGTGTACAACAATATACTTGTACTTAGAAATCACGCCTGAGCCACTACTTTGCAACTCCGTAACTCGCCAGACGATTGAGCTAGAGAGCTGTTCAAATCCTCAAGAGATGTGGCAAGTCTTTTAGTTTAGTTTAGATTTTTAAAAATTGGGAAGTTTCGGATTGTGTTTTTTTGTGGATGATGTCATTAGTGGGATAAGTTTAAGCATTTTTGGCCAAGGTTACCGGGCCCTGGGCCCCAACCACAAGATCCAATTTTTTGACACAAATTTTTAGTGGAAACTAGGCTATAATACGAGTCTATACAGCCTTTGATCGTCCACCTAGCGTTTGTGGTTCAATAGTGATGGACAAAATATTGATAATTAATTACTCATGGGATTAATTATTTGATTTGTTGTTTTTAGGCCATAAGTTTGAACTAGAAGCAATAAAAAGCCAATCAAAGGCTTTACCTGTCAAATATTTGTACTAAATTTTGAACATTGTGGCATTACTACAAGTCAGTGTTTTTCAACCTTTTTACTGCAATGGTACCTTCCACAAATGTTAGCGTTACGCATGGAACCCTATGCAGGGGCGGGCGTAACAAGGTTACATGGCGCCTGGAGCAAGAAGCAGGTTTGGTGCCCCATATTTGAAACAGGTCTTTCAGAAGCAAAAGTACTATGTTGAAGAAAGTACTTGTGGCATTGTTGAGACTTTTCGGCGCCATCATAAGGATTAGGCGCTCGGGGAATTGTTCTCCCCTTGCCCTCCCTCATTACGCCCCTGGCCCTATGCAATGACCCAAGTGTTTATATTGTTACAACCACATATACTGTAACTATGGTTGCGAATTTTGTCCCAGGCAAATTCAATCTGTTTTGGTCGAACCCCAGACGGCCAGCTGTGGAACCCTGAGGTTCCGTGGAAACCAGGGTTGTTATAAAAAAAACAACCCAAAAAACCCACTTGGCTTTTTTCAAAAAAGCCCACTTAAAAAAACCTAATACAACCCACCAAAAAATCCACTCTTTACTTTTCCTTTGTAAAATCTACTAAGAAGTAAAAAATAAAATAAGTAGGACGCTTATTCAGTTATCTGTAATTGTTTTTTTTTTTCAATCAAACAAAACAAAAAGTAACGACATTTAAAGAACTTGAAAAAAAGAGAAGAATAAATTGAACAGTTTGAGCAACTTTTAATGGTTATCTTCTTCAGCTCTGCACAATCGGTATATTTTCACCAATTTTTCTGCCTTTTCTGCATATGAACTTTTTCTGATTTTGGAACATACCAAATCTCATATATTGCAGAAATACACTCTGTAGATGCTGAACCAGCAGGGCATGCATGTAAACTTGACGTGAAACTGCAGAGTTTGTGTGGGAGTGGTTTTTCTCTGTTTGCTGTGCGCATGCTTGCCAAGCTTTAACACTTTGGAGTGAATTGACCAACAACACTTTGCAAAATCAAAGATGGGTGCTTTGCTTTACCCACAATTTTGAATGCCATAATAGGTATAACAAGTTATTATTAGGTAATTCTGAAAATAGTGATATTGCATGATGGAATAAAAACAAAATTCAGAATGTTTTTTTTGTTTTCTTTGAAAAAAGAACAAAATCTTGTTTCTTTTTAAAAATCCAAAAAAAACTTTTTTTTAAACCCAAAAAAAAACCCAGGTGGGTTGGTGTTTTTTTAAAAAAATAGGTTTTTCTCAACCCTGGTTGAAAAACACTGCTATAAGTGTATAGCCCAAATTCTGCCATTGGACACAATCTTTCTGATAAAATACAAGAAACAAACATTTTGAGTTGTGAAGCCCACATTGTTTTGGTATATAGCTAATTCAGTACTCCTTATTGTGTGCAATCACGAGGATTAGCAGTTATTTGATGCAGTTTGCAAATCAGTGTTGATACCGTAACTAGAGCTGCAGCTATGTGTTGTTTGATTGTAGTTTGAATAATGAAACGCAAACATTACATGTTTCTATTGTTTCAAATATTTCAATGAAGATATGTAAGGAAAGTTTGCATATTAACTTCATGATTGAATTTGCCCTTGGTGAAAGTCATGTATACAATGAAAGGTCTCCAAGTGTTGTTAAGAATGAAATATTATGTTTGCTGTTATGCTACTTACCTTAGGCCATTATTTTTATAAATTGTTACATTTTTACAGCTGGTTGGTGGAGAGTTTGATCTCGAAGTAAACTTCATTATTCAAGATGAGGAATGCATTGTCCACATGCTGGACCTACTCGATATATGTTCTGCACAATGCCAGGTGAAACCATCACACATGTCTTGCTTGCATTTTGTAACATCAAGCTTTAATGAACTCATATAAAAAGTTATTTTTGCTTGACTGTGACTATACGCAAGTACCTAGTGTAGTGACTACGTCAGATGTGCTGGTTTAAGCATAAGAACCTGAAAAATGAAGCATTTGTCAGTGTCGCACCCTGTTGTGAATAATTTCGCAAAAGACATTGGTAATGGTTTGATGACTGGCGAAAACTTTTGCATGCTGTATATTCTTGTGTATGTAAGCATGCAGGTATGAAGATGAAAACTGTGAAGTCATAACAATTTGTTTATGAGAAATAAAGAATTTTTAGCTAAAAATAATGCAGTACAGAACACCTTTGGCTCCGGGCTGTTTTCACATTTGAGACCTATGTGAGCCACTTAAAAGGCTATCACTTTGCAACTCCATAACTCATCTGCCAATTGTGCCAGAGGGCTGTTCAAACCCTTAAAAGTTGCAGCAAGTCTTTGAGTCTGCAATGAAAAAAAAAATTTGGTTTTGTTTCAGTTTTTTTGTGGGTGACATCATAAGTAGGGTAGGTTTTTGACCCCTTTGCCTCAGGTTACCTGGCCCTGGACCCAAACTGCTAGATGGAAGTATTTCGCTCAAGTTTTCATTGGAAACTCAGCTAGAATCTGGGTCTTTTTAGCCTTTGTTTGACTTTCTAGGGTTCCAGATTCATTAGTTCAAAAGTGAAAAATAATAATAATAAATTAATTCCCTAGTTAGATGATTAACTAATTTGTTGTTTTTAGGCCATAACTTTTGAACCAGAACTGCTAGAAAGCTGATAAAAGGCTTAGAAGACTCAGATTCTAGCCTAGTTTCCCCTAAAAACTTGATTGAATTACCTCCACTGTGTACTTTTCTTTATACAGCACACCACAAAAATGTACTGTAACTAATAGAAATGTCTTCTTTGGAAGAATCATGAGAAATACGTGCAATAAAGTATTGGAAAATTTCCAGCACATCAGTTTGAAAGTACTGCTATAGGTAGTGAAAGGGCCATTTTTTATTACAATTGCAGTACTTCTACAAATCTGTGCAATCAAAAATCCTTCCTAATAAGTTGAAATCAATACCAACTGCTGCTGCCCACTTTTTAGTTACATTTTAATTAACAGTGCTTCTCTCCTTGTTTCTTAATTGCTGTTGAAGGTACTATCCTGAATATAAGAGCTGTAAATTTGGATAACTGTGTTACAAAGATGCATATTGTCAGTTTCTCTAGGAGCAGCCCTGAATTGTTACCACAGCTGATGTCTTCTTCATCCTCGTGTTTGTCCCGCTGATGCAGGGTTCGCTCGGTTGGAGTATGATCGCCATAATTGTCTGTTGTTAGCATCAGTGGTTGTAATCCAGTTTTCCTGAGGTCTTTATTTATTGTTTCCGGCCACCTTTGTTTTGGTCTTCCTTGTGGCTGGCAACCATCCACGTGCAAGTTATAGGCCAAGCTGGCAACTGTGGATGGGTTTGTGCAGTACGTGTACATACCAGTGTAATCTATGTTCCTGCATTTTCTCTGTAATGGCGGTAATTCCCAGATGTTATCTTATTGATGTGTTCCTGATTTGGTCCAAGCAGGTAAAACCAAGGTTCCACTGCAACATTCTCATTTCCATCACATGTAACTTTTGTTCTGCAGTTTTACAGTAGTTGTTGGCCAGCATTCAGCACCGTATAGGGCAACTGGCCGCACAATAGCCTTTTAAATTTGTGACTTTAGGCAGATCGGCATTCTTTTATCACAGAGGAAGCCTTCCATCTCATCTAACTTCCATCTCATCTAAGCTGCCTTTATTCTTGCTCTTATATCATTTTCCATTCTACCATCGCTGCTCAGTTGTGATCATAGATATCTGAAGCAATTGGTTTTATTGAGTTTGCTTCCATCCACTTCAATGGTGTACATGGTTGGGTTGGTTTCTAAATATTTGGTTTTGTGTAAGTTCAGGTGCAGGCCATTGGCTGAGGTAGCTTTTCCAGAGTAGGACCTGTTCTTGTAGACTTCCTCTTGTGGTGTTGGCACGCATAACATCATCAGCATAGAGAAGTGTCCATGGGATAGATTGCTGAAGGTCATGCGTTATGGTGTCCATGACGACAACGAAGAGGAAAGGAGATAGAGCAGAGCCTTGATGTACCCCTACACATATTGGAAAGTTGTCTGATGTGCTGGCAGGGCAGTGAACATGGCTGCTGGTGTTGGTATATAGCATTTTAATCCAGCTTATCAGCTGTTCTGGCACTTGACGTTCTCTTAGTGTATACCAGATTAGCTGGTGTGGTACATGATCAAAAGCTTTCTCTAGATCCAGGAAGGCAATGTGCAGTGGTTTCCTACTCTCACAGTGTTTTTCGAGTAGTAACCTAGCTGCATGAATTGCATCGATGGTGCCACAACCCTTCACGAATCCACGGTGGTTGGTGCTCAATGTGATGATGCTACATAGACGTTTGTCAATAATTCTTTCCAAAATCTTCATTGTGTGTGATAACAATCAGATGAGTCAGTAGTTAGAACAGACTGCTGGGTCTCCTTTATTCTTGAAGATCGGGATAGTTATTCTTGAGGACCAGCTGCTTGGTACTTTTCCTGTGTCGACGATCAAGTTAAGGAATGATGTTAGCCAAGTGGTCGAGGTGGGATGGAGTTCCTTCATTTTCCAGAACTCAGCTGGGATATCATCGAGTCCTGGGGATTTTCCATTCTTTATTGCCCTGCCAACTTCAGGTTCGGTTATTTGGGAGATTGGGCCTGTCATAGGACTGTTTTCTGGAATTGGAGGATGAGGGAATTCTATGTTACAAATATCTGTGAAGTGTTGTTGCCATCTTTTCTGGATGTCTTCATGTTGTATTAGCTTCTGTCCTTCTGCGTTCTTAACGCAAGCGTAGTGTTCAAGTCTTGTTACGTGACTTGGCCAATCTGTAGATTACCTTGATGCCATCTTTTGAGCGCAGCTGTTCATATAATTGATTATGGTGTGCCTTCCGTTCTTTTGCAACTGGCAGGGCATAGTATGAAATGGAGTACGTAAATCTTCCATATTCTCATTGTTTTTTTCACTAGTCGGGTGACACCAGCTTTTATTTTTTCACTAGTCTTCCTCATTTTTCACGCTAGTCGGGTGACACCAGCGCGCGGCGTTTATAGGGGACACCCTAGCTTTATTGCTAGCATCTCTGGTGTTCAACACCATGAAGTTTGTGACAAAGTAATTTTCCTGACCGGCTTGTCATGATAGCCTGGCTCCAGTAGGCCCACATTCAGCTCAACACCTACTGTAGTGTAGGTGCAGTTTCCAGTGGCACCGCGAGGAGGGACGGACCACACCACCGTTACCACAGCTGATGTGGGTAAAGAAATTTGGTGCTATTCTATACAGTGTTTGTGCTGTGTGGACTGGCTTATGAGTGGCATTTTTATTCAGTGAAAAAACTGCCAAATGCTGGTTAAAACAAGCTCAAAGTTTTTAGTTAATAAGGAAAGTTTATTTATACTTTGTACTCCTGGTCGAAGGCCATGTGTATTCTGTTGGCACCTGTGTTCCCTCTATGCTATGGCTACTTTCATAGTGAATGCTGCAGTGGTGTTGGGGTAGTATCAAGCAACCCATACCAAGCATGAAGCTGGAAAGGTCGCAAGTACTTTGTCTTTGGTATGGCATCACCAGGCATCAAATGCAACCTACCAGCATGAGTGGTAGGAAACAAACAGAAGCACTCAAACTATAGCAGCAGTAGAGGAAATCATATAAAACTTACCTTTCAAAATATAAGATTTATTGCAAGTGGTAGGCATTTTGTATTTTAGCTATTTTGATCTTTTCTATTATGCATTGTCACAAGTTCGTGTAATCCTGCTGTGTTATAAAAGAACTATAACGGTGGCAACATTTTCACACAGCCAATGTTATAGTGGCATCACTTTATTACAACTCCTGGACCTGGAGTTAAATTTCCCCAGAGTTTAATTAACTACCCTAATTTGGCAATCAGAATTGACTCCAATGTTACTCGTGGACATTTTTGATATGGTAATTGCACAACTGTGAATTTAATTGCAGTCTACCTTGAATTGAATGCTAACTGGTGTATTTTCTTGCAGGCTGAAATATGGAGTACATTTAAAGGAATATGCAGGAAAAGTTATCGTAACCTCAATGCATGTGTTGAAGTAGGACTTGTTCAGAGGTTGCTGAACATTTTATCTGCAGCTGATGATGTAACATCTGGTAAGATCACTGAGGAACAAATTCATTTAATTCACATGTATCTAAAATTCAACACTATTGGTTTTCAACATCACTCATTTTTACCAATGATTTAAATATTGGTTTTATGTGTACTGTGTTGTATCTAACATTATAAGGTGGGGGTGGCCGAACCTGCTCAATGTATGAGCTGCATATTGTAAAACCCAAGTTACAAAGAGCCGCAACGTAAAAATCTAAAAACACGTATTTATTTTTGCAATCTACATTTCTGTGACATCATAATCCTTTTGGAACGACTTGCAAAAGTAATACTGTACGGCACGCTTGCTACCACAGTACCATTTTATAATATTTCTGCACTTTGCAATGGAAATAAAAGTTTTAAAAAAAATATATAATTTTTTGGAAAGCTCAAAGAGCTGCATGCGGCTGAGCTACAGTTTAGCTGCAGTTGGCCACGTCTGTTATAGGGTGTAATTTTCCATGTTGATCATACAATAGTACAGGAATTAATTTTTATGCAACAACACTGTTACACCATGAAAAGGATTAAAGCAAAACTTTGTTGTAATCAAAGATACTGCATGTACGTTTGTTCTCCATTCTGCAACAGATAAGTTTTCACTCAAGTGTTCTGCATAATGAATTCTGAACTTTTAGTGTTTTTCGTATAAATATGTATTGACTCTGAGTACTCTTCAACAGCATGTTCTGTTTCATCATGCCAGGTGTGAGCTTCGTATGTGCCTTGTGTATTTGTATTTCCCCTTTACAGCATCACAAACTACTTCGTTGGTGTTTCTAATGTGGTTGATTGTTTTCAGGCTTCAACCAACTTAGTAGTTGTGCTAGCAAGTTCTTGTTAGCAACACTGTTATTGGTAGTTAGCTAAATGTTATTGTTGACTTCAGTGCATTGTATAAGCTCTTCAATTGCCAGTTGCCATCTCAATTTAATATTCATATGCAGTACTGTATATGCATGGGTGTACTTCTTTGTAATCTTGGCTCCGAGTGCTTTGGAAAATGATTTCATTTCTTTAAGATTAGGAATGAACAACACCCTGTGACTTTCTTGAGAGTTAAACTGTGCTATTGCTTGCATTTCAGAGCTTCTTATTGATATGTTGTGTTTATTGATGAGCTACAATATTTCAGTGAAAGAGCTCAAGCAGCTGTTGAGCATGTTAAAAGGAGAAAGTGGAAAATGGGTTTGTGCTTTCGACTTGTTCCTGTAGTATAACTTGTCATGTTATTTCATCTGTGAAGTTGCAACTTGCTCGTTGATAATCATGAACTTGAAATGGGATTTCAATAATTCGCTCCATCCTGCATTTAACTGCTTGCGTTTTTAAGGATTTTGTGCTTTTGTGTTAAAGCAAGTTCATGCCTGGGCTTTCCGAAAATAGTAAAGAAATACTTGACTTCTGTTTTACAGTAAATTCGGTTCAACAGTGCTTATAACTTTAAAAGTTGGCGAATGTGAAGCAAGCTGCTGCTTTGAGTAGCACCAGTTGTCCTGAAGGTGCACGAATGATCTTGTTTTGGTGTTCTTACCGACAGACGCACGAAAAGATAGCGGCAACGCGTTTCGTGTTTTTGTTTCGCTCAGCGTAGCGAGTGTGCCGATCATTGAGGCTGATATTAAAATACCGTGACAGACGTTTCCTCTTAGGTTTGCCACGAACGATTGCGCCAATGTTTCGAATAAAAACAACAACCACTAGTTCATTTCAACTTTGTTAGCCACCGTCGCGCGTTTACGTCCGTCGTCTTTGCGGTTCCGTACGCCAGCTGTCTGGATGCGGTAGCGAACAACGACTTGGGCTGACGCTTCGCCGTTTTCGCAGCCCCCCCACGCCGTCAAGCTCCTGAACATTCTGCCCTCCACAACTGAACGGCACGGGCCCGACTGCTTCTTCAACTTTCCCGGCAGAAAGGACGCGGCCATTGCCCTGCCGCCGCTCAAAGCGTGGCCGTACGCAAACGGATTCACGTTCACCACGTGGTTTCGCATGGACCCGTTGAACAGCCTGCGCGTGGACGTCGACAAACCTTATCTGTACTGGTGAGGGACCGCTTCAAGTATTGATTCGTTGCGTTTGTGCATCGTTTCCGTTCTTATATGTGCCGTTCTGTTTGCGAGTGAATGGAGCGTATTGTGATGAGCTTTTTATTGCTGCGTGAAACAGTTAATCAAATAACCTTCGTTTTAATGATCCAGACGATGTTTAGTGATGCATGTCCGCTGTGCTCTGCCTTCAAATCGAAGGCGATGCTTGTCTCAGGTACGATTCGGACCATAGGTGTAGCCAGGGGGGGGTCAAAGGGGCCATGCCCCCCAAAAATTTTTAGAAAATATATAGTCATTTTGTGCTTTGAGAAACGTTTTTCCAAACAAAATAGTGTTATTCGCCTAAAATCAAACATTTTGGCCCCCCAAAGTTTCCCTGCTGGCTACGCCACCGATTCGGACTATGTTCGATCAGATTTGCTCGGGTATTCAGCTCGTGCCTGCAGTGGAAAGAAAACAGCCGATTTGCGAACATTTCTTGCTTCGTTCTTGTGCGTTATATGGCGTCGGGTGCCGTGTTCCTCGGTTGATGCCTATTTAACAGACGAAGCAACTTCATCAAAATTTCATGATCGCCCATAGCGCACTTGTGCCTTGACTGTGTACACGCGAAGCGCATTTGTGGATCGTCGCCGTTTATTCGCGCTCACTTGCGTGCACGTGTTGAGATTGATCGCTGTTGGTTTTACGACCAAAGATTATTGTGCGTGTCAGTAGCTTACCGGATGGGGTAGTATTCTTAAACACGGGGAACTCCATGCTCGTCCTGGTGGTGCACGACGTAGTTTTAATGTTGCTGCGCCTTCACAGCGCGCTGCGAGGAGAGTAAACTAGTCGGACGCTTCAGTCTTGGCGAACGCTCTTTTTCCGCGTTTCTTATACACAGGAGTCTATAGCAGTTTGTTAGACCCACAGGGGCGTAACGAGGTTAGATCGCGCCCGAGGGCAAAAAGCAAGTTTAGCGCCCCCATGTTC
>JGI24022J15233_10005335_pt1 | contig 13601 bp, 6 predicted proteins | sample Ectturendosymbi2_FD_15233 | JGI IMG/M metagenome (IMG submission 15233) | reverse complement strand
AAACTTCAGCGAAATACTACCACCTAACAGTTGGCGCCCAGGGCCAGGCAAAGTGGGCCAAGGTGGCCTAAAAGTCCTCCACTTATGACGTCACTCAAAAAAAACCCGCACTCCACAAGCAAAAAATTTTTTTTCGAGTGCAGACTAGAAGACTTGCTGCATCTTTTGAGACTTTTACTGGGTCTGTAGAGCATACCAGACTCGAGAAATTCCCGCGCAAAGCCACGTGCGTTTAGGCGTTTTTTCCGAAAATCCCCAAAAGCAGCCAGACGCCAAAGTGCTAACGACTTTCTCAGCTCTTTTTTAAAGATTATCTTATATATCTTGAGCCATTTCTTATATGCGTTCACAAACAATGGGCGTGGACAAACTCAGCTTCTGGTACAAATGAACTGACTTTGGAACCAACTTTTCAGCTGCTTTTACAAGTAGTTGCTTGGCCCATGCCACATTGTCATATGGCTTAAGCTTTTTAGCGATCAATTCCGATACTTCAGTTCTAATGTGAGCACATCATCATTTGTGATGCAAAAGGAAGTCATGACACTTTGTTGCATGTACAAAGTTTTAAAAAATTCTTCTATCTTCATTTTTCTGAGTTCCCCGTCCAAGTTTTTAAACTCAGGATGGTTGGTCTTATAGTGAGGTTTTAAATTTTCTTTTTTCATGACTGCTAGTGACCTTTTGCACTTCAAACAAAACGGTTGTCCTCTTTCCTCGATAAAGAAAAACATATCAGTCCATTCTTTTTGAAATACCGTTCTTTCATCTACAGTCTTTCTTTTCTTTGCTGAAGACATTAAAATGAACTGCTAATTTTGGTTAAGAAAACAGAATAATGAATAGCAAGTTAGAAAACCTGTAAAATTTTGCGTAATATATAGCAGTGTTTCCTAACCGGTGGGTCGCAGATATATAGCATCAAGCGCAACGGAGTCTAGGACAACTGACCATAGTCCAACTGGCCCCATATAACTTTTTATTATATTTTTTGTATTAAGAATTTATTATTTTCATTAACAAAAATACATACANAACTTACAACTCAANTTATTATATATTTGGTTCTTGCACGAAAACAAGCACATGCTGCTATCGCTACTCGGTCTGTTCTCGTACTTTCTGTTTCTCGCACTCCCTACACTTCTGCTGCGCTAAGTGGAAAACGAAGCTAATGGCGCGAAAAAAGATCATGTCATAACAAAAATCAATGAAGCAAAACGGACTGAGTTTCATAAAGTCAGGAAAGGTCAAAATAAATGGATTTATGGTACAAGAATGGCTTCTCAGATGGGGCCGCTATGACTACGGTATATATATATGTACTGTTAGTACCGAAAGGGTTAAACAGCTAAATCCTGAATTAGATAAAAGGCTTGTACTACGTTTGTATGATTCCTGTGTGATATGCATGTAATTCAGTCGGGCTATCAGCTTTTGATATCGCATCGCAAAGATTAGAAGCGGGTCAAAAGAAGTTCAAGACTGCTGGTCTCGGCTGAATACTTCGTAGGCCGCATGTTCGTCACCTCTGCTTTAGATCATAACTTTTGCACCCGAAACCCCAACAGGTCATCCAAAGTATCAAAAGACTTGGATTGTAGCATAGTTTCCAATAAAAACTCTAGCGAAATTCTACCATCTAGNGGTTTGGGCCCAGGCCCAGGTGAAGTGGGCCAAGGTGGCCTAAAAGTCTTCCACTTGTGACGTCACTCACAAAAAATCCGTACCCCCCAATGAAAATTTTTTCGAGTGCAAAATACAAGACCTGCCGAGTCTTTTGAACTTTTGACGGGGTCTGTAGTGCTTACTGGAATGGAGAAATTCCCGTTCTAAGCCACATGTGATCCAGCTGTTTTTGCGCAAACTGCTTGAATTAACCTAGGTGCGAAAGTGTTAATGTGTATTTTGAGAATATTTTCAGCCTCTTTGGCATTTGTTGATCTTATTTGGCATTTTTTGAGTAGGGATCGGACATGGGGTGATTACAGCACAAATGTAATAGATTACGATTACTTCACAACTGCTTGGTTACGATTATCAACAAACAAAATAATAATGTAATTGATTACAATTACATTGAAGGTAATCAGGATTACATTTGTCTTGAAACATTCTCAGAAAGAAAACGAAACCCATTTGCGTGGTTTCACTTAAGTATAATTTCAGACAACATATGATATGAATGAACGCAATAAACAAAATTCCAATCTGCAAGGGTTAAGCACCGGAAAAAATATAAATCACTGATGACTGAGATGTTTGTGCAGACAACAAACCAGTTGCGTAGGTAGAAGTTTGAGCCAGAGTGTAAGACTTAGTTGAAAGAAGCCCACTGGCCACTGTGAGGAGCCCACTAGCCAACACTCAAAAAAAAAAAGAAATGATGGCGAATCCAGATGTGGATGGCTATACTAAAATCCTAAATCAGAGATAACTACTCCACGGAGTATTACTCACTTTGAATCAGCTTAATATTGTGTTGAAGTTGGAATTATCTCCCAAAATTTCTTTTTTTAATTCCAACGGAATTATCTCCCAAAAAGTTTGGTCAACTAGATACTGAACTAACTTTACCATATTTTGAATTGATTCACACTGTTGCAAATGCATTTGGAATGTCATTAATTTTTACATAGCAAAGGATGATGCACTTTCTTCAAACAAATTGGTCGCTTGTTAATGTAGTTCGAAAGAGTTTGTACATCTTCGTGCCATGACCACACGCTTGAACTTCTTCGGATTAGAGTTACAAATTTTGCTGANGTGTTTGGAATGAGTGTCGTTGTGAATGACCAGGATGCATCTCTGAAACTGGCCAAAAAAATGCAAAAACCGATAACTTACTGAAAGCCATAAAAATACTAGAACTGAAATATAAGTTAAGTGGAGGGCCTGTTATTACGTTTAGCTTGCCAAGGAGGGAAAATTTGCCCCACACCCCTTTAGTTACGCCACTACAGCAAACACTTTAAATATTGATTAAGCAAAAGTAATATATTTTAAAAACGTGTGTTACAGTTTATAAACATCAACGTTTCAAATCTTTTATCAGTCAAACGACATCTACCAGGCTTGAACGACATCCACCAGGCGTAATTTCAAAACTTGTTAGTAATTTGAAAATAGCTGACTATTTCTTCAGACTAAGGGTTATACGTTGTTTTCAGCTGCGTGATGGCTGCTGGATCATCTACAAGCACAGCATAGTATTTCGTATCTTTTCATTCGAAATGAAACAAACAATGATGCCAGTATAGCTGCGCATCTGTCTATTGGACAAAAAGTCAACGGTTGACCCAAGCTCACCGGATTCATTGACTTTTTTTACCAGTATATGTGGGTTATCTCCGTTGACATGCTAGTTATCAATGTTGTGGAAAGGTGCTTTCCCCTTGGGTTAAATTACCTTATTCCATTGTAAAAAATTTCATTCATATAAATACTTTAGTAATTAAATACGTAGCCTGCTCCAGCACTTACATTCACAGATTCACTCTGAATATATATAAACAAAACCAATACCCATCCTTGTTATGTACCGTTATCTCTTCTGTTGAAGTTTCAACTCGTTTTTAAGAAAAGCTCTTAATTTTGTTGATATGTCTCACTAGACTCGCTACTTTACTTCTGGCGGCCAATAGGAAGGCTGTATAGCTGGAACAAAGCGAGAATTCGCTTCAAACGCTGTTCTTGCCGCTAGATTATTTGGATATAATGCACACAGACAGGCAAATGCCCCCCTGAAACATAACAATAACAAACAGTGATAAAGTAAGAAACCCAGCCACCAAAACCACTGTTCATTGCACAGTGATGTAGGGTGAAGATTTCCAATATTAATCGCGAAAGTAATCATCGATTATGATGAAATTGGCAATGTAATTGAATATGAACACAATTATTTTCATTTTTGGTCAGTTCCATCGATTACGAATACCCCGTGTCTGGTGGGGTATGATGTATTTGGTCCATCTGGACCTGGGAATCGAACAGTTTTTTTTGTGGGTCCTCTGCAACTGCATCTTGTGACAGAGGTTTGTGGAATTGTGACATATACCAGACACTTGTGTGCCAGATTCAAAGTAATTAAAAACTATGGTATGGTGCATATTCGTTTTTTCATATTCTGTATTTTATTGGTTCAAACACTCACAATAAATGCATAATAAAAATATACATAAGAGGAAATGGTACTTTGGAGATCAACAATTTTTTGTTTGCTGTATTTATTTGCAATAACTCTAGGTTTGGTTCCACAGTAACATTGTACTTCTGCCATTACTCATCCAGGTAATTCAATACTGACAGCCATTGGCCTGTTTCAGCTTGTTTGGCATGTTTTGATATGCAATTGGCATTTTTTATCCATCTGGACTTGGCAACCCTGCACTGCACTATGACACTAAAGAAGTGATAATTTTGTTATTACTGTGCAAGTTTAAGTTAAATGGTGAAAATCACTACTCAACAGTTCAGATTAGTGGCAGGAGACAGCTAAGGCAGCTATTAGTTGTAGTGATTTTCATACTTTGCTACATGGCAGCCGGAAAGTGAACCAGTTATTCTTTTTGACATCATTTGTGCGGTCACCCAACTTTGAGAATGTCACTACGGCAATTAGAAAAAAATTTCATAGTGGTGCATGGTTTTCTCTGGATATTTTTCCGGTTACCATAGTTGCATTCTCAACGTTGGGTAGCTGGAAATTATGCCCTTATATGGTAGATTTTCCAGATACCGTATTGTGAATATAGCGCTTTTGTAACTGTTTTCCATTGAAATTACTGTAGGTAGGGCTTCCAAAAAAATTCCCAGCACAGTATTAAAGGAAGTTGCTATAGGCCTTCCGCCCATGACGCAGTTCAAATAAAGCTCTGAGTAGTCACTTCAGCAGCATTGTTGTGGTAGTGTAGCAGATGCATTTATGTCTGCTGTGCAAATGGTTTTCAGTTCGGCTCTCACCTTGGTGACTTCCGTTTTGGTAGTAGTGGTTGCATGTTTCATGGGACCAGTTTTTCTTTAGGTAGTGACTACAGAACCGCCTGTAGTTCTTCATATTTGAAACCTTCTTTAACCACCACCTGTAGCGTGATGTCGTGACAGTAATGCACAACGAGAGTGTAGTAGGCTTGGTAGAAATGTACCAAATGTAAAACCCTAACCCCTAAACTTTCAACGTAAACCTAACTCCTAAACCTAAAGTTTTAACCTTAACCCTAAATTAGCCCCTGAACCTTAAATGTGAAGTTTTAAACCTTAAACCTAATCCCTAAACCTAAAAAAGTAAAGAAAAACTGGTCACAAGAATTGAAATGTGCAAGCACTACCTTCAAAACAAAAAGTAGCCAAGGTGACAGCCAACCGAAAACCATTGGCATAGCAGACATAAATAAACATTACCACTAGGCTGCCAGGACAGTGCCGCCTGGGTGAAAAACTCAGCATTTGAGTCAGTTCTGTAGCCACTTCCTTTTCTTTACTTTTTTCAAAAGTTTCCAAACTTTAATGTTCAGATTTACAGTTAGGGTTTAGGGCTTATGTTTGGGGTTTAGGTTTGGTTTCAAGGTTAGGTTTGCGGTTAGATTTAAGGTTTAGGGATTATGGTTGGTTTAGGTTTAGCTTTTTTAGGTTTATAGCGTTTCTACCAACCAAGCCTACTGTATTCCATTGCACACTTGTGCAGTACTGTCACATTACAGGTGGCAGACAAGTAAGTTATCAAATATGAATGCCCACTGGCGGAGCTTTAGTCACTGCCTTTTTAACACTTTGGCGTCTGGCCGGTTTCAGGGATTTTTGAGAAAAAAACACTGAAAAGCACGTGACTTTGTGCGGAAATTTCTCCAGTCTGGTCAGCGCTACAGACCTGGTAAAAGGCTCAAAAGACACGGCAAGTCTCCTAGCCTGCATTTGAAAAACTTTTTTTGCTTAGGGGGTACGGATTTTTTGTGAGTGACGTCATAAGTGAAGGACTTTTGGGCCACCTTGGCCCTAGGCCCAGACTGTTAAAGGGTAGTATTTTTCTGAAGTTTATATTGGAAACTAGGCTACAATCCGAGTCTCTTGATACTTTGGATGACCTGCTGGGGTTTCAGGCGCAAAAGTTATGATCTAAATTAATAAAAACATTTGACTAATTAGTTAATTAGATAATAAATTTGTATATGTTAGATCATAACTTTTGAACCAGAAATGCTAGAAAGTCGATGCAAGGNTCAAAAGGCTNGGACTCGAGCCTTGTTTCCAATGATAACTTCAGTGAAATACTTTGGCCTAGTGGTTGGGCCCTAGGCCAAATAACATGAGCCAAAATNGCCTAAAAACTACTTCACTTATGATGTCACCCGCAAAAAATCCGGAATCCCCAACCAAAAAATTTTTTTTCGAGTGTAGTCTACATGACTGGCTGATCCTTTTGAGCCCTTGAACAGCTCTTTTACGTCACCAGCGAAGGAGCTATGGCGTTGGTAAGGCAACCGAAAACTGCTGGTTTTAGGCCGATTTCAAAGTACAAATATATTGTACCCCGTCTCTCAAAGTGTTAACCTATGTATGATGATGGGAGATTGCAGTTGTTGCTTGTGTTTTTTGTGTGCGTTACGCTTTGCGATTTCTTACACATAGTACACATATGCCCCTAGTTGCTATTTAGTGTGCAGATATTTTTCATATTACTTGCGCAATACCTCCTACTTCTGTTATGAAGTTTTTCTGATATATGAAAATAATATTGTGCTAGGTGTCAGTTGTAGGTGCAATTGCACAGCATGAAACACATCTAGAGTTTGACATTAAGTGATTGCTTGGCTAAACCCATGTCCATGTCACTTTTCCTGGTGTAAGGAGTGACAAATTTTCATTATATGTTAAGCAATTTTTATCAGCTTATTGCTTTGCATTTATGCTAAGTGTCTATTCAATTTTTGCAGTTTGTGTAGGTTTTCAACATTGTTTCTGTACTGTGTTTATGACGTGCATTGACTCACATTGCATGGATTCGAATCAATAAGCCATATTGTGCCGATTTGTTGGCTTATGGCTGGCAGAACTAAGAAGAAATCAACAGCCTCACCTCGGAAACGATCACGAAAGTCGAGCAACAGCAGTGAAAAAAAGCGAAGGAACTCCGGTTCTCCTAGCAAAGCCAGTAGCTCTCCCACCAAGGCTGTGGGCAGTCCCAACAAAAGGGCAAAACGGGATACTAGTGAACATACTGAAACGTCAAACTCTGAATCATTACTAGTAGATGTTTTATCAAAGAGCAACATGAATGCTGTCAAAAGTAAGAAAAGTAAGAAAAGTGCTTATGTGTATATGCAGTAAGGGTCATTCATGTCAACTGTCCCAGCCAGTCAACCCACCATCTCAGATTTTCCTCAAGTATAATAAGCAGACACAGTAGAACTTTTCATGCTGATTCCAACAAACTAATTTTTTTTAAATCGGTTAAGGTTTCGCGAACTTATGGACCATACAAAATCATTACTGTTTGTGGTCAATGAAGCGTAAAAACTAACAAGAAAATCATCAACTAACTTTAACACTGAGAGCCAGGGTATGAATATGTTCATACTTTGAAATCGGCCTAAAACCGGCAGATGTCGGTTGCCTTACCAATGCCATAGCTCCTCCACCGATTGCGTTAGAGAGCTGTTCAAGGACTCAAACGGATTGGATAGTCTTCTAGTCTGGACTTGAAAAAAAATTTTTTGGTTAGTGGTTGTGGATTTTTTGTGAGTGGTGTCATAAGTGAAGTAGTTTTTGGGCCATTTTGGCTCATGTTACCTGGCCTAGGGCCCAGCCACTAGGCCAAAGTATTTTACTGAAGTTATCATTGGAAACTAGGCTCGAGTCCGAGTCTTTTGAGCCTTTCATTGACTTTCTAACATTCCTGGTTCAAAAGTTATAATCTACAATAAACAAATTAATTAACTAATTCGTCAAATATTTTTATAACCTTAGATCATAACTTTTGAACCTGAAACCCCAGCAGGCCATCCAAAGTATCAAAAGACTCGGATTGTAGCATAGTTTCCAATAAAAACTTCAGCAAAATACTATCATCTAACAGTTTGTGCCTAGGGTCAGGTGAAGTGGGCCAAGGTGGCCTAAAAGTCTTTCACTTATGACATCACTCATTAAAATTCCACACATCCCAATCAAAAACTTTTTTCGAGTGCAAGCTACAAGACTTGCCAAGTCTTTTGAGCTTTTGACTGGGTCTGTAGTGCTTATTGGACTGGAGATATTCCTGCGGAAAGCCACGTGCGATCCTGCTGTTTTCGCGTGAACTGCTTGAATTAACCCTGACGCAAAAGTGTTAAAACTGAATCATTCTTACTGTAATCATTTAATTGTTGTAAAAACTTGAAAAGAAATTGTCTCAAGTATCTTATCTTCACTTGTGAAGAAAAATCTAAACAAATTCATGTGCTTACCCCAATTGTAGGGTAAAGAAAATGGTAGTCATTAAAATCACTCATGCATGACATAAATTTTGAATGGAAATAACTCAACGAGCACCTGTGCTATTGTGCGTGAAATAAATTTTGAATGGAAATAACTTGACTAGCACACTTGCTATTGGCACGTGCAATACATCATCTGAAAAATCTCACTGAGGGGATTGTAGTCTCAAAATATCCTCATTGCTTAAAGGGATTTCTGGGGATTTCCCTATTTTTCTTGGCCATAACTTTCGGACCAGAAACGCTAGAAAGTTAATCAAACCCTCTAAAGACTCATATTGTAGCCTGGTTTCAGTAAAAGTTTCGACCCAAAAATTGGCTCTTGGCGTTGGCACCTAGGAGCTGATAACATTATCTGAATGTGCATAAACTTATTCCCATTCGATGTTATCAACAAAAAATCCAAAACTTTCTAATTTTAAAAAAATTGAAACTACAAGACTCTTCGCATCTTTAGAGTGTTTGCACAGCTATCTAGCTCAATCAGCTGATGAGTTGTGGTGTTCAACCAAAATGGGCCAAGGTTACCTTTTGCGGGAATTGATTTTTTACCAAAATTTGGGTTTTTGAGCCATAATTTTGGATCCAGAAATGCTTAAAGCCAAACAAGGGTTCTGAAGACTTGAATTATAGCCTAATTTACAATAAAACTTTCAGTCAAAAATTTGGGTTGGTGCCCAGGGCCAGATAACCTCGACCAAAATTGGTAAACCTACCCCATTATGTCGTCACCCACAAAAATCCCATTCTTTTCCAATTTTTAAAATATATTAACTACAAGACTTCCTGCATCTTTAAGAGGGTTTGAACAGCTTTTTAGCATAATCAGCTGGTGAGTTGTGGTTGTGCAAACTCAGCAAGGAAAGTGTAACTGCATTGAAATCTTATGCAAAAACTTTGTGGATGTTTATTCAAAAGAAACAAAATAAGCAATGAAGATACTTTGAGACGAAAATCTCAGTGGGAGCTTTCACATGATGTATTGCGCATGCCAATAGCAAGTGTGCTTGTTGAGTTATTTCCATTCAAAATTTGTCACACATGATTGATTTTGATGACTACCAATTTTCTTTACAGCAAAATTAGGGTAAGCGCATGGATTTTTGGAAATTTTCTTCACAAGTGAAGATAAGATGTTGAGACAACCTCTTCAAATTTTTACAACAATTGAATGATTACAGAAAGAATGATTTGCTTTCTAAGTTCATTGATGATTTTCTTGCTAGTCATTACACTTCATTAACCACAAAAAAGTGATTTTGTATGGTCCATAACTTCGTGAAACCTTAACCAATTCAAAAAAATAGTTTCATGGAATCAGCATGAAAAGTTCTATCTGCTTATTAAATTTGAAAATCTGAGATGGTGGGTTGACTTTTCCAATNTTTTTGGTTCATTTGACATGGAGTGACCTGTAATTTAGCAGCAGANAAGAACTCTCCTTTTTTGCACATTGATACGCTTCAATCCTTTCTGTTACAATAGCTCTTANTTTGTGTTTCAAAAATGTGGGCCCTCTTCAGTGAAAGATAACTGAATTCTCAGCAAAAATTACATACACAGTGTAGATACTGGAATTAAATGTTATCCAAGAGAGTGTAGCACTGAAAGAAGTACCATGATTGTACACCAGATAAGTTTTGGTCAAAGAAGGGATCTCCTAATTTTCCTCGTCTTAACACCTTCACTGCCAGGTTAATTGAAGTGGTTCATGCAAAAACAGCTGCATCGTACATGGTTTTGCGCAGACATAACTCCAGCGCCGTTAGCGCTAGAGACCTGTTCAAACCCTCAAAAGACTCGGCAAGTCTTCTAGTTTGCAGTGAAAAAAAATTTTTTGGTTTTAGGTTTCGGATTTTTTGTGAGTGACATCGTAAGTGGAAAACTTCTAGGCCACCTTGGCCCACTTTACCTGGACCTGGGCCCAAACTGTTAGGNGGTAGTATTTCGCTGAAGTTTTTATTGGAAACTAGCCTAAACTCCAAGTCTTTTGATACTTTGGATAACCTGGTGAGATTTCNAGTTCAAAAGTTATGATATAAAATAAACAAAATAATCAATTAATCTCATAATTAGATAATTAATTAACTTGTTTATTTTATGTCATAACATTTGAACCAGAAATGCTAAAGTCGGTCAAAGGCTCAAAAGACTCGGATTCTAACCTAGTCTCCAAATGCCTAGCCTAGTTTAGATGGAAGTTTTTTGCTCAAGTTTTTATTGGAAACTAGGCTAAAATCCGAGTCATTTGAGCCTTTGATCTGCTTTCTAACATTTCTGGTTCAAGAGTTGGTGATTTTCAACTTTTGTAAAATTATTAATTTTGTTTTTTTGGCTATAACTTTTGAACCAGGAACTCTGGAAAGCTAGTCAAAGGCTCAAAAGCCTCGGATTTTAGCTTAGTTTCCAATAAGAACTCGAGCTAAATACTTACATCTAGCGGTTGGGCCGAGGGCCAGGTAATATGGGCCAAAATGACCAAAAACATACCCCACTTATGACATCACTAACAAAAAACCCAAAACCCCCAATTTTTTTTTCATTGCGGACTCAAAGCCTTACCACATTTTTTGAGGGTTCGAACAGCTCTTTCACGCAATTGGTAGAGGAGTTATGGTGTTGCAAAGTGAAAGCCTCTCAAGTGGCTCATGTGGGTCTTAACACCTTGGCTGCTGGTGTACAATTATATCATACCTGGAAATTGGGGAAAAACCAAGGATATTTGGTTGTCTTACCAACCGCATAACTCCTCAGCGGATTGTGCTAGAGAGCTGTTCAAACCCTCAAAAGACTCGGCAAGTCTTCGACTCTGCAATGACAAAAAATATTTGGTTTTGGGTTTCAGTTTTTCTGTTAGTGATGTCACAAGTAAGGTAGGTTTTTGGCTGCTGATACCTGACCTGGGTCCAACTGCTAGACAGAAGTATTTCACTGAAGTTTTAATTGGAAACTAGGATAGAATNTGTGTCTTTTGAGACCTTGATCNACTTTCTAGCGTTTCTGGCTCAAAAGTTATGGCGTAAAATAAACAAAATAATTAATTATNTAATTAGTGGGTTAATTACCCAATTTTGTGTATTTTAGATCATAACTTTTGAACCAGAAANCCCAGCAAGTTGATCAAAGTATCAAAAGACCCGCAATTTAGNCTAGTTTCCAACAAAAACTTGAGAGAAATGCTACCATCTAGCGCTTTGGGCCTAGGGCCAGATGAAGTGATTCAAAAAAGCTTAAAACAACTCCACTTATGACGCCACTCACAAAAAAACTGAAACCCAAATCAAAAAACATTTTTGTCATTGCAGATGCGAAGACTTGCCGCATCTTTTGAGGGTTTGAACAGCTTTCTGGTGCAATTGTTGGTGGAGATATTCCCGCGCAAAAACATGTGGAAACTGCTGGAATTTAGTCTTAGCCTTCCCCCCCCAAGAAGCCAGTGTGTTAAAGGTAAAACCAAGCTGGCTCCAAAGCTGTTTAGAGAAAATGCAAGTCCTCATACATTTTGACTAATTGTGCATCTGTTGATAGTTTTATTTCTGCAACTGCATGTAACATGGTTTTTTAATGGACCTCATCAAATACTGACTGAACCTTTGCTAATAATCAGGGTTGATAAAAATAATGATTTAAAAAAAATTTAAAAATATTGCTTTTTTGTTTAAATCATATTTTTTTATTTTTATGATATTTTTTGATTTAATGTGTGGGGCATAGTTACCTAATCCTTAGAAGTTTCGATTTTAAAGAATGATTTCAACATAATTTTTTTGTGCAAACTTCAAGTTAACTTCAAGTGCAGCAACTTCAAAGTTGCTAATGCAGCTTTTACTAGTTTGGCTTTTACAAAAGTATAACTTACATGCATGACATACTGAAAACTTAGATATGTTACTTTGAATCAAAAATATTTTTATAAGTACTAAATCTACAGTCAAACACCTACATGTTTGATGGAATTTAGATACAACTTTCACTTTATCTCAGTCTGCACTTTCAAACTTGTGACATTCTAGCAGTTCTGACTTCCTGAGTCTGCAAGGGTTCGTGATTTCAGTCCACATTTCATTTTTACAGTTATTTGACATAAAAATCTGTGACTTCACAGAAGCTGTGTCATAGAAATCGCACAAAGCTTTAAAACTGCATATGATATTTCTGATTTTCATTGCTTGATTTAAATCAAGATATAAATCACTGATATAAATCAAAATATTTAACTCAACTCTGCTAATAATAGTTGATAGTTTCCCTTGCAAAGAAAGAGGCAGATCAAATCTCAATTGCTGATTTTTTGTCATTGGAACAATCTTTAATATTTGTTTTTAGTGATGGAACACAAAGACAAAGTAGAAGGAGATGCTACTACTATTCAAAAACTTGCGACATTTGTTGCAAAGGTATTTTACTAATCAATTCTGATTCTGCTTTGGATTGGACAATATTAACTGTTTGCATGTATAACATAGTGGTAGAAATGTGTGTTATCTTTGTTTTTTCATAAAGTTCCTCCTGAAATGTCTTTGAGAGGAAAAAATGGAAGTTGTGTGATGTAATAAACTAATGTCTGAATCAATGCATTTAGTGAATTGTTGGTTGTTAAACATGTATATTGATCAACATATTTCAAAAAATGTTATCCAGGAAGTGGGCATTTCCTTGAAAGTATGTAAATTAATATATTGAGTCTCTGGGCTGTGGATGCGGAAGCCCTAACATCTGACTCTAGGCAATTTTTCAATTTTCTGACTCCAGATTGACTCAAAACTTCAGGCGTATTAGTTACTTATGGTGATAATTCTTTTCAGATGAGTTCATAAACCCTAATTGCACTTTCCAAGGATATGGAAACTTATTTTGAAACAAGTATGTACTTTCCACGATGGGTGTAAGCAAGGAATCGATCAGTAAATTTTTAATAGGAAATCGATTTCATGTAAAATTACGCATCCTCAGTCCTGAAAATTGCAAGCAAAGCTTACAAGTGAAAAGTTGAAAGGCTGAAGTGACAGCAGAGAAAAAACAAACTCAAAACTTTTCTCTGCTGATACTTCAGCCTTTCAACTTTTCACCTGTAAGCTTTGCTTGCAATTTTCAGGACTGAGGATGCGTAATTTTACGTGAAATCGATTT
>JGI24022J15233_10005332_pt1 | contig 13603 bp, 10 predicted proteins | sample Ectturendosymbi2_FD_15233 | JGI IMG/M metagenome (IMG submission 15233) | reverse complement strand
AACAGGACTGGCAGGTGGGGTGCACATTAAGGGGGGCCAGCAGGCTGCACATTAAACTGGGCTGTGGAAAAGGGCGGTCCGGAAGGCTGCCCTTTTCTGCAGCCCGTCCCGCCCTTTTTCGTAGCCCGCCGCACCGCCTTTTTGTGCAGCCTGCCGGCCTGCCCTTCTGTCTTGTCTTCTGTGCAGCCCGCCCGGCCCGCCAGCCCTCCAATTAGTGTTATCCCTGGCAACACTGGGTGAGAGCTAGTGGTTTGTGTATGATAGTATCAGTGCAAGGAGCATGTTTTGATCAGGTGATGATGTTTGAAGTGCAATCAGTTGGGAATTTGATTGCNAGTTGAACAGATGCTTACACAGAATACAGTTTGAGTGAAATTGAAATTGTCTACTGTAGGCTAGTTTGACAAGGCAATGGCACAGAATAAATGGAAATGGGCACCTGCAGACCTCTTGTGACACTCCATAGGGAATGAAAAATGAATATAATAAAACTTTCATATAGTTTTGTTATGCTGTAGACACTTTCATAAATAGAATGCTGAAATTTCAAGTTTCATTAAACTATTATAGATTTAAAATGATGTTTGTCATCCTGTTTATTTGTGTGGATCAAGTATAACCTAGTTTTCAAGTTTATTTTTCAGTCAGAGATTTATTCTGTTGATATTTTTACTAAGTATGTTCAACTATTAAGAGTATGCAAATTAAGACAAGGTCAGAACATATATAATATAATAATTGGAATGCTGTACTATAATGATAAAAAGTGACTATCTTTTTTGTTTACTCAAAATTTCTTTACTTCTGCAAAGATATCAGGATTGATTGTGTGACAAGCATACTGTTTAATCAATGTGTATGAATTTGTGATACTGCTATCTTTAATGCTGAAGATGTCCAAGCCAGATGATCGAAAAACATATATGTTGGTTGTGGAATTTGAAGGAGAAACTGACATTTTTCAGTTATCCTATGACACAACGTGGGAGAATTTTACAGTTCTGGTTGGTAGCATGTAGATAAAATGCCATAGAAGTGTTTAGTTTTTACTGTGGCTGTCAGAGTCCTGCGCGGGACGTGTTAACCTGTGCAGGTTGCGGGTACCCGCATTAACGGGGTGGGTGCNAGAACCCGAACTGCTTTGCNTGTGGGGCGGGTGTGGGTTGTACTTGGGGCGGTCGCAGGTTGAGAAAGTCTTTTTGCGGGTAACTGAGTGTTGAGGCAAAGCACATGAACTTAATCAGCTCAAAAATCGCAAAACACTTGGATTTACAGTACTAGAGGTGTTTGCCACCATTGCGCTTACAACAGTAGGCTTGTAGCAATTATTACATTATGATGTAACAGCCCACTGTTGTGAAACATTAGCTCAGACTCTCTCCATGTGGTGGGCAAGTGAACATTTTCCAATGCTACCATCGTACTTGGTGAGGAATAATTCAGTCTAACAGACTTTCTGAATGGATAAAACAAGGCTTAACGCACAGCTAGTCACAACTGGACTGAAACGTGTTTTTTATCACCTCAAATGTGTTGACTGCAAAAGATCAGATCTGTGGAAAAGTTTTGGCTCAGTTGTCAATGAAGAAGAATGAATAGCTTGATTTTGCTACGTCATCAGACGTTATGAGTAAGGCAAGTTTTTCAACTTTTTTTACAGCTTCTGAAATACTCAGAATTTGTGTAGTACGATGAGCTNGTTGCAGGAATTTTATATTGCAACTTTTTCCTTTTTTACATGCAACTTTTATCAAGTAGGCTTATTGCGGAAAATGTAAAAGTGTGATTTAAAAAACATGCTTGAGAACTATTTCAATATAGTTCGTTTCTCTTTGATAACCAATTCGAACTGAATAATGACTTAAAGCAATTGTAGAAATGACCTGGTCAAGCAAACATCAGTCCAGAACTGTAGGCCAAATTGGTGAATTGCCAAGCAACTNCANGCAGTGTGGAGCGAAGTTTTAGGATGCTACACAAACTTTTGGCAAAAGATCACTATTTCTCCCCAGATAATGTTTGGAAATATTTAGCATCATATGTAAATAAATCGCTTGAGTAAATCATTGTCATTTAAAATGCTTGTGCATAAATGCAACTTTTTACTGCAACTTTTGTTAAAAATAAATGCATATTTCTCACGATTTTATTGCAATAAAAACTTTCCCAAGGTATGAGTTTTTAGTAGTTTTTGGGCAGTTGCAGGTTTGAGACCGAAAAAGTGCGGGACGCGGCAGGCAAGGGTTGGGATGGTCTGTTGGGCGGGTGCGGATTAGAAGTGTGCGTGGCGGGAGCAGGCAAAATTTCTCAAACTTCTGTGGGTGCGGAGCAGGTTTAAATTTTGGGGGTGCAGGCAAAAAATTTCAACCCGCGCAGGACTCTAGTGGCTATTGTGTTGATAATTTTCCTTATTTTGTTGTTATGTTGTAGTTGGTTGTGAATAGGCAAATAAGCTGATTATTGCCTGGGGCCTAGGCAAATAGGCTGAGTAAGTGGTTGTTAACAGGCAAATATGCTGATTGCTACATGAATAGGCAAATACTATGCACTAATAAGCAATTAGGATGATTATTGATTGACATTTTCAGCTGTATCTGTAATTCTGTACAGAAAGTGTTTTTTGGAGCAGAGATCAGCCTCTGTACAAACTATATATCTTGCTGCTGTTGGCTACCAGCTGTAATCTTTTTATCTTCAAACTTCGCATACTTGTATTTGAAAAATATAGAGAAAAATAGCAGATTTAACAATTCGTTTTTCACCCGCCAGTTCTCTCTTTCTCAAGCAGTAATTATTAGTAATTGTAGGTAAAATTTTATTAGTGTTTAGTAATTGACATGCAGTAATTGTTTCACAGAAATTGTTATTTTGTTAATGATAAGCCATGATCATTGTGGTCCTGCATCTGGAAGAAATGTGGTTTATCCTTAGTGTAAAAGATCAGTCATGTTAGAACTAGGAACAATGCCTTAATTGTTGTTTAGCACATTAGATAGGTTAATTAGTAATTGTTAATATTTCTGACAGGCAGAATTATTTGGTCACTTGTGCTGCCCCTTGCAACAGGTTTTGAAATATTTTGAACAGAATAGTCAAAACCTGATTAATATGCCAAAATTCTGGTTGATTAATCTGCAAATTGGCCAGTGAGGCCTATTGCTGATTAGCTGCTGATTAATCAACTGGTGCACTGCAATTGTGACGCTGATTTAAGTTATCAAGTATATGTGTATATAACTTAAGTTATCAGATCAAGTATATTTATGTAGAAATTCATCTGTTAAGCTTGTCATTAATTTGATCAGAAGTTTCTATGAGTAATGTTATGCACTTAACACAAAAGTTAAATATAACTACTCTATAGAAGGGAGACCAACAAGAAATCAATTGGTAAATTTTTAATACGATATCGATTTCACATAATACTATACATCCTCACTCCTAAAAGCTGCAAGCAACACTTACAGGTGAAACATTAAAGACTAAGGTAAGAGCAGACAAACTCAAAACTAGAATGAAAAATTCAGAATACAAGTTTTTACAATTAAAAACTGAAAAACACATCTTTCCCAAATAATTGCTTTCATTGTAACATAAAAACAAATGTTAAATGTCACTTTTATGTTGCTCAATACTGTTTACAACAGTGGTTCCCAAACTTTTTCTGATTGCGTACCATTTGTCAGTCCAGTACTGACACCGCGTACCACCATATGACATGAGAACTCATTCTACCAAATATCATTTGATCAAAAGTTTGGCAAGCCAGACTTGCTACAAATGCGACATGAACAAAATGACTGAGAAGTTCTGATGGTCACTTCAAAACCAACAAAACTATAGCTGTGAATGTATTTTTTTGTTAAGAAAAACAGAAAGTAGGCCTACTTGGGTACCACCTTGCAGACCTTCGCGTACCATAGTTTGGGAACCACTGGTTTACAACCTGCTTTATAAACCTTAGCATCCTTTTTTTGTTATATACAACTTGTTTTATGTTGCTCTGTTTTATTATTTATTACTACCAGTCAGCAATGGGTACATTGCAAGCACATGTGAAACCAACATTGCATACTAATTTAAATATTTCACTTTAATGAATAATTGTAAGTTTTTTAAATATGCATTGGGCACTCTACATCAATAGCTTCCTGCACACCAGTCTAGTTATAAAACAATTTTGCATGAATGCAGCTTCAAGTGAAGTATGATTGTGAAGAAATGCCAGATTTTGCGTATTTGGATGATGAAGATGATCATGTTATTCTTGACTCACAAGGTATGTTGCTTCATCCTTGTAAAATTTAAAAGTACTTTAACTAAATAATGTATATTTTGCGTAAAGTCCTGATAAGCACGTTTACAAACATGCAGTTTATGACTTGATTACGTGCCAACTGGTTCCAAAACAGATTTTGTACTATAACCAAAAGGTAGTGTTTTTGTCTTAGTTGTATGAATTCAAACTTGTGTCGAAAAACAAGGGCATACACAGCTTCATAGAAGATTTTATTTTCCTTATGTATGCAAGCAAGTGATGACACAACAAAGACCTGTGGATAGTACACTTTAGTTAAGAATAATTATCTGACATGGATGTGGTGTAGATATTCTTCAAGTGAACAGCATTGAAGCAATTTTGGGTATTTTGGTGTTGCTAGCATAGGTAGCGAGACCGGGGGGGGGCTGCATGGGCCTAGGTCCCCCAATTTTTTTTCTGTGGGCCTGGTCCCCCACTTTTAAATTTCNAATTTTGCCTAAATAACCTTAGTAACACAGTTAGTATTGGGTTCATTCTTAAAGTGTATCATTTAATGAAAAAGTATTGCAGAATTTTACCAGTATTTTGGCATTATTATTTGTAATATATTATTTCTAATTTGGCAGGATTTCGTAAATGTTTGGCAGAACACACTGCGCACAATCTGGTCATCCTTTTCCACATTGGTGTTATTGAGCAGTGTTGCCAAATGGTGTAATTTGCATGCTTGTGTGTGGGAAAATTCTCATGTCATACCATCGATAAACTGTTGTAATTCGGTATAATTTGAAGCATTTTAACAACATTCTAAATAGTGAAATTTTGTTGAATCTTACACGCAAAATGAAATATTTGACAGATCAACTTCAATTATATTTTCTTCTTGCATTGGCAACATTACACTAAATAGCAGTGATGTAGTCGAGACCATAACCTTTGAGACTGAGACTCAAGACTTTAAATTTGAGGCTGAGACTTCATCAAAAATTCTGAGACCGAGACTAGAGATTTCATAATTTGTGGATTTTGCCGAAATTTTTCAAAAAGAATTTTGTCACCACTTGCCAAGTTGATTTTTTTCATATTTCTCACATTTTTCCAACCTGTTTTCATTGTTTCTTCCTGCAAATACAATAGAGAAAAAACTCGTTGGATTACAGTTTTATTAAGCCATATACTTGTAGTATTCAATGTATGTCTCCTGACAATAGGCTTGTGACTGAGACCTATAGCCTTCGAGACTGAGACGAGACCTGAAACCTCTGAGATCGAGACTCGCAAAATTGGTTCTCGAGACGATTCTTGGGACCGAGATCAAGTCTCAAGACTCATCACTGCTAAATAGCTATGTTCTATTTTTGCATTGGCATCCTTACAGACAACTTGCTACATATGCTTTCTCTTTTCTTTACATTCCGGTATCTAATGCGGTTGTAAAATCAAGTCCGTCACCAGGATTTTACAGAAGGGGTCAAAAACCACAAAGGGGCATATTTTTTAAATACAATGTTGGATGTATGCAGCAAACAGGGGGCCAAACATGAAATGTGGGAGCACAGATTTTAAATGGGGTGCCAGGCACGACTGCCCCTTGCTGGCGACTGCCATGTGTAGAATGTGTAGTATTCAGTCATGTTATTTCTGTGTTCTAGATGTGGAAATGTTGTGATTTTGAATGTGTTTGAGACAGGTATCAATACTGTGTCATTTTTTCCTGTTTTTAAGATGTGTTCTTGTTGTTTTCAACAGCCCAGTGCTGACTCTGGCACACAGGCTCCTTGGGCATAGCCCGAGTCTTCGTTTATGATTTATATTGGAGAACGCAAGCTTGCTTGCTTGCTTTATATATTTGTGCCACCACCCACCGTCCCACTTCACAAACTTGTTAACTGGGGCTCTTTTCATTGTGGCCCTTGTCACTGTTCATGTATTTTGGTTACTGCATCATCGTTTTGAAAGCCCATCTCACCCAAAGATGCTCCCTTAGCTTTGCGCATGTTGTATTTGTGTAGGCTACTTACTTGTGAATGAATTTTGTGTAAGACTAAGAACAACTATTTACACTGATAGGCTCAAGTCAGTGTAGCATAGATAAGGGTCGTTAGAGGGCTTATAAAACATTGCATAAAACATGCTGACAAAAGTTAATAACATCATATTTTAATGCTTGTGACATCATAGTTGCCAATTCAAACCACAAAAAATTTCTATAGACTTTTGACAATTACTTGTGCCTCCCCACTTTGGAAAACATTCCGCCACCCATGGTTGCTAGTTGGGAATGATTTTTGTTAAGCAATATTGGAACAAAAATATGAGGTTTCAGCTACCGAATTGTTACCTTTTGTTTACAGTCGAAAGTGAGTTATGTTTGATGAGTTAAAACTTAGTCCTGACCATGACAAGAAGTGACAGTCCGTTTCAGACAACTGCATGNCAGTGAAAACAATGTCACACTTTGCANTGATTGCATTTTCCAGACCATTATAATTCTGAATTAGAAAAAATGAATGTTTTTGTTAGTTATAACTACCAATTCATACTGTGTTGGTGCTTTGAATCAAGTCATTTCTAATAGTGGTGGAATTGCCCTGGGTACCAGTGAACAATTTAATTGGTCCTCCACCAGTTAAATTTGTGGATCTTTGTAAGATTCATGTTAGTTTACTGACTCAGTTCTGTTGTACATGGAAATCTCATGCAAATCAGTTAATCAGCAACATATGCATGTGATAGCTCTGGTTGTGTTTGTTTTAAATAGCAATTTATCTTATTAGTGTTGGCAACCCCTTATGTTTTGTGTTTTCTGTTTTTCACAGATGCGTTTGTGAATGCTCTTACGGTAAGATATGTTTTTTTACAGTTAAGTTATTTCCTGGTAAATTAAAAAAAAAGAGTTTTGTGTTTACACATACAGTTCAAGGTTTCTCTTGCATTTTGAATCATAAGTGTTTTGTAAGTGCTTTGGAGTATAGCAATCAATTGCTTTGTATTTTTTCCAACACAAAAAATACGACGCAATGCTGTGATCATCAAGTTATGTTTTTGAGAAAACCAGCATCTTTTTCAGATGTTTAATTTGTTATTTCATGGTAAGAATATGTTTGTGGTTGATTGTAATAGGTTCACTAAAAAATTTCAATTCCTAGCAATCAGGGTTGTAGAGTCGGAGGTAAAATATCCGACTCCAACTCCGACCTTTCCAAAATTTCAGATTCCCATCTCCGAACTTCCAAAATTTCCGACTTTGACTCCTTGACATAAAGGGAATGAAATTTGGCTGTTAAAATCAATGGAAATCATGGTGAACAGCAAGAAATTTCTGTTTCAACAAAAATTTCAAAAGAAATTGTACCATTTCAACAGAAATTTCCAATTTAAGAGTGTGATGTGAAAAATGACCCAGTTGGACATCCAGAGGTGGCCAAAAGAGTCCGACTTTGACTCCCAGTGTTATTAGGATCCGACTCCACCCAAAATCCTAGAAATGATTTGCCTGTAACACACAATAGCTGTCACAAGAATTAAGATGCAAAAGCTGTAGCTAGTAAGGTTCATGAACCACTACTGTTGTGTCAGCGTGATAATGTGGCCCTTGGGAAGTCATAATGTGGCCCTCGGATTACTTTAGTAAGTCCTTATTTGGCCCTCAGAGCAATTTGAATTAGAGACCCTTGACTTAATTAATACAAGTAAGTAAAGGTGCAGATTTGAAGATGCCTGTGAAATGGAATGTATGTAGTGTATTGAATTACAATGGAATGGATTCTCTTCTTTTAATACAAGAAAACCACCAGATCTCAATGTGGATGGGTTGTTCCTACTTCTTTGCTATTATTTAGTATACATGTAATGTGTTACGCCTCGTAACAGAAATGTCTTAAAATTTGCACCTTGCATTTTCTATGTTGCTGGTTTGTTATATTTTTTCGTTGAAAATGACAGGCTTACGATAGTGTTGAAGCATTGAAATGAAAAGGGCATACTTTGTATTGTATGGTGATGTTAGTGGTTGACTTTAAAAATGCTATTATGAAAATTCTCAATTAACACACTTGGAGGCTTCTGCAATGGTGTATGCAGTTTGACATCTCACCATTTTTCATAGAAAAGTTGTTCATGTGATGAAAGACAGAATAACCTGATGTGCGTGGTGTTAGTATATTTCTATACCAACTTGTTTATGAACAGCAGGTTTGGCATGATGCCTATATATTTTTTTATATATAAATCCTGTGAGGGCAAAGCAAAAGTTGTTCAATACAGCATTAAGTCGACTGATTTAGTTTACACTTGGTTGCTTGTCCTGACTGTGTAATGCTATTGCAGGTATCACATAAAAATGATGATGTCTTGCACATAAAGATGCAACGAAAGACATCTGCATCTGTGTCTCAATCAAGTGAGAAATCTGAATTACAACAAGTCAAAGTGAGCATTTGTGTAGGCATTATTAAATAGGCCATTGTTTAGGGTGTAATGTAGGTTGTAATATATGTTGCATTTTTACATCTCGTGTAGCTATATTTGCTTGTGTTCAGTTTTTAGTTGTTCTACAAATAACTGGCATCAAACAATTGACGCTATGCTGGCATTGGGGCATTTTTTAGTCTTTCAAAAGTATGATGGTTGATGTGGTGAAGGTTGCATAAAATTAAACAGAACTAAGATGCAGCATAGCTCTGTTGATAAGAGATTTGTCACAAATGATTGTGGGCATGTCCGTGCTATTTAGTTCACTGGGATTGCACCTTGTATCGTGTAATTTTACATTAGTATTGTTAGATGCTGCTACATTTTTCACATGAGGATTTGGTTATTATTATTTATATTGCATGTGGTTAATGAAAAACGCTTTAGTGTGTTTGAATATTTTAAAGATCCATTTTAGCAACAGAAGTTGCCATTATTTGCTATAAACAATTCAGAGAACCTTTTACACTGCTTTATTTTGAATTTAAGTGTGTTTTTGACGAGTGTGCCGTCTATTTTGTTCGAAGTCAAAATCGCCGCTGACAAACTCGATTGCCTGGGCATCAGGTGTTGTCAGACAAGCCGTGAAAGATCTTGGACATGGTCTAATAACATTGACAGCAACAGAAACTTCAGTCAAGTAATATGTGTGACTTTAAAGACTATGTATAACTGTTACCTCATAGTCATACCAATGCTAGCAAATTTCATTTGATTGGCATATACTACGCAATCTTTCTCTGATACTCCAAGCATATCGAAAATCCTAAAGATCCAGTTCTCTTGCGCATTTAGACAGGTTGCGAGCTCCTGCATAAAATAGTTGTTGGCTGGTCAGTGGCGAACTTTTATCAGTAACTGAAGACTCGTTGATATTTTCAGTTTGACTTCTCTTGCAGTAAAAATGTTAGTTTTGTATGATCGTCATTTTTTTCCTTATTTTATATGATTTTCTTGTTTGAACCCCAGTACCTGTGCTTCGAGCATAAGAAATACTCCACAGTTTTATGAGAATTTGAATCAGGTTTTGTAGATTTCACGCAGGAGCGAATTGTTGTGCTTGGATTAGGTGTTATTCACAACTTCACGAATTGTATAGATTAATAAAACGCGTTATGCACCATTCGCATTGCACAGTTGCTGACGTGTACTTAGTTAATCATTGTACGCTTCACTCCACCAGCTTTCCGCTCGGTTCTGTCGTCAGCTGAGTGAGCTGTTCAACGTGCAAGTCAACACGCGTTTGTTTGCTATAGTCATGTGGTTGCCGTGACGTTCGATGTCTGATCGCGATCGTTTGATTGCTGTTGCGTCACATGGTTTCCACCCATTTTTATCATATAACTCCCATGTATTCGGGCAGTATGGAGGAATTAGATACGCGAACAGAAAGGCTGGAGTCAGACAACGTCAACACAGACCAGTTGCAAGCCGCTCATCCTGCGCCAAGCGCGTGCAAAGCAAGTTCTGGCCAGTTTGCAGCTGCAGCATTAGGTAAGCTGGATTTCTTTGAAAAATGCTATTTCCGCGTGATAGCGACGTGAATTGCGTGTGTGCAGGTATTGCCTGAATAAAAGAGAGTTTACCAGAAACGCAGTGTCAGATGCTGTTAAGTTTTTCAACAAAAAACCATCAAATTTCTTAAACCATTTCTTTGCTGTTCTAAATAGTCGAATGATCGATGTGCCACGAAATCAGTCCGCTACAAATAAATTAATTTCATGTGCATTACAAGTTTGGCAGCGATGCACCTTGAATGTTTATTATGTAAATACAGTGGTTGTTGAGATTGGATTATTTTCAGCCGCCGTTCACGTTAGCAGTGTGTCTACTTGTTTGTCAAATCAGTTCGCTGTTGCCTGTGCTGGTTTACATGGAAAGTATGGTTGCTGAAACCTTGTGGTTGTTCTTATTGCTAGCTGCCTCGGCCCGATGGTTCACGCTTGCTGGAAATGAATAGATTAAGTGCAGACCCGCGGTCTGCTGATTGTTTCTAGTAACGGGATTATAGAAATGATTGTTTCCATTACGCAGAATTCTGTTTAATTCTTCGTGTTTCTTTGGCCGCGCAGGGTAAATTGCATTTTCTTTCAGTATGTAACAAGTTCCATATCCAATGTCTGCATCTTAAACTTTAATGCTTAAAGCTTGCTTTATGTCGTGTTATAGAAGAACCGCAAGAAGTCCACAATCGCGACTCTGCTACATCTGTGAAAGAACCGTTAACTGCCTTGGACGAAATATCTGTGCCAACAAGTGTAAATACGAGTGATACAGAAGAGATGAGTGTGAAGCTGCCGCTCGGACCCTCAACCTCGGCAACACAGGAACTTAACCAGAAACATGAAGGGAATGTTGTCGATCCTGACGTGATTTTGAAAATTAAAGAGGTGTGTGTTGCTTGCGTTCTTTGCTTATTTTCCGATGAATGTGTCTTTGTTGCTGAAAGTTTTTAGATTTTCTGACTACATTTGCATTCCACCCCATGCAACGCTCGATGTCGTGCGGTCTGTTTTGCTTCAGTCATATCAAGTGTCATTTCAGCCAGCAAAAAAATTCCAAATCANATGGCTAGTCAGGCTATCCCTAACCCAAGTAACAAGTAAAGTCAGGCCAGTCTTAGCCATAGTTAAGTATGTGGTTGATAAGTTGTTACGAACGGCTGATTTATGCGAAACGGCTGGTTAATGAAGATCATAAGGGAATTGGCCAAAGTAAGGCCGGTGGGCGGTTAACATCATTTCAACGACCACGACGTTGGCTCGTGTTATTAGGTGAGTGTGCTCTTTTTTCTNCCAGTTTTCTAAAAGTNTGTGTGCGTATAACAGCAACTGTGAATAACCTCGACTAACTCTTTGGACCTAATGGTACCTTGAGTCGAGTGTAATTTTCAAGTGACCTATGGCAGCTGTAAATCACGTACGGTGATTAAATTCTGCACGGGATTGTAGCAAACTCGTCCTTCAACTGAAAACCAGGGCGCAAAAAAGACATATACTCATTTATTCATTTTCTTCAGTTGTCTATGTTTTGTTTGCGTACGATAGCGTTGCTGGTTTGTAAATTTCAGTTGACGTCGTGCTTACCGATTCTTATGTTATTAAAACGGCGGATCACTAAAGACATTAAAAATGTGTTTTGTTTTAATTACTTCTTGAAACCAGTAACCACGAAACGTAGAATTGAAAAAGTTTGGATTTCGAAGTTCCGCTGTGTCACGTGCTTGTTGCGTCGCGAATGCTGCAGGAGAGCTTAATGCTGGCCGTTGNATATTGTAGGAGGTTCGTTCTGCCGTAAGCGAAGAGCTGAAAGCACTGCGGGAGGAAATCAACTCCAAATTACTACTCCGCACAATAAAAGGTGAGATGTTCGTATTAAATATGCGCGTGTTCCACTCGGGGCTTTGGTGGACTTAGCCATCCCAATCAAAGCACAAAGTCCCCCAAATAGAAATATGAAACACCATAAATCAGTGGAGTATTTATCAAATTTTCGATGTCAAGCCCCCCTGCACAAACGTAAAGCCCTGTTGAAGAGTTTCTGGCGACGGTTCTGGTTCCTCTATCGCAGTTTGCACACAACCCAAGCGTGTGTCGTATGAAGACTGAACGCCGCCCTTTTGTATCAATGGTATTGTTTTACAAGGCTAAACCAATCGGTTATATTCTTTTGAATGCTGAACACTTGGTTACCCGTCATCATCGACCTGCGCTTGTGCAAGTGGCTCCTGTTGCCAACGATTGGCCGGTGCCTAGCAACACATTGTTTGCATTCTTCAGAAAAGAAGTGTCCACCGCACGCAGACACCTCCGACGATTCTTACATGGAACAGACACGCTCACCGAAAGCTATCAAGCGGGAGATCAGGTACGGGCTGCAGCAATTCTCCTCCACTGAGCACCCAAGCTGCCGGCGCTGTTTTTATTCTGCGAAAACGCCTACCATTTCGTGCGCCGTTAACTGCGGTGCTTCGGACAATATTCATGACTAACATTGGTACCTGTATTGTTCACACCAATTGACATTTTTTACCACCGCAGGTTTGCTTCATAGTGAAACATGTATCTTTTGGAACTAGCGGTGATCACCAAATATAAAAATACCTGCGATAAAATCACAGCGAGCGCAGGTGCGATTTTGCATTTCAAATTTTGTCAGAAATTGTGCCAAAAGGGCATTCCAAGTTATAAATAATAATCACCAACGACATCGCACAGTCGATCAACCACATAGTAAGTAGCACACGTNGATTGCACCACCCACTATAAAATTCGTTCCGCCGCCACTAAGATTACGATGTTGAGTAAGTCGTTGATAAACACGGTGTGCTCGGAGCTTACGTGTGACCAGCTGGCTATTGAACATCACTGTTGATTTTGAAAACCGCGGATGGGTGTTGTTGAAAATAGAATCCATTAAAAATGTTTCACAATGCGTACATCAAAATGTAAGTAGTACTGTAAGTAGTTTCGGTCAAGAACACGTAGCACTATTGTGCTAATATCCAGTGGACCATGCGTCACGCACTGTTTAATGGTTTCAGCTACCCAGTGCAGCGACTGCGTTGTTCCTTTAGGACATGACTGCTGTAAACACTGATTGAAAGGTGAGATTTTAAAGTATTTTTTTCTTTTACAGAGAACTCCGTCGTGAGATGAAAGCTTCTAAACTGCAGAAACGACGCAAACAGGCCACGCAATCGTCCGCTGACGAAGGGTCACGTGATGAGTCTGAAGACAGGCAAGTCAGGTGAGAGTGACGACATCAATGACCGAAAACACGTGATCATTATAATCGCCAGTGCACAGCCATAAGTCCACTCATCCCGGTGACGACGCTTGGCATTTTAATCACTCACCATTTTGAATA
>JGI24022J15233_10005331_pt1 | contig 13604 bp, 7 predicted proteins | sample Ectturendosymbi2_FD_15233 | JGI IMG/M metagenome (IMG submission 15233) | reverse complement strand
CGACGGGTTTGGTGTATATATTCCTTGTCAGTGCATGGTAACGAGTAGCCTAGTTATTTTTTTGACGAAATTTTCCGTTGTGGTGCTCAGCTAAAAATTGACCAGTTTTATTTTCACAGCTACTGAAACTTATTTTTGGGTCCCATTCCATTGCGATTGCAGGTGAGGGCATTTTTACCAAGAGTGGAATAGCCTTGGAGTGAGAGCAATAGTGGCAAAAATAAGGCTAGGTTAGCGAGAAAAATTACTTTTGCTATTGTTATGGTATCATTACTCAGTTGCGAAATATCAATTTTTGTGACTCACTCTGGCTGTGTCATTGTATACTATATCTGCAACCAAGATCTGTTACTGACAGATATCTGTCTCTTACAGTGCATCCAGATTTGTTTAGTTTTTCATGTTTAACAAAACATTCAGAAGCGTATAAAACTTGAATCAAATTGAGTTGAGTCACACAAAGTTTCTCTCTGTGTGTGCTCTAGTATGTATAATTGGAATTAATAAAAATTGTGCATTTGTGTCAAAATAATACTGGATAGAAGCAAAAAAGCAGTGCAACATTCTATTAAGTCTTTTGTATAAGTCATACACCAAGGAGTCATTTCACAAATACACCTTAATTTAAAGTTTGTTGACTCATTTTGTTACTATGCTGTCCATGAATGCAAATGCAATGTATTGTTTAATAGAATTAACAATGACTGACTTTGCTTTGGGTTATAGTATGTCCAACACGTCTATTAGTTTTAACTGATGATGAGGACATATATACTATATGCTTGCTTCAACCAATAGGTAGCTTATGGCTACTTGCAACTTTAAGAAAAAAAAGGCCTGCAAGTATTCCATTCAGTTCGTTGTTTCTTTCTAATAGTATTACATCTTTAAAACAAAGGGTTAGATTTATGATACTTGGACAAGACATGGCTTGTTATGATTTGTTTCTTCATTTTTTTTTTCTTGAAAACTTATAGGTACACTATTGATATTTTAGAAACCAGAGTGATTTGTAAGTGATGTAGTTAATGCAAATGCATCAGATTGGTTCATCAAAAGAATTTTATTCTAGTCCACAGGTAAGGTTTTTTGAAGTTTGCCAAAAATAGATAATACGATATTATTCTTGCTGACACTAGTCTTGTGAAAAGATAAGAAGAAACACAAAATATTTTTTATAGCTTGGATTTGCAATGTTGATATTAAAATAATGCTGTATAAGTGATGTAGTGTTGATTGAGTACACAGCCTTGTTGAAGTTTAGCTCATTGTTGTTTACAATCATGTTGAACAATAACATTAGATAGTTATTAAACAGTTTGCTGGGTTGAAAGTAAAAAGACCAATGAAAAATGTGTTCTTGTTTTGTGTTTTTAATTTAATTTACTTGTTTGACATTTTATAATTGGTCTACTTGGAAGTCATCCCAGCATATATTATAAGAACGTTAATGGCTCCATCCATGCATGTGTGCTCTTTACTAGTACCACATACTGCGCTTGTGTTTCAACAAAGTAATTGCATTACTATTGCCACTTATTTATCATCATGTTCTTTGTATTTGTTGGTTCCTTGTTACTGACATGCCACGCTTAAGTCTACTGTGTTTCATGCAGGAATGAAGACGTACTATAATGCAATCATTCAAACAGGCTGAGATACATGGTCCATACCATAGGGGTTAGTAAAAAAACACAAAAATATGGAAATCCTGAGTTGTAACTTAACTCAGGGTAGGTTTTAATTGGTATGTGTAGATCAGGGCTGTGGAGTTGGTACCCAAGCAATTTTTCATGATTGGAGTTCCAACATACAAATCTGAAAACACGATTGTATTTTCAGTCTATGCTTCTGTGACATCAATTCTTTTTAGAACGACTTGCAAACATAATACTGCAGGGCACGCTAGCTACCATTACCATTTTACAATATTTGTACACTTTGCAACAGAAATTAAAAATAAAAAAACAAATACATAATTTTTTGGAAAGCTCAAAGAGTCGCATGCAGTGAGCCACAGTTTGTCCACCCCTGACATAGGATGGGTCAGTAGCCGCAACAACAGCCGGTAAGACCCAAGGCACAAAGTTAGTGGAAACCCACCATTTTGAGCTCACTAATTCGAGTTGCAATGAAATTCAGTGGGGCCATGGTGCATTTAAGTTTTTAAGCAAAGAATACTTACATTTTTTTGCTCAGTCTGAGTCTATACTGTTAGTGCCTGACTCATTCAGACTAAGCCTAAGCTATCTCAAGTTATAAAGAATATAATTTTGTGTTATCATTTTTCCATGCTAGCATAATATTACATTAAGTTAGGTGTTAGCAAATTCTACTTTTTCTAAATTCTTAGAATATTATGTATTACAAGCATCTTTGATGCAACATGAAAATCTATGCTTAGAACCATTTATATTAAATTTTTTTACAGAAATGGGCTGGTGTAGTGGATATAGGCTTCTTGACAGAGGCAGAACGAGATGCAATTGTGGATGTATTGAAAAGAGATGAGAAATTAAGGATTCGTGAAAAACAGCGAATAATGTAAGTTTTTAAGTTTGAACTTGTTGATAACTTATTATTTTATTACTGAAATTATGAGTGGTATTGACATGATGCAGAAAATTTATTGCACAAAAATTTAAGGTTGATATAAAGCAGAGCATGCCCCATGCGGCCCAGTCAAAGTTCCTGTGTGGCCCAGTTTGGGTTTTTGGTGTAGTAAAAGTATTGTTGCGATCGGAAATCCTGAGCGGCATGTGTGCAATGCTTCGCACCGTGGCAGCAAGCAACAATAGAGATCATGCGTTGCAATCTCTCTTATTAATGCTTGCTCACGCTACGCATATATATTTTTTTCTTCGCACACATCCCGTTCATGGTGAATCACACAATCAACGCAACGCCATGCATTTTGTGCTTCAAGCTTGGTGTAAATAGACTGCTTCACCACTAACTAGTTATTTGTTAGAAGTAGCTATTATTTTACTAATTTGCTATGGTCTTACTGCATAAACCTATCATGTTATTTACTCAAACAAATATTGTAACTAATTGCTGATTGGCTTAATATGAAACACTTCAATTTAGTAGGCTTGATCACTAACTGACCTTGTATTGTCTTTTTCATATTTGTTCAACTGGTTGCTTTTCCGTGTAAAGTGGACTAAAACGAGAACTGCAAGAAGTTCGACGAAAAGGAGCTAAACAAACTGATCAAACATATGGATCCAATGCCTGTGCTAGATGTAAGAGCAACACTGGAATAATTTCAAATAAGCCTATCACATGCCCAGTGTGTAGACATAAGGTAAGTTTACAAGGTTTAATTTTGTGATAAACATAAGAAATAAATTACTTATTTTGCTTTTCTTTGCATCCTGGTAAAATGTTAACATGCGTGTGTGTGCAGGTGTGTATGGGCTGAGTTGTGTTTTCTTGTGCCAACACCTTTACAGCAGTATAATTAAAGAAGAATTTGCTAAATTTCAGTTTCTTATCAGATGTGTGGTTGCTGCAAACATATTTTAATGAAGTATCAAATTGACAAATGCAGAATACTAGTTTGCGTATTAACCAGGGTTGATAAAAATCATGATTTTTTGAAACAATCAAAAAAATTGGATTTATTTGATTTGAATCTGATTTTTTTATTTAAATCAGATTTTTTTGATTTTTATGATTTAATGTGTAGAAGGTGGCCACCTAACACTTGCAATTTTTAATTTTAAGGAGTTTATTTTAATATAACTTTTTGTTGGGCTTCGTTTCTTATTATACAGCCACTAGAATTCATCTGAACTTTCATTCAAACTTACTTTGCACTTATACATCACGCTTAACGCTTAAAGCAAATCAGTTCATAACACCAGTACCAGTGTATAAAACAAAATATTTATTGGCATGACAACACTCAAACCATCTGCTCATCAACTTTATTAACACCTTTAACATGTTAAGAAGCTTGTAGAAAAATACAAGCTTGCCAGTCTTTTGTGTGAAGTCTATTGTTAAAATTGATCACTAGTTCCAGCTTCTGCAAAAGTATAACTTATACGCATAAAATGGTAAAAACCTATAATATGTGTGTCATTATGAATCTGAATCAAAAATATGTTCTGAAACTACTATTTCTACAGTCAGCAGTCTACATATTTGGTGGAATTTAGATGCAACTTTACTTTATTCCAGGCCCATAGCCATGGTGACATGCAGGGGCAGTGTCCCAAATTTTTTTGTTCCCCCCAAATTTTGTTGTGCCTAGAAAAGTTTGTTTTAATGGTATACCGTAATGAAAGCAAAAATCTTGCCTCCCTAACAGTTTATTTTGCCCTCCAAGCCTCAAAACCTGGCTACAGGCTTGCTTTATGCCAGCCTAAACTTTCAAACTTGTGGCATTCTGAACAGTTCTGACTTCTGAGTCTGCAAATGTTAGTGATTTCAGTCCACATGTCTACTCTTTGTCTAGAAGTACTCTTTGCCTTCTAAATCAATACTGTATAGGCCATGTGAAAACCTATTAGAATGCTAAATAAATGTGTCATAGACATCACATGCAGGTCTAAAGCGACTTGATTTTTTTAATTTTTATTGCTTGATTTAAATCATGATTTTTATTGCTTGATTTAAATCATGGTTTAAATCACTGATTTAAATCAAATGATTTACATCAGTCAACCCTGGTATTAACTGCAGCACTGTACCATTACTGTGCAGTTAGTTTTCAGGTATGTCCGACTGTTGCTTTGCATGCCAAACTGTTGGAATTGTAGCCCATTCAATTATTCAGTTGGTCGTAAATTGTCAGAATTATTTTTAGACACCATTCTATTTTTGTTTTGACAAAGGAAATTCTATGTTTCTTGCTTTTTACATTGCTTGCAACTGTACTACAATGGCCACTGAAGCATAATGGGTTGATGCAAGATGTTTGTGCATGGCACAAGAAACCACTGTTTGGTTAAGAGCTAGAAGCAAGTAATTAGTAAATTTAATCTGTTAGAATATTTTTGAATAGGAAATTGATTTCATGCAACTTTGCACATCCTCAGTCCTGAAATCTTTATTTCTATGCAACCGGACATGATGCATTTTTAATGAAAAGAATATTGAACCTTAATTTCAAGTTTGTTTTTGAATAAATGTTGTGTAAGAATGCATGGAAAAATTTTTTATGTCAATGAGCCTTTGCTATGAAGTAACACTCATTGTTTTGCCTACAAGCATCTCATGTTTATACAATGCTTGTCACAAATGGTAGTTTTACGGATTACTGTTGACAGATAATATAAACTAAATCATTGTTGCCATGTGGACAATGTTTATCAGGTACCGCCACATCATCCACAATCTGACCTACGCTGTAATCACCCATGCTTCTTGTTACTGACTTTTGATTCAGTGTTGACAACAAGCTTCCCCTTTTGTTAATGTTAAGCTAAGTTTGATGCGTCCACTAGTGCTTGTAAATGTTGCTTGTCACATTTATGATTCATTTCAGACCTGCAAGAAGTGCAGAGTGCACTGTAATGACTCCTGGAAGTGTGTTGTCTGTTTTCAAGAAGGGTATGTCTTAGTTACTAATCATCTGTGCAGTTTTGCTGACATTTACATGACAATTGATTGCGATTGTGTTTTGACCACGTGATGATATCAATCTGACTGTGGAAGATCAAATATTTTTCCAAGTTTTTCAATTGTCAAGCAACCATTATGTAATACGGAAAATATGAATGATGATATGTGTGAAAGGACATTTTTTATCAGATATATTATAAGTTTTACATTTGTAATGAATTACTTTACCATATTCATGAATTTTCTAATTTATGTGTTTGCTGGAGATGGCCATGATCAGTCATTGAATGCATTGCAAATTTTCTGAACTTGTTTTAAATTTTGATATGCACAAGCTTATTCCTATATTTATAACGTTTTGTGTTTATAATCTTTGAAAACTTGTTCCCTGCAGACACAGTGAACTGTAAGTTAAACAAAAACTGTAATTTTGTGTTGTGCTTTCCTGTATGTGTAAATGTGCATGCTATATAGCAAATAGAATGGATTCCTAGAACCTTTTGGTTTGTCTGCATAAGTTAAAATTCCTGATGTTGTTTATGTGTTTTTGTCCAAAAAAGGCATGCTTTGTGATTACTTTGATATTGTAATACTTCTTATGTCACACACAAGTTAATTTCCTGCATAGTGCTGCAAATAGAAATTATTATGGCTGGTTCAAGGTGTTGTAGAAAGTTTCCAAGAAATTACGTTCGATTTTGTGGTTTCTCATATTTGACTTTCTGAAAGATCATCAGCTTCCAGCGTAGTTAAATTTACCCAAGGAATTGTTTTATTTTGTCTACATTTTTGTGGAGAAATGGCTGGCCCCATGAGTGATGCATTCATCCACATCAAATGTGGTTAGTCGTGCTATAAAGCAGGGGCAGGCATTAGCAGCCATGACCACACATGGTCTTCCACAGCCTTTTCAGTGGCTCGCGGAAGCAANTCAGGAAAAATCTTTAAATGTGAAAACCCTTCCAGTTTATAGTAAATGTTAGTGCTGAGGCTAATTTGAACCAAGACTTGCTTGTGTTTCCATTAGAAAATACGGCCCTTTGCTAAACCATGTCTACAGAAAGTGGTCACCATTGCCCATCCCTGCTATAAAGCATGTACTGCAATCCAACTTGAATGCAGTGGTGTTGAAGGTTGTGAGAATGTGAACCAATGTGTTGTCAGATCACAAGCATATCCATGTGACTTTGGATTTGGGCATGCTGCACATGTCTTGATTATATTGTGAAATTTGTTTTTTTTTCTTTACTTATGTAAAAATTGACATGTGTTACTGATGTTCTCCGTACATTAGAAAACAGCACTTTGTACATTTTCCACTGATGATGGAAAATCCTTTTTTGAATGGATTACTGTAAAATATACTTTTCAGCTAACTTCCACGAAAGTTTATTTGAATGGAATGCTTGTAAATTAGTGAAAGTTTTTTAATTAAACATATGTAAATACAAAACTTCATCATTCATGAAGGGTATATAACAGTGTAGTTTGAAGCCTGTACTTCTATTGCATACATTCAAAACATTTAAGTATCACTTGAAAATCAGATTTCAAGTTAATTGTCTTCAGCACACAACTCAACAGTCAAATGTCTACGTTGGTCAAGCTCTTATTAAAAATGTGGTCTTAAAATTTCAGTTTTTGACTTTTTAAAGTCTTTGTTGTAAATTGCAGTAAAGTTAAAGCTTCAAGCGGAGATTGGTTTTATGAACAAATGAGGCCAGATTTGAAAGAAGCTTTAGATGGTTGCACAGCTCTGAAGCATGCTGTTATCAGAACTATGTCGCCGGTTCCACGAGGTTAGCACATATTTAAATTAGTTTGCATTTACCAATGCAAGATTTACTTACAAAGGTATCTTTGGTCATGAGTAAAACCCATTAGCTAACGACTCTTTGTAAAACCAATCTACTTTAATTTTTTTCTGAAGGTGTGAAGAACAATCATGTACGGGCAAGCACCGATTCTAAATTACTTAATCTTTGTCCACAGTTACCAATTTTATTGTGCAAGTTTAACTATTATTAATTAAACCATGCTGTTATGAGTGACAACTTGCGAACTAGTGAAAAATTTATCAAAATATAGTGCTTTCAGGTGTTGAAATCAGTCGCTTGTATGGTCAATGGACTAGCTATCCCTTGCATTTCATCTTTATTTAATTTGAGTCTTATCTATCTACAAAGATGCATTTCCATTAAGTGCTGAATTTATAAGCAGTTGGCCGTAGCTGTGCAGGATGGTTGATGTTTGCTTGGGTGCTTGACGATCTATTGCAGTCTTTCGTGCAAGCAACTTTTATGATTTGTAATAAACGCGACGGTTTTCTCTTGTAACTGACTTGACTGGCGCAGACGCGTTAAGCGTGGAGAGCCTGGAGAGTGTCGGGAGTTCCACGGAATCTCGCTCCCACCGCAAATCCACTTCGTCGCTCACTTCAAGAGGGTTCGTAGAGACGGGGACTATTGACAGCTTACGGTGAGTAGGTTTATGGCAAAGCAACACTATTCGGGTCGTTGAGCTGTTATCCTTTTTTGCACAAACTCATTCAGAAAAGTATTCTGTTGATTCGTCTCAGAGCTTGTCGAAGCCTCCTCGTTGATCCCAAAATGATTTGTCAATGTAAGATTTAGGTTAAGCTAAAAAGTACTTCGGCGGAAATGCAGACGATGATCCTCCCCCCCAATTGTCGTAATGCATTGCAGTACGTTGGCACCTTCTGCATTTGACCTGTAGCGTGCGCAAGGCCTAGCTTGCGGGGTTTTCCGACGCTCGGTGTATGTTTTGGGCTAAGCTTTCTGGAAAGTGCCCGGTTACACTTTGTTGTCATGCTCAACTAGTCAGTGCGCTTGTGTTCGTTCAGTGCCTCGACGAAGACCTTATTGTTGGGATGATCGCAAAGCCCGTCGAAAATTTTAACGTTGTAGAGTTTCTTGGCCCACTTGTGCCAAACTTAATTAACCACACACTTTGCCAACCTTTTGTGACGTACATTGGTGAGACATTTAGGATTTTAAGTTGTCGAAGTTTGTGCTTTGTTCTTCTTCTGCAGCTTTCCTTCCATGGCACAAACGCAAATAATAAGCTTTATTTCCAGCGAATCAAAAACTCAAATGAAGACTCAATCCTTGGAACGATCTTCTCCTGTTGTTGTACCGAAAATCCAAGTGGAGGCGACAGAATCATCGGACGACAGGAGTGTTTTCTCTGACCAAGGTGCGCCAAAGCCTAAATCCAATCCTGCCTGCTTTAAACTCGGTGCAATGTTATGTATTTACGCAACGAATCCAGCTACAATGGTGGGTGGTAAGCCCGTTGCTCAGTGTAAGATGTATTGGTGGTTTTCAGGGGCTAATGCGTTAAAATCTGATTTATGCTGACATTCGCGCTGCAGTTGTTGTACGGGCAGATTTTTTTCATTTTAAATGCGCTGACGAATTAATTTTTCAGCTCAGTGCAAAAGCAACGCAAGACGAAATTCATTCGTTGCAATTCTTTCAACAGGATCCCGTTTGTTTTGGACTCTAATCATTTTGCCTACTTATCCACAGTTCGTTGAAAATCATCTACATCAGTGGTTCTTATCGGGGTCCCCAGTGAAAAATCTGGGGTCCCAGAAGAAATGCTAGAAGTAATTTCTTTTAACCCTCAGTGAATACTTTGTTGTTGAAAGTTCTGTTGTTAAAAGATCCTGGAGCAGACAAGGAACATAGCAGCGCCAAGCCACACCCCTGAAAAAGAAACGACGCCCGTGTTGTTGCTTGCGGCATTAGTGTGTTGGCGGTAACACGGCACGGCAGTGTGTTGCGACACGCGCCGATAGTTGATAACGGTAGAGCCGCACTGCTGATATGTTTTTGTCGTTATCGTGCTTCGCCACTGTGCAAGCCCGTGTTTGCCATGTCGATAAAGACGTATCGGCGGCTTTCAGGGGCTAATGCGTTAAAACCTTATTTGTAGCCTGATTTTATTTGCGCTGCAGTTGTTTCACGGGCAGAGTTTTTCATTTCAAATGCGTTGACGAATTCTAATTTTTTAGCTCAGTTAGAATTCGCAAGCGCAAATAGATAGTCTTTTTGGACTAATCGTTTCACGTAGAGTATAAGCAAAAGCAGACGTCGATTGTTTTTTCTCCTTCCGGCCTTGGGCAGTGAAGCAGCAAGAATGTTCTTTCTCGTTGGTAATCAACAGACGCATGTTAGCACGCTTTTCTTTTTATAGGAAGCCAGTCCACGGACACATCAGGTACATACGAAAGACATGGCGGAGGTAAAACGACCAATGTGAGGTGGAAACGAAAAGCTCGATCCCTGGGTTCTCTTCGTTCTCTCAGTCGATCACTGACCGATCTCGCTTCTCCATTATCTCTTTCACGTTTATCGGTGAGGCGTGAGATTCATCTTTCTGTTCTTTTTCAAAAACCGGTTCGGCGTCTGGACGAGCAAACTGTTCTCACTTGGAGATTGTGTTGTGATTGACCATTGACCAGCTGTTGGTCTATATCCCGCTAAGAGTTCCAATATATACGGCTGTCGTACAACATATAATGTTGCTATCATGGAAATGTGAAGATGCCACGTTTTCAGCAAGCATGCTGCTATGGTAACCAAGCATGCCGCTATGGTAACCATGTTGTGGTTTAAATTTGTGGAGGTTTTTATAATTTTTTTAATTTCCTTTGTTTGCCATTTTCTATTTTCAGTTTTTTTTTTTTTTTAATAAAATACCCAATTAAACACGTGAAAAATTTGACAATGCTCTTTCAAACGTTTTCATCCCAAAAAATTGTCCAAAATGAGGCTGTGCTTTTAAAAAAATGAAAGAACCTAGTTTTTATTTCAAACTTAAGGTTAACAGACTCAGTGGCTTTCCAGCTCGGGGAGGTAAGACACAGATCGATAAGGAAGTTCAGTCATTTTCTTATTCATCATAAAGATATAAAATTTATACTTTTCGTCCAAGTTCTTAGCAGAAAAATGTTTTCTCTTTAAGTTTCGAATTGGTAAAATGAAATTTGACCACGGTTTCCCGCTCCTGGAGAATTACTTTTGGCCGCCACCTGGAAAAATCCACTAATTGCCACCACCCAGATAAATCCTTGCAACGCTTTTTGCAATTGTTCGGCTGACAATTTTCAACCGTGTCCAGAGATGTCGGTGACATTTTCTTGCCCGTTGCCGTGGGCGTTAGCAACAGTCCACTGAGCTTTCCATCTCGTATTGAAACCAAACCAGAATCTGACCCTTTCTCGTATTTTGAATAAGGTGTTAGGACTGACGATGACGATGCGTAGCGTTGCGCGAAATCGACTTCCTATTAAAACTTTCGATTGATTCCTTCCTTCTTCCACCTGTGTGGAGACTACTGTTACTTGAACACAGATATGCGCAAGTTTGAATCATCGCAAAAAGATGAAAGCAGAACCAAGTTCCTCGAAAGTTTTCAGAATTATTTGTCGACTCTGACCCATCATCGATTGATAGCAGCGCGCCTCGGCGATAGCTCGGAGCTTTCTCGGTCGATATTGATTTTTCGGCTATTCGCGATCCCCGCGTCATCCAGCGTTTGTCACGTGGCGCGTTTCGTCAAATTTTCTTGTGAAAACTTCCTGTTTCCAGAGATTTTGGTCACCCGTTATCGAACAACTACCTTCACCGCAGAAAAGCGTTCGGGCTCTTCTCCACCACTTCGTGCCGATAATATCGCCCTTAACTTTCGCCACGTCACACAGTGTGCCTCACATCGAAACCTCAGGTGCTTTATTTGCGGTTCGCTCTGGTCCGAAACCAGACCCCAACGATCACGTTCTGTGACAAGCGTGAAAGTTCGGAAATGCTTTTACGGTTGTGAGCCGGTCAAAGGTCAAACCACGGGTTTCGGTGAACAGCGTAGTGAAATGTCGTTTCAATCATTTTGCAACATAGACCTCGTGCGAAAAAGCTTTTCAGGCTTTTTTCAGTCTTCAAGTTACAGTTTGCGGGTTTTTTTGTCCAATACGAATTGAACACACAGTCCTGTGCTCGCGATCCGTTGCCGCTGCCGTTCCGCTTCACTGAGCACGGTCTGTTTTCGTTCAAAATCATGTCAGGGGGTCATTGTTACAGAGGCGTCGATAGCACGCCAAGTTTTCCGCCCGACTTTCGACACCACTGAAGCCACTTCCTGCACTTGTTGGTGGGGACAGCCCCAGAGGTAAAACGCGTTTGATTTGATTTCTTTACCGGGATTGTAGCGCGACAAATTCCCAGACAGCTTTGCCCGATGAAGCAAACATCACGAGCTTGTACGGACGTTTGGAAACATTTCTAATACGTCCTTGGCCTAACGATCGATGGCATGCAATTACAGGCTATGTTTGCATCCTTTCCTAGTAACTCAAAATTTAATTGTAAACTTGAGTTTTGCTCGTACTCACTTACGCAGCTGGCTGCAGTTTTGCGGTAAGCCCGCTAAACGATGGTAAGCGCGAGGTCGTTAACATAAAGGTATATTCGTGAGATGCGTTCGGCCTGCGCGTCCTATACGTGACTCGCGGGAATTTACTTTAATCTCGAGTGCGGCGTAGCGTTGCGTGCTACAAACTTGTCACGCTCTCCCGCTAATCCACTTAGGATGCTAAAATTTGCTCGGTCTTAGTTTCCTGACCGCAGCACTTACGTTGGGCAAATTCTTTTCCCGTAAATCACGGACCGAGGTATAGTGCTCGGACGAGTCAAGCTCTTTGTATGACCTTCACAAAGTTTTTTTCTTCCGTGCCTTTCAATTGCTACACGCCACGTTGCGGGACTACAATTTGAAAGCATTTAAATGTAACATTGCTCTTCTTGAGAGCTTCCAGGCTCTCCATTCCAACAATATGATGGCTGCATTGGATGACTCATCCTCATTCTATTGCTCTTCTTGAGCTTTTCAAGATAGGACCCGACATTCTGACTTTAAATTCAGTTTGAAAATTCATTTCTCAGTCGCAGTCGCAAAGTGCCACGCGAATTCATGTTGACAAAAAGGACGGTTACTCTACTCGCTGTTGCTGACGAAGCGTGGAGTCGCGGCTCAGTCATGTTTGCGCACTTGTCTCCTTGGGTGGGACACTTTTTCGGAGGCACTTCAACTTTTGCTACAGAGAAGAATTGAGTGTGTTTCGCAATTAGCGGCGAAGACCTCTTGAGACATTCCAGCGAAAAGGTCGTTGGCAGCTTTTCTGGCCCTGCAACAACTCGTTGGCGTTTGGATTAAGGAAAATATGCTGATTCCGGCATATACAGATTTGCTTTCTCTAAATATCCAGGCGCCTTTTACCATCTAGATCGATATTCTAAACAGGCATGGCGCATTTCCGTTCCTCAGGTGCGTCGCGTTAGCAATGCCGAGATGAATTAAGAAACTCTGTGCACAGATCTATATTTATCTGAACCTCAACCGCCGTCAGTTTTGTCCGGTAATGGTTGGCCTCGAGGACCCATCCGCGTTCCTCACTTCACGTAATGGCGTAAACATCTCAGTGCACACTAATGTCGCACAAATCTCTTAAGGCCGTAAACAGCAAAACGTTGATTTCAGTCCCCGTTAACAAACGGCTCATGGTGTACTGTGCACGGCTTGATGCGCCGATGAAATGTGCTTCTTCACAGTTGTAGACATCGGTCAAACGTCGTGCCATTGCGAAACAAACCCATTAAGTGGAAGATAACAATTGATGCGGGCACCTTCCCTGCGGTGGAACGATTGTAGCCGTGGTTTCAATTGTTGTTCTGCGTCTCTGTGCTTTTGTCAATTGAATGTACACTTCTAGTTGGTTAGAGTAAATCTAGTTTTGATGGTTGATCATTTTTCTATACGTGCGAGTACTTAAACAGCATTCAGATGTCAAATGATGAGTAAATCGTTTTAAGTGCCAATGGTCTGCGTTGTGTGGTTCTGTGACGTCACGCTTATGTGGAGAAAAAGAAAATACTTTGATTTTGAGAATCCGAAACAATCTAGGTCCGCTGCGGTTTGATCTCCGCTGCTAGATCGGCGTTTGCGAC
>JGI24022J15233_10005327_pt1 | contig 13609 bp, 5 predicted proteins | sample Ectturendosymbi2_FD_15233 | JGI IMG/M metagenome (IMG submission 15233) | reverse complement strand
CCTAGGGCCCAACTGCTAGGCCAAAGTGTTTCGCTGAAGTTTTCATTGGAAACTAGGCTCGAGTCCGAGTCTTTTGAGCCTTTGATCAACTTTCTAGGTTTTCTGGTTCAAAAGTTATGATCTAAAATAAACAAATTAATTAATTAACTAATTAGCTAATTAGTCAAATATGTTTACTAACTTACATCACAACTTTTGAAACTGAAACCCCAGCAGGTCATCCAAAGTATCAAAAGACTCGGATTGTAGCCTAGTTTCCAGTAAAAACTTCAGCGAAATACTGTCACCTAACGGTTGGTGCCCAGGGCCAGGCAAAGTGGGCCAAGGTGGCCTAAAAGTCTTCCACTGACGTCACTCACAAAAAAACCGCACCCCCAAGCAAATTTTTTTTTTCGAGTGCAATCTACTAGACTGGTCAATCCAGTTGAGCTGTTGAAAAGCTCTCTAGCACAATCGGCGGAGGAGCTAGGGTGTTGGAAAGGCAACCGAAAACTGCTGCTTTTTTTGTGAAAATCGCTGAATCCTAGTGGACGCAAAGGAGTTAAAAGCACAATATTACACTGTGTAAAGCAAACCAAGCTCAAATTTCAAAAAGTGTGCATAGTATTTGATTTATTGAGAAACCAGCCCTTTATAACAAAGTCAGTCAAGATAGCACAGGAGCCACCTGAGAGGAGCAAACATGTCAATTTTGAACTTACCATGGCTTAGTTATCTGTCTCTGCAAGCATTAAGAATTTCACAGCAGTTTCAAATTATATTTTATGACGTGATTTCTCAAAAAATATGCCACTTTTGTCACAACAGCAGCCTATTTAATTGTTAAAAAACAACTTTATATTATAAGGAGAAAATAATGTTATCAAATCATGCATTTGAGCAGAAAGTAACGTGCATTGCGTAACTGCACACCAGCTAGCCTATTATAATATTGAAGCTTGAGAAATTACCTGAAAAATTTCATCCTTATGAGACTCAAAAGAATGAAGTTTGAGCTTTAAGTTTCTTAGATCCCACAAAGCAACAGTTTTGTCTGCAGAGCCAGTTGCCAAGATGAATTCACTGTAAGGGTTAAATGACAAACAGTTTACTTCAGCAGTGTGGGCATCTACAGTGTGACTTGGCTTGTTGCATGCAGCTGAACGAGTATCCCAGATCATAAGCTTTTGATCATCAGCAACTGAACCAAACAAGCTTTCATGAAGCAAATGCCATGAAACATCTTCTACAACAGCAGTGTGGCCAGTATAAATCTTGGTTGCATCTAAAATCTTTCCTTCTCGTGGGAGAGCAGCCACATCCCACAAACAAATAGTATGGTCATCTGAGGCACTCAACAAATGACCACTAAGATTTGGATTCCATGATAATCCATATCCTTCCTTCTGATGACCACGAAGACGGAGGTCTGGACAACATTCTCCATTGGGATCAGGTTTGCTNGGATGTTTGGTGTAGTCAAACACAAGAACATCACTTGATGGAGTCTTTGTCCCAATAATATAAGGATTCTGTGGCATAAACCTCGCCCTGTTTACTTCACCTTCATGATTTATCTTAATCTCTATTTCGATCTTCCCACTTACTGAACCAAATCCTCCAAACTCACCACGTTCGCTGTCATAATGGGAAGCATCAAACTGTGCATCATCAGTGGGAAGCTGAACACTTGCTATAATTAAATGGTTCTGCTCATCTGACGTATGCGTTCCAAGAATAAGGCGATGAACAGTGTAATCCTTTCCCTCTGGTTTAGTGATGTCCGGAAGCCACTGACAAGTTAAACTAGGCCACTCAAGTGCATGTGTCATTACTAGATCATAGAGAAATGGTGTATTTTTCTTCCATATTTTATATTCTTCATTTATAACACGCTCTTCAACAGCATCATCAAAATTGCTTTCTTTTTCACCCATGTCAAACAGGCAACCACACTATACTTTAATTAAAACTTAACTGGATAAAGTAAACAACAATTCTTATATAATTATTGAAGTCAGGGAGTACAGAAATACTCTCATTTAATTCTTGAAGTTTATAAATATTGAAGCAATGACAGTAAATTATCCAAACAAATCAAGACGTTATTGCAGCAATCACATTTTAATGCTAAAAGACAGGAAGAATGTACTTGTTTAACAAATTTATCACAAACAAGTTGCTGCATTTGTTGGGGCAGTGACTTCAAGTTTAGGAACATAATGGGAAGAAGAAATGGAAAATTACTGGCTAACAAATAAAACAATAGTTACATGGTAACTTGACTAGAAGGAAGAAGCATTCAGTATTTAAACATAATTTTAAAATATGTGTATATTAAAGACTTAAGCTCAGATACACTTGCATTTAATCATATTATGCACTATGCAGGCTAGTACTTGGCTGCTAGTATTATTTATCTGGTGACCATGCTTTACACACTATTTTAGGTGTGAACTTTGTGGGTGTTGTTATTACATTGACACCATTGATATCACAAGTTTATCTTACAGGCCAAGAACTACTGGACATTTTTGCTGCCGGTGTACTAATATATCGTACTTGGAAATCAGGCATAAATCATGTATCTTAGCAATGGCATAACTCCTCAGTCGATTGTGCTAAAGAGTTGTTCAAGCCCTCAAGATTTGGCAAGTCTTAGTTTGCAATGAAAAAAAATTTTTTGGTTTTATGTTTCAGATTTTTTTGTGAGTGACATCATAAGTGAGGTAGGCTTTTGGCCAATTTGGCTCATGTTACCTGGCCTAGGACCCAAGCGGAAGTATTTCACTGAAGTTTTCATTGGGAACTAGGCTAGAATCCATGTCTCTTGAGTCCTTGATTAACTTTCTAGCGTTTCTGGTTCAAAAATCATGGTATAAAATAAACCAAGTAATTACCTAATTATGGGATGAATTACTTTGTCTGTTTATTTTAGATCATAACTTTTGAACCAGAAACCCCAGCAATACAATCAAAGTATCAAAAGACTTGGATTTTAGCCTAGTTTCAAATAAATACTTCACCGAAATACTTCCAGTTGGGTCCTAGGCCAGATAACATGAGCCAAAATGGCCAAAACCTACCTCACTTATGACGTCACTCACAAAGTTCAGCAAAAAAGTGGTGCACTTGGGACTGAAAATAGTTGAAGTGTAACTACATTGAAACCTTAAAAAAGTTTTTGGTTTTGGATTTTTTGGGAGTGACATTGTGAGGTAGTTTCAGGTCTTTCTAGTCCACTTCCTCTGGCCCTGGGGCCAAACCGCTAGATGGTAGTATTTTGCTGTAGTTTTTATCAGAAACTAGGCTAAAATCCAAGTGTCCAAGTGTACTTCGGATGATTTGCCAAGGTTTTGGGTTAAAAGTTATGACCTTAGAACAAAATAATAAATTATTAATTTACGAATTAAATAATTTATTATTTTGTTGTTTTTAGATCATAACTTTTGAACCAATAATGCTAGAAAGTCGATCAAGGACTCATAAGACTCAGATTCTAGTCTAATTTCCAATGAAAACTTAAGCGAAATGTTTCTGTCTAATGCAGTGGTTCTTAACCATTACAAACATGCTGAACCCTAATATAGTTTTCCAAACTTTTGTTGGAATCCATTTTTGCCCAATATAACGCAAAGTAAAAATTGCTGTGATCACGCTTTTAGTTATGTTTCAAATGACGTTAATGGTCTATACCCCGAAACGGCATCGTCGAACCCTAGGGGTTTGATCAAATCCAGGTAAGAACCACTCGTCTCAGGGTTGGGACTTAGGCCAGGTAACATGAACCAAAATAGCCAAAAGCCTACCTCACGACGTCACTCACAAAAAAACTGAAACCCAAAACTAAAAAAAATTTTTTTCATTGCAGACTCGCCAGGTCTTTTGAGGATTTGAACACCTCTTTAGCGCAAACGGCTGAGAAGTTATGCCATTGCTAAGACACAAGAAAACTGCTTGAGTTTAGGCTGCTTTCAAAGTACGATATGTTTGTACACTGGAAGCGAACATTTTAAAATGTAATTAGATAGAATTTTTAGCAAATTACAATTGCACAAAATCTGTAATTCTCAAATACAGTTACAATTACACAAGATTGTATAATTCATTACATTCAGATCACTCACTAGATAGCTATGAACAACCACTGGAACATTAGATAAAATGCAAAAACACTAGATCTTGCAGAAAAACCCTAGGAGTAGGAGCGGCACCACTACTGCTCTGGTTGCATACAATCAGTGCTGCCACGGCCTTCTCTGCAAGAATTACTTGATTCAACAAAATTCACTGGATCTGAAAAAAAATCAATTGATTTAAAATTTTTGCATCAAAATTCACAGTTTTGCTTGAAATGACTTAGTTATTTACTTTATTGCCCAAAAACCTTCACATCATTTGAAAGTTTGTTATATAAAATAAATCATGCTGAAGCCTGGAAAATCTCATACCAACAATCTTCAGGTATTTATCAAGAGCTGAAAACAATACCGCTCACAGAGTATTTTTTATAGCATGAACTGAACTAGTACAATCAGAACTCAAAGACTAGTTTAAACAATCTTGAAAGACAAATAGTCACAGCTAAACGAAACTGCATGACACCAAGACACCACCAAGCACATAACAGAATGAAACTCGTTCAAGGGAAGCAGCGACCACACAAGGAAAGCACACGCATCAACCAAACACCACAAGCAGCGTCTCTGGCTAAGCGTGACAAATCATCACAAATCACGGCTGAGCAATCAACCTAACATGTAAGAAAGCACACTATAGGTCCGCTGCACATGACGCGGTTCGAATAAAACACTGTGTTTGTCACTCCAGCGACACCTTCATGGTAGCATAGCAGATGCGTTTACGTCGGCTGTGCCAATGGCTTCGGTTTGGCTCTCACCTTGGCGACTTTCGTTTTGGCAATAAGTGGTTGCACAGCTCAATTACTGAGACTAGTTTTTCTTTACTTTTTTAAAAGGTTCCTAACTTTTGTGCTCAGATTTACGATTTAGGGTATAAATTTGTGAATTTCTATCAAGCCTACTGCAGTCCACTGCACACTTGCCGTGTGTTACTGTCATGTGACAAGCAGCAGACGAGTAAGTTTTCAAATATGAAGGTCTACTGGTGGATCTGTAGCCACTGCCAACATTTAATTATATCTACTGTATTCCTACAAAACAAAGAAATGAAAAGATTGTCATGGCCAGTAATGCAGCAATAAACAGCACAGAAAAGAAGAGAATGAGAGACTCATTACAAATACTTGTTCATTCTGTTGATACAAATCTTCAGATTTTAAACAACTCTTCACATATTACAAACAATTGTTTACGAATTTCTTTGTTTTGAAGTCAGAAAACAAATGATCTTCTTCATACACATACTTTGCAAAAAATCACCTGATTACTACGTCAGTCTCAAAATCATTAGATCTAGTGAAAAACCACTAGTCGTGGCACCACCAGTGCAATCAAACAATCACATCACGCCTAGTATTGCCACTGCACTAGGGCCAGTCTCAGTGACATCAGATTATTTATTTGTTCAACATCACATTTTATCATTACAGTTTCATTAAGCTAAATGCTTCTATTATTATTGATACCTAGCAACACACAATGAACCTTGTTGAATCTGAAATAGTGCAAAATGTCATGAAATGGCAAGTCAGTCTTTCGCAAGGAAGACTTTTAATTCCACAACGCAGTGAACTTCTTTAGCTCGGAACGATAACCAAACAGACATGAGGTGAACTACTTTTGAAGGAAACTTAAAAATCATTAATCCAACTTCTTTTCACCTTAACACCTTGAGAGCTGGTCTGCGAATACATCACACCTAGATTTCGACCTAACACCAGCAGTTTTCGGTTGCCTTACCAACGCCATAGCTCCTCCGCCGATTGCGCTGTAGAGCTATTCAAACCCTCAAATGATTCGGCAAGTTTTCTAGTCTGCACTCAAAAAAATTTATTCGGTTGAATTACGGAATTTTTGTGTGTGATGCCATAAGTGAAGTAGTTTTTGGGCCATTTTGGCTCATGTTACCTGGCCTAAGGTCTAGTCCAAAGCCAAGGTATTTTCATTGGTAACTAGGCTCGAGTCCAAGTCTTTGATCAACTTTCTAACGTTTCTGGTTCAAAAGTTGTGACCTAAATTAAACAAATTAATTAATTATCTAATTAATAAAATATTTTCTTTATTTTAGCTCATAACTTTTGAACCAGAAACCCTAGCAGGTCATCCAAAGTATCAAAAGCCTCGGATTGTAGCCTAGTTTCTAACGAAAACTTCAACGAAATACTGCGATCTAACGGTTTGGGGATAGGGCCAGGTGAAGTGGGCCAAGGTGGCCTAAAAGCCTTCCACTTATGACGTCACTCATAAAAAATCCACAACTCCCAACACAAAAATTTTTTTTGAGTGCGGACTAGAAGACTTGCCGCGTCTTTTGAGCCTTTGAACAGCTCTCTACCGCTTTGGCACCAGAGATACGCTCACACAAAGCCACATGTAATCCAGTTTTTTTCGGCACGAAATCCTCAGTACCAGATGACGAAGTGTTAATAGGAGCAGAAATGTTGAAAAACATCAGATTTGTCACGAAAACATCTGACATTTCTCTCAGTGTTGCCACTCTGTTATGGAAAAGTACTGGATTTCATGATAAAAAAACGGCAGTGGCTATAGATATGCCTGTGGATCTTGAAATTTTAAACTTATTCATACGCCACCTGTGACATCATAGTAACGCACGACGAGAGAACAGTAGGCTTGGTAGAAACTAAATAACTATAAAAGATAAACCCTAAACCTAACCTTAACCGTAGCCCAAACCTAACCTTAATCGTAACCCTAAACCTAACCCTAACCGTAACCCCAAACCTTACCGTAATATGTAAGCCTGAAAAAAAATAAACAAAAAAAGTGAAGTCGGCAAGGTGAGAGTCGAACCTAAACCATTGGCTTGGCAGCCAGAACGCATAACTGCCATACCACAAGACCCACGCCATTTGAATGACAAACCGACCCTTTTATTTGAATTGCGTCAGGCCAGGCGAACCTGTAGTCACTTCCATAAAAAAACACTACAGTAGATTCACAAAAAAAACATTAGGCAAAATATTGATTGGTCTTCTATTCTAAAGTAATCTAATGCAGGTTAGCTATAAGAAAGTGACTATGGATACGCCTGTCCTGATAAAAGGGTCAGTTTGTCATTTAAATGGTGTGGGTCTCGTGGTGTAATGGTTAGGCGCTACAGCTACAATGCTAATGGTTTTAGGTTCGATTCTTACCTTGCCGACTTTCGTTTTGTTTCTTTTTTACTTTTTTTCAGGCTTCGGTGTTACGTTTAGGGGTTAGTATTAGATTGTTAGGGATAGGATAGTGTTAGCTTAGCTTAGGATTAGTATAGGGTTAGGTTGACGTTAGGCTAGCATTAGGTTAGGGTTAGGGCTACGATTAGGGTTAAGGTAAGGTTGGGAGTTTTTTTTACGTTTAGTTCGTTTCCACAAAGCCTAGTGCACTCTCATTGTGCGTAACTATTACGTCACAGTTAGTATATTGATAAGTTTTAAAATTTCAAGATCCACAGGCGTATCTATAGCCACTGCCTACCTATAAAAGCAAAAGGCAAACTTACAACAAAAATGGCCAGAAAAAGCATTTCTATGCAAACAAAGGCATTTCACAACTCAAGCCTAGTCATTGTAAACCAAAGACAAAGAAAATGGGAGATAGCAGCAACATTTGTTTTTGTGTCACTCTCATCACCACAGGGACTAGGGAGGATTTGGTAGGCTTAGCCCAAAAATTGAAACATGAAATGCAATAAATTAATGGAATTTTTGTCAATTTTTGGAATGTCAAGGCCTCCCGCACAAGCTTAAAGTTCCACCACAAGAAGACAAAATCCCTATATTGAAAAATTTTTTTCTGGCAACAGTTCTGGTTTCTGTACAAGTCACTGACACTTGTGACCAGAGTGACTTCATAGCGGTTTAATTCAAAACAGATTATATGCTGCTGTGTAATCTAAGAGATGCAATTCAGTAGAATTTTTAACAAATTATAATTGCACGAAATCAAAACTTTTCAATTACAGTTAGAGTCACTAGTTAGCCTACAGTACTGGTTAGGCTACACAAAATTGTGAAATTACGTTCTCAGCTCAATCACAAAAAACTTTAGATATCTATGAAAACCACTAGTAGAACACTGCAGATAAAATGCAAAAACACTAGATCTAGTGGAAAACAACTAGGAATCAGGGTTGCCGACCTGTTTTCACCAGAAAATCCAGAATTTGTCCCCAAAAAAGCCAGATAGCAGTTTTAAATGCATATACACACAAAACATGCATAACCAAACACAAAAGAGACATTAAAACTCATCAGAAACATCGGTATAATACAATTCCACTCTTGGGAAGCATTTTTTTTCTTTGCCAGTAATTACAACACTGTTGCACATTTGTTCCTTGTCAATTGCATTGATTATTTTAGGGCAGAAGTGAAATTTTTTCAATATTCTGTCCGCCCTGTTTGTTATACACTCCTTTCAGAAGAGATTTGTAATGAATATGCAGCTCAGATAACGTTTTTCCAGAGCCAAGGGTTTCAGACTGAAAAAAAGACAGATCTGTCTGGCTTTTTTTGAATTCCAAAAAAAGCCAAAGATGTTAAAAATGCCAGAATTTCAAAATCTGGCTTCAAAAAAGCCAAATTGGCAACCATGCTAGGAATGGCACCACTCTCCACATAACATTAGAAATAGCAACTAGCAACATTGGTCACGCCTGTCAGATACAGTTTCTTTCCCGCCGTCATTCACTGATAATGTCTGTTGTGGGGCATTGTCCATCTACTTTCACAACGACTCAGATCGGAGATTTTTGCAGTCCTAACCCAGTCCAATATTTTCATTGTGTAATCCGATCCAATCCTAATCAACAGACCTGAGCAAATATTTAAACCAATCCGGTTTATATCCTTAAAAAACACTCTGATTAAGCATTTGACTGCAGTGATCAAAGGAGTTTGGATATCCATATCTGATCCGGTATGTTTTTTTTGAAATCCAGTCGGATGCAGATCCAGTTCTGAATTACAGAATACGGTTGGATCACGATCCGGTAACCGGGTCATGTTCAACACAGGTAAATAAAGATATTACTCACAAGTTGAATATGTGGAATTCATGTCGGGCATTGTCGATCAACTTTCACAACAACTTAAATATGTGGAATATGATGAACAATGACATATAACACATGATTAGAAACGGGTAGCCCGTTACGCTTCAAAACGTCTGGAAGCGGCGCTGAATGGCTGATCGATAGGCGGGGCTTGTCCCTATGTTGTCCGTGGCATCAGACGTCACGCTTGACTGAAGTGCAAAAAAGTTGTCAGGAGCGAGTGTGGTACATGTATAGATCAGCCAGATGACATACAACACGTGTTATATGTCATTGATATATCGTGTTATATGACATTGATCTGCCTTTTTGGTAAGTTTAAAGAGTAAAATGTAAAGTGCACAGTATTTGCATCATCTGATGTGGAAGAATTGAGGAATCATTTGGTTATTTTTTCTGTGAACAAGATTGACTTTACTTATAGGCTACGACAAAGTAGGCTTGAACATAACCGTGCTGATAAACGTTTGATCACAAAGAAATATATGTTGCCCACTATAAAAAGTATAAAATAGTTGGTGCACGATTGCTTGTATAGGCTACTGTGTAACATTTCTGTGTAAATGATGTGTAATGAATATTGATAAGGCTCTGCTTGAAATTAAACAGTGCAAGCTTGTACTTAAACCCTTTCACGACCGCGATTGGCCGGCCCTTTTTTGGCCATAAATCGTCAGCCACTAGAGCTAGAGAGCTGTTCAAACCCTCTACGGATTCAGCAAGTCTTCTAGTTGACATCGAAAAACAACGTTTTTCGTTTTCGGTGGGGGTTTTCTGGAGGTGACAATTGCGAGAAGAGACAATTGCGAGAAATGATCCACTATGATCAGAGTTGCAGAAGGTCAAATTACACTCGCAAGAGCACTGTGTAATATCGTGGCACGTCTAGAGAGAAGGTCGTGGTGTGTTTTACAAACATTCACGGCACCAGGGAGTTCAACACTAATACACCTGCGCAGATAGAACAACAGTGATAGTTATCCCTGGCAACCACATAGAAGCCGCAGCAAATACAACAAACAAGACAGTTTAATACAAGCTAAGCTGATACTCTGACAGTCGAGTTCACTACCCTCACTGCAATGATCACTGTTACTTCGACTTAACTAAGCAGCACAACGGCCACTTAACTCTAACACGGCGAACGAAGACTTGAACATGGCGTTGCGAGCAAACGAACAGGGGGACGATGCTCTGCTCCCGGCATTCAAGGGAATGCACTTGATTAACTGATTAAGTGCCATGATTTGAGCGGGTGAGTAATTGATCGACCATAACACCCTTTCCCCCTCTCGTTACGCCCCTGCGCACATTGCATCATTTTTATTTCCTGTCAGCTGCTTCAGTGAGGCTCGAAAGCCAAAATCTTACTTTTATCTCTCACTGTTGCCTCACTCGACAACCACCTTGTTTTGCCTGCGTGCTGCAACTACCGACCTTTTGTCTTCATTTCAGTCTGATACATCGCCAGGCAAGTCGATCAAAACGGTGAAACAGTAAAACACTTCCATGATTGAATTGAAAGTGCTTTCGCAGTTTCGTACACCATACTGTACAAATCTGCGGCTCGAAAGTGACAGGCCGAAGCAAGGCTGTGCGCATGGCAATGCACAGAGATCATACTTACAATTTTCGCTTCCAACTTCTGCGCCAGAAGATTGTGTTGGCCTACAGCATTGCAGCCGTCTGTTGCAATAGATATGTGCAGGAAAACATGCTTATCTCAAACTCGTTTTACTTCAATACAAAGCAAAACCATACCTAGGCTTTCAGAATTTAGGGTGTCATTGCAAGATTATTGGGTGTCATTTTGACACCAAAAAAAGGCTTAAAAAAACACTGGCGCAATGAATACAACCCAAGCATACAAAAAGTAAGAAATGCGGTTAAAATGTTTGATCCCCTCAATGTTGGTCATGTGCAAACACTGATTCTGTAATACGCTACTGTATGACTAACCATTTTCGTGCTCTTGTGAATGACGATACAGTTGTGGTGATGATAAAGTGTTTTTCTCCTCTCCATGTTGGTCTTGTGCAAATTGCGCTACTGTGTGGTTAACAATTGTTTTTGCTCTCCTGAATGAATCTCATGTTTGAGGATGTCTCAAAACTTTTCTATGGGATTCATTACTAGAGAGTTTCAGGGACATTTTAATACCTTAATTTTGTTATCCCTGAACCATGGCATCGAGATCTTTCCATTATGGCATGGAGCGCCATCCTGCTGAAAAATGAAATCACTGCCAGGAAACCACTCCTTAACTTAGTGCAGCTTACTGTAGCACTAGCAGGCGCCTTTCTAGCACTTCTACATATTTTCTTTGGTTCAATTATGTAGAATCGGCTGGGTAATAAACTGACATTACCCCCCAAACATGATCTTGACAAGAATTTTGCCTGTCTTTTGCAAATATGCTGGCAGAAATTCCTCGTCAGAACTTTGGCAAACTGTCTGCACCCTGTCATCAAGTACTGCAATGGTTGATTCATCCCAAAAAATAACCCGAAACAAAGAAGTTTGATATTCTCGGTATGATATGCAGAAAGGCATCACTGGTTGTTCTTGAACAGCTCCCAAAGCATCTTCAGTAACAATTGTTAGCTAAGAAAATTGACTGCACATGTTTTCAATAAGCTTGGACCCACTGTATAATCGATGTAAATTATTTAGAAAAACATTATCATCATCAAGAAAGTTATTCTATGGTATAAACTCTTTTAATCTTTATCAAGTATCTTACTTTGGACCAATCCTCTGACGTCCAATTTGCTGAAGGCTACAACCCGCTGATATCTCGCCTGCATCATTTTCTGTGTTAAACGAGGCTTTTTTCCAAGCCTGTGTGACTTAATACCTTGCGTCAGAAGACGGTTATTGATGGTTCTACTCTCTACAATAATACCCGCATTTGCCAATTCCATACAAAGTTTTTTTACATCAAACTCTTCTATTTTTCAATGCCATTGCTTTGATTTTTCGGTCAAGCTTGGTGTTTTTTTTCACTTCTGTCCACATTTTCCCATCCTTGAACTATCCATCCACCTCTCTTCCCAATTCCAGATTCCTTCTTACAGCACTAATAGTTTGAGTTGATACATCTTGGCTATGTCTTTCTGTTTGAGGTCACTGTGCTTGTGTAAAACTGTGATTTGTCCTCTTATTCAGGAGTTAAACCTTTTGTTTTTCCATCTTTCTAACTTCGTTCAAAAACCTATAATTTTGCCTGTGTCCATTTTTATCTCATTAAATAGTCAGAAAAACTTTTAATTTGCTTAAAAATCCTGGCTAAATATGAAGTTTTACAAACTATTGTAGACTAAAATGGTCAATCAGGCAGAAGAGATTACTCAGTTTCAAATGAACTATTTTTAATCTAAAATTCTCTTGTGTAGTTGTGACGTCATAATGAGCAGTTTCGCACAACGTGAATCTAGTTCATGTGGAATTACAGTCTCTTTTCTTTGTACCATTCTTACATTCATTCATGTGCTGTCAATAACCGAAAAAATCAGTATAAACCAGCAATTTCTAAAAAAACTCTTGGGAAAATAAAAAATCCACAATAATATTTCCAGTACTGTATTTTTTCGCAAGATCTGAAAAACTTCTGCATGAAAATAAGTGAAAAACACTAAGAATCACACACAATTTATATAAAAACTGAGAAAATCAAAGCCAAGCAGTCAGAAAACAGTTCTTTTTCTAATGCGAAGTTGTAGCATCCAAAGTTTGGTGTTACATTCGGACAACAATCACAAACAAAAATCGACATCATGTGATTTTCGGCTTAGCACATGGAGATGATAAAAATTTTAACAAGATCGTAATCATAAAAGAAATCAATCACTTGACGTTGTGTGGCTGTGTCAAGGTAAGAATGTTAATCAAAGAAAATATTTTTCAACACCAACTCTGCCTGTTTAGCCCAGGCGATGGCCACTTGCAAAAATATGGTGTCATGTAGTTTTTACCTAAACACATCTAGGCAAACAAATTTTCAGCGAAATTGCAATGCTAAAAAAACCCAACTACTTGACGTTTGGTAGGGCTGTGTCAGGTTTAAACTGCAATGTAAAAATCTGATGTTATCTGATGTTGCAAAAGGCAACATCTGATGTTAACGATGCTGACCCCAGTGGCAATACTGAGTAGGCTACAAGAGAAGTGCTACAAAACTACCTTTTGAAATAGATGACTTTTACCTATCGAACAGGGTCTCCAAATTTTTTTGTCCCGGGGTCACATAAGGTAATACAGAACATGTCGAGGGCCGGACGCCTTACGCAATTTGATTGTTGCGGGATGTGTTAAATATTACCAAATCAACAAATTTTTATAAGTATACTGCGTATTATTTTTTCATCGGCAGTTGCTACCGATACACCACTGTGAAGCCGCCGGCCAGAGGTGGGACCGGATCCGGCTT
>JGI24022J15233_10005325_pt1 | contig 13610 bp, 8 predicted proteins | sample Ectturendosymbi2_FD_15233 | JGI IMG/M metagenome (IMG submission 15233) | reverse complement strand
ATGTTGTAGTTTGGCAGAACGGGCCGGTCCGGGCAGTTTCATGTTAGCTCTGGGCGGGCCGGGCTGCAAAAGTGCTGGCCCGTGCCATCTCTAATGTGTGAGGCTCGGTACTGCTGAACTTAGTTTTCCTTGCATTGTTGTCTCACTGATACGTTGCCATCAGCGTGGTACACTTAACTTTAAAGCAAACATAGTTTGTCAAAAATGCTTACGTCGCTAACGTGATAGTATCACATTGCACGAACATGTTGGGCAGCGAGGATGGAATTCAAAAGAGCTGAGTGTAATTTATAATAGGTAAAATCGCCGATACACTTGCAGAGAAAACAGATCGTCCTCGCTTTGTGTTTGCAACTTGCAGAAGATTGATTTTGCGTCAACAAATGTATCTTGCACAGTTGAAGGAACGGTTTAAAGAGCGATGGTAAAAGCAAGTAGACTGAATAATTGGAAACAACGTAGATTGCGGAAACAGCGCGAGTCACGTAAGACGGAACAGGAAAGTGAAAAAAGAAAATCATGCAGACTTTATGTTTACGAAAATAACATAGCAAAGGATGTCGTCGCAAACAGTGACAACTTGTTCAAAGCATTCGAAATAAAAAAAAAACTTCGTGGAATCACCTAAGTTAAATCCTAAAACTTTGGTGTGAATAAAATCAGGCTTGTTACCAGAAGACGCTGTCTCTACGGAAAACTGTGGTTAGTTGCAGCAGGTCACAGTGACGTTGCTTCTTTTACATCTTCAACTTTCTTCTAAAAGACAAGGTTGTGAGGGCCATTCTTTCTCGAGCTGTAACCATTCGGGCTTAGTGCTATGACACAAGCAATAAGATGAACCTGTCCATTAACTTTCAACAACCCATTATGCAGGACCAGCGCCGGATTTAGGGGGGGCTCAAGGGACACCCACCATGTTCTTGTGCCATATGTACGACATGTGCGTGCCACTTAGTCATTTTTATTAGCGAGGAAAGTTTGTTTGTAGACGCTATTAAATTATCGGTCGTCCAGACGGCAGTATTTCACTTGTATATTATTTGATATTATGACGAAACAACTATTAGGCCTACACTTATTGTTTGCCTAAAAGTCGGTCAGGTATCTAAATCTAGTGAATAGCTGGGCCAAGCCACGTAGAACTCATTAGCTTACGTCTCTACTCGTTACTGGTAGATTTTGCGTCTGCCTTACTTAGATTTGTACAGGACGCATATGAGTAGCATTATTAAATAGGGCTACCGTACGTCCTCTTTTTGGAGTAGGCTACATGTCCACTTTTTTCATGAGAAATGAAATAATCTCCGAGGACATTCAAAAATGTCAAAATGTCCTCCTTTTTACATTTCTTATTTTACATAACTATAATCAGTGCAGTGTCGTAACTAAAGGCTTAAGCCAGGGTGGTAAACTTAGATAAAAGGGGCCCACTGGCCACTGCATGGAGTCCACTAGCCAACACTCAGAAAAAAACTTGAGAAATGATGGGGAATCTGGATGTGGATGGCTAAACTAAAACCCTAAATCCACTGAAAATAATCCGAAAAACACAAAAACAACAACCTACTGAAAACCAAAAGAATGCTAAAGCCGAAATATAGGTTAAGTGGGAGACCAGTTTTTACATTTAGCTTGCCAGGGGGGCAATTCGCCCCTCTGCCCCGAGTCATATATGCCACTGGCTATGGCATATTGTGTTTACATGCAGTAAGCTGTCCCTACTTAACTGCAACAAGATACGAACTGGTGGCGTAGCTAGTTTATGGGAGGGCCTGCAAGTTGTCTACATAATCTATGTTTTGGTTGAGTTAATTCTCGGCTGGAAAGGTGGGAATGCTTTCACATTAATCGTTACATAAGTGCTAAATCTTTTCAATATCTCAGTGACTTTAGCATTAGAGCGCGGACGTCTGACTCCATTATGATTATAGTAATGTAGGCTACTAGCTTTGCTCATGAACTTTGATACGATAATCAGTGTATTGTAGGCTACATAGCTTAGTGTAGTGCTTTCTAGTAATTATAGGTAATCAGCAAAGCTAAAAAAATGAAGAACCTTTTTTAGAAAAGGACTAAATGATTTTAAAGTTGAGTGAATTACGTGTGGTTGCATTTGCAAAGTTCGCAAAAGAGGGTGAAAAAACTATTGTGACTTTGTGGATATTGAGTACCAAAAACTTATTTCTCACGGCGTAACCAAGTGGCAATCACTTTATCCTAGCTTGCCAAGGACGCTTCAAATGTACCCAGCTTCACATTCATACTTCATGTCTATCGACAAGCCAACTGTTGTTCTGAAACGTGAGCGAACTCTTTAGACATTAAGATATTTGCAATAATTTCGGGTTGCTTTTAATGAGAAAGTTCAGAATTTCGAGAAGTCCAGAGGAGCATTTGTTGAGGTTGTGTCGTGTTCCACCAGTGTGAAGGCAAGGATTCAATAGAGACAATCAGATGTACATATCAAGCCAAGTTAAATCAGCACTAAGAAAACTTAGAGACTGAGAGAAGGCAAGGGTCGTGACTGTGCATTATTCATGCCAAGTGTATCTATATTGTACAAGTCTTGTGTTGCACATCTGGCTAAATGGACCACTTTGTTTGCTGAATTTAAATGCTTTGACTAGATTCCTCCATTTTCAAACAACTGATTGAGAAAACCTTGAACCATGTAAGTAATATCTGCTTGAGAGAAACGTTTCTATTAATGAAGCTAAACTGTTTGACCAATACCAAAACTTGTATGAATTTGTGCAAAAAGAGCATCAACCAAATGCAATTTATTGCAAAATGATGGAACATGAAAGATGGGGAAAATATTTTGCAACTTGCAATACCATTGGATGCTTAAGCGAATTGATAAAGATTGCACGATTTTACTTCAGCGTTATGGCTCATTACGCTAATGTGGAACGATTTTTTCCTTGATGCAGCCACAAACCCAAAAGAAAAAGAAATCTTTCTAATTGAACCAGCTTCTAATCTAAAGCTGGTGTGCAATTCAAAATATCTTTCATGCAATTAGTTTCATAATATTGGTAAAGGCGATTTTACATTTTAAAGAAATTTAAGGAAATTGCAAATATTCATTAGCTAAATAGAACAAGTAAATAAGGATTTTGTTTCGTGTGTTTTGACTGAAACATCGCAGCACTGGACATCTTACTTGAATGCTTAAAACTTATCAATAGGCCTAAATGTTATTTGAATTGTTAAGGTGTAGATAATAGACTAAAGTAAGTAACAGTAGTGAGTTGTCCTCCCTTTTCGCGATGAAAATGTGGCAGCCTTATTGAGCTTATTAATAAATCAACTTTAACAGAAGGTTGATCGTCATCTAAGCAAGTGTAGAGCTTATGCAAGTGGTCCTAAAAGACGTAAAAAATCAAAAGAGGCAAAAACGAGAGAGGAAGAAGTTGCAGTTAAGTCAAGTAACATCCAAGTTACTATTTTACAGTGGCAGTGAAGTCCAGCGGAGACATTTCTGCGGAAGCTGTAAGAGGATAGAAAATCGAAGAACATGTTGTGACATACTTAGATCTACGTAACGATGAAAACAGATCTAGTTTAATCAGCAGTGCAGTAGCAGAAGAACGTCAAGATGTAGCATCGAAAAACGCGATCACTGGAGGCAACAATATCGGTCTCTGGGTCCTCTGGCCAGCCAATATACCGGAACAAATGCGAGAATGTTGGTTGAAACATGAAACAGGTTTTTTTTGACATTGTGATGAAAGTCATTTTTAAAACATGATGTTCCACAACACAGAAAAGACAGAAACTTGTCACGGAAATATGTACCACAAGTCTTATTCGTCGCCAGAACCACAATGGCGAAGTAGTTGACAGAAGCTTGTTTTGTTTTTCTCCTTCACAAACTTGTGTGAAATGTTTCGCTTGTAGACTGATGTGCGCGGATACGACTAAATGGGCGCATTTCCTTATTAAAAAAGGAATCTTCGACTAGAAGCACGCTCTTGAGCGCCTGAGCAGCCACGGGCATTCAATGGAACATATAGATGCCACGATTATATTTAGTCGCAGATGTAATTAATCACTATGAAGATTTGATACAAACTAACCAGTCAGGTCAATCAATGCGAACATCGGAAATCGCCTCTGTCTGCAACGTTTGGTTTCTGTCGTAAAATTTAGTGCTGGGCGAGGACTGGCGTTTAGAGGTGATGAAAACGCTGGATCGCCAGAAAGTTTTTCCAAAAGATTTTCAAAACTTTTTTCAAGCAAATATTAAAAAAAAGAAGACGCGATGCTTCCTGCCGATGGTTTTGTAACAGTTTCACAAATAGCTAATCACTGTCAAATACCATGTTGCATCATAAAGTTTTGTTACAGCTAACAAATATGACGTCACAATATTACGTCATAATCGTAATGATATGTGGAAATACCAGTGACTTCATCGATCATCCCTTACCTAAACTTTTTGTATCCGCACATGGGGTCTCCCACCAGGCCTGGGCCCCAGGTCCCCCACCATCTAAATCCGGCGCTGTGCAGGAGGTGAAACAGAGTGAACAAAACAAAGCACAGAGAGATTTATTTGACACAAGGAAGACAAATTCAAGAAATTGTGAAAAGGTGTATACATCCTGAATCGGTAGTCTTCCTGCTGCAGATACATTCTGAAAATCCAGCTTTTATGTTATATCCAGGGCAACCAACCGTCAATAAAGTCAAAATTTTTCTGCTTTTTCAAAGCTTATGAAACGCCCACAAACTAAATTTCACGCTCATAACATGAGGGAATCCCAAGTTGTTAGGTCAAAAAAAGTCAAAATTTATCATCAGGCCAAAATTTATCGTTGGGTCAAAATTTTCTTGCAGCACGGTTTTTTCTCTTTATTGATATTTTATTGAAACTACAACAACAGATACTGATATGCTTTTGCAAGTTTTGTTGCAATTCTGCAATAATGGTGGGTTTGCTGCGAATTTTGACGTAATAATGTTGTTTTGTGGACAAATAGAATATTATGTAGGATAAGTGTGGTAATAAGGCGAAAGGTGGTCTCACAGAACTTGGTTTGGTAAATGCTCAATCCATTACGCATAATGTTTCAACTTTATGATGTTATCATGTTTGACTCTATTGTAGTAATTAATCTACTTATAAATATATCATCCCCAAAAATAAACAATTTTTTAAAATTTCGAAGCATAGAGTGCATGAATATGCTTCTGGGTTAACCTCAACACCTAAAACTGAACTATTTTGCAGTTGCAAACCCAGAAAATTTAAAGGTCAAAATAAAGTCAATATTTGTAAATCAAGAAGTCAAAATTTTAAGTTTTTAGGTCAAAAAATTGGTTGCTCTAGATTTATCTTATTTAGCAGACGCAATCGTTTTAGGCACATAACCACAAGGTATTTCTCATTAACAAGGAGGTCCGATTGACAATCGTTGGGCAAGTTTAAACAGGCATTAGCATGTTTACTCTAGCAGGTCATTTCTATGTAACTTGCCTTTTGTGCTGGCCTACCATTCATGCTTTTTCCCTAAATGGAATTTGTATTCATGCCACGCGAATGTCCTCACTGCGTTTTACCAAATTACACGGAGGCGTGACTCACACTGGTTGCCTTCGAAACAGGAGAAACTTTTATCCGTTTGAGCAAGAGTAAATTATTTCGTCTCGTCATGGGCTTATGTAGCCATTTTCATTGTAAACCAAAAATAGTATCCATTAATGTACAGTTGAATCGAGAATGCTACTAGGGCTTTATTATTGACAGAAGACTCTCCCCGAGTCTGTGCTGCTTTTGAAAAGAAACTGCTTTTCTTCTTTCTCACATGCGCTTTAAATCATGAGGCAACCTAACTTTTCAAACTACCAAGCAAAAAAACTCATCTAACAGCAAGATTTTCTGCCCAGTGACCAAGAGTACTTTCGATGCATTGCAAAGCTGTCTGTTTACATTACGCTTGAATTAATAAATTAAACGTGCCAATACCAGTGTCGTCAACCAAAACCGAAGTCATCGAATACCTTTCTGTCTTTTACGATGCTGGGGCGAGTGTTCAGAGAGCAGTTGCATAAAATGAATTAGAGCCAAACAGGAAACCATTTTACGCATACTTGTTGTACGCAAGTAAGGTGCCAATAAAAACTTTTTCAAATATTTTTACAGTTATATCATTATAGAATACTTCCTCAGCATGTACCCTCAGCGTGCAAGGTGATAATCAAATGTGTCTTGGCTTTCAAGAACATAACACAGGCTTGAGAGACGCGGAATTGTAATGCTGGTCATGAATATAGCAGCAATTTAAATCACTGAACGATATTTGCCACGTAGTTACTTCACGCGCAAGTACATGCAGTGGGTGGCAGTGCTGGCTGTACAGTGGACATCAGCGTAACGTGAGGCAAAAGCAAGCACGTACAAAACATTACAGTAAATGCTCAATGCTACTTGTTTCAGGGTTATAAAGTGAAACGTAATTTTTGCCAATTTCTCCTGCATGCTGAACAAAATATTTTTATACTCTTCTAAACACACCAGCATCACTATCGCAGTGTAAAACAACCTTTGAACTGAGCCATCAACGTGCACAAACATGGTGCTGCTTGGTAACATTTCACTGCCTACAACACAACTCATTCGGTGTCGTTTGAAAAGTTTTGTAGAATTGTTTTCTTCGATTTTCCGTGTCACATGCCACAAGTAAAAGTGAATGCAGTAAGGTAACAACCTCATCTCATCTGGAGTAAAAAGCATAACCCATTTCCGTTTATGCCATGCCAATCCTTTTTATAAATAAATCTTTAGAGAGTGTCACCGAAAGAAATTTTGTGCTTCAGTTATTTAGGTTCAATTACTAAAACCTATCAATCGCCCGCGAATCATAGCAGACATAGACAAACACATTGAAACAAAAACGTCATCAAACAATTTATTGGGGTCATAATCATGGGCGTAGGAAGAGGGTGGCAGGGGGGCGTCTTGACCCCCTTGGATTTTGAAATTTGATATTTTTCTGTTAACGTTTTCGTAAAAAAAGTTTTTTTTCTTAGATTCGAGTTGCTAAAATGAAATTTTACCACTGCTGCCCCCACTGAAATTACCCTTTTGGCCACTCCCTGGAAAATAATCCTCCCGACGCCCATGGTTAGAATGACACCACAAACATTTGGAAGAGTTCCCTCTGTGATATGTTACTTAATTTGCGCCGACCCGTGTCCTTCACTGTTCTTCTTTCATGGACAAGGCATGCATTGGCAAGTAGCCGGCTGGGACAAGTTAACTTATTTCATTTTGTTAAAAATAGCTCTTTCAAAAAGTTTTCAGTGGTTAGAATGGTTAAGGAAAAAACTACACATGATACCTTACTCCTGGTGTCTGTTATGTTCCTATGCTGACCCGTTGTGGAAAGTTCAAGCGCGTGCTTCGTTATCTGTGGTCTACTTACTCGTCACGGCGTCTCATATGTTTTGCTTTCTGTGCCTACCTTCAATTGGTTAGATGAAGGAGACTGCTTTGGAATTCACTAAACAAACTCTGTCAATTGCGTCACCAATTCAGTGACGCAGTTTACATTCCTACCCGCCTCCACATTGGTACAAAAATTGCAGCATATGCCGACTACCTTTGCTTAGTTCGTTAGCTTTCCAGTTCTTATTGCCTATCAATGTTTAACCCGCCGGTTCTCGTTACAGCTGGCGTGTGCTTTGTTAAATGTACGTTTTGGCTCTTTAAACGAATGCTGTTCGCGACGTTCTCGCATAAATACTTATAGCTTCAACAGTTTTCGTTTTTTTCCTCATCAACAAAAAACGTACATGTTTTTTCCTAAATAGTTGAAACGTTGCTTTTGCATAGAAAAGGCCTAATTTCGTACACAGATTGTGATGTTTTGGAAAAGTTATAAGTAAACATGATAAAACTTTTCACTGGACCTAACATAAACCGTGTAACAAACTGTGCTTTTCCACAATGATCCAAACTTTTTTGGTCAATCGTGAAGTTGCAATCGCAGAATTTGTTTTGTCTTTGAGCATGTTGCTGCGTCAATGAACCATTACCAGCAGTATGAATAATATACCGTATTTGCTCCATTGTTAGCCACCGTTGATTGTAAGCCCTACTTGTACATTGGTTAGTCAAGCCTCTGAGATACTTTCGTGTACTTGCACGTACGTTTAATCACGTTTAATTGGCAACCCTGGTAATGATGCTTCACCACTACAACTGCCTTCTGTTCATCATAATCCCTCCTATAACGAGTGTGCAAGTGATGCTGAAGAGAAGAAAGAGAATATTTAGTCAACAAAATGTAGCCAAGGAAAGGCAAGACGCATCTAGACCTTCCAATAAGCTACAGAAAAAAATGTAAGCCTCCCTCGATTGTAAGCCGCCCTTGATCGTAAGCCGCACGAAATGATGAAAAAAATCTTTATAAGCCGCGGCTTACAATGGAATAAATAAAGTAAAGCAAGCAGCTCCAATATACCCATTTCACCGTCCGGCAAAATGGATTTGCTTCTTGAAAATAAAATCACCAGCCCTTGCTTGCAAGGAAAGAAAAGCAAAACGTTTGCGGCAGAAGCAAGCACACTGATCAATTTAATTATAGACCCTGTATTCAATGTTTAAATTTTTCCTTGTGACGAGGGCAGAAACAGCAGACGCAGAAGGATGTTTTCCCCAATATGACTGCATTGCGCTCCTTTTCCAGCATTGGGAAATGTTTACAACGAGGCAATATCTATCGATATCTTTTCACAACTGCAGATCAATTGTTTCGACTTTGTTTGGTGTATCTATCTTGTTCGCTTAGTGGGCCCAGCCTTTGAATCAAACAGAATGCAATAGACTGTTAAAAAGTTTCTTCGGTTAGTTTTTATTTCGCGGCAATCTGTGCTCATGAACGTCCGCAAGGGGATCGACACTTTTGGCACTTGACCATCTGGAATAACCAAATGCAATGGTGAAAGTAAATCAAAAAAACGTTTGATATTATTGCCGTGCATCGGTTTTACTTGTTTCACCTTATATCAACTTCAAAACAAGCAGCAAACCACTCGGCGAAATCGTGAAGTTGCAAAACTGCAGTTTTGCACAATTTTTCCAGTGTCAAGAAGCCAAGACAAGCCGGTGTTCAATTAGCCTGAATAACTGCAGATGTCCATGCACGCTTTATTATTGGAAATTGTACAGCTCCGCGTGGCTACTAGGTCTTGGCTATGACCACGCCCATTGTCTAAGTCAGTGTTTCTCAAACTTTCGGTCCTTTCGTTGTCGGTCCTCAAGCCTAATAAAGCAAACACCAGGTAGTATTTTAAAAGAATTTTATTTAAAAAAATTGATACACAGCTAACATGGTCCCAAGTTCAGTGCGATGGATGTGCTTGGCGGCCTTCACAAAGATTCGAAATGCTGGGAGACATTTTAGTGAGGCACAGTCGTAGATCATCTCGCTTGTGAATCAACAAGCGGTTTCTTTGCTTTGAGAGCATTGAGGTCACAGCCGAAGTGAACTCAATGAATGATTATAGTGATAGTGGTTGAGCGTTTTCGACCCCTTTTTGTTGTTTCGCCCCTGTTGCCCCTGTGTTTAGTTTGCCCCCTTACTCCTCAAAATCGCGATTCCGCCCACTTTGGGAACCAGTGGTCTAAGTCATTGGAGGGAAAGTTTCAGATTCCTGCAATCTGCATCAGTGCTTCATAAAAACTCCACACCTTTTAAAATCGGGCTGTGCCCTCTAAGGTGATACAATATATAAGCGCCATGGCTAGTAAAATCGAACAAATAATTGATTTGTGTTTAATTTGCTGCAGGCCTGCGAGGACTGCTGTATACCCCGTTGAGGGCTGCAGTTTGCCAACCTTAATGGTTCAGGTATAGTAGACTTTTGATATGGTCGTATTTTCAAATCTGCATCGACAAGACTCTGCAGTTAGTTTGCTTCTAAGCATGAGAACAGTATTAATTCTGATTAAAGGAGTTTCACTTGGTTTTCGCCGGATCGCGTTAGGAAGAAGTACCATGAAATTATCAGCAAAAAAGTTTCAGTGCAGTGGTTTACACAGTGACAATGCTCAGCAAGTTGACCGACAGACATTTAGCTCTAATGTTGCTGCCATTTTGCTAAATGCGTTTAATGCGTTGTCAGAAATGACACAAGACAGATTCAGCGGCCAGGTGCTGTAAGTTACTGATTACCGCCGCAGTATTGGTCAAAATTAAGTGGAGCGACACTTCCGCCAAGTGTTCTTAGGGTGAGGCAAACTTAGTTGAACTTGGATACCTGCAAAAAATGCAAGGTGAAGATGAGCGTAAAGTGTCGCTCCACTTAATTTTCACAAAAATCGTTTCTTTTCTAGCCGCTCTATATCGAGAAAAACAAGATTTTATTCTCGGGAGAGCGTAATGTCTATCAACTTCTCGGCAAGTTTTAAAGAAGCTGTCTTATGTAGTAAACTGCTGGTTTTTCCTTGTACTGTTAATACATTTTGGCAAAGGGGAGGGGACTGTGTAGACGATGTCGCTGGTGCTTTTCCCTCTCAGGTGTGTTGTCTGCTTTCGACATTATTTCACAAAAGGACCAATCAATTTTGGTTTGTTCTGGGCGCGCTTGTTTGGTGGCATCGAAATTGAGTAAAATTATTCGAACCGGCGACCAATGTAAAAGAAACACCATGACAGAGATTGAACCGTCTGTCACAGGAGAAAAGCATGATTTAAAGCTTGTTTCAGCTCCGGTTCACTTAATGCTAACAGCGTCATGAAGATATATGAAAACGTGTATATGACCTATTGTTATGGGCTTTGATCAATTTAAAGAATTGCATGTCGACATCACTGTCCAGTGCAGACAATTTGAAATAGGAAAAATCAACTATTGGGTAAAACGATATTAAAAAAGCTCATGCAAAGCAATAATCGTGGTTGATATTAATCACAAAGTTAAAGTTAACTTAGCAAGGAACCTTCTTTTTGTTTACAAGCAACAACTTGAAATCACTAAAACCTATTCATACTGCTGTTGGCGATCAAATATTGAAGGAAAGACTCGGGTAAAACCTCGGTATCGTACAAATTTCGAACAATGGAAACTTTACGTTTCTGTTTTCTGTAATGTTCTTTGCAGTTAGGGCGGAATAGCCATGGCAAGCTATGAAGTTCAGCTTTTTTAGATTTGGTTACCTACGGGTATTCTTTCCTTATCTTGACAAACTCACTAAATGTTATCCGTGATTATACCTGCTTGATAATTATGTCCTAAGCTTTGATTGAAAGTTAATAAGTAAGGCCATTTAAAGTCATAAAATTAATATTTTTATCTGTGCTTCAGGAACCACCTATGAACCGAATTTTAAAACACAAATCTCACCCCTACGAGGTCTATAACAAAAGTTATAAAGTCATAAAAAGTCATATTTTCAATGTTAGGTCACAAAGTCATATTTTGCATATTTTCCATCTAATTCAATAAGGAAACCATTAAAACAATCTCAAAATATCAGGTGAAACTACTATATAGCTAGGTTTAAGCTGCATCCTGCAAACTGAACCCATTTGGGTACCTTGCGAATGTTGGCAAAGACGTAGGTGCACCACTTTATTTGGATGAAATGTAATGCACTGCCCAAACATGCATGTTCTTGCTGCTCCAAAGAATTAAACCAGTGCCCATGCATGTTTTCAATACGCTTCAAACCAAACTATACATTTTGCTCATGTTTTGAGCTGTTTACTTTAGTGGGCTTCCAAACTATAAACTAACCATTCCTTATGCCTGTTTTCACTGGTAATGCTTCTTTGTGCAGTAGTCGTACGTTCTAGCTCAGTCATTTTTGTTTGGTCATATAAAGTCGTATGTTCTGTAAAATAAAGTCATATTATCAATTTTTTTGGTCATAAAAAGTGGCCCTAGTAATAAGCTGTATCGCAGCCCGTGCAAAGTTAAACATTGTTTCTGTGCGGAAATAAGATTTTTTCGCTTCGAACATGGGCTTTGCTGGAAATGTTCGTTCGCCATGTTCTGCTCAGTCTGCATAGAGTCGTTAGTGCGTTCGGAGAATAGTAATAAAGGCAGCTGGTAAATCCATCTTGAACTTTGTAAATTTACCGCGTTGAGAAGTTTCAAGCAGTGGATTTGCATCAGACCAGTGGTTCCGAACCGCGCTGCCGTGGCACGCTAGGGTGCCATTTACAATACTCAAGGGTGCCGCGAGAAAAGACAATTTTCGTTTTTCAATATATCATTTAAAAATACATTTTCAAAATGTCATTGAATCTTAAAGCAAATTGCTATGGGTTCGCCACTGGGTACGGCAAATTTTATTTTTACTGTAGGGTGCCGCAAGCCTAAAAAGGTTGGGAAACACTGCATTAGACTCTTGAAAGCCTTGATTGATGAAAACCAGATGGCGGGCAGATAGTGCAGGTTGAGTTCAGAGATACCTGCTGTACTACTGTTATCGATCATAGAGAAATGGTTATCGATGCCCAAACTTTTTAATCGTTGCAGCGTTTCTTAGCTTGTGGTATTACTTTTGTGCTTTGCAAAAAGTAGACAAGTTTAAGACTGCTCACGAAGAATTTTACCAAAAATTTCAAGTAAAGCCAGCCACTGATCAAGCAGAATTTATTGATATATAATAGACTTGCAAAATGCATATATACGAGTACATAAATGCAACGGTTCTCCATATGATTGCACAGTAAGATTGTTTGATGTTCAAAAACTCAAGAAATGGGTGAGTGAAGCACGCAGTCAGCAATCTGTATCACTTTATTAAGTGCGGACTTTGCGAACTAAATTGAGCTCATGCAGTAGGTGGTCTCAATTGCTGTGTGCATCCATGGGGCAAAGCAACCAACTAACTTCGTAAAACACACACAGACTAATTTTTTTATTTTCCATCATGTTGTGCTAGCTTTTATATTTCGCTGTTGTGTTTCAACAATGATCGTATTATATTTGTTCAGGAAAATCTTAGTAAATTGACTGCAGTATGACTGAACTTCAATACCCATTGCTTGTGACTTTCCTGATCCAAAAGCGTTGTTATTTGGTACTGTCTATTATAAAGGTTTTCTTCTACTGTTTGGCAAACTTTAGTTGCTGTTTTTTTCAGCATGTCTTATCAGTATAGAAGAAATTTCTGTTCCCATAAATCAGATGCAGCATTTTTCAATTTAAACCTAATTAAAAAGAAATCATAAAATGAAACAAATTAATGAAACTAGTCATCGCAAGAAGTAAACCTTCGCAACAGCTTATTTTGAAACAAGTTGTGTTATATAAACATGAAAAAACAATTCTAACGACTACAAATTGAAAAAAGTGACGAACCTAAATATTTCGACGCAGAAAATTTGCATTCATGGCAAGTTTGATATTTTATCGGGTTTAATGCTGAGTACCTGCGATGCAAAGGGGTCTGTCATGACAGCCAAACAAACCCCCAGATGCGCCCCTGCCCACGTGAAAGATCAAGCAATAGATGCTGACCAGGCTTAACTTTTGTGTAAACTCACAAACGCCTCTTGCCAGCAAAAATAAACGTCACAAGCCATATTTCTTTACACACGTGGTCACGGTCGCACTAAGTTCTTCCAAAATCCTGACGGACGGGA
>JGI24022J15233_10005323_pt1 | contig 13613 bp, 10 predicted proteins | sample Ectturendosymbi2_FD_15233 | JGI IMG/M metagenome (IMG submission 15233) | reverse complement strand
ATTCTGGATTCCTATAGGCACCAAGAAAATTTAAAATAATACATTTTACTAAGAAACAAAACAATGTTTAAGCATTTGTAAATTTACACATTTGCCTGTTCATACTTTTCTGTAGACAATACTTTCTTCAAGAAGTCTTCGTTCGATTTTATTTTCTCGTAGAAATCACAGCAGGATAAGTCAGTATTACAAGTGATAAGGGCTTTCACATTCTGCTTCTGTTATCAGACCACGTGTTATTCATGATGGCTGCCTGAATGCCTAACCGGGACTTTTTGTTGACTGACCGGGACAAAGCCTTTAAACCGGGACTGTCCTAGCTAAAACGTGATGTATGGTATGCCTACCTATTCTGAAATATTGGCTGCTAACTGCAATTCTTGTACTGAATTGCCAATTTTTGTGTCAATCGATTTGTGCGTGTTCCAGGGTTTTGAAAAGCGTTTGGGGTTCAAAATAACACCAAAAATCAATGCCCATAGCGACGAAAGTTTTATAGCTATAAACTGAGGTCTATTTTTTCATATGTGGAACAGTAGAAGTGAAACAGTTCCGCAAAAATATGGATTTCTTAACCCAGAAATAATTTCGCTACACTTTGCCAAAAGCCCTAATAATTTATTACAAAGCAGTGCACAAAAATACATTTGTCTCGAGTGCTTTAAGTTTTAACATCAATGCCTGTTACGGGTTTGGTTTGACGTCAAAGATCAAAATATTTTGGCCATTTGCTGTTATAAAACGAAAGTGATAGCTGGAAAGTTTCAATTAAAACAAATCTTTTTGAAAGTTGCTAATTGTTAACAGAGGATTGAATTCAGAAATATGTTGGCATCACTCAAAACTACAATTTCTTCTGAAAAAAAAAAAAATTTTGCAAAAAAACAATACATATCAAGGCAGTAAACAACATGCTACTCTGAACTGAACGACAAACAGTGAGTTATTAACGTTTTGAATTTTATGGGCTATTGTTGGAGAAAGAAGTAGGCTACTATCATTGACCAAGTGTGTTGTTGTCATTTCAGTACACTTGGAAGCACATACTGCAAAGCAGTTTTATTGTAAAAACTTCCGCCTAATGTTTCACAACGTAGTAAAATATTTCTTGTGTGCTTTATTACCGAACAGCTTCTGAAACACTTAATAAATTTCTTGCAGAAATCAGAAGACAAATGCGTTTTGGCTTTCGTAGTCTGATCACTGTAGACCAAAACTTTAAGGTGGAAATACACGTTATCCAGTGTAAAATTGACTTAACTTTTGAAAGAGTCAGAGTGTAACCTCTTGAGCTCCAACAAAACAACTTGGGTTTGCTGTGACTTACAGGGGTCTGGCCATAAAATCAAGTTGGCATAACCTGAAAGCCAGCTGAAGGTCCAAACATGCAAATCCCTCTCCCATCTACATGCATCTATATCTATACGAGCCGACACTTCGCATAGTTCTTCCGACGCATGTAAAACGAGCTTTAGAAACTAATTCTGAGCGACGTAACAAAAAAATATTAGAAAAAAAAGAAAATTCACGAGACCTGATTGTAACAGTTGGCGAAAATAAATAACTCACATCGCCAGCATTAGTCTTTTCAACAACACCCTGTTCCACAACACATCAGGCACCACTCCACAATGCTTATATCGGATGGTAGATATCAGTACTTGTATTACGCCCGTTGAGTTTGAAACAGACAAGAGTAGGTGCTTCGAGGTCGGCTGATAGAAAAATAAAAGCACATGCACGCAGTACCGAAGCAAGGAAGCCAGCAACAAGACAGAACACAGTGACATATACGCTTCTCAAAACGAATAAAAACTAAAAAGCCAGCAATATCCTGTTGACGCAAGTGAAAAGCATGACCGGAAGCGGTGAAAATGGTCAGATATAAATGAAACACCTTCACAAATCGTTGAGGTCATAAGTAAATAATGTGAAGCAATGCATCTGAAACTGGAAATCTTTTACGGATCGCAGCATTAATGACGCCATCAAAACATGAACTAAAATTAACAGCGGCTTTTTTCTATTAGCCAGGTCGTAGGCAGGGTGGACAACCGTGGGCTGCACAGTACACGACAGTTTTCGTCTGGACAAAAGAATGGAAGGTCAATTTTAACAAGCTATGCGGCATGAACTGCAGGAGGAAGTCAGAATTTCGATTCCATGTCGCGGGTCACCATCACTCTTACCACGGGCGTGGGAAGTATTTTTTCCAGGGGGGCCATTAGGGGATTTTTCCATAATTTTTCTAGGGGGGCCGAAAGTGGTGAAATTTGTTTTTGCCAACTCGAAACTAAGAAAACAACCTTTTTTGTTGAAATTTTCAAAATCCAGAGTGGCTTGGCCCCCTTGCCCCACTTCCGACGCCCATGACTCTCACCGTTGCATAAAACATTGAGCACAACAAAAATCACACAATTTTGTCACTGTGAAAACTTTAAAAATGGCTACACAACACAAGTCTTAACAAGTAAGACGTCACGGGAAAAGGTTCGTTTGGCAAGGTTAGGTGATTGCAGCAAAGCGCTGTGGAGGAATGTCCGCCGCTGTCCTCACCACCAACAATTTCACTGCAGAACAGAACTTGTGATTTCGCAACAACCTCTTTTCAAAAAAGGAGAAGGTTTCAAACAGAACGCTCACTGCGCAGAACCGGAACGGGGTCCAGGAAACTGTTTGGATAAAAAGTTAAGCTTCGTTTCCGCGTTTCTAAAACAAAGCGAGTAAAGGAAGTAAATCAGGAGTTGAAAGGTGAACTACGCCGTTTGTTCTGCGATTAGTTGTGTGTCGTGCACCTCAAAAACGCAAACTTCGATTTAATAAAAAGGACAGAACAAACACGTCATTAACAGGCTCATGCTGCCTCCTCATCCTCAATATTCGAACCATTGCTGCCTGAGGAAGGTCTGCCACCAAGCATGGTCGACGCGGAAACCATTTGAAAGACAGCCTGTCGGAAAGAAGAAATGCTTCTGGTAAAAGATACGCAACAGAACATATTACCACGCGTCAAGAGGCTAGACCAGGGGCAGCCACTGTCAGTTAATTTAGGAGTCACACACGACATTCCCGGGAAAAGGGAGAACCTCACGATTGGCCCGCTCACTGCACTTGCTCTTGCCGCGGCCTTTTTACTCGCTGATTTATTTGCGACGGGGTGTCATGAGGCATAAGAGGCCAAAATATCGCCCGGGTCGCCCTGTTAAGAAAAAAGTGACAGCGCAACAGACGATTGCTGCATGCCTGCTCAGGCAGAAAACAAAATGCAAAGTCATTACGAAAATGCGCCCTCAGCAACGCCTTCTCGTGTTACCTCCTGTTTCTGCAAAAGTTGCCAGCTCTGACGGCGCAACCAGTCTGCCCAAGGGTTTACTTTGGACAGTTACTAACATGAAATACGCAAAAACGATCATTGACATCGCGCACCACAGTAGTTGTCGCGCGCGTGAACAAAGATCGGGTTCGGGTTTTAGGCAGAGGGGTCCGTTTCGAAAAATTGACGAGTTTCCCCCATCATCCATCCAAAGGTGGAGGCCTCGCTTTGCTCCTGCTACGCATCCGGGGAGTCGAATGGAAAGAGCGCAGAATGCTTCTTCTCTGGAAGACTTTAGAGCCTGAGCCACACGCTAACGGCAAACTTGCCACATGCTGGAGATTGAAAACTGGAACATCACTTCACTAACAGGAAAAGAGCACGAACTGGTAGAAGTCAATAATATTTCCTGGATGTTGCAGGAATCTCTTCGACTAAGCGTCGTGGCCGGTGGTGGTAACTCTTCCCTTTCGGCGTTGAGCCAGCAAAGCCTGCCCAGACTGAAGGTGGATACGGTATTTGTTCAATTGTAAGCCGCGGCTTATAAATCTTTTTTCATTATTTCGTGCGGTTTACAATCAAGGGCGGCTTATACATTTTTTATTTCTTTACCTTATCGAAAGGTATAAATAGATGACGCTCAGTCTTTCCTTGGCTAAGTTTTGTCGACGAAGCTCTCTTTTCACATTCTATTCTCTTCAGCATCACGTGCACATCCGCCACAGGGGGAATTACGTTGAACAGAAAGCAGTTGTAGTGGCGTAAGCATCATTACCAGGGTTGCCAATTAAACGCGAAACGTGCTTGTACGCGAAAGTATCTCAGAGGCTTTGGCAACCTATGTTCAAGCGCGGCTCACATTAATTTTTTAACACCATTTCGTGCGCCTTATAATCAAGGGCAGCTTACAATCAATTAGGGCGGCTAACAATCGAGTAAATACGGTACCGTAAGTCAACAGCTGGCAGGTTGTGATGAAGAATGTATCCCATTGGCACAAAAAGTGTGCATATTGAGACTGAAGTTGATAGACCGCTTCCTGTGTTTGGCACAGGTACACCAACCCAAGTCAAGTGCACAGTACCAAAATTCGTGGAGGAAACTAGTGATGCCTCTGCGAAGCGTTAATAGGCCAACAAATCTCGTATCCTTTTCGGAGACTTGCACACGTTGAAAACGACGTTGTATGGAAGGGTGAAATCAGTCAACATGGTGACGCTTGTCTAAATGGTAAAGGTAAGCTTTTGCAGCAACTCTGGTGCAACAACGCACTGTGCACACTTTTGCCATCACATATATTTTTCCAACTCCACCTGGTGCAGAGTCTTTGGCTCAGCGGCTACTGACTGATATCTGCATTGTTTCAGCTTACCTTTTCCAAACAGGGTTGGACGTTTGTGTCAGCAAGGGTGCAGAACTGCCGATCGATCACCACCTGGTTGTCTGCAGCCTATGTCCAAAAATTCCATTAGGGTTTATAGGAAAGTGCAGGACTAAGAAGTCTTGCCAAAGACAGTAGGAAGCTCTGTTGGAATAAGGATGTAAGAAGGATCTTTTGCGGGCAGCGTATTGTTCTTGTTCCAGAGCTTCCGGAATGCACAGCAGACGTAGAAGGGGAGTGGCAGCCATACAAAGCTGTTTTTATCAGCCCCCGGGTGCGTGGACAGAAACAACCCGGGTGTAAAGACAGATGGCAAAAACGCAACCCCTTGATCATGGGCATCCGCAGAAATTTTTTCAGGGGGTTGCAAAGATGTTTTTCTTATCTTTTTCAGGTTGTTGGCGACATAGGTGTAGGAGTAGGCAAATTTTTGGGGGTGCGAAGGATTTTTGCCCAAATTTCCCCAAACCTGCCCGAAAACTACTCCAAACAAAATTACCTCCAAAAAAACGACTGCATTTCTTTTTATGTTGGGCGCATTTTTTCAAATCAAAGCACTTCAAGCACCATTTTTGCCCAAATTTCCCCTAACTTGCCCGAAAAGAACTAAATAAAAACATGACCTCCAAAAACAAAACAATATGCCTGCACTTTGATTTTGGTGCCATTTTTGCGAAATCAAAGCACATACAGCGATTTTGCGAAGGTATTCACACATTTTGCCCACATTTCCACAGATTTTGCCTGGATTTTCAACAAATCAAAAGTTTTGGGGGTGCGCTTGCACCCCCGCCTCCTACAGCAGTGGTTGGCGATGCAAGGCAAATGGACGTACACAAAAAAGAAAATGTCCAATGTTACGGCAACAGTTGCATGCAGTGTTTTCCTTGTAAGAAAACTTTACACTAAGTAGAGTGAATGTTTGTTTTAGTGAGTATGGATGTTTTAAGACTGAGTTAGCAGAGTTCTAAATGAATTACAAACTGTGAATTTTTAGAATAAGTGCAAAATCTTATGAAAATACGAACAATCTACACATTTAATTCCAATAGCTTCTCATTGTTTTCGTGCTTTTCCAATATTTTGGAATGTTGCAAGTGCGCGAGATGAGATTTCACTGCGCAAATGTTCTGGTGGTTCTGCGCAGTTGCGCACCTTTAGACGGAGCATGATGATTCATTTGCAGAAAACGAAAAACACCAGCGAGCCGCAAAACCAGTTTATACTGGCAATACAAATACGGTAAAGAATGCAAGTTTTACATTTAATGATCTAGAGTAATTGTCAGTATTAAGTTTTTGTTTGATTTTAAAGTCCTCGAAAATCTGGACAGTACGTTGTTAAAGCTGTGCGAATTAATTCTTCAGGATTGCACGATGGTTTGGCTTTACGAACTTCATTACAGAGAAAAAAATTAACAGCAATATGTTGTGCTAAACACAGAAATGATTTATACACTGGCATTTTAAATTCTGGCTATTTACTTTGTGGAACCTGTCGCCAAAAATTAAGTGCCATTGACTAAAGTTTTTTTGAGCCAGATTTTCTTGCATTTTGGTCAGTTTCGTTTCTACAGCAGACAAGTTTGGAACAAACGGTTAGCGAACTGGACAGCCATCACCGATGCATTGACATTGAATTGATTTACAAGGAATGCAAAGCATGGTTTTAACTCTTGGAAATGGTCAAACCTAGCTTGGAACTCCTCCAGTAGTCTTGCAATTTATTTTTGTATTCTTCCACTTCGTGATCTGCATCTGCCTCTTCGCCAGAAACATTCGTTCTCTTTCTGACATCGGGGAAATGACAGAATGCTTTTGACAACATGTGTCTTTGAAAATTTTTTATTTTCTTTTGGAACAGTTAGCCTAACTTTCGATTTAGGTTCACTGTCGTTATTATCAAATCGCGCAGACTCCTTGGTGACCAGTGACCAACATTCCCTGCGCGGAACCACCAGACCATTTGCGCAGTTAAATCTCATTCTTGCGCACTTGCAACATTCAAAATTTCATATCGTGTACATCGCAAAGGCCTTTGGAAACGTTTCACCGGTTGTGTGTCTACATAGTTGTGAAATTGAATGCGTACTGAAACAAACATTTGCTCAACGTAAAATTTTCTTACAGGGAACACTGCTGGCGACTAACTTCACGAACTTGTGTAAACACATTGATAAATGAAACAAACGTTAATTATGAGGCAACAACTCTCTATCAATTTGAGATAATGCTATTCATCTAGAAGAGCCACACAAAATATGCCGGAGAGTCGCAATTTGCCCCATTGGTATAAACCTACGTGGTTTATCGCCATCAGCAGTCGCTGCGTTACTTGTCAAGATTTATGCGTTCAATAGTTACATGCAGCAAACAAAAGGCCTACCACCGTGACTTGCGTCTTTGAAGATTTGTTACCATGTTGTTGTTACGCAACAAAGGCCAACAGTAGAACAATTCACTCCGGAGTTTTGCAAACAGTGAACCTGTCTCTTATGCAGTGTGAGTGTCATATCGGCAAACAAACTGTCATTGCAGGAATTTACCCAGCTAATTAGAATTAAACTGCTGATTTTACGTTTACGATAAATTTTTGCTTCTTAGTCCCAATTTCCAGGGGGGGAAAATGCCCGTTTTGCCCCCTCCTGCGGACGCCCATGCCCTTGATGGAACCAGCAGGTGGAAGGTGCTACCCGAGCAAATAAAGTAACCCACTAGTTCTGCTTCAGAGCAAAGATGAACTATCTTTGCATTCGCGATACGGCGAGGCGCGAAATTCCGCAGCCCAAGTCGTAAAAAAAGTCCACAATGAAATTTTGGGAGAATTTCGGGCATAAAATACATTCTAATTCAAAGTGTCCTACTCAGAAATGAAGGGAAGGTCCTTGGCGGATGGAGAGAGTTTTTCAAAGACATTTCGATCCCAGTCACTCTCATACCATCAGACACTCAAGAGGTGCATTTCTGCGAAGAAAATACAATCATTGCAATCGAACTCTCTCAAGCTGTCAAGACATTGAAGGCTGAGAAGTCTGCAGGTCGTGATGAAATCCAACCTGAAATTACTTAAGCCCTGAACACAGAAGCGATTCTTAGACTAACTCGTGTGTGTCAAGAGACCTGGCGATCTGGGAGGTCACCGAAAGCTTGGAAAACTGGGATGGTCGTCTCCATACATAAGGATAGAGACATGAGAGAATATGCCAACTATCTGGGCACGCCAGATAAATATAAGATTGAAGTAGCCTGCATGTAGTTTCTTTTATTATATTTTTTCGCTGTGCTTTAAATATACTTGGAGCGGGAAAGACATTTTTAAAATCAATGTGGAAAATCACATTTGAATCGAACGAGGTTGACAATAACGGGAAAGCTCACGAAACCAACGAATTTCTTTAAAGTTGCACGTTTACAGATGATCGCTTACGATAAAGACTACGCATTCATATGTTGGAGCTTGGAGAAAACTTGCTGGGTTTAACTTCAGATAAGGTTGGAATAAGTTGGAAATTGCGTTAGCACGTAGCAAAATTACATTTTATTCATATCCAGGCACAACTTTTTCGTCAGCCTTGATGTGAGATTGTTTCGCAATAATAACTGAGGCTGAGACGCAACGTCAAAAGCTACAACAAGAGTTGACTATCTAATGTGGGAACGCAATTGGAAAGCGAGAAGTAGCAGCTATTTTCGCGCAATTAAAAGAGTAGTGTTAACGTCAAAGAAAAGAAATTATGCCACGCTATATATTGGATATCCGATAAACTTGTGGTGGTTAAAACTCATGTTTGCGATATCTTCCACCGATTGTGCGTAATGAGGAACATATCAACTAAGAACGTCATCTTGCCTCTTGAAGTGTTTCCTATCAAGGGTATTCAAATCTAAGAAATCACCATTTTTTGAAAAGATCAGTCGTTAACTGAGAAAACAAATTCAAGCACAAGTTGTTGAAAGTTAACTCATTCGTGAAAATTAAAATTTCAAGAGACGTTTGGCACTCCTTGAGTATTTCTCGTGAATTCCGCCAATTCATCATGCTTCTCTGTCACTTTGCTCCCCTCAGACCTCTCAGCAAGGTCGCTGCTTTCCTTGCCAGAAGATTCGTGAAAAACTTTAATCAAAGTTCATATCGACGCAGTGCAGATCCACTCTAACCGATCATAGCTTTGATGAAGATCAATTAATCAATAAGGCGCATCACCGCACAGGCCAGTCATTGCACATTTATGGACTATATTTAACATGTAGGGTGTGCTTTGACCCCACCACAATAAATAACGCCAGGCGTTTTGCCTAAAATTGATGAAATATCGTGCAATAAAAAACTTTTTCGCCACTGTTGTTCCCAAACGCAACTATGTACGACCAGTGAAATACCTAATTGGTGTTTTCATTTTTTTTGCAGGCTGTGACCAGATTCTAAAAATGTCCACTCTGTTGAGCGAAAACCAGAGTTTCGGACGTGATACATTATAACTCAACAACTAAGGTGCAATCATATTGCTTACTTTTAAATTTTCTTCACACCACTTTTTGAAATCATTTTTAATTTTGGCCATTTATAAACTGCCTATCGCCACCAAACATAAATACGACACCTGCAACCTAGATGTGAAGACAAGCACAGCAAAGGTAACCAAACTATGCAAAAAGAGAATGGTTGTGTGGAAATCCATTGCTCTGGTAAAAGAGAGCCTTTTTCACAGATAATTAGCCTTGTACGGTGTCTCATTTATAGCTTTTAAGAAAAATAGCGAAAAGTTTTGTTTGTACTGACCAGATGCAAACACCTAACATTTTCCCCTCAACTTACGTGATACACAAAATCTGCAAAGCACAAGCGACACTAAGTCGAGTAAAGCCTTACTTTGACTTTTCTTCGAGCGTTGAATTGCTTCATTTTGTCCAGGGTGGGCTCCATGTGTTCGTAATTGGCGGCCTTCCCGGCCACCCATGGATGCTTGAGGGCTTGGACGGCCGTCAGACGTTTCTTTGGGTCTAAAACCAACATTTTTTTCACCTGAAACAAACGCGAAGCGGTTAAAATGAAATACGATCGATAATTCTAGTGCGCAGGTCTTTTTATTTGCAACGCCCTATAAGCTCATTTTGACTGGAGCGAGCAAAATTTTGGAGTAAAACTTGTTTGATGCGGGCAACCTTGTGAAGCGATATCAGTGGGATGACTGCACAACGTACATTGTGCTGGAAGTAAAATGATCCGACAAAAGTGACAGAAGCTACAAGGAAGTGACAAAAACGAAAACAAAGTGACAGAAACTATTGTTCACAGTGCCATGACGCGATCTGCAGAAACCAAGAGCAAAAAAATCTCTTCATTTGTTGAACAGATATTGACGTATTCATTAAAAACCACCGTGGTGCTTCTACACCCACTAGTTCCATATATGCCTAACGCCACCATCCGAAAACAAGTCTTGAATGCTGATGGGAAGCTCTTGCAACGACTTTCAGCACATATCCACGTAAATGCCAAGGCAGTAGGGTCTTTGGTCTTTTCCGTTGCGAAAACCTAGCTCTGAATATCTGACGCAATTTAGAAATTGACTACGGCTACCGTCGGAAGTTGAAAGCAGATGTAATCTACGATTTACACAAGTAGCTTTGTTCATGTACAAAACAGTGAAAAGTCCCAAAAATAAGCGCAGAAACAAATTACGCCACTTCCAAAAACACTAACTAGCCAAAATTTTTATATCGTCTTAATTCGTCATCCTACAGCCCAAATTAGGAATTTCAACATCAGGCCTACCTCACTACATCCTTATTCCAGTTCCGATATTTTTACAGATATTTTTCGCTTTACAAAAGTTGACATCTTTACAAAATAAAAAGCTTTCTTTCTCAGCAGATGTTGCAGTTTTGAGGTAAAGGCCGACAGTCATGAGTAAAATAGCGTTTTTCGCAATCATTTTTGTATTAAAGGTTTTGATTGCAATTTTCAGGTGAGGTATGTCACCATACATATCTAAAACCAGACCGCTTGTATATGTAAGCATATATACAAAAACAGACATGATTACCACCCAAAATGAGTTTCTAATTCAACTTGTCGAAAATCGTTTCAATGCAAAAAATAGATTTCCGGGCACCGGTACTTCCGCGGTACACTTGGCAACAACTTCATGACAACTACCCAATAGAGAAAACGGGATTGCTTCCGGACTCGTAAACAGAAAAGAGCTGTGGCAGCTTCAAGTGCTTTCCAATCCCAACAAACAAGGTTTCGTCAATCCCATACCACACAACATTCGCATTTCGCATAAAATAACTAGACAGAGGCGGAAGATTTGCAATCAAACGCTTTCCGTCACATTTCCACAACAACAAAATGTCCGCGACTTGCCGACGCCTCAGCACTTGCCTTAATCCACACATCGAAAACGAACGACGCTATTGCAAAAATAATCAATCATTTGCAGAGTTGCCCTTTTGATGTATTTACGATTCGACAGGCTATGTTTTGACAAGTCATCACTGAAATAGTGTTTGAGTGAACCCACATGAATGATGCAAAACACAGACAATGTCCATGTTAGAACAACACAGCATGTTTCATTCAGAACGCCCGTCGGCAGTATTGAGAAATGTACTTTGAGATTTTGCGTTTACGTAAACCCTACTGACGGCAATTCGCCCTTGGGAGCAAAACCATATCGTTAAAGGCGTCGCTTCCAAGCGCACCTCCACCACGAAACATATTGAAATAGAAGCCGCAACATAAACTATCGTTTTCATCCTTGTTTTTTGATAACTACTGGTAGTGGAAGTAGAAAAGCTATAGCAAATGCCACTACGTCTTTTTGGGTTTTGTTGAAAGGCAAATTCTTGTAAGGAAAGCTCTGCATCACACTGAAATCCTTAATGCAACAACGAGTCTACGTCAAGTTCCACGTCTTTCACTTCGCATTGATTTCGTTTAAATGACTGGATGCCATGTATATATTTGTTCACTTACATTAGCACTCCAGAAAAACCGGAGGCGTTTGGTGAATTTTTTTGTCACTAAAAGCATTTTGACGGAAGACCGTGTCAACAACAAAACTGACTCTTCTACAGAAACTTTAAATACATCGTAACAAGCTAGCATTCTCCACAAAGCCTTGACATGGAAAGTACTAAATCTGCTTTTTTATAAAGTCATCCGTGTTTCCCCGTTAATAAGACCTACCAAATAATAAGACCGAGCGTGAATTTTGAGGATGATCCTAATATAAGCCTTACCCTTAAAATAAGCCCTGACTGGTGGGAATTTGAGTTAAGCGAAAACTCCAGTGGAATTTTGGAAACCGATGACCTGCAAGACATTCCAGAGGATGATGATAGATTGTTTTTGAATAAATTGTTGTTAACGAGTTTCTGAATAAAAAACATGTTAATGATATGTAAATGTAGATAGTTTTTCGTAATTTCTGTTTATTTAGAAACCTCTTAATTTTTACTTTGTAACTTCATTTTTTGATATATCAAAATAAGACATCCCCGAAAATAAACCCTAGTGTAAATTTCGGAGTGAAAATTAATATAAGCCCCGTCATATTATCGGGGAAACACGGTAAAGATGAGAATTTATATGAAAAGCGTTTTTCATAATTTTTGCTGCTTGCCACATGGACCGGTTGTTAAAGCAGAGGGGTTGGCAAATCAATAATGTCGATCATTTGTTAAAAATTTTACATTAACTACAATATTTTTGATCAAATGCAGTCAAATTTATTAAAAATTACCTTTGCAATATTCACTTTAAACAGCACAGCAATAACAGCAATTCCAACCGGTGTCCCAACCTTGTTATATTATTCTGAACATGGCGATGCACAAGGAAGTGGGCAAGAACCTACAGGAGACTGAAAGGCTAAAATCAGCCTTATTTTGTTGTTACACGGATGCGATCAATAAGATCCTTTGGTCGTTTGGGACTCGATATCTGAAATGAATGCAAGCGCTCGCCGAACGTAGCTTAGATGAAAAGATTACCCTATCTGAGTAGCAGAGATGAGCGGACTGTGAAATTTTTCAGTCCGAGTCCAGTCCTGATCCGATGAAATTGAATCCGATCCACAAAATTTTTGAAAATCATCAATCCGATCCAGTCCTGATCCGCCAATGCAAAATCATGTATTTTTATTTTGCCTCATGAGGCAAAATAACTACAGGAGCTATTTTGCCTTTAGCCAAATACAATTGACTGAAGGGAAAATAGTCCAGCAGTGCTTTAGCCTCATGAGGCAAAATAGTCACAGCCTTTTGGTATTTCCAAAATTTTACAAACAAGTGTCTATTAGTCATCAGAGGGATAAGCACTGCTGGAGTTATTTCGCCATTAGGAGAATTTGATTGCTTGGATTGGTCAAGTGACAAGGACGATACACTTGGATTAACGTAAGGTCCTTGTTATACGACCTAAAACCCTAAGCCTAAAATCAAAACCTAAACCCAAAACTTAAACCCAAAACCTAGACAGACCCAATACCTAAACTGAAAACCTAAACCTAAACCCAAAACCTAAATCCAAGAGCTAAACCCGCAACTTGAACCTGAACCCAAAATTAAAACCTAATCCCTAAGCCTAAAAGTTGAACCTAAAACCTAAACCCGAAACCTAATACATAAACCTAAAACCCAAAAAAGTAAAACCTAAACTTTTAAAAAAAGTACATTAAAAGCACTCCTATCAAAGGTGTAACCTCTGCAAGCTAAGCCAAAGGAAGTGGTGAGAGCAGAACCAAAGAACAACCGCACAGCAGGCATAGACACTAACCACTCAACTGTGTTCACGTTCTTACTAGAACTCAACGTTATATGTGAACAATGGAGGATATAGTTCGAATTGCAAAATAATCCCAAGAGTGGTGTTGCATTTGATGGTGAAATATACACTACCATTTAGCAAACC
>JGI24022J15233_10005319_pt1 | contig 13615 bp, 8 predicted proteins | sample Ectturendosymbi2_FD_15233 | JGI IMG/M metagenome (IMG submission 15233) | reverse complement strand
GCGCCACATATATGTATGGTGTTGTTCTTCACGCACATCCCGTTCGCGGTGAATCACACAATCAACGCAACACCACCGGAGAGGTCGCATAAAAAACTTTTTGAAATAGGTCGCAGAACAAAAAAGTTTGAGAAGCCCTGCTCTAGTTCATTATAGTCTTCAAAGCTTTTTCTTTAACTTAGCTTTGTCAGTATAATTCTTCAGAGCCAGAGGGCAGTTCCCTTCTTTTTCGCGTGCATCAATAAATCGTGACTGAACATTTTGAAACCAATTTTGCTAGTGAGTACGGTATCTATAAAAAAGTAATTGGAGTCCTAATGAATTCATGGGAAGCTGCCACGCAATAAATGTGCCTGCTCAATTACAACAACAATTAACTCTGCATGTCAGAAAGCTAGCGCTGACTAAGGTGAACTTAAGTTTTTCGGGGTTTGGTGTCCCGGCCAAGAGCTTGGCCCAGAAAGCCTGACCGACGGCAGGTAACAGGATAAAGTTGGTTTGCGAAAGGGAGTGGCGGAGACGAATAGTGAAAATTTTAGGTGCCGGAAAAAATGCTGAGGTTTTTCTTTACTTCACTTAATTATTAATCGAAAAATTTCGCAGCAAAGCTTTTGTTTAATAATGAACTGCAAAAAAACTCATCCTTTTTTCCGTTACGAAACGATAATTTTCACGAAAATATTGCAGCAATGAGACACCTTGTTCCAATTCAAGACACTCAAACTGCCATGGCCAATATACCACAGTTTCAATACCATTACCTAAAGTGCGCGTATTCCCGGTTCTAAAAAAGTTAGTCCTTTGTATTACATTTATGATGTCGTCACAGAGTTTTCAACTTATCAAATTCTCTCGTAACACCTCCAACCGTGAAGCGCGTGATGTAGGTGTTTTGAGCGTGAAAGACCAGCACCCTTGTTTAGTTTTGACTTAATTATCGATTTCCCACCAGGGTGTTGGGACTTGATATTGTTTTCATCATCGGTAGAAGGTGCAACTGCATTGGGCCTGGCAGTTGTTTACGAAACACTGCTTATTACGATAAAACACTGTAGACTGTATGTACAGAAATCCCTTGTTCAGCCTAAATTTTGTTGATTTCTTTACACTGGTTTTAATTTCTCTGGAGTGATGACCTGCGGCCGGTAATGGTTGGACGACTTGTTGTAATGTTTGTGCGCAGTTTCGTGTACATTGGCAGTCACCTTCACCATTTGAGTTTTCTGGTATCCATGTTTAAGATGTCTTTTAGAATGCGTCTTATACTAGGTGTTTTCAAACTGTTTTAACATCTGTCGGTAGTTGCTAGTTTGTAAGTAAATTATTTTTTTTGTACTTTTTTCCGCTTTTGTTACAATATAGTTTCTCAGTTAAGTGTTGGTAGCAATTTTGTTCATGTAGGTTACAGGCTCAGCTTAACTTAGCCCAGAAGCGCTGATTGGAGTTGGGCGTACTATGGAAATCAGGTGGATTAATGTGATAACAACACTGACTGGAAGTATAAAGTATCTTATTTTTTCACATACACTACGTAATGAGTTACGTGCTCCCTGCAGCAATTCCAAATCTATTTGCCAAAGCTATTTCCGGAAAGCCAAAGCTATTTCCAGCAGCCTGATCAACCCTGTGCAGTGTTCCCTTTCATGTTTTTTTAAAAACTTCCGTCCATAACCAGTGTTGTTTACGGGTATGGGGTTACTTCGTTTGTCTTCTTGGCACAAAACTACGAACTGCCACAGAGCAACAATTGTCTGCTTGGATGCGAAAGGGTTGTGGAAACCCGGGCAGAGTTTCATTTGAGCTGGGCTTATACTTTCTCTGCCATGCTCAGCTCCTTGCGGAACTGAGCAAACCACGATAGATACCGGTTGCGACCCAACACTCCTGCGCAACTGTGTTGATCATCCAGCAGACTGCAACCTCTTCAAAACTATAACCTTATTACATTCGCAATAATTCGGCCATCAACTTTAAACCACGATAGAAATTTATGAAACTTTTAGAGGGGCGCCCGACGAGACAACCTGTTTAACATGTTTTTGTCGGTGTCCCAGCGCCTTAACTTTAATTTGCACGAAATTCTTTAACGTTTGCGCCAATAAACTCTCTGTGTCCGTAGGTCAGTTGATTCCAGTGTTTTTTTTCCGTTTTTAATGTTGTTAGTGCTGCCTGTCTTTTCCACGTACATGCATGTTGACATACTCCATGCTGTTATGCTTTCATCAAACTATGAAGCGTTGGGGCAGCACTTCTGCTAGACCAGGTTCTGGCCATCCCTGCTCCTAGACGGGCACCAGTACAAACAAACAAACATTCTGAGCTCAATAGTATGTTTAGAACTTGGTCTAAAAACAGTTTTATTGATTTCGTTGCAGGTATGGTATTCTTGTGGATCCATTTCAGTGGGCTGCAGCAGTATTGCATAGTCCTTATCAGTGGCCGAATTTACTGCTCGTATTTGGTAAGTTTGCGCAGAAGGCAGTGAAGGTATTCTGAGGAGATAGCTGCAAGCAGCCACAGCAAGTTGCAATGATACCCTCGTCATACCGTAGCTTTCCGTCTACATCCAGTTTTTGAAAATAGTAGAAAATAAGGAAATGTGCCGATTTGTACTAGCGTTGAATATATTCACGCCGCACAAAAGTTTGTGAAAGTTACTTAAGAAATGCTCATCAAATTTTTAATTTGAACGCAATTTCCTCGNGCACTATTTCCTATTTAGCGAATTTTTTTCGGTGAAATTTATTATTGGCCAAGGTCACGTCATTTCGATGTCTAAAAACCATTGATTGTTATGTGATCCAATGTTAGATTTTAAGAAAATAACTGTTATGTACATGGAATCACCAGTTTTATCCTCTTCCTTTAAATACCAGGTATCAAAAGCAGAATAGACACACGAAAGGTAAAATGAAATTATCGACAAAGAAGCAGGTCAAAGTGGAGAAAATGGGTAGTTATCTCAAAACGTCGCGGATAGGTCGCAACCCGAGGCTTTTAGTGTTGGCACTGACTTTCTTAGGTTTGAAACGAGTGAAAAAATCTACCATTGGGTACTGACTAGCTAAAAATACGTAATTAAATCCTGAATAAATAGAAGAGACTGTCGCAATCGTGGCTATTTAATGCTCTACCAAAAGTTTCGATTAAATGCATAATCGAGATGACTACTAAACTTTATTTTGGTGTGTATGGAAACGAAGGGTCATGACTTCAAAGCTGCTTCCTTGATGTGCAATTAGCTTCTTGGATACAAGGGTTCTGCTTTTTTCCATCTCAATATCGTTTCTTTTGCAGGTTCAAACCTTTTCATTGTTTTCTCTCTTGAAATACAGAAGCTGCAGTTAAAGGTTGGTGCCGCTAAAGCATTCTTCACTTTTTTTAATAAGTTTCAGTGTGTTGTGACCAGCTTTTTTTCATTATGTTGAACTGCTAGTTAACGTTACGACACAAAAGCAATTCAACGTTGAAAGTTTCTCTGACAATGCCGCCAAAAGCATACTAATGAAACAATGTCCTTGGTTGACTTCAATTGTTTCGGTTGTTGAATTTAATTAAAAAAATTACCGCGAGCAACGAAGTAAAAAAATAAAAGCTGTGGAATAGTAAACGGTATTTGATTTGAATAAAGTTTTATGGCTTGACAGGTCAGCTTACGTTACTTCTGTTTTTTTTTTGTAAAAACTACGACGTAAGGTGATTTTACTGCAATGAAACATTTGAGTGAAGCAAACGTTTTCAGGAATACATCACGCCGCGAACGTGCAAATACCTCAACGTAGTGAATCTGTTCACGTTGATCATACTGCCTCCACTAAGAATCCTGCAATTAGCTCCTGATCCAGGTGGGTGTTTACTTGAATGCCAATGAAAATTCTGTATTATGAAATCGACCAGTGCATGAGCTAGATTGACGTGCGGCTTTGCTACGCTTTGATTGCACCCTCTCGCGGAGTAATCATGTTTTACATGTCGTATCTGTAATGCGTTTGGCGCGTCACAGGAGCTGTGTATGCGGATAAGTACCGGTCGGTAAACAAAATACTTCCTGATGTCGTGTGTAATGGCCATGCGCACGAGAGCTATCGTAATTTGCGTGAAGGGTAAAACAGGCTGGCTGTCATTTCGTCAGTGGCGTCTCAGCTTTTTGTGCAAACGACAGCAGGTATTTTATTTTTGTCACGTGCAGTCGGATCACTTATGTCATGTGGAATCTACGTGATCTTGTTTCTCAAGCTGTGGTCGTATGCGCAAACCAATGGTTGGTACCGGGAAGAATATGTGAAAGCGGCGCAAAGCAAGCGAAGGCTTCAGCGAACAAGTAAACTACGATACAGTTTAGTTTCGTTAACCATACGCTGCTATTATTGGGCTAAGCTGCGTTCTTGTATGATAGAGTTAAAAGCCTTTTGATTGGATCACCTTTGTTAGAAAACTTTTATCGAATCCGTTTCTATCTGTTCGCAGTGTCCATGCCAAGCTCCGCTTTGAAATCCTATGCGAATGAAGAGATCCAGGTGATACTTGCAGACCTGTCAATTTTACTTACAATCTGATAATCGCAATTCACGTCTGTATGAAAACGATCACTAATACGTTCAGTTGGGGTTGCTTGTTTCACGTTTTTATCCCTTAAATAGTATTTATCGTATGAAAAAAAATTGTTTTTCATGTAGTCTAATGGAAGAGTTATACGTTGCCTACCAAGTAAATACAGAAGGAATCATTAACATACACTGTTCAGTAAATGTTTTACAGAGCGTGTACATTGACTAAATCTCAACCGAAGGGCAGGGTATTGTGAATTATGTCGTTTCTTGTTGGTTCTGCCGGGTTTGGCATGCCCAACAAGTTACGCAGTGATCTTACACTTTCAGGTGAAATACCCGTACAATCTGAGTTACAAAAACATATACTACTTCGTTTTTGCACCCACTCTTTGCTACGAAACTCAATATCCAAGAAACAAAACCATCAACAAGGCGTATCTCGTGAGACGTGTCGTTGAAACGGTATGTGGGTTAGGCTCTGTTACACTGAATTTATTTCTGCTGTTAAACGTTGCAACGATCATTGCGAGTTAATGGTTGAAATGCATTTGTTGACAGTGTTTTGCCGATGATCATATGGACTCACGTCTCTCAGTTCGGCTCATAAAAGCTCGTTGCAGTCGCGTTGGGCCTTATTGTGGCAACAACATCTTGTTGTCCCATGCGAAATAGTGAAATGGCTCGTTGTTCTTGGCAGTAGTTTTTCTTAAAAAAGCACTTTTTGTACATTTTCTAAATAATGTCTCAACGGGATCGTGTGTAGTTTAAAAAGTAACACAGTTGTTGATTCTCCAGCGTATTTTTTCCTCATGCTCAATGCTCCGTGTTCGACAACTCGTAGTTACTTTTATTGATGCGATCGTGGTTTTAAGCAGCCGCTTCAGTTTATTTCCGATCGTGCTTTTGCAGCTCTTTTTGGTCCAACTCAGCCTGGCTTTGGTTCAGCAGTGGATTGTGCCTGTACTCCGAAAGTCCATCGAACCTATTCACGTGAGTGCAAGTCTTGCGTCCGCACAACAAACAAAATTACTTCCTGAATGGGAACCTTTTCAAAAAAAATTTTAATTTAATTCGCTGCGCATCATTTACAGAAACAACAAGGCTACCACATGATCGAACGGCTGCTGAGGCTTGCTGTAAGTGAACTCCTGCGATAATATATTGTTTTTTTACGACGCACTTCACTGGATGCATTGTCGGTTTCAATGCAGGTTCCGAACCACTTCATCTGGCTCATATTCTTTTACTGCTTCTTTCATTCAATTTTGAACGTGATCGCGGAAGTCTTGCGTTTCGCCGACAGAGAGTTCTACCGAGATTGGTGGTACGTGCCAGAAATGCTTTGCCAAGTCGTTGCATTGTGATGTGACGATGACGCAATAGACGTGAATCCGCTTTCCTGTTGAAAATGCTCGTAAAGGTATCTTTGGCCGATGTGATGTGTTGTCTTTTCTTACGACCTTGTGAGTCGTGGCCTTTGCCCTCTTGGTGATAATGACCAAAACGATAACAGCGTGAAGTATATAGAATGAACCAAACAAACAGCCAGTGGTTTCCTTCACCCAGCCACCCGAAGAGAGCAAATAAAACGTTCGAGTCAAGTTCGGCAGTCCCACACCTTTAGAAGTGTTTGGTTTTTGCGCAAGAATATTTTTCTGCCAGTTGATTTTCTGATCCATGGTACTTGTCTTGCTGCGTGATTGGAGTTTCCTCAAGGATTCGCTGTGCGCCTATTAATGCCCCTGACGACCCTGTAGCGAGACAGCTCAGTGATGATCGATATCGTGCGTTTCTAGAAAGCACGATTAATGAATAAGCGCCAAAATTGCGCAAAACATTTTCCGGCTTTCACACATCAAGTACTCATCTGGACTTCGGAGTTGACGGCTGGAAAGCCCCTCAATACACGTTCGTGCAAGCAACTTCTAAAGTAGTACACTGCATGATAAACGCAAGTGTTGTGAAAGCAATGCGCGTGGACACAAACCTTATTATCGGTATTGCGTATAACGCGCTTCCTGTGACGACGTTGGTTAAAAATACATCGAGCTTAGCGTAAAAACTTCCTGCACAGTACGCCAGGATTAGTTGCGTCCATTGGTGGACTTGTCGCTACCTTGCCTTGTACGGAGTGCACTAAAGAAAGACAGAATTCCGTCCGTGCAGTTTGCTCAAAAAGAAAGCTTCAGCTTTTGTAGTTAAGTTTCGAAAATTTTGTTTTCGTCGCGACAGACTGGTCAATGCAAATCAATTCCGTGAATTTCCGATCAACATTACTTAACCTGTCTTATTGTTCTGGCACATCTAATGTTCGTTGGACGTGAGTTGTTGCTGTTCATCTTTCCTGCAGGAACTCCGAAACCACCGATTACTTCTGGAAAGCATGGAACATCCCTGTGCACAAGTGGTGCCTGCGGCATATCTATAAACCTCTGCTGGCCTCAGGCCGCAGCAAGTTCTTCGCGCAGTTTTTTGTCTTCTGCCTCTCCGCTTTTTTTCACGAGGTAAGCTTTAATGTGATCCCAAACTTCGGAGACCGGAGAAGTGTTGCGTGAAAGCGTAGGTTGAGATTTGCAGCCAAACATAGCTTTGTTTGTAACATTCCACGTAACCGCTGAATCTTCGGCTAAGAACCCTCAAACTCCGTGCTCTGTCGCATTCTTTACCACGACCTTTTTTTTCACTGAAATACTGAATTACTCCAGGAGGTCTTTTTGTGGTATAGGCAAGGTGGTAAAGTAGTAATCTGCTGTGCACTGTCATTGGAAAAGAGGCGCAAGTTACTCTACCGTTTTCCCATCGCGTTTTTTTTTGACTTTTTCTTGCGCATTGTAAGTTAATTGAAGATGACATTTATCGGTTGTAAAATACCGTTCACAGATAAATTTTCCAGGCATACTTGTGCATCGACTTCAAACAGGCGAGGTCATGTTGAAGTTGAAAACAACCCAGTGTACAGTCGGAAAAGGGATAGCAGTAGAAGTTTCGTAAAAACAGTGTGAAGCATTTCCTGTGGTCGTGATATTCCGCGGTTCGAATGTGGATTTTTGTCATGGTTCATAAAAAAACGGTTGCATTTGTTGCCGGAGAATAGAGTTTCTAAGTTACGTTCTGTGTGAGTTTAGCGTCTTGATTTGTAAGGAAACGTTTCTGGTCAAAACAGTGCTTTCTGTGGTTAATTTCGCTGGTTTTTCATGAACCATCGCACCCCTACCACTTCTGATGTGTGTGACCGTAGGACAGTGGTTCTTAACCTTTTTTACATCTCTTACCCTTTTATCGAACAAGGTTACCAGATTTGCCTCCAATACACACAATGGTGCTCATTTATTGAAAATACGAAATAAGAATTTCGCACTTTCTTAATTTCGTAAATTTCGCAGTTCAGATTGATATATAAAAATTTGCATTGACTGCAATTTATGGTTCAGTAAATATACCCCCTTGGAAGATGAAATTTAACCCCAGGGGTAAATTTACCCCAGATTAAGAACCACTACCGCAGGAGCCTTGTGCTCCGCGTTACAGTGAAGTCCAGCTCCACGTCATAACTTCCGAACATGATGAGCGCTTGTAAACTATCACCGTGGATGATCGCACGCACACGAAGCTATGCAAACAGTGTTTGGTGTTGGCGATGATTAACTTCTCGTTTTTTTTCCAGTATCTTGTTTCTATTCCTCTCCACCTTTTCAGGACGTGGGCTTTTCTCGGCATGCTCATGCAGGTGACTGCGATTTGTTTATTTTTATGCAGCAGATGGCGCCCGCCAGCAAACACATCCTTGCCACGACGACACGTGCATTGTGTTCGTTTACTTTTGAATTTCGCCTCGCGCTTCGGGACGCAATAAACTTGCTTCCTAACCGCATAACGCCGCTTTGGTTGAAAACAGGATGTCGCCAGCGGGGGGGGCAGTGGTGCCCGGCCCCCNTTTAAAATCTGTGCCCTATTCATGTTTGGCCCCTAGTTGCTACGTACATCCAATAATGTATTAAAAAATGTGTCCCCCTTTTGGTTTTCCCTCCTACTGCGAAATCCTGGCAACGGGCCTGGATGTCGCCATCCTTGTAATGACATATGCAGTTCATTCTGGTCTGTTTACATGTTTTCATGGTGTATCGTTTGGTTTGCTTTTCGCCTAATGTCACTTGCAACTTTAATTGTTCCACTTGGAGTAAATGGTTGAAGTAAAACGAAGTGACTGCGTGGAGAGGTTCCCGCTCATTGTTACGGTCTCATTGGAAAACGCCTAACAAAGCTGTTCAGAGAATCGATAATTTCATCTAGTAGACAGTTTGTAAGGTAGTGGCACAGAGGCAGTGTCATGTTGCAGTCATCAGAGTTAAATATTTTCAAACAGCTCGTTTTGGCACTGGTAAAACTTCTAGAAAATATACAAACCTGATCGATTCAGAGCAAAAGGTTCCACGTTTGTTCTGCACTGCATGTTATTTGATTCGTGTATTTTTTGCCAGTCACACAAATATATACTCGAAAGATTGAGAATACTGTGTAATGAAAAGGACTTCCAGCTTGCCATGACAAATTGCCTTCCAGTTTACATGGCTGTCGTCTGCTTCCAACATTCACTGCTTGTCATCCCTCAGATTGTGACGTGCCGGCCTGATTGTTGTGCCGAAGCCTTTGAGGTAGTGAGATCACTTGGCTTTGTTTGATTGTCGTGCGGGATCCTTTTCATGAAGCTCGCTGTGGAAGCCACTGTCCCAACTAAAGTAAAACAATTACTAGAAATTGACATGAGCCTTATTCGTAGCTTCAGCAACAGCACATCCTAAGTGGCAAGCCATCATCGAAGACGCAATGGTTACCGGGTTGGGTGGACGCAAAACCGGCATTANACGGGACTGGGTGCAAAACTGATATTGGTTTTGGCTGCATCGCTTAAATGAGTGGCGGCCTGAAAATGATCGTGCGGTTGAGCTTATTGCTGTCGGTTCATGGCGTTGCTGATGCCTGGTCACTGTTGTTGATACGCAGCGTTTTCCTCGAACTGGCTATTATCTACCTGCAAGTTATGTTTCACGGAAGCCTTAGAACTTACGTGTGGTGGCCTGTTTGCGCCAATGTATATATTTTGTAAATTTTTGCTTTATTAAAATCTTTTGCGAAAAACTACTTTTCTTCCAAAAAGCTTTATTATTTTTGAAAAAACATTCAATTGACAAACGCTTTGTAACTGAAAAAAAATCATTAAAAAAATATTTCAAGAAAAGAATTCATGACGAAATATGTTTTTCGTTAACTGAGCCCAACTCGGCCAACAAAGTGCTTCCCATCGAAGTTCGCGAATAAACCGTGTTGTAAATTCGTATGCAGCTGTAGGTTCTTCTTCAAGGAAGATTTTATATGACAAATCATCGCTAACTTTGTTTCTTTAAGGGCATTTGTCACTGTATGCTCTCAACGAAGCAATGTATTTTTACTAGTTGAAGACGATTTTAAATCATGGCTGTTGTTATGGTAAGCAGAAATTACAAAATGCATGCCAGGATTTGAAACATTCCGTAATGTGGTTTTGCATTTCCCACCTTGCAGTCAAACTAGCCTAAATACGGTGGATACATGTCTTAGATGGAAAGTGGAATAGTAGACACAAGCAATATGAAAGATCATGCGCGTTTGCAGAAACGTTTGTAGCAGGCCTTGTTGGACAGTTCTGCAGGGTTTTTAACTTGCATTAACATATTTGTTCCTATAATTAGATAGGCTTTAAATGTGTGGTTGTATCACTGGATAACTCAAGCCATGAGTAAAAAAATCGCTTTCCATTTTATAGTTGTTAACAGGTTTAGACTTAGGTTAGATAAAGCTGGCAATGCCTAAACTTAATTGTACTTAATTCTTTTCAATCAAACAGGGAAAAAAGCGGGATAGGTGGTTTGGGTGAAAACGCTGTAAGATCCCAGTGGGGTCCGGGGCTGAGCCCCAGCTTAAGGACATATGGACTCTGGTAAGAGCTCAAAGAAAAAACTTGCAAATGAAAGTCTGAAGCAAAGTTGTTTAACTACTGTATTTGTTTATTGCTCAACTTGTTTACCTGTACAAGAATGATAAAAACTGTGCAGTAAACAACGAACATGCAAAATATGAATTTACTTCATGGCTTTTTCACCATCTTCACTTGGAAACAGTTCGTTGACAAAGTTGGGCTCAGTAACGAAAAATAAAATTCGTCATGAAAACTTTGCTTTAAAAATTCTCTCTAAAAAACTTTTTTTTCAGTTTCAGAGAATTTGTCAATTGAAATCATAAAAAATTTAATCTTTTTTCTCAGTTTTGACAGTAATTGTTTTAAACAATTTTTTGCATGGCGGAAACGGCCATCATAGCTATGTGCAACGATTTCTGATCAAATTGTAACGCGCTTCTTATTTCAGATCCCATTGTCTTTCATCACGCTGGCTGTGACGAAAAGATTTTCCGGTCACTATGGCAACATGATTGTGTGGCTGTCGCTGATACTCGGGCAGCCCATAGCAATCCTTGCGTACGTTTACCACTACTATATGATCCACTACAGCACCGCTTCGTGACGCCTCAAGCCGCGGCCACTGACGCAGAAAATTTTGCTTCCAAGGTAGACCTGGATCATGAGGAACTCGCAGAAACCGGGTGGACTTTAGAATCTAAGCAAGTCCGTTTATGTTCCTTTTGCTGTAGATGTTACGTTCTACCTGTCATCGGCACATGCCGAAGTTGCCGCAGCAACGTTTTGTGTTTTTCTGTCTTGCTAATTCTATCTTCAGGAAACCGCAATCTGCGATCTTTCGAAGTAGTGTTGATTTTTCGCTCCGTCTTCATTATTAGTTTGTTATGTCCTTTCGATCATTGTGCTGTAGTTGAACGTCAGCGTCCGGGCCGTACCTCCTGTTCTGTGCGGAGACTGCCTTGTCACGAGCTTTAGTGCGTGCTCGCTGCTACTAGATTTCATAACACAACTGTATTGCCTTTGGGTGTCCTTGTACAGTTACAATTGTTCGAAAGCGTATTGACAAATCACGCCAAGTGTCGTCCAGTACGCGTTTGTTTCATGATGCTGTGCACTTTTAAGTTAATGCGTTGCGATGAAGCAGGGCGGAGAATGTTGTTTTCGTTGTGTGCTTTTGTATCTCCTGAAAATGAAAATTGCTTTTCTGTGGAAGCGATCAGCGTAGGTCAAAACGAACAGTCAACTGATGGCAGGCCTGCGTGAAACCTCTTAGTTCAAACTTTGATGAGTGATTTTGTGAGCGTCAGTCATTGTAATTGCCGATTGGTGGTGATGATTGAACCGTTGTTGATTGTACCATTCCAAGTACTGCGAATCGACTAAACGATGTTTTTTACAAAGGAAGTTGAAAGCTACCAAAAGCAATGAACAAGTAAAAATGAAAAAGTTCGTCTTTTTGGATGTTGTTGTGACTCGTGTGTTCGTTCCCAAAATTGCTCTTCGACATATTTTGCCTCAACACAGGTTTGTGCGCTGCAATTTTCAGTCATTGTCTGGGCCTGCTGTTTCCGCTAGATGTTGAAAAACATGACGTGTTTGTGTTTTCTGTCGTTTCGAGTCTCTTGTTAATTTTTGGAGCAAATCGTGTTGTTTTCTAGTTTCATTTTTTTGCAATCACTCGCACAATCCGTGCTATGCAGGCTTGGTGGTATTATTCAAACCGTTAAGAAAACCGATCTGATTTATTTTTCAAACTCGAAAAAAACGTGTTGTTTTATGCGATCAAGTCTGCTTCGTCAGTTACGCACTGCAACTTACTGCGCCGAGGTATTTGTTGTTGGAAATCGTTCCGTATTATTTTTGCTTTGCTGGTGTGAATTTTTGCGCCACCGCCTTCCGTTTTTTTTTCTTTCAAGTCTGTAAATCATGGAGCAAGGTGCGAGACGTTTCGTAGTTGCCTGCGTAGTATTTCAGCGTGGGTTGGTGCAACAAACGCTGATGCTTGCACTGTCGCAGTTTCCTTCCACATTAGGGACAACAGAATCTTCACCACTGGGTATGGGTGGATTGTTTGCTTTTATTTCGTCGACACCACCATGTTTAGAAATAAAAAGAACTTACGACACACGACTCTGGTTTGGAACGACACACAACTCGGCAGGAAACCCAACTGGAAAGAACGTTTTGGTCGTCCCCACAAAACCTGTAACATTCGCCCTTGACATTGGTGCAAGGGAAGACTGGGGAATTTTATTGCTTTTTTCAGCAACACCAGCTTAGGCTGTCCGACGCCGTTTCACAACCTTGTTCGAAAGTTTTAGTGGTATTAGTCGCATGTATACCTTTTCGTTTTTTGTTTACTGTACCTGGTGGTTTTTCTGAAGAGATTACGCGCACATGTAAACGTGTGGCAGGCATGGCGATTGACCTGTTGAATTTTTATGGCTTCGCAGCAATTTCTTGTTATTTTTCGATTGTTTCTAACCGTAGTGCTTGCGATAAGGTTCATCAACGGTATGTGAAATACGCCCTTTTTCTTTAACAGCAACCAATCCCTAGCTGTTGAGTTACGCATCTCACATCCCGTAATTAAAAGATTGACAAGGCGGGTCTCACTGACGCGAGTCCTGTATGATTCAAAATAACTTAAAATATGCCGAAGCGATTCGAACCACGATATGAGACATGTTTTTCTGCTCCATTGCTTTATTATTCCGAGCACAGTTGGCATTAATTGCGCTCAGTAGCCTCGATTTTTTGACTAGCGAGTTGACAAAGCCTATCATGTTTGTAATTATCACTGCACAAAATGAGGGCCATTCTGTTATCTGCGTAAACCCTATTCATGACCACGATACATCCGCGACCACGAAAGTTGTGAGAACGAAAGTTGTGAACGAAAGTTGTGAGCAACAACAGCGAAAAGTGCATGAGTAGGAAAACAGGTTTAGGAAAGTTGGTCGCTTATGAAAAGAACTTTCTGGTGGCTTGTCCTTGCCTGCAACACATTTTACTTCAATTCAGGGGCGCAGCCAGGATTTTTCTAAGGGGGGGGCTGAAGTTATGGAAGCAAAAGCCTTGAAAAGGAAAAATTGCTTGTGATTAGAATAGT
>JGI24022J15233_10005313_pt1 | contig 13619 bp, 7 predicted proteins | sample Ectturendosymbi2_FD_15233 | JGI IMG/M metagenome (IMG submission 15233) | reverse complement strand
TTCAATTAAAATTTGGTTTGTGTTAGCAGCAGGGCTGGTTGAGAACTTGACCCAGGTGGTCTTTCGCCAACCCTTTGTGATTCAACATGTTAGAACACGATTACTGAGCTGCGAAACGTGAAATTTCTTATTTTTTATATTTTTTCATCGCTATATAATCAACTAGCGATCTTTGATGTTATTGTATTTCCTGTTGCTGCTTCGTGTTATCTCGTGATTTGAGTCACAAAAATGCATGATTAAACCATACCATACCAAATATTGTCATAGGTCAACGTTCACAAAATTTTACAATGCAAACTTTCTAAAAAGCCAATATATTCATAGAATTTAACAGCAAACGTTGGTAAAATTATAGTGCAAAAAAGTATTTTGTAAAAGCGATAATATCTTCGCAGATATTGACGAGTGCCAGACTGTGGAATGTGGTGGTACCAGCAAGTGTCACAACTACCCCGGAAGTTATCGATGCGAGTGTTTTCTCGATGACGAGTATTACGACGCTACGAGGCAGCGATGCGTGTCGTCAACGTCTCAGCAAGAAACTGACTCCGCTGCTCTCTTACCTGAGCCTGAAACAGATCCAAGTGAGTTGTGCTTGATTATGACGTATAGCGGTGTACAAAGGACAAGCGCGTTGCCTTTGGCTGCCCCGGCAACAGGTGAGTTTCAAGCATCGGCCTGCAGCCAGCTGTTGTCAACTCAATGCTGCACAAAAGAAAAAGGAGGTGAGATGCAGCACCATGACAAACAAACCGGAATCAACTTTCCCAGTGCCAATAGCACTATTCTCGCGATTTCGTTGACACGCAATTGTGTGAGGATGAAAAGTTTGAACTTTAATTGCACTTATTTCCTGATGGCTAACAAAAATATTTAGGTGAAATTACGTATCAACTGCCAAGCAAAGCATTGCATCTTGGGTTAAACCAGGCCCGTAGCCACGGGATCATTGACCCCCCAAATTTCTTTTGTGCCCCCCCAAATTTTTTTGTTCCCAGAAAGTTTGTTATAAAAATATGATAAAAACAAAAATCGTGCCCCCCTAAAAATGTATTTTGCCCCTCCAAACTTCAAAACCTGGCTACGGGCCTGGGTTAAACGCAAGTGATGCAAAGCGACTTCCATTTTTACCCTGCAAGAATGCGTCACTCTGATGCCACCTAGCCGACATCCAAGCTTCCTGAACTTTTTACAGCGTTTCACTGAAACAAATATTCTTTGCAGGTCGTCAAACATGCTACGCTAACTACATGCCGTGCAATGTTGAGCTAGTGCAAAATGTGACGGAAAGGGAATGCTGTTGTACGTTTGGTCGGGCATGGGGCCAGTGCACTCAGTGTCCGTTTGCAGGTTCAGGTAATTTATGAAGTGATGAAACCTTTTGTTCTTGCATGTATTTCGGAGATCAGTTCCAAATGAGGTACTGCGCACTGCTGCCATAGGTAGTTTTACGCATTGCATTTTTCAGTACGCTGAATAATGACACTAAATTGATTAAAACAGCTTAGCGGCTTTTTCTGTTAGAGATTGTTACAAAAACGCCCATGTTTAAGTTGTCCTGAAAATAACACTATATTTTGCAGACAGGTTTTCTAAACCTAATTGACGTACCTGTTTTTAAGCTTTTAATCATATGTAATTGTGGCGGTAACACCTATTGTACATCTCTGAAACCGGCAACATCTCATGCACATTAAGAGTTAAGTAGTTGACCAGTTTATAGTCTTTTCAACATTTTCTCGCATTTATCTCTTTTTTCTAAGAAGACACCTCTGGTGTGTTTTCCTGCAGTAACAGAGCTTTAGATACATCAACCCACGGTAGGCGGTAGATGTAGTGTTGTAGATCAAGAATCACTGCACTTTAAGTGTCTCAAATTCAGCAGAGACAAGAAATCACTGGTCGAAAACGGGTGCCAATATCATTATTCCTGGTTTTGTGAAGTTGAACTAACAGGCACTTACAGGCATGAGTGTTCTATCTCTTAGTTCAGACAGCTGCATCTCGGCCTGTGACAAAAGCTATTACTGCCAAAATAGCGCCTGAAAACTTTATTTAACTGCGGCAGGGCTTTCATCACGTGTCCAGGCTTACTTTGATAGTGTATCATTCGCTTGTTGCAACTTTGACTTGAATGGTTCAGCTTACTTTGACAATTTCCATGTAAACACCTTCCACGTAGGCTACAATGTGACGAAGTAAGGAAAACGGGAAGAGAAACTAAAAGAGCGTTTAGCATGAGACTGACATGCCGCAGCTTTGAGTATTCGTCATGAATCAAACAAAAAACTCAGACATTGGTCCAAGCCTTGTTTTTCCTCGCTTAAACAAGACCAGGTTTTGTTAAAACAAGATGTCAGAACGATAAAATTTGTTTACAAGCGTGCGAAAACACACGCAAACTGGATTAATTGTATTTCAAAACATTCGTAAAATACAGAACTGCACCTGAACTAGTTCGTACCAAAACACCTGCTATTTGCCATAACTGGGCACCAGGCCCGTAGCCAGGTTTTAAGGTTTGAGCGGACAAAATACATTTTGAGGGGAAAGATTTTTGATTTTATTTTATTAAGTGTTTAAAACAGTTTTTCATGGGCACAAAAATTGGGGACACAGAAAAATGTAGGGGTGCACTTCCCCCGAATGCCCCTCGTGAATACGGGCCTGCTGGGCACGTAGTTCTCTCCTCTGAGCCACATGAGTCGGCAAAAGTCGTTGGGCATGCAAGAAAAAGGACCAGAAATATCGCTCAGAAACCAGTGCGTAAAGTAGTTGTTTTTTCTACTGCACACTTTTATTCACGGGCCAAGTCGTTTTTCAGCTTCTTTTGAGCTTCTTTGTCCACACGGACATGGAAAGCTTCCTGCAACTAATTCCTTCTCTGCGAGCGATATCGACGAGTGCGACCTGTTTGGCCATGAGGTCGCTTGCCCAAACGGTCGTTGCGTAAACTCCTATGGCTCCTTCCAGTGCATCTGCTTCCGAGGATTCTACTACAACAGGCGTGTACACGCGTGCGAAGGTTGGTATCAACAAGCGTTTGCATTTCACAAACCCATTGCACGTGTAATTAATATGATTAGAAATTTTACTGCTCAGAGAAGTAGGTTATCTTTTCATCTGTTAACTTGTTCACATTTGTCGCCAGCCCATGTATAGTAAGGGGGGGTGAGTCGGAGAGGCTGCTGAAAAAGTCACATCCAAATTAATCAAAATTATAAAGCAGTTACCAACATCTAGTGTATTCGCGTGAAATGGAGCTTGAACTTGCGATTGGAGTGTATATACCCCACCACAGGCGTAGCCAGGGGGCACATTTCTAGCTTGTCTTGTTGTTTTGTGCTTTGAGAGGTGTCCCAAACCAAACACTGTTCCCTCTTAAAGTCAAAATATTTGGCCCCTACAAAAATTTTGAACTGGCTATACGCCACTGACCCCAATCACCTTGCAACTATTTCCGTGCTGTTACAAGACGTTTCGTTGAGAACTACATCATAGTAGCGTGAAAGGTTGCTTGCATCACTGCATGTGCATGTTGTAGCATCACTAACAGATGTTGGCATAACGACGGGATCATGACGATATCAGTAAATCTCTAATGTGGGCAAAAATGGGTTAAACATTTTTGTGGAGGTAACTTTCTGCAGGTAATCAATTAAGAAATACAAATTCTCAAATATCTTTCGTTCTCTCATGGGCTGCGGTTCATCGAAAGATCCATGAACTTTAGTGCTCCACGCTTAATCCTGTGTTGAACGCGATGCGTTCTAAACATGTGGGTGGTGTTTCTGTAGCATCTTGAAGAGTGGCCTATCAGCCGTTTTTGAAACTTTTGTTGCAGATTTCGATGAATGCGTGTTACCTCACAAATGCGTAGGAGGCACATGCGTCAACGCCATTGGCTCGTTCCATTGCAAATGCCCGACTGGATATTTACCAAGATTTACCGGAATGGGTTTAACATGCACGCCAACGCGTAAGGAAGCAACTCTATAACACCAGTTTAAAACTCATTTTCTGCTCAGATTTGACGTAAAAAAGAAGCAAAAACATTTCCTTTCAGAGTGTGTTAAGAGATGAATAATTTTGTTCTGCCAGCACAAACCTGATTTGCTAAGTTAGCAGTTATCCAATCTCGCTTTAAAATCACTTGAAACTTGATTGCGCACTGGTTTCAAAGATGTAAACTGTCTCAGGAGAAAAGCACTATAAAAAGCAATGGCATTTGATCACGATATTTTTAAATGTTTTCACTTTATATTTCAAAGAAAAAGAACTAACTTACAAGCCTTACTTTATAGGTAAAAAACAGTTTGACACTTTTATCATCAACGTTTGAAACCGCAGCTAAATGAAAAAAAGTGATATTACTGGCACCTTTCAAAAGCAAGCAATGTTACCTGTAAAGCTTACAAACCGTTGTACTCTTTTTAATCTTCAGATAGACCAACTACGACAACAACAGCTGTTCTTCCCGTCACTGTCGGCCCAGGTTTATATCAACAACCGAGAAGATTCAGCCCCAGTACAGACCCGTGTTACGATCGTTTGACGACGTCAATGTGCTCAGGACAGCCGGACCGAAACGCCACATACAAGGTTAAATGCTTTGCCTGGCGTTTGTCCCTGGTAAAAATAATTAAGAAATCCGGTTGCATGCCTAGAATGTTCCACTTAAGTCAGGTACCAAGTGGGTTTGTGTTTATCTTTCCTAGCTCTTGGTCCGAAATGGTAAAAGATTCGAATATGTAGGATTAAAACTGCCTATGAGCTGCAACCTGATCAGAAATACTTCACGCTACTCCATACCAAAAAGGGCTGTAATAAAAATTTGGAAAAATTCACTCTGAAAACTAGACTTGCACGAAATTACAATTAATTGCAACCAACAACTCTGCATATTTCTGGATTGTTCGTACTTCCATAACACATGTTCTCAACGGTAAGCTGAAACTACGCATCGTTGAAAGCTTCAGGCGTAATTATCTATTTTTTAGATTTACCTTAATTAACAAGGTCTGTGCGATGTTTAAATTTCCTTGTCGTTTAGTCGTCTACAGAGCATTCGCTATTTGACATTTTGTTAATTTGTGTACGCGATGATGTAGACTCTTAAAAGGCTCAAAGCTGGTGGAAATTATAACTTAGAGATGGGGGAATACCTCTTAGCTGACCTGTCGAGTGCTGCCCAACTATCAAACAACCTGTTGTCAAAGTATTCTGTTTTGATCTCAGTGAACTCAATTCATTATGAAGGCAAAACAAGGAAGTTGTTTTCAAATTGGTAATATGTTGTAAAATGAACGATTATATCCAGGACTGCTGCTGTTTTGGAGGAAAAGTTTGGGGAGCTTCATGTTCGATGTGTCCGAGCAGCGGTTCTGCAGATTTACAATTCCTCTGCGAAGAATCTTTGCCACCCTCGCAATCAGTAGACGTCATCCAAGGTTAGTATAAAACCTCTGTTTATGGGAACTGGGTAGAGTTGTGCTGTTTTTACAACTTATATTTTTACACATTGTGTGTGTGTGTGTGCTTTTACAATTTATTTGGAGCGCACTTTTAAAGTTTGCACACATTTGGCTTTTATTCACTTTTACATTGCAGCATGGCCTTTAAAATGCACGTGACTGTTTCTTTTAATTGTTTTTGTAAAGAGCCATGGTCTTTGCTTTGCACGTATCAGCACGAACAAGTGAACGTCGTTTATGTTTTCTAGCAAGTGCAAAAACTAAGCGCTACTAAGCCATGTTAATCAGAAAGTACCCTCACCAGTTAGTTATGGATAGGGGTTCGCTCACAAAACTGTACGCTGACAAAACGATTGAAGTTGAACGTTATTTGAATTTGATCCAAATACTGTATTTAGAACATTAGTTCAAATTCCAGAACGGTTAAGCACGTGCTTTTACAATTCAAGGTACAAAAACATTTTCTGAAATGTAGTTGTGTTTTAGATTTGTCTTGTATATATATATCTTTTTAACTATAAACATTCTGCTGATCTTAACCGCATGTTTCAACAGCGTTTACACTTGGTATGCTATTTTTCAGCGTTTTACCAAGCGTTACAACGACTTGAAAGAATTCAAGTTTACAAGTTTTGCCAGACAATTTAAAATTTGTTTGAAGGTCGTGGTCGTGAATGCGGCATCGAGGGTGGGTGTGCAAACGGACTTTGCGTGAGGGTGCGAAACGGATACACTTGTAAATGCAACAGCGGATTCCGGCTCAACCCACACACGATGAAGTGCGAAGGTGAGCGCAAAAAACAACGAATAGAAGGAATAATCAAATGTCATTTGTCACTGGAACGCACACTGGGGCGTTCAAAAGAGGAGCTGACCGTCGCATTGCTCTGTTGAATGAGATTGCCAAAGCGTAGGCGCACAACGTGATATCACCCTATAGGCTATTTTTTCCGATCTTGGGGTCCATAATAGATTGTGTGCAGGGGAGTGAAATTTGTTGTTAGTCTCCGCTTGAAGCTTTGCTGGAATCATTTGACACTGTATTAGACAAAAAAAAACGTACATTCAGTGTAAAACGTCTTTGCACACAACTTTGTTTCGTAATAATAAGCTCAATACGCTTCATATTTTTGTAATATAGTTCTTGGAAAAATATGTCAGCTGTAGAGGCGCTTCCACTGTTTCATGGATGGGAAAACTTCAGCAGCATCGAATACAGGCATTGATTTTATTCTATAGACATCAACGAATGCTTCGAACACATTGCGGTATATCAACTGTGTATCAACGGTCGGTGTGTCAACACCCAAGGGTCGTTCTATTGCCATTGCATCAGAGGTTTCCGACCGTCACAAAACAATCCAACATTATGCATTCCTGCGTTTCCGGACAATGACTACGTGAACGACCGTCCGGGCCTTTGATTTCGTTTTTCGTTTTTGCGTTCATCTGCATGAGGTATTTCGAAGCTGGACTTTGAACACCGCAGTTGAATGATAGCAAGTGTATATGCCGTTCGTCTATGACTAATTTATGCAGGTGATATGCGTGGATGGTGAGAAGATCGCTTTGATTTTTCCATCTTGTCTTATAAATAACCGAAAATCTAATCGGAAAATTTCAAAGGCAACACCTCAGTATCAGTGAACATGACAAGAAGCAAAAAACAGCAGTTTTCTTTCGTTTTTTCATACCGTTGAGGTGGTGTTCGTCGGCCCTTGCAAGATTGTGGCACGTGTTTCCAGTATTGGATCTAAGTATTTGAGGACCCGAGGCAAAGATTTAGATGGGAGCCCTTTACAGAAGTAGAAACTCACGCCATTTGAAAAATAACAGCAAACACGAAACTGATATACATCGCGTTATACAGTATGTACACTTCATATCCTACTATTTGGCATTATACTTGCACGTAGAGCAATAATAACCTGCCGCATGTCACAAATCAGCCAAAAAGCTGCCTAAAACGCTACGAGCTTCTTCTGCTGCTCAACATAACCCTACCTACCCTTTCCTGCCAAGTTTCAAAGTGATTCTTGCAGCAAAAACAACTGCCAACCGGTCTTAACCACAGCAAACGAGATCAGACACTTTACATGTTAATCTACGTACTTATCAAGAGGGAAGGTCTACCATGGCACCACACGACTATGCGCTGTTTCAAGTACGTAGATCAACGTAGTTTGATGCTTCGCACGCAGGCCCGTAACCAGCTTGGGACACCAGGGGGGGCGAATAGTTTTCTGAGAGGGGCCCAAATTTTTAAACGTATGTGCAATAGTGTTAAGCTATTTGTCCAACACATTTTCCAATGGTGGACGAAAATTTTTTCATGGGGAGAAGCCCCCCTAGTTACGGGCCTCTGTGTGCGTAGAAGCAAGTGTTTAGAACTACGTGCTTGCACCGCAAGGGCTTGCAAATCCATCGCAGAGCTGTATTTTGCGAAACGTAATACATTAGTGATATGTAGGCTACAAACCTGAGAGGTTCTGAACATTCCTATGAAGTAGAATTTGGAAAGAAAACCTATATGTAAAGCACTAAATTAATCGACATTTTAAGGGGGACCCGAGGCAAGTGCTTCATTTGCCTCGCCCAAATCCACTACACCACTGCGTGTTTTTCATAACCAAACGCGAATATTCATGCCTAATTGGCCCACATACGTGAACGACTCTCTTTCGACTTGCAATCAAAATATATTCTCTTACTGCTTCAGTACCATCTGTAAACACGGTAACGCATAAAGTTGAATAAAACTTGTTTGACGTCGGAAAGAAACTTAGTAGCTTTACATTTTGGTAAAGCTCATGAAATGTAAGAAATACAAGTGGAGGAAACCCAATTCAACGTTATGAAATGATGTGTCTTTATTAAGACGACTCAATGTATGGAGTTGATTGCATGTTTCGTTCCGTTCTTCGAAAGAGGTAATATTGCGCAGATCATGATTTCGTGCTTGCTCTTAGAAATGCAGCATGTGCATTAGCATGGAATTCCAGAAGATTTTGTATCGAATCCGCGTCGTGAAGAAATGCGTATTGCTTCTCTCAACTTTTTTTTATTTGGCTTCTAAAATATAGCGTGTCGCATACCTACACAGGTGATTGAACTTCAAATAAAACAATCTTGTGCTTGCGAGCGTATTGAGTGGAGTTGGCAGTGTGTGGCATCAGCATGCACAAAACTGATATAGCACATCAAACAAACAAACAAACATTTCCCATCATTCTGAATTTAGCACTTCGCTTTAAATGTAATCAATCATTTGCATACACGCTTTTCCTCCCCTTGACAAAAGTAACAAATTAATTAATTCCCGAGCGAATTAATTGATTAATTATTATCGATTATTTGGCCACAACTTACCAACCGCAAACGCTAGAAGGTCTAGAAATGCGAATTTTTTGACTAGTTTTTTTTTTAAAGGAAAGAACAAAGAAATTGCTTCTTGAATGTGTTTCTCAGGCCCCGGTGACGTAATCCAAAAAAACTTGACCTGCCCCAGTTTTGTTGTCACCCCAAAACAAGTTCAGACCCAAGAACTTCCTAATTTTTTAAAATCGGAACTACAAGACTTTCTGCATTTCACAGGGTTCAACAGCTCTCTAGTTCTGTCGGCTCAACCCTTTGGTTCTGCGGGACTTAGTGCGTTACCCCTTTCTTGCTAAGGAGTAGCCTGATACAGCAACACTAAAAGCATGAAACAGAAAAGCTTAAAATTATAATATTCTAGTGCAGAGTTTCCAATAAAAATTTATCATTCTTCGTCCAAAAACCATGTCCAGAAATCTGCAAAAAACATCTCTAAATTTGCCAAACCAACACAAAAATTGAATTGCGCAGAAAAGGCCAAAAAACAAATTCAATTTCACGCAACTGGGCCTACCAACTTTTGCCTAATGTGACATATGCACGCAATGGCACCGGCACAAAACCAAATTGCTTGTGGCAGCATCACATTGCTTTCACCCTCCCTCATCCTCAACAACCTGCACTGAATCGTTCACAACCCAATACAACACCATAAAGAGAAAAGAACAATGACATCAATCGCCTGTCAGAGCAAATCATTAATTTCATGAAAGCTATTATCCGGCTCCGGTAAAAACTGACAACTAACTCCTGCGAAGATTGAGTGGCGTGTGTTTCGACCACGAATACACACTGACTCTATGGTTTTAACTCTGTGTCGTGAAATGATGTTCTATGCAGTCACTAGCTTTTGGGGAAATTGCCATTTACGCGTTGCTCTCGAGTCGCCAGAGAAACACGCACTCTGCGCTGTTCCCACTCGCCTCCCCAGATGCATGACGGGCGCAACGTGGAGCTCATTGCGAATTATTTGAATGGTCTCCTTTGCCTAAAACCCAAACGCGGTCCTTGGTCACGCGCGCGACGACCAATAATGCTCTTGTTGTTTTTTTGCGCATTTCACGTAGAGGCGAGCGGAGTCACATATTTCAGACTCCGACTCGGCTCCTGGTTTTTGTTTAAAGACTCCTGCTCTGACTTTAAAATATTTGAAAACATCTACCCCGACTGCTGCTAATACACCGAAATTTTCCAAGTAACTAATATCAAATGTACATCTTTAGGTACCAAGAGTTCCAAACGCAGTTCCAAAATTTTAACCGTTGTAACACTGGTTTGAACTTGCAATCATTAGTCAGATATCTGAAAATTACTGTAATTGAGCTTTCATTTTCAATCTTCACAAAAGACCGATTTGAAATTGGCACGGTCAGCAGTTGATCCCGTTTTATGCTCATAGCTTCGATTATTCGAACCTGTTTAATGCACTGCTATCCACGAATTTTTCTACAGCTTAGCTGAAGCTTTCAACAGCAATGAACACCTGAAGCGATAGCAGAAAACGAAGGTTTAATTAAAATGATAAGTTTTGACACAAGTCCAGACCGAAATCAGGCACCATCGTTCCAATTAAATAGTTAAAATATTTGAAATCCAAGTCAGGAAGTTAAACAAATGTTTTAAGAGAGTCAGACACAAATACTTCCAACACAAGTTTGCACACTAAGAGGCATCATATACACTTACAGATTCTATTCCCGTTAAAGCTCAGTTGTCCGACTTCAGTCATGATTGCTTCTGATATGGGGCCTGATCACTGCGTCCGAACTGAGGAGCAAAACGTTCTTATTCTCTTTCAGTCGCTTTGACAAAATATTCTGACTGATTGACGATAAAGATCGTCATTGTTTCACCAAGGTTGTCAGACACTTACGAGAACAGACAAAGCTTTCACGACATACAATAATTTGAGTTTCCGATCTTGATCACTGCGCAGTGGTGTTTCACGGTGGTCATAATTTTATCCCTTATCTACATCGCATCTTTCACAATAGGGTGTCTAGCAGAAGTAATCTCGGATCCGAGTCGACTCCGGCAGGATTCTGCGATTTTTTCGGATCTGGAGTCAAAAAATTTTGAAAAACCGGACCCGGAGTCGCTTTATTTTCGGTAGTGGCGGAAGTCTGCATGGTCAAGGAAAAAAATTTAGGCAAGATTTGATTTTGATTGTAGAGATGTTTTTCGGAGTTTGAACAAGTGTCTGATTCTCAACTTTGGTGAAACTTCGGAGCCCAATCCGGATTTGAAATTTTAGAACAGGAGAGGAGTTGGAGTTTGAAAGTGTAACACCGGCCACCTCTGGTGTCGGGCGAACATATGCCCAGCAACCTTCGTGGCCTGGCGTTCACCGCCGAAACACCTCAATATTTTGGGGGTGACTCCAACCGAATGCACTCCTTTTTTTCATTGGACTTCGCTTGAAAGTAACCCAAGACGGACAGTGCAGGAAACAACAAAGCTTTGAAACTCGTAGCGACACAAGCTGCAAGACATCCGGATTGCAACATGATTTTGTGCCTATCAAACTGTGATGCTTAACTAACAAGACTCTCAAAACAGCACTTACAGCAGATTCCGGACGCATTGCGATTGACAAACGCTCGTTGGTCAGCACCAGTTAGTTCTCACATTTCCAGAACGTTCGCTAATATCATTAAATTACCATTTCAAACTTGAGCAGTATTTTTACGGTTGTCAAGATTTTACCACAAAAGTTTACCACAGTATTCAAAGAACACAAGAAATTGACCGTTGAATTACTCAGCCCTGTTGCACCGCAATGAACCTCTTAACTACCCGGTTGGGATACTACTTAAACGCGAAACAGGCTGGCTTTTATAGTAGCGAAACAGCTTTCAACCGGCAAACTAAGCAAATCCATTCAAGGTTGTAACCGTAAGCTTTACATCATTGTTTATTACATTGCACTGTGGAAAAGCCAAAGGAGTAAATATGAAGAACTGCTAAAAATCGTTATCAGCAGAGCTACGTGTATTCTTGGTGGCGATCATGAAATACCCAATAGATTGCTTACAAATATTTACTCATAGCAATAAGTAAAACGAGCTTCAGAACACGCAGAACATCTGAATAAATGACTGTAGAAACCTGATAACATCACGATGTAATGTATAGCACCTACATTCAGGGGCGTACCGAGGTTAGATGGCGCCCGGAGCAAGACAAGTTCGGCGCCCCCCAGTGGTTCGGCACACGGGGCATTGCGCCCCTTGCCCCCCTCGACACGTCCCTGCCTACATAAAAAGAACCACGTGAAATTCACAAAAATCTAGGGTGTGCTTCATGTACATTTGTATCTACCAACAATATACAACGCTACAACAAAAATCAACACACGGTTTTTCCATCATTGCACGAACGGCGGATTAAAAGCGACGACCAACTGTTTAACGAAAAAAACGGCATCAGTGATAACTTTTTCAATTTTACAGGCCAATGTACCCTGTACAGTATACCCATTACGCAGCTTAGTTTCAACTTAAAGAAAACCTTGTGTTTTAAGAAGTATCAACAGTCACCAACAAAAGAAAAAAACTTTTTTTACATTTCTTCAATGTTTTATATGACAGTCTTAGCACAAGGGGAACGTTAAAATGTATTACGAAATGCAAAAATTGTATCGACATTAACTGATGCTTACGCTGATATCTTCAAATATCACCGCTTTTAGATGGCCGTCAAATAAAACTACCGTTTTGAAATGGGTCCATCGCTTTGTAGAACATGCCTTTCAGCAATACGACCAATGAAAAAAGCTTGAAAGGCTCGCCATGCGACAAGGCCAGTTCTCCAGTCTCACAGGTGAAACCTTCATTGCAAACCGATTTTTAAAATGACACTTTTAATGACTATAAAGTTTCATAGTTAAGTGCAAAAGATAAGAGAAAAACTTAGATAACTGACAAGTTTTTCTCTGTCACATGACGTCACCGCGATGTTTGCATCAGTTTCCGAAGAATGCCAAACCCACCCCCAACCGTTGTTTTCAAATCGATTGGAGATGCATTTTTGTTTTGAAAGTTCAATCAGCAACTTCATAATTAATAAACATCCCATTTCAAGTCGTACTCGAACCTCGCAATTTGCCTAACACTACTAATTTGTTGCCATCTTTCCAAATATATTCTTTGATCTGAGCCAACATGTTAACCTTAATGCGTAAGTAGGTAATTCAGCTCACCGGCGCTAAATTCACTGCACTGAATCATAACAAGAGAAACCTCGTCCTCAAGTCACGCCACAACCGACCAACGCAGACAGTAGTTCCAGGCATGCAAGCAGCGCAATCTGTAACTATTCACAGCCTGTGGTTGGCTTTAACACTATCACTTTATCGCCATGTCTTGAAATAAGAATACATGCGTAGCAGAACACAGAGCAGAAGTAATTGGTGAGCGAAGGTTGCTAGAAATATACTTTGAAGGACCCGAGTAAAATATTTCGAACGAAGACAAGCCTCAAGTAACAGGTCAAACCTTTTAAGCCTACTCAAGCATATACACATACAGTGTGAACTTTTCGCTCCATTCAAAATTCACGCTATTAGCGGCTTGCCGTTCGTGACGCATTGCTCCCAAACAACAAAATTTGTTGGTTCTGTCTTTTTTATAGCCGAAAATGTTTGCAATAGTTTGCTTCGCCGCAAGCGGGCTTGAAAACAGCGCGAACACTAACATCCCTGGCCCTGTGATGAAAAAGCGGTTTGCGTGACTTGCCGGTGGAAGAGTGTGAGGTCACTGCACACCT
>JGI24022J15233_10005308_pt1 | contig 13622 bp, 10 predicted proteins | sample Ectturendosymbi2_FD_15233 | JGI IMG/M metagenome (IMG submission 15233) | reverse complement strand
TGGGTTTAGGTTTTGGGTTTAGGTTTTGGGTTTAGGTTTTGGGTTTAGGTTTTGGGTTTAGGTTTTGGGTTTAGGTTTTGGGTTCTGGGTTTTAGGTTATGTTACAAGGACCTTGCACTAATCCAATTGTGTAGTCCCTGTCACTTGACCAATCCTATTAATCAGATTCTCATGATGGCAAAATAACCCCAGCAGTGATTTGCCTCTAACGCCAAATAGACACTTGCGTATCAAACTTTGGCAATGCCAACAAGCCGTGTCTATTTTGTCTCATGAGGCAAAAGCTCTGCTGGAACTATTTTGCCTTCAACCAATCGTGTTTGACTGAAGGCAAAATAGCTCCAGTAGTTCTTTTGCCTCATGAGACAAAATAAACATTCCTGATTTTACATTGACTGATCAGGACTGGATCGGACAAATGATTTCAAAAATTTTGCGGATCAGGACTAGATCCGATTCAATTTTGTCGGATCAGGACTGGACTCGGACTGAAAATTTCACAGTCCACTATTCTCTGCGAGGTAGACCGGGTTTGAGACTTCAAGCTCAAACCTACGGTTGAGCAAGGCACATAGGGTTGCACTAAATCGTGACAGTCCAGGACAATTTGGGCATGGTTACCTGTCATGTAACAAAAAGATATATGACCAATTTAGCTAGGGGTACACGACGTGTGCCAAGAAAATCTGTTTTGGTCAAAACGAACTTGCTCATGTAGGGCAGTTTGTGCTTAACTTGACAGCTCAAGATTCAGTCTCGCATGTATTGTTCATTTCTCAGAGTTTTCGAAATCGGGAAGTAGCCAGGTGGAGCAGTTTTCTTTGCAGCTGAAACGTTGTTGCCGCTATTCACCACTATTATTGCTGGTTTTGCCTTCAATAAAGAATACAAACATGAGCAAGAAGTGATGAAAGTTTTTGAGATGATCGGTTTTACTCCGAAAGTCGCATTTACCTTTAGGGCTTAGCTTGCTCTTAAAAAACACTGCAGTTCATCAAAAATAGACATATTACTTGTTGTCTTATGTTTACCATCTTGTTATGCGTGGGAGAGGTGAACAATGCGTCTGTGCATTTAATGAATGAAAAAAATTGAATAGAAGGTCTGAAATATCAACATGCAAAGTCAACGTAAGTGAAACGAGGAAGCCACAGTCACATTACAAACTTTTGGCAACTGGTGCTTCACTTTTCAAAAATATTTTGTTGCAAAATTCAGCAGCTTAATGTTTCGGTTGAGTCTTCAGCTTGCTTGCTTCAACCAAAGGTTATTACCTTTAGAAAACTCGCAAGTACATTTCAATTTACAGAACATGGGTATGCTTAGTATATTAGCAGGTGAAAATACAAGAAAATTAGTAGAGCATTAACAAAAATTTTAAATAATACTTTGTTGCTGGAAAAATTTTTGCTTATTATGTTTGTAGAAGCCAAATATCGCAAGTGTTTGCGTTGCTGTATCGCTAATAAAAATATGATTTTTTGAGCATTTTACAGAATTTCTCGATTCTTCTGAATGCTACGCTCACATTTCATTTTAAGCAGATGAACGAAATAGCTTGGGAACATTCTTAATGACCGCCTTATTTTGGCGAGGTTTTCGTTGCACAATGGGTTTGTCAAACGCAGCTATGCCCATTTTCGCTTCAATGCAGAAAGACTGTTTTTTTTAAAAGCAATGTTTTATTCACTATTCAGCATTTTGTAAGTTTGACATCAGGTTTATAACAACCCCATAATCATGGTAGTTAAATCGATGTCGTGTGGCTTTGTGCCAAGGCATTTCGTGACGCAAACCCGAGATCACAACTGCAGCCTGACAAAACGCATCCTTGACTTTTATCGCCTTGTAAGCCTAAAAAAACGGGATTAAGAGTGTGGGTGGATGCTGTACCCGACACCCACACGCCTGCTTCGTTCTTGGGAGAGTGACATAGGTGGTCATTAGCTTCACACCAGTGGATGATCAAAATAAGGTCTTGGGGTGCTTTGACACTTCCGGTCTGTGGTACGATGAGCACGTTTTCAACCTGACTGAAACAACGCTTACGACGTCTCTTTTACACGTTGCGAAGGTTGGGATGACGCAACGTCTTGATCCAGGTGCACTTGATGAAAGGTTTTCAGCAGCGTGTCGCGATTCAGATCACGCATGCGACGTTCAAAATTGATCTTTCCCGCCCTCACCTGTGATCACGGCCCCGAGGTGCGTCAGAAAGCGTTCACCTAAAACGATACGTGTCGGATTTGTCTCGCAAGACTGCGAGACATGCCTTGATCCATGTATTGTAGAAATCCTGACGAAATCTATTTTAGCCCAGCGAGAGGAGAACATTCCAATTACGACGCTTATCCCACGCAAGGGTTCTGCCTTGACGACGAAGAACAAATTTACACTTTATTTCAGACAGAACTACGACAAAAAATAGAGAACGTTGCGACGAAAAACAAATTCACACTCTTTTGTAGACAGGTCTACGACAAAAAATTAAGGAAGTTAAACTTCCTGCGCATTCGCCCGTTTTCGTAGTTTTAGTTAGCAATCCTGAAATCACCAGGAAAAATTGGCCTTTGATTCGTAAGTAGTGAAAATGATTTATCCAAAATGGCACGTTTCCAAGTTTTTAAAACACAATGTACAAAGTCACAAAAACGATCATCTTTTATGAATGACGTATAGAGTCTGAAGAACAATGACAAGTTTCGACTTTTCAGCAGTAAACTTCTCTATGTTTTGCATTCCAACAGATATACCCACGAAACGGTCCGGTTCGCTTAGATATAGTTTTGACCACACATATTCATCAACCAAATTTGAAGAGCCTGCAAACACATTTGGAGTTTTTGAAGAAGGCGTAGACACAAAATATTTCAAATTACGTAAAACAATATTTGGTTTCTTTGTGAAGCAAATTTGAGACTTGAATCAAGCACTGGAATCTTGGGAGGGACGCTGACTTTGCAGTTCCACTCTTCTCGAAAGGGTTAATTACTGTTGCGCAGCCTATCCAAACTTTTATTGCCGCTGCCTATAACGGTTTGTCATAAACCCCGACAGTTTGAAGGTCTCAGAAAGCAACTAAAATACACCATTTTAAGCGATTTCTATTCCTTCCTTTTTCACCATTTTAAGCGACTTCTATTCCTTTTACTAGCAAACAGAAACGTTTTTTAACAGGTTTGCATATACTGAAGTCAAAAACTGAGAAAAGGGAAGTTTTATTAGTGGTTATATGTGTGCTTTATACCTCCATTGAGTTATCCATCAGCTGGCGAAGGCCATGCAGGGAATGTATACCCCATCAGACTGAAAACGCTAAAATTTTATGGACCTAATTCAGAGCAATCATTTGATTTTTCATGTTTGACATGTTTTTTTTCAAGTGGATCTAGCAATGAAAGTAAGAAATCCATGCATTACAGTTACACCAATGCTGCAATCAGTAAACATAGGAGATCCATGTTGTACATCAATGTCACTGCAATCTATAATACTACGTGGAATTTATGTCATATGACTGCTGCATGGAACGCAAATTTTTCACACTTTCTGCATGGAGCGCCAAATTTTTCATACTGTATTTGTCATAGTCGTGCGAGGTGAGAAAATACTGGAACTTCCATCACCACCAAACCGTTTCTCTGTCTGGCACTGCGCAACAACTACACATTGCCGCATGTCAGACAGACGCAAATCAGTCAGTCACAGTCATACAAAATGGCGTGATGTGTTCAGACTAAACTTAACTTTTACAGGACAATTGCCGATGTTTTTACAATTACACACTGTGACGTGCTGCACTAAAGGTGTTTCAAGTACATGTCTGAAATTTACAAAAAGAGACTGCCTACAGTTGTTTGACAATGAAAATGCAATTCATTATTTTTTTCTCTCTGGTTTACCAACCCCTGTTCCTTTCTCAATTCAAAGATGAACGATTTTTCACTGCTTTATAACAATATAGGCTTTTTACAATACGATGGGCAATATTTGCCACAGCTGAATATGTTTTGCGCTACATTTTGCTGAAAAAGCGCATTCCGTGTTCAGTTCGTAACGTAAAAAAGACACTCGAAAAGTTCCATATGCAAGCTGAAATTTGGGTTTTATTACGTTCATCCTATGCTGGCCAGAAAATAAACAAATAACCGATATATTTTAAAAAGATTTTCCCACACCCTTGCGAGCACGTGTGCACAGATTTCTCTATAACATTATCTTCTGAGGGAAGACGCCATCCATCCTTCTGTGCTATCTGTAATATGAGCAAGGATTCTTCATTTTCTGGCGAAAACCGCATCCCCACCAAGTAGGGATGTTCCTCGCTAGTCTATCGCCTGCACGACAAGATGCAAAAGACTTTAGGCAAACAAACAGTTTAGTGTCGCTTGCACACGTCTGACGCCTGCTTATCCCCCGTCCGTGCGGTGAGTAAACTGCAGGCATGGGGTCTTTCGATTTCCTAAGGAAACAACCGGTGAGAAATCAGGTGGAACTTTACCGCCTGAGCTTCTTAATTAAGAGGGCGTCCGGGTGCATGCCGAAGCCATCTGGGTGGTAAACATCGCGACGTGGCCTGCTGCGTCACTTGCGTCGTAACGCGATCAAAGCCTTACCTTTTCGTGACGAGTGTGAGGCGCGAATGCCATCAAAGTGTGTTGTTCCTTGTGCTGTGTGACCGGCACAAGGTCTGCTGGTGACATGGTATGTCAGGAGGGGATTTTGGCACCTTCAGCAGTTTGACCCCAATGAAACATCAGTGGCTTTTATCGGACGAAAATAAATGTCGATGTTTTTGTAAAAAGGTGACAAAATTAGTCAGGAGTATATTTTTAGATGGTTAAATGCGTAAGCGTAGTGCCATCATTTCAACTGCAAAAAACTACCCTTGTTATTGATGGTGACTATTTTCGACGTGATTGAAAAAACGTGGTGTCCACTTGCTGGCGTGCTTGATCGCACCAAGAGCAACACCGGCCAGTGCTTTGATTTGAAGTTCACTGTGCCCAAAATGATCTCATGGCCAAGGGATTAGTGCTTGATCGCACCAAGAGCAACACGGGCCAGTGCTTTGATTTGAAGTTCACTGTGCCCAAAATGATCTCATGGCCAAGGGATTAAAGCGTATGCAACTAGCTTAAAAGCAAAATTGCATGAAACTATAACAAGATCAAGAAAAATCCTCTGTTAATCGACCAAAACAACAATTAATCTGCAATCTTGGGTTTCAGAATAAACGAAATAACATCTTCAGGTCGTAAACATGAATCAAGTGAGAAACTGAAAAAAAATTAAGTTTGTTGAATATTTGCACATTTGTTGTGTCGATCCCACTGAAGTACATAAGTCTGAAACAAACATTAGATTTCAAATCAAAAAACAGAACTAAAACATCGAATCACAAACCATATTTCAAAGTAATTTAATTGGTATTTTTATGAAAATATAATGCTGTATTTCTGCACCAGGTTGGTGATCAACTATGAGGGCAAAAATATTCACAGGACCAGGACACACCAACAAATGATTGCTTTCTAAAATATTGCGCGTCACTTTGCCGTTAAGCACTCTTATTCTGTTGTTTGGTCTACGGCAATGGTCGCTCACAACTCAAAATTAAAACTCTGTCACGCAGAGGCTGCTGCAGGCTACATTGTTTATCTCGAAAAATATAGCAAAATGATGCATTTGTGGAAACAAGATACGCAGACAATCGCTGCGTTCGTTTCTACAATGCCGAATTACGCCAAGGTAGTTTTGTTTTACGTGTACTTGTATTCTCATCTGAAAAGGCAAAAAATCAGACATTCCGATTGTCGCTTACGAATGGTTTGCAAAAATAATAGATCGCTGAAACAAGAACTTCTAAGTATTATTCTCTCTTCAGGAAGCAAGGGTGCATGTGACGGCCACCTTTCAATGCATAGAGCAAACACCCGGTCTTCATGTGGGCGATGTTCTGTCCATCTGGTACTTCCACCACAAAAACTTGCTTTGCATGTTGGTTAAGATTAATGTGTCATAATCAATTGTTTTTGTTTTAGTTTTGTACAGGAAGCTTATTTTTAATGAATCATGGAAAGCAAGCCAACCTTAAAGTATGTGCGGGTGCTTTTTACCGAAAGTGCGTTGAGAGAGTGGCTTGTACTTAGTTTAAAAAAGATGCTTCGTGCTCTGTGCACTTCATGGCTGCATTTCGTGCGGAGGCTATTGGAGAAAAATTAATTAAAGGCATCGTTTCAAGTAAATATTCAGAATTTCCATCAACAGAGATTAGAGGTTCATGTCACTTTGCTGAACCCCAGCAAAGGCAGGTGCTTTTAGGACGAAACCTCATCGCCAAAAATTAAAGTAGCGGCAATCACGGATTCACTTCATTAAGAAGGAAATCAGTTTATCTCGTTCCACAACGCCGGGTCACCAACTAAATTTTCCGAAAAGGCCTTTAGCTCTTACATAATGCGCATATCTTGGCTTCACGCACCGCTTTGCGGCTGAGTCGCTGAAGGTGTGTGTGAACAAGGCGAATTTTGTACCACACGCTTGGTAACGCTTGCGTAACAAGAGGTTTTGCAAGTCATGGAACGTTTCGAGGTTATTAGTCGATCTTCTATCTTCAGCTGTTATCTTTCGTTATATCTTCTATCGTTATATCTTTAGCTGCTACGATGTTTGCAAGAGTTGATAAGTTCGCCATTTCTTGATATTTGCCACGCTTTTTTGGTGCAAGGCCTTGATTTACAGCAATTAGATATCCCAATGCGGTAACATAATCAGATATCGATATCATTATACTGGAGATATTTGGATTGTTTTGAAAAAACAGAAAAAAACGTTTACATTTTTCAAGTTGCTGAATGAAACGCGAGAATATTATTATAATCTTCAGGCAAGCATGGGATCGATTTTCCTTAAATCTACTTTAAATAATTTGTTATAGCTGATAAAAAATATGCAGACAGTGCAGTCTTTGAAACTTATGAAGTTGCAGACGCACCTGAAAGCGCGATTCTATGCGGTCATTGCCGATTCCATACATTCTCAATCTCAACCGATGGGTAGCCGGTTTGACGCAGACTTTTGATGTGCAGTGGATTACTTGTAACTACCTTAATATCTAGTGCAACCCGTTTTCACTTAGATCTTATTGCAAGGCATATGACGCGCAAAGTAGCCAGAAACAAAACTTCGAACGGTTCGCCTTTACGTTAGTTTGCACCGAACCCGACCCAGCAATTGTTTGAAAGGTAGTGAGCAGCGCTTTAGGAGCTTTTCAAAAAATGTGAAAGAAAAACATCTTCAATAAATGCAAGATAGGTTTCAAAAACTTTGTTTTATATTCGATGAATATTTATCTACCGTTAGTATGAGTAAGACCACCTGGCACAACCTCAAGATGTTAAGGAAGTTTACCCATTCACTGCAAATATCGTTTCCCACGTGCTACAAGGGACTTCACTTCGTCAAGTCTCTCGAAACTTTTGATTTTTTAAGTTATAAAGCAAAAGTGTTAAGGCATTCGATAAATTACCACATTTAAATTTTTTGTTCTACAAAGTACGTTCAAGTATATAGTTCAGATTACAAAGTAACCCGTTTAAAATAAATGCTGGGTTTTTAAAAACAACTCTTTAAAAGTTAAACAAATGTACTCATCGTCAAAACCAGTTTAAGCAAAATCATTCAGCAAAAGCCGCCAACTGTACAAGGACCGAGCAAGATTCAATCGTCGCTGTATTTTTGACATCGACGCTTGTATCTCGGATTGCATGACTTTTCTTCACCACCACGTTGCGGACCACCTGACCTGTGCGACCTTTCCATATCCGTTGGTAATTTTGGCATAACTGCCAAACATCACTTTTTTCGGGACGACTACCACAAATTTTCCACATATACTGTCGCAAAGTACTTCACGCAACTTATGTTTAGAAAATGGAAACCACGTTTAGGAAACAATGGCGCAGCAGTCAATGATTTAAATGAAATTGTATCGAATGTTTCAAAAAACAACTGTTTTTAATTGTCAGCGAATCTATGCTGGCCACTTGTTTTTCTAAACGTTCAACATGATTTCAATAAAATTATTGGTTATTACGTCAGTAACGTCAATAATTAGACTTCAACGTTGAGGCGCAAACTTTGCTATTTTGAAGAGTTTCAAAATAACGCGTTGTGTGAAAACTGTATTTTGTCCTGGTCAGTTGATGAAAAGAAATGCGCAGCAATGGTAATGCAAAAATATATAAAAGTTTTCTGAATTATTTTGTGAGGTAAATACGGTTAATTTTAGAAGTTAAATTTGTAGACAAATTGCTTCGATATTTTTTAATAGGCCTATTACATTTTTCCAACATGTTTTTCGTCCTTTCAACCTTTTCTTTGGAAAGTTGATTTTTTACAGAAAAATGATAATTTTTGGTATAGCTGTTTTTCAAGATTTATACTAGAAATCAAGGTATGGTTAAAAACTGCACCTGCAGTGTGTTCAGAATAAAAATAGGATAATTAAAATAAAAACTGTCCCACTTAACCAAACAACCTTTTAACTTGTGTGGCGGAATCCATTTAAGGCATTTAGGTTTTAAAGAAGGGTACTTCAACTTGTTTCTCGACCGGTTACTGAGCCCTAATTTGCGCTAAAAGAACTAAAGTTCGTTATCTCGAAATTGTAAACATAGCTTTGTCTCCGATACTATATATTCCATTAAGCGTTTTTGTTTGTGTTTTTAAATCTACGCGCAACCCGGGAGCTGAAGTGAAACTATTGCAGCATAAATATTGCAAAAATATTGATGTTTCCTCCTTTGTTCGTAGACCATGAACCAGTAAACAGCAAGAGAAAGTGTCACCTTATCGACTAACGTTTTCGAAGCCAGAAGCGGTGGATAAACTCAATTATGTTAAACAGGCGCTGCCATCAAAGCTCATTAGCTGCGTACGAGCTGTGATGCGTACAAAAGCAAGGGCTCACGTGACCAATTTGCTGCTGTTATGGCTTTGCTAGTGTAGTGAGTACGCCTGTTTCCATATGTTAGGCACCACAGTGTAGCTGAAGCTTCATGCTTGCAGACTTCGTTTTTACCTACTCGATTGTCATTCGTATTTTAACAAATCATATCGACCGGATAAAAATGGCCGCTGGGCAAACGAGGTCAGAGACGCTTTCAATGTGCCTTGTGACCTGAGTTCTCAGAATTGACTTATAACCAATATTTTTTGCAAGTAGAAATAGTAAAAAGGCCCGCTTATATTCTTATTTTCACCGTTCTCAACCAGACGCTTCGTTATTTCTTCTGAGGAGCATCACTCGGATTGTTGTGAGAAATATGAGAGTTGTTGCAGCGAAGCAGACTTGCAAGCATGCGCCGTACGGTGACGATTGTGCAGCAGACACCTTCTTAGCAGTTCGCGTGGTACGGAACGAGAAACGCACGATCAGTTTTCGGCTAGAAACTTAGAACACCGTGGTCAGGAATCAAACCAGCTTGGAAATTGGGCAGTTAGTTTTCATGCCTTTGAAGGAAAACACCTCTGTTTATCGCAATCCCAGTGCAGCCTTCATCGTCCAAATAAGTATTTTGACTGATAACAATTACCCTGGAGAGATAAAGCGGCAGTTGCTGGAGTCAAAGCGAAGACGTTCGGCACCAGGTTTGTTCGCGACTTGGTGGATGAGACTAAGCATGCTTGTAGTGACGTTCACAATCAGTCTGTTCACACATAAAGAGCATTGAATGAATTTAATTTTCTCAGGTCCTTGAAAAGACAACCCGGGTCGCAAACGTACGCAAGAGCAATCTTGCCGGGTGAGAAAAAATGAGCACTAGTTTCTCGTGTGGGACCCGTCTGGAATAAAAACTCACAGCAAACCTCGAAGCAGTAGTGTAGTCAGCCCAAAATTTTCGGATGGGCCAAATATTTTGACTTTGACCGAGCAGCAAAATTTTGTTTGGGAAGCCTTCTCTGAAAGCACAAAACGACAAGATATGCCAGAAATTTTGGGTGCATACCCCCTCTTCTCCCTGCCTACGCCTATGCTTCGAAGCACAGCAAGAGAGATCAAGTCACCTCTCTGACAAGATGATCGAGTTTATCAACATGATTCAGACATTAAACATCTTCTCTCATAATGTGAATACAACTTTCGCCACTTATGGACAATGCTTATAGCAAGCGCAAAAATGATGAAAGAAAAACTGTGTAGTAAAGCCCTTCGACGCGTGGTATAATTTAAGCTAGGTTAGAATTAGGACAACAGCAGTTACGAGCAGTGGCAAACTGATTTTGCATCAGTTTCTGAGAAGAATGCTTTACTCTTTTTCGTATTGTGCGCTGTGTAATGATCTGACTGCAGATAATTTTGATATGGTTCTCCGTAAAAAAAATGAAAGAAAAAGTTGATCATTTACGGGCATTTCACGAGTTTGAGACCGCACTCGCAAGTTGGCAGAAGCATATCTACAATCAAAAATTCAAATGAATATTTTAGTGAAACAGTGAATTTATGTTAAAAACTATTCAAAAGCCTTATGGTTAAAAGAACTAGCTCTCGTCTCTTACAACACCTCGAGTCACTGAGAAATATGAAAGGCACAAAACACTTGTGCTACCTCCTAAAACATCTGTTTAAGAAAGTCGGACTTAACATTAAATTAAAATCGTACTTCATGCTTTTGCTGGCAAACTCAAAAATGTCAAAATTCGAAAATTCGAACTAATTTTTATGAATAAGTTTGGATTGGTATGATAATTAATAACAAAGGTTTGAGAAGAAGCGACATCTTTTTATATGAAACAATAATTTTAATTGTAACCAGCTGAGTTTCAGCTTTATCGTCCATTCTCATTAAGCTTCAACTAACCAACACGCGCCTCTGTAGTTCTTGGTTGTACCACGGAATTTCAAAATTATTCTGATGTGGTGAAATTTTCCAGTCTAAGGTTTTTGTCTGAAACCGACAGTAACCGTTTCCGATTTTTTGCGATAGCATTGTCTATTTGCAAAACATTTGGTTGGCTTCCAATAGAAAGGACAGCAGCAGACAATAGGTTCGTTGTGTTTTTAGAATAACTAAGTGCAACCTAACAAACGATGCTTGAACTATTAATTAACTCAGAGAGAACTTTGTTCATGGAAGTGAACTTGAAGACAGGGCATTGGAAGCAAAGACGAACTTGTTGTAAAACTTTCCCACGTCTTATTAAACAACCTACGTTAATTTTTGTCCAACAACCATAAAAGTTGGTTGCCTCAGTTTTTCAACGTCGGTTGCTTGAGATATTGTTTTTGATTTTATTGCAAGTTTCAAGCGTTTAGATCTAGTTGCAGAAAAACCATCAAAAAGTATCAAATACCACATCATGAAGTCCTAGTCCTATCCTATAATTCCTATAATTGAGTCATATTTGTTGCAGTAAACCTGAATTCAACCCATACTGTTAAAAATAAGCACCTCTGGCTGGAACGTTGCCAAAGTCACAGCCAAGTAGTTCTCTGCTATTTGATTTCAGCATCATTTTTGTCAATAACATTTGAGTATCGAAATTCCATAATCGAATGTGTTGACGCAGTAGTAAAAACGAACGTGCAGGGGGTTAAGAGTCAAAAACATATCCAGGATATCCTCAAGTGGCTTACGCTGCTTTTTAGGTTGTTGAAATGTGAGGCCTGCGTTTAGATGTTAATGTGCAGAGTGCGAAGTAAACGCAAGAGCAAGCGTTGAAAAACTGACGAGGAGAAAAGGCATAGACCGTATTGATGAATGTAAAAATCTTTCATGTTGCAACATTGTTCTTAAAAGGAGCTTTTCTTGGCTGTGGAATAACCCACTTGCCATGCCTGTTGTTAGATAACATTTTCAGCCCGTGACCTTTCCTGATTTGGTCAGTTAAGCTCAGCATTTGCTCTTCGACAAAAACTACGATTATTTCATTTTAAATTTGCAGAAAACTTGTGCTTGCGTAATGTGAGCTAAATTAGATGATAGTTTTTTCGAACTTTAGTTTTTTTCCGATTTTAGGGAGACTTCGAGAAAAACTTACAAAAGTGTTTCCGGCAAAAATGTGGGGTCGAAAAAAAGGCCCTTTGAGACTTAAAAAAATTAATAAGAACCATCCGTAGTGGTCCTTTTTCATGCGCAGTGTCTTTTAGGTGTTTTGAGAGATCGATACCGTCTCTTAAATTTTTCCAACGGTTTCTCAAAATACAGTAGAAGCTTGCTTTACGCCTACCATCAAAACACACTAAAATGTTGATTCGCGACCATCTCGGTGTTGAGATATAATAGTTCCAGTCTATCAAAATGTCTTTGTGGTCAGCAAGATCAAAGCTTAAAAAACTTTTCCATGAGAATTGAGAACTACCTTTATGCTAGACTGTTTGTGATATTAGCGTTTCTACTTATAGAAAAGACGGAACAATTCAAACGTTGTGATAAAAACATTGCAGTTCCATAGTGTATGCACTCTGTACTCAATCTTAGAACAAAAACATTCTATATTTGTTTGAGTTCAGATTAACGAAATTGCGTGTTGCAGATGATTTCACAGCTGATGGCAAGACCAAAGTCAAGTGTGATACTTCAGTACGTACATTAATCAAATCGTTCATGTAAATTGACGAGGAACTCAATAAAGGCTCGAACTTCACTAACGAATATTCTTTGAATCCCTGTAATTGGATTCAAAGAAAGGAATTGATGCAAAAGCGCTGATGATGGCTTTACACCCATCAAATTTTTACAAATCTTTCTTCCGCTGAAAAGTGCTATGATCTAACACATTTCTATACTCTGGAACAAGCAAATGACAAAGGTATTTTACCAGAAAATTTTAACGAGGGCATGAACGTTTCAACAATTTCCGAAGTCTTTTTTAGGAAGCTAAATAATGCTTACGCAATACGACTTGGTAATTTTTTATTTGAACTATCTCAAAGCCAGAGAAATGTTTGAAAAGGGTTGTAATCAACACATTGAACAAATAAAACTAACCTTTGTTTTACATTAAAAATCATATTTAGTCGCCCTAATTGAAAATAATTTTCCTAGTAGGATTATCACAAAGGTTTAAGGCAGGGGTTCCCAACCTGGGGTATATGTACCCCTGGGGTGCATTTGCCTATTTGAAGGGGTACATGTTTGCACAGTCTCAACAAATTAACTTTGAGACATAAAAACGGAGTCTACCTTTATAGTTCTAAAAATCTAAAAGTCCTATTAAAAATTCAGTGGATTTTTGTTATTTCACTCATATTTTTTGTCATAAGGAACTTTAGGGGAACATGCTTATCTGTCAAACTGCTGAAGGGGTGCATGATCAGAGAAAGGTTGGGAGCCCTGGTTTAAAGCATTCAACGTACTCTTCGTCGGTTTTGTGCTGCGTGCGACCAAGCGGCAATGAAAGTCAGCACTAAAATAACCGGGGTATATTATGTCTCTTCGGAAACCCAAGCCAGTGCGCCCTGCAAGTAAATGGTATCACACTGCAGGTCGAAATGCTCAAGTGCTTCGGGGTGGTATTCACGAGTGTTGAAAGGCGGAACAAGGAGATCGAAACGCGGATTGGTAAAGAAAACGCAGTTCTGCGTGAGCTTTATCACTTTGCAGTGACAAAAAGGG